>Ga0207416_1001097_pt1 | contig 38790 bp, 38 predicted proteins | sample PaiPotPPM11metaG_FD_184107 | JGI IMG/M metagenome (GOLD analysis project Ga0207416, IMG submission 184107) | Iron sulfur acid spring bacterial and archeal communities from Banff, Canada, to study Microbial Dark Matter (Phase II) - Paint Pots PPM... ...
CTTGCCGTTTGGGTGAATGTGTTGGCATCTGCTGGTGCTCCTTCCTTTGGTTTTGGTGTTTAGACTAATTTCGCACGAAACGGCTTCTGAAGCGGGCCGAAGCCACTTTTCAGAAAGTCGGATGATGCCGCTTCCCGCCTGGCTTTACAAGAATTTAGACTACCTAAGTTTCGCCCAAAATGACGACAATGGATAAGGGAGCAAGCAGCTCCTGCAAGGGAAGGATGAGCTGATGAGCGCGGTGAGCGTGCTGATTGAGCACAATCTCAACCAGATGCTGAAAGGGATCAAAGCGGAGCAAGCCGCTGATGTGAAAGACATCACGCACCATACGCAGCATGCCACAATGCGAGCCTTCTGCGATAGCCAGCCAGCGGCGAGCCCAGACCACCACATTGTGGGCAAGCGAGCCAAGCAGCACCAGCATGTGCTGCGCTTCAAAGCGCTTCTTGTTGCGTTTGGTCAGTCCCAATCCTTGTTTGTCGCCTTTGAAGGTGGTTTCGATACCCCCACCCCGCTGGTCATAGAAGGTGACATACGCCAGCAAGACCGCGACCGGATCAGTGGCCTGAACGGCTGGCCATCGCAGGATGGAGAGAACTTGCTCGACCGAGAGCGAGCAAATCAGCACGCCAGAGGCAAAGCTGCCATCCAGCCTGCGACAACGCACCACAATGCGCTGAACCGGACGAAGATAGCCCGTAGCAGGCTCGTTCACCCAGCCAAAGGAGCGCTCCGACCAGGTGGGGTCCTGAACCCACTCTGTCACTGTCTTGGACAGGCGCGTAATGCGTCGTCCCGAATATTCTTTGGCCATGATCTCATAGCCCCGCTCAAGCAGCCAATTGAGGTCATCCTCGGTTCCAGCACCTGCATCCACCCGGATAATGGTACGGGTTCGTTTGACCTTGTCCAATTGCAAGGTAGATTCCGCTGCCTCCACCAGAGGTTGCAATGCCTTGATCAACTGGATATTGCCCGCAAAAAGCTGATCAACTACCACTTCTTCATAGCGGGTAGCCAACACGCGACCCAATTGCCGCCCTCGGCGGTGGTAGAGTCCAGCAAAGTACCCTCTGGTGGCAAAAGCGGCTTTGGGTCCACAGGGCATGCCGGTCAGATCCACGTCCAGCAGTTGGAAACTGGCTTGGTAGTCGTGGTGAAAGCCTTGACTATGAGAGCGATAGATCTCATCGAGCGCCTGATGCAACTGGACCACATTTTCCGGAGTGCAGGCCGAAAGCGTCTCTTGCACCACCGACTGCTCAGCACAAGCGGTTCGACCGAAGGCACGTTGCAAGCCCAGATCGGTCCGCAGCCGAGTGTTGATTTCCACCAAACCCTGGGCGCCAGCCAGCAGGCTAATAAACGCATCCGTGAGCTTGTCGATGGGGGTATGTTTAATGGTTTTCTGCTTGATCTGCACTCTCGTTTTGATCGGGCCAAAGAGATCCCGTTGCTGCAATGTTGCTCCTATGGCGGCCAACGTGGCACAGCCGGTAAAATGGTTCGTTGTCGCTGTGGTAGACTCGTTCATGGTGATGCTCCTTTTTCTAATGAAAGCTCTTTTATTCCTTCATTAGCTATGGGAGCATCACCTTGATTTTCGCAAGCTCTTCAGCCACTGGCGAAGCTGTCGTCATTTTGGGCGAAACTTAGGTAGTCTAAACACCAAATAGTAAGGAGACACATTTCTTTGGTTTTATCCAGTTTCCCTCTCTTATTGCTCAGCTATGCAATCTCGTTGCACATCCCGTGGGAAACTTGCCAATGCATGTGACAAACAAGACGATATCTAAACGCTGATTCGACCCAGGTTTATTGTGCGACCTGGCTCTGTACCTGCTCTTGGATGGCGAAGCCAAATTGCCTCGTCGTCGCAGTACCCCCGAGATCGGGTGTGCGCACCTGCCCTCTAGCCAGAACCTCTTCGATGGCGCGCATGAGGAGAGCGGCTGCCTCGTGCTCGCCGAGGAAATCAAGCATGAGTTGTCCCGACCAAATGGAGGCGAGAGGATTCGCAATTCCTTTGCCCGCGATATCGGGCGCAGAGCCGTGAATTGCCTGAAAGAGACTCGGATAGCGCCGTTGCGGGTTGAGATTTGCACTTGGAGCCAGTCCTAGGCTGCCGGAAAGTGCTGCTCCAAGATCTGTGAGGATGTCGCCAAAGAGATTCGAGGCGACAACGACATCCAGACTCTCCGGATGGGCGACGAAGCGTGCGGCAAGTGAGTCGATCAACTGCTGCTCGTGTGCAACGTCTGGATACTCGGCGGCGACCTGCCGAAATATTTCATCCCAGAACACCATCGTATACTGCATACTGTTGGATTTGGTGGCGCTTGTGACCTTCTTGCGGCCATACTGCCTTGCATACTCGAACGCATAGCGCACGATCCGCTCAACGCCCATGTGGGTAAAGATCGTCGTTTGGATCGCCACTTCATCCTCTGTCCCCTGATGAACGCGTCCTCCAGCACCTGCATACTCTCCCTCGGTATTCTCACGAACGCAGACGATGTCAATATCCTTGGGATGCTTTCCGGCCAGTGGACTGCGCACTCCTGGGAACAGGCGCAGAGGCCGGAGATTGACATACTGGTCGAACGCTTGGCGAATAGGTAATATCAAGCCCCACAGCGTAATGTGGTCCGGAACCCGTGGATCGCCTACGGAGCCAAGCAGGATGCCATCGAAGCCTCCTCGCTCAAGAGTGGTGAGTCCATCAGCTGGCATCATTGCCCCCTCACGTAGATAGCGCTCTGTTCCCCAGTCGAATTGCTGAATGTCAAAATGAAAGCCGCCATGCGCAACGGCAAGGCTTACAAGGGTCTGCACACTCTCAGTAATAACCTCTGGCCCGATACCATCTCCTGGTATGACGGCCAGGTGATACCTTCTCATCGTGCTTTCATCCTCTCTGTGTCGTTATATATGGGTGGTGCTAGTATAGCATGCTGCTGACTCTTCACGAGCAGTTCAACATCGATGCAGCCGGTATCTACGATCTGTTCCTCAGGCAAGAGGGAATGTTGGGCGAGATCCTCTTGAATGGTCGCGGTCATTTCCCCATCTTGCACATTGGCAACGGTCGTCTGCACCTGGACAATAAGCTGAGGCATGGCGCTTGTCTGGGCGTCCTCCGGCGCATTGGGGGGACACGTTTCGGTCAGGTGTACGTTGTAGCCGAACCAGATCGTCTCCCGCGCTTTGCCCGTGCGGGCCTCAGCGTCAGAGGGAGAACGCATGATCCCTTCGCCTTCGTGTGCTTGTGGGCCTGCTCGCCATTTCGCCTTTTCACCAGACAGGTCGTAATACTGCTGCCAGACCTGCCTGAGTAGTCGCACACTGGCGACCTCTTTCAGGTCAGCGGCGGCAGCGGGCTGCTCCAGCGCGTGCAGCAGATGCAGTCCATCTGCTGCGCCCAGGCCGTGCGCTGGCTTTCCGCGGATGGCGCAAGCGATAGTTCCCCACCCGGTGGCTGTAGCGCTCCAACCAGTCCGCGCTGATCTGCCCAACCAATCAGGCGCGAGGGCGGCCAGATCATCCAGGGCCGCGCGCAGTGTTTCTCCGACACATTCCAGGTTGGAGAGCGAGCGCTCCCGTGCCAGCACCTGCGTCGAATCGGTGCGCTGCTTCCCCCCGGCGGTTCCACCAGCCACGTTGCTTGCACACCTCCAGGAGCCGATCCAGCAACAGGGTCTCCGCGTCCTCTTCTCCTAGACGGAGACGAAACTCAGACAACAGGGAGCAGTCAAAGCCGGGATCGGTCAGTTCTAACTCCAGGCTGTATTTCCAATCAATGCGGTTCGTGAGCGCATCGGCGGCTTGTCGGTCTGTCAGTCCCTTCCGCACATTGCAGCACCGTCACCATAGCCAGTCGCCAGGGAGCATAGGCAGGCTGCTCGCGCCACGCGCGCCGTTTCCTCTAGCATGCTTCCCAGTTCTCTGGCGTACAGTGACATCGGTATTTTCCTTACACTGCTTCCGCTCGCTGCTTCTTTCCCCATTCTACTACTTCAGTATTTCTTCATTCGCCAACAAAGCCTGGTAAGGTCCTCTCTCCGCCGGTCGAGAGATAGCGGTGGCCAGGCTCATCACGCCATCCCGCAGACGAACGGTGATATGCTTCTCAACCAGAATAATCATGACTTGCCCTTCTTCTTTTAGAAGCGATACTTTTCAACGATCTCTTCCCGAACCTCGACTCCAAGTCCCGCAGACAGTGGGACATCAATCCAGCCGTTTTTCTGCGTGAACGGTGTCGTCACCAGTTCGTGCTGCATCGGGTTCTCCAGTGGCTTCATTTCAAACAACAGGCAGCGGTCGGAAAGCGCGGAGAGTGCGAGACTGGCAGCGGTAACGATGGCACTGCTCCAAGCGTGGGCGTTATACCAGACATTGGCCTGCTCTACCAGTTGGATCAGCTTATAAAAACCGGTGATCCCTTCGGCTCGCCCAGGATCGCAGCCCACAACATCCACGATCCCCGTTGCGATCAGGCGTTGGTAGCCTTCGAGGTTCCATTCTCGCTCCCCGGTAGCAATGAGCGTCTTCACGTGCTGGCGCAATGTGCGGAATCCCTCGATATCGGTCGGCTCCAATGGCTCCTCAATCCAGCGCAGGTTCCATTCCTCGAAAGCATTGATCAGCGCGATGGCATGAGCAACGTCCCATTGCAATGACTGCCCCCGATCGATCATGATCTCCGCTTTTGGCCCCACCGCTTCACGCAGCAAGCGCACGAACGCAATATCGCGCTCGGCTTCGTAGCCCAGGCGGGCTGCGCCGCGTTTGCCGAAGCCAATTTTCACGCCCCGGTACCCCTCTTCACGCACGTATCGCCCATGTCGTTCCGCTTCCTGCTCGATAGTCGGTAGAAACGCATGCGTGCTGGCGATTACCGGGAGCCGCTCGCGATGCGCGCCACCGAGCAGCTTAACGAGCGGTACGTTGAGAATTCTCCCCTTCAAGTCCCACAGCGCAATATCGATAGCACTGAGTGCGAACGAGGCGATGCCGCCTCGATAGCCATACCACCACATATGTGACTTGAGGCGCTGCCAATGTGCGATGTTGTCAAGCGGATCCCGATCGATCAACAAAGGCGCAAGCCCGGCGATTACCTGCTCGGTCGCGCGCGCAGACTCCGGCCACTGCGTGATGGACTCACCCCAACCGACTGTGCCATCGCTGGCCTCAATGCGGCAGAGCGTCAGGTAGCGAGTGTTCTGATTATCATTAGGTTCAGGGTAGGCCACCGAAACTGGCATCACCTTATGAATACGCATAGCGCCTCTCTTCATCGGCAAGAAACAGCCGTCAACTCAATACATCAAAAAACCGCCGGTAATGTTGATCGTCGCGCCGGAGATGAATGAGGCATGATCGCTGGCGAGAAAGACGACTGTCCCGGCGATCTCCTCTGGTTGCGCGGGGCGTCCCAGCGGCGTCGCCTGGCTCGATGCTTCGAGCGACGCGGGATCAAGGCCGCCGAGCAGCATCGGCGTGAGGACGAACCCAGGGGCAACAGCATTGACAGTGATGCCATCAGGGCCATACGTGCGGGCCATGCCGCGCGTCATGGTCACAATGCCGCCTTTGGCCGTATTGTAGACAACGGAGCCTCCGAAGCCGCCCGTCCACCACCCCTGTGAGGTGAACATGACGATACGCCCGCCCTTACCCTGCTCGCGCATCGTGCGCGCGGCAGCACGGCAGAGAAAGAAGGTGGCTTTGAGATTGAGGTCAACCTGAAAATCCCAATCTTCCTCGGTGACGTCATCGATGTCGTACTGTCGGCGCAGTACTGCGGCAAGGTGAGCCAGTACGTAAAGGGGACCAAGCTCGTCGCGGGCGCGCCGCACCAGGGTGTCATGCACGGACAGGTCTCGCAGGTTCGCGCCACAAGCCACATGCCCTGTACCCTCCATGCCGTCTACAACCTCGTCAACGGCGCGCTGATCGAGATCGACTGCCATCACATGCGCCCCGGTCATGGCAAACGCCTCGGCGACCTTGCGTCCGATGCCACCCGATGCTCCAGTAACAATGACGCCCTTGCCTTCCAACCCCGCACCTACGCTCCAGGTCATATATGCCTCCTGTTCATGGGTGGGACGTATTGTTTCGCGGCCCCATGCCCATCATTCTGACCCTGGGATGATCAACCAGCGTGAGAACACACTGAACTGCGGCTCCTACGAGGTCAATCCGCGGGCCAGCATGTCGTTTCTTCCACGAAAACAACCTCCGACTGACCGAGGAAGAGCGGGCGATCCAGTGCAAGCAGATCGGCAATCTCAGGATCGGCGAAGGCGTGTTCTGCTGCGGCAGCATCATCGAACCAGAGTTCACCAACGGCATCCCACACGCATGCGTGCGGACCGACAACGCGCGAGAGGAGCATTTTCCGCAGCCCTGGCATCTTGTGGACAATGGCAGCGTGCGGGCCGGTGTAATGTTCCCAGAACGCTTGCGGCGTCATGCCTTCATTCCGGCGTATCAGAGAAAGGCGTTTGATCACAATTCGCGCTCGCTTTCTTTTCTCAACGCTCGCGCTATTTATCAGCCATCATCGACCGTGCCAGATCGCGGAACTGGATGGTCTCGCAGGTATTTTCTGAGCGGTTGCAGCCCATCCAATCTTGCCAGACGTATTCGATGGCGAAATAGCCGTCGTAGCCGATTTCCCGCATTCGTGTCATGACGCGGCGGTAATCGATAGTGTTTTCCTGAAAAGATGTTTGCAAACGACCTGTCGCTGCACCGCGACAGTGAAAGTGCCGGGCATCAGCCAGCAATGGCTCGATCTCGGCATCGGGAATACCGAGGAAGGTGAAATGAGTGTAGTCCAGCGTGAGTTTTAGACCCGGCGTCAATGCAACAAGCTGGGCCAGCTTCTCCGGCGTATCTACATGTGAGCCGAGGTGTCCTTCGACCGAGAGTGCGATATCGTACTTCGCGGCAGCATCGACGCGCCACTTCAACGCTTCCACCGAACGACGTATCGAGGCTTCCCAGCTTTCATCGCCGAAGCGAACGCCCGGCAGCATAGTCATGCCGCGCGCTCCCAGGCGGCGCGCCATTTCGAGCATATCAGAGAAGAGCGCGGAGGCGTCTTCCTGTTGTTTTGGATCGGGATTGTTTGGAGCCATCGTCTCGAAATCCGTCCATGGTTGCCAGAAGAAATCGGCCAGTTCCAGGCCCGACCGCTCGATGCGCTCCTTCAATATGCCTGACCACATGGGAATATCTGCGCGTACCATTTCGGGCCGCACGTGAGAGCGATTGCCGAAAAGCGCTAGATCTACCCCCTCGATATCGAGCAGGCGAATGAGACGCAACACGCGGTCATGCGGCAGTAACGGCCAGGTAAAATCGGCGCAAGCCAGTTTCATGACACTATCCTCCAGGTCGTGTGCCGGATACAGCATGCCCGTACTGCCGGCTAACCTGTCCAGAGGCTAGCCAGCAGTGCCAGGCACGCGCCCGGCGTATAGTGAGCGGCGTGCTAGAAGGTATAGAGGTTCAGGTTTTGGTTTGTGAAGACCGTCGGCGGCCCAGCCGTCACCGTTCCTTGCGCTCCAACCGTAAAGCTGCCCAGATTGCCGCAGGTGAATGTGCCACCTTGCTTGCCGGTAATCTGGTGGGTCAGGATGGCATGCATCGCGCACATGGCAACCTGCCCTTCGCGGCTAAAACCCCAGAGCGCGAACTGCTTAACGCATCCTGATGTCACATACGACTCCATCTGCTTGGGATCGCCCAGGCCGGTCACGACGTACTTGTTACACACGCCCTCTTGCTGTACAACCTGCGCGGCGGCCGCCACCGCAATGGTCGTGGGGGCGATGATCCCTTTGATGTTCGGGTACTCTTTCAAGATACTCTGGGCATATTGTACTGCCGTCGGCGTCGAGTCGTCCGGCGGGTTGATGATCGTCACCAGGTGCATGTTCTTGTACTTCGGATTGGTTTGCAAATCCTGCACGAGCAGTTTATTCCATAACACCTGGTTGCTATCTGTTGCTTGTGCGGACAGGATCACAAAGTCGCCAGAATAGTTGATCTGCGAGCCGAGCATCTGGAGCTGGATATCCGCGATCTGCTGGGCGCTGGTTCCTTCGACATAGACGGTACGGCCAGCAGGCAAAACATCTGAATCAAAGGAAACCACCGTCACGCCGTTCTGTTGCGCGCGCTGCAAGGCCGGCGTCACAGCCGCCGGGTCGTCGGCGGAGATGAAGATCCCCTTGTACCCATTGGCAACAGCATTATTGATGAATTGCACCTGCTGCGTGGCTGAAGACGAGGTCGGGCCACCGTAGCTAAGTTGGTACCCATACTGCTTCGCGAATTGTTGCGCCCCTTGATCGGCCTGCGTAAACGGCGGGATGCCGGTGAATTTCGGGATCATGTAGAGCTTTACAGGTGACGACGATGAACCGGAACTGCTTCCTCCACTACTGCTACTTCCTCCACACGCGCTTACTGTGAGCGCGATCAGAACAAACGATACGCAGAGCGTGAAAAACCCACGATGGCGTACAGATACTGTATGGTCATACAGCCTACCGTTCATAACATACCTCCATTGCTGGTCGCTGTGGCTCGAGAGCCACGACAACTATCACGAAAGAACGAACGCGAACTCACTGAACCTATCATTGTCCTTGTTCATGAGCCTGCTGCTCGCTACCAATGCTCGATGTCGCTTGTGTCACCTCCTCTGCATCTGCTCGCGCGATGTCGGCGCGTTGTTCCCGCCGACGCGACCGGTTGCGAGCAGCGTTAATAGCTGCCCCGCCGCTAATGGCGATGATCAGCAACACCCCGACGCTGATCGTCTGCTCCTGACCGGATAATCCCGCGACTCCCAACCCGGTCTCCAGCACCTGCAAGAGAATCAGCGCCAGCACCACGCCGGGAATCGTACCCGACCCACCATAGGCGCTCACGCCCCCCAGAATAACGGCAGTGATGGCGGGCAGCAGTTGATCGGCGGCCATATTCGCCTGGGCGGTGTCGAAATTCCCAAGATAGAAGATCGCCGCCAGGGCGGAAAACACGCCCGCGATGACGTAGACCAGGATGCGTGTGCGCGCGACAGGCACGCCAGAAAAGCGCGCCGCCTGCCGATTTCCGCCGATGGCGAAGACCGCCTTGCCGAAGCCAGTCAGATGCAGGATAAAGGCGAGAATCGACGCGAAAAGCAGCAGGACAAGCGTGGCGATAGGGAAATCGCTGCCGAACAACCCTCCCGATCCAAGCTGAACAAGCGGGGCCGGAAAGTTGATAATTGCATTCCCTTGCAAGACAAGGAAGGCGATACCCGTGTAGGTACTCATCGAGCCAAGCGTCACGGCCAGCGAGGGCAGCTCGAACATCACTACGACCAGTCCGTTGACCAACCCCAATGCCGCGCCTAAAACAATCGCAATGAGAGCAGCCAGCCAGATATTTGTGCCGTGCTGCCAGAGAACGGCCATCACCACTCCACTCAGCGCCAGGATCGAAGCAACAGAGAGATCGATATCGCCAGTCATGATCACCGGTGCGACGCCCAGCGCGAGAAAGCCCAGCACCGTCGCGTTCAGCGCCATCGTTTCGAGGTTGAACGGCGAGAGAAAATTGCTTGACGCTGTGGAACTTCCTATCGTTACGATCACGATCAGCAAACACAGCCCGATTTCCCAACGCATGATGCGACGCAAAAAAGTGGTAAGCAGCGATTCTGCGTTATCGTCGTGGCGCGTGGAAGGGCGAGGTTCTCTACCGGTTGGACGACGTAGCAAAATACTCACTGCTGCACCTCCGTCTTCACACGCCGCTGCGTATCGATATCCGGTTGATTCCTGGCGCGCGAGGCAGGTTGTTGCAGTCGGCGCATCAGCACGGCATAGAGGGCAACAGCGAGAATGATGGCGACGCCCTGGAGCGTTTGCTGAGCAAAGATCGAGATTTTCAGCAGCGCCAGGACATTTTCGATTTCAAGCAGCAGCACTGAACCAAGTGCAGCCCCCAACGGCGAACCAGACCCACCAAAGAGGCTTACGCCTCCGACAACCGCCGCTGCGATGACCGTCAACTCAAATCCCGCGCCGGCAGTGGCATCGACATTTCCATACTGGGAGATGTAGAGCAGGCCGCCGAAGCCGGCAAGCGCGCCGCAGACCATGAACGCCTCTATCGTGCGGCGGCGCGTCGGTATCGCCATATAGCGCGCCGCTTCAGGATTTGATCCCATCGCGTACAGATCGCGCCCCCAGCGCAGCATTCGCATGATAAAGCTGAACAAGAGCACCCAGGCCGCGCCAATCCAGACGAAGCTGCCGACGCCTAACCATGTTGACGTGTACAGCTGGTTGAGCCATGCCGGAACCTGGTAGGCATACACCTGCGAGCCGCCGGAAACGAGTACCTGCAGGCCGCTGTAGATAGAAAGCGTCGCTAGCGTGGCAATAATGGCGGGCATTCTCGCGAAACTGATCAGCAGCCCATTCACGAAACCCAGGACGACGCCGATCACGAGAGGAAGCAAGATCGCCACCAGTACCACGCCCACACCCCCAAGCACGTTCACCTGGCTGATCAGCGAACCGGTGATAAACGCAGCCAGGCCAAGAATCGCTCCTACACTCAAATCGATCTGGCGCGACATCAAAACGAGCGATTCACCAATCGCAACAACGGCGACGACGGCAGCGTTATTGAGCAATTCCCGTACATTTACGCCGTTGCGAAAGGCGGGCAGGGTGATGGCCGCCATGACGCTGACAATGACGAGTATAGCAATCAAGCCAACCTCGCGCACGCGGATGAATTGTGCCATGCCGGATACGCCTCTTTCCAGAGATGATGGCATTACCGGACGCTTGCTCATGCTGATGCCTCCACAGTTGACGGGATCCCCGATGCCGCAGTCATGATCGTTTTGCTGTCTACAGGGCTAGCGAAGATGCCGGCCACATGTCCCTCACGCATAACAACCAGGCGGTTACACATGGAACGCACCTCTTCCATTTCGGAAGAAATAAACAGAATGCCGACACCGGCCTGCGCCAGATCGGAGATAATCGTCAGGATATCGGCCTTCGCTCCTACATCAATGCCATGCGTCGGCTCATCGAGAATGAGGACACGCGGCTCGACAGCCAGCCATTTCGATAGCACAACTTTCTGCTGGTTGCCCCCAGAAAGCGCGCTCACAAGGCGATCCCGGCGCCCCGCTTGCAGGCGCACGCGCCGTGAAAGCGTATCCGTCAGGCGATTCATCCTGCCGGTGGGTAGCACACCCAGCAGGGTAAGCAGCCTTTTCCAGACGGACATCGTCATGTTCAACGGAATAGTCATGGTTGGCACAAGCCCATGCACAAGGCGATTCTCCGGTAAATAGGCCAACCCACAACTGATGGCATGACGCGGCGAGCGTGGATGAAATGGATACCCTGCCAACGTGATCTGCCCGGAGTCAATCGGGTCGATGCCGAACAACGACTGTGCCAGCTCTGTACGCCCTGCACCGACCAGTCCGGCGAAACCAAGGATTTCGCCCTGCCGCAGTGCAAACGATACATCCTCGAAGTAGCCCCTGTGCGTTAAACCCTTCACTTCCAGGATGGTATCTCCGATCTTGGCAGGCTGTTTGGGATAGAGTGTCGCTATCTCACGACCGACCATATCGCGGATCAGTTCGGGAATGGTCACATCTTTCGTCGGCTTCTCGGCTACCTTCTGCCCATCGCGCAGCACGATCACACGATCCGTCCACTGATACACCTCTTCCAGGCGATGGCTAATGAAGAGGATGGTCACACCCCTCGCTTTCAGGCCGCGCACGATCGTGTACAGCGCATCTACCTCACGCGCTGATAATACAGCGGTCGGTTCATCGAGGATCAGCAGCCGCGCCCCGCTGGAAAGCGCCTTCGCGATCTCGACAAGCTGGCGCTCGGCGACGCGCAACTGGTAGACCGGCGTTTGTGGGTCGATAGGCAGGTCAAGTTGTGCGAGGAGTACGCGCGCCTCTTTGTCCATTTGCCGCCACGCAATGGTTCCCCGCCGCGTCTGCTGATGCCCGGCAAAAATATTTTCAGTGATGGAGAGATCAGGGAAAAGCATCGGCTCCTGGTACATCGCGGCGATGCCGGCTTCGCGCGCGACACGAGGATTAGCGAAGACACGCTCGCTGCCCTGAACGACAATGGTTCCCTTGAACGGCTGCACAACGCCGGTCAATACTTTGACGATAGTCGATTTGCCCGCGCCGTTTTCGCCTACCAGCCCTACCACCTCGCCGGGAGATAACGAAAAACTGACCCCACGCAGCGTTTCCACAGCCCCGTAGCTGTGATGGATGTCCTGCAGCTCAATGATAGATGCCATGAACAATCCTCTCGATACTTCTCTCGCTACCAAAAGAACAGAAAGGCTGCAAACGATTCCAGTGTCGATACCAAAGATTGTACCATCGTATTATGGCTAAGTCAAGCTTCCCATGGCTATATATACATAGTCTTTTTGAATTTTTCAGGTCAGACTGTCGTCCGTACAAGGTGATGCACTGCATTACATTCGTTGAAAAGGGATTGACAGCGCGTCAACCGGATGGTATAACTAGAAACGGAACTGGAATCGTTACTAACGACTTGTGACGTATCGGATCGCGCGTATTTTTGAGAAAAGGACTACCAATCTCATGTCATCGCACAATCAACCTCCACCCGACCGGCGGCAATGGCTGCGTACTATGCTGCTGATCCGTCGTTTCGAGGATAAAGTGCAGCAGCTCTTTATGCAAGGGCTTATCCCCGGAACAACCCATTTGTGCCAGGGACAGGAGGGCGTCGCCGTTGGGGCCACCAGCGCCGTTGGCACAGGTGATTATGTGACCATCACCTATCGCGGACACGGCCAGGCGCTGGCACGCGGCATCGACCCTGAAGCGGCCTTCGCCGAACTGATGGGGCGCGAGACCGGTGTGTGCCGTGGGCGCGGCGGCTCGATGCACCTGACGGACTTCGCGCGCGGGCTCATCGGCTCGTTCGCGATTGTCGGTGCGGGTCTGCCCGTGGCTCTAGGCGCGGCAATGTCGGCCAAACTGCGCGGCTCGTCAAGCGTTGCCCTCACCTTCTTCGGTGATGGCGCAACCAACATCGGCACCTTCCACGAGACACTCAACATGGCAAGCGTGTGGAAAGCGCCGGTGGTGTTCATTTGCGAAAACAATCTCTATGGCGAATATAGCCCGATTCACACGACGACGCCTCTTGATGATCTCTCGCTGCGGGCTGCCGCCTACGCCATGCCGGGCGTGACCGTTGACGGCAACGACGTGAACGCCGTCTATGCCGCGACACGTACCGCTGTCGAACGCGCGCGTGCCGGGGAAGGGCCAACTTTGCTCGAGTGCAAAACCTACCGCTATAGCGGCCATTCACGCACCGACCCGGCCAGATATCGCCAACCCGGTGAACTGGATGCGTGGAAAGCGAAAGACCCTATCACGCGCCTGAGTGATGCGCTGGTTGCCGAGGGCGCGATGAGCATCGCAGAGCAAGAAGCGTTGCGCCAGGAAATACACAACCTGATCGACGCGGCAGCTGCACGCGCTGCCAACGCTCCCTGGCCGAAACGAGAGGAGATCGACCGCTATGTCTACGCAGAATGAGCCTGAAACCGCCTCGCGAGCAAACACAGTCGAAGAAATGACCTACCGGCAAGCCATCCGCACTGCGCTGGCTGATGAACTGCGGACCGATGACCGTGTGATCTTGCTGGGCGAAGATATCGCCGCGGCAGGCGGATCATTCAAAACCACCGAAGGTCTGCTTGATGAGTTCGGGCCGGAGCGCGTCATCGATACGCCGATCTCAGAAAATGGCTTCGTCGGCGCGGCCCTGGGCATGGCCGTAACCGGCCTGCGTCCAGTCGTGGAGATCATGTTCGCCGATTTTCTGCTCAGCGCGAGCGATGCCATCATCAACGAAATCGCCAAGTTCCGCTTCATGTCCGGAGGGCAAACGGTAACGCCCGTGACGATCCGCGCGATTGGCGGCGCGACGGGCCGCTTCGGCACGCAGCATTCAGCGACCGGTGAGTCGTGGTATTTGCAGACACCTGGCCTCAAGGTCGCGGCAGCCAGCTCGCCAGCCGCTGCTTATGGCCTGCTGCGCGCTGCCATCCGGACGAACGATCCGGTGATCTTTCTCGAACACAAGGGCATGTACGCACAGAAAGGACTGGTTGATCGCGCGCTGCCCCTGCCACACGTGGGACGCGCTGAAATCGTGCGTTCCGGCAGCGATATCACGATCGTCGCCACGCTGCTGATGGTCTCGCGCGCGCTCCAAGCCGCCGAGAAGCTGGCGGCTGAAGGCATCGACGCGGAAGTGATCGATCTGCGCTGGATCATGCCTCTTGACCTTGACACTATTACCGGCAGCATCTCGCGTACTGATCGTCTTGTGATTGTCGAAGAACAGGTTCACGCTGGGGGATGGGGCGCAACGGTGATCAGCTCGCTGGCGCAGCAGGGGTTGCCCCGGCGCAGCAGGCCGCGCGCTGTCAGTATGCCGCACGCGCCTATTGCCTTCAGCCCGGTCCTGGAAGACGCAGCCGTCCCTGATGCTGATCGCATTGCCGCCGCTGCGCGCGCTGCTGCACGAAGAGGGGAGATAACGCGGCTATGACGATACATGCTCACGCTACCGACGACTCGTATCACACTCCTGCCGTGAAACTGACGATAGAGCGTATTGAGACGGTTGCGCTGCGCGTCCCCCTGCACAAACGCTATAGCGGCAGCGCATATTCGATGGTCAATCGCTGCACGATTATCACGCGTCTTTACACCCGCGAGGGTATTGTCGGCGAGGTTTACACAGGTGATACCGACGCGGAGCAGGAAACCATCGTGCGAATCATTCACGAAGAACTCGCGCCCGCGTTGAGCGGCCAGGACGCTATGAATCCTGAACGATGCTGGCAAATCATGCAGCCATCAACGTATGACATCTTGCGCGATCGGGGACTGGCGTTGCAGGCGATCGCCTGCGTGGATGCAGCCATCTGGGATGCCTTCGGCAAAGCGCTCGGCCTGCCGTTGTTCCGCCTGTGGGGTGGGTATCGCGAGTCATTGCCGATGATTGTGATCGGGGGGTACTACGGATTGGATCGCGAGCAGATCGTGGAACAGATGCAGCAGTATGCAGCGACAGGCTTTGCAGGCTGCAAATTCAAAGTGGGCGGTGCCGCACCTCGCGAGGACGCAGCCCGCGTGCAGGCGGCACGTGAAGCGGTGGGAGACGATTTTATTTTGCTGGTTGACGCCAACCAGGGATATACGCGCGACCAGGCTGTGGATTTCGCGCGGCGAGTGGCCGATCTGGGCATTCGCTGGTTCGAGGAGCCATGTCGTTGGATGAACGATCGTCGCTGGATGCGCGATGTGCGCTACATGAGCGGCATTGCAGTTGCTGCCGGGCAGAGCGAGTTCACGGTGGCCGGCGTGCGCGATCTTATCGTCGATGGTGCCATCGATGTGTGCAACTTTGATAGTTCCTGGAGCGGCGGACCGACGGTCTGGCGCAAGGTGGCTGGCCTGGCAGCAGCATTCGGGGTCGAAATGGGACACCATGAGGAGCCGCAGGTATCCGCCCATCTTCTGGCGAGCATTCCGCATGGAACCTATGCTGAGTGCTTTGACCAGGATCGCGATCCAATCTTCTGGGGATTGTTCAAAAATCACCCGGTTATTGCTCATGGGATGTATGCGTTACCTGAAGGAGCAGGCTTTGGCATTGAACTCGACACCGATTTCATTGAACGCTATCGCGTGGGTACGCTCGTGACTCCATCGTAAAAAGTGAGAAAGGAGGGTCGAACACTTAAGTGGTGATCAAGACCAGGAAAGGGGCTGTACAGTCGTGGTAAAAGACATCCTTATGCCGAAACTAGGCTATGACATGACCGAGGGTAAATTGCTACACTGGCTGAAACACGAAGGCGATTCAGTCAAGGCAGGTGAAGCCATTTTCGAAATTGAAACTGATAAAGTGAATCTTGAGGTGGAAGCATCCGATTCTGGTATACTGCAGCACATCCTGGTTCACGAGGGAGAAGTAGCTGCGGTAGGTGAGCGCCTCGGCGTGCTAGTCGTGCCAGGAGTGCCATGACACTCATGTCTGTTCGGAGCAGCAACTCTCTGCATGCTATTGGGATGGATGCCGATGAACCATTTAGATGAAAAGAAAGAACCGAATCAGAACACAAACGCCGGAAAAAGACCGAGTATGAAGCAGGTCGCAGAATATGCCGATGTTGGTGTTTCTACCGTCTCGCGGGTCGTTTCCAATCACCCGGATGTGAGCCCGCATATGCGCAAGCGGGTGCTTCTTGCTGTACAAGAACTGGGCTACGAACCAGATTTTCTGGCCCAGAGTCTGCGGCGTGGAGCAACGTCTTCAATAGGCTTCGCGCTCAGTGATATCACGAATCCGGTGGTCGCCCATATTGTACACGGAGCCGAAGAAGTCCTGCGTAACATGGGGTACTCTCTACTGATCATGGACTCGGAAAACAATCCGGCACTTGACACCGAGCATATCCGCTTTTTGCATAGTCGCCACGTCGATGGCCTGATTCTCCTGGCGACGAACGAACGCCGCAAAGCGACGATAGATGCCCTCCTGGCTCGGAAAATTCCTATTGTCGTGATTGATCGCGATTTTCCCAGACGGCTGCGCGCCAGCGCAGTACTTTCGAATCACCGCGCAGGTATGGCAGCGGCTGTTGGACACCTGCTTGATCTTGGTCATCGTCGTATCGGGTTCGTTGTATGGCCGCCCCATTTGCGCCCTGGCCGCGAACGCCTGGCCGGTTTGCGCGACGCCTTCAGCACGAGAGGGTTGCCGGACACTTCTCTTCCCACTTTTGGCCTTTCAACGGAAGACGGAGAAGCCGCAACATACGGACTCCTTGACTCTCCGGAATTACCTACGGCAATTATTACGGGCAGCAACCAGTTGCTTATCGGTTGCCTGCGCGCGCTCGCCAAAAGAAGACTGCGCCCCGGGATCGATATGGCTTTCGTCACCTGTGATGATGTTCCCCTGGCGGAACTGTTCACGCCGCCGCTTGCTGTCATTGCACGCGATAACACCGCTACCGGGCGCACCACCGCTCAATTGCTCATGCATCGCCTGAACGGCTCGGATGAGCCGGAGACGGTTACCCTGGAAACCCACTTTGTGCCTCGCGCCTCGTGTTGTCCGCCGCCATAAGGTGATGGACAACACCTTAACATGGGGAGGTATGTTGCGAAACGGAGGATTGTACTCATGATCAGACGAGCCTTCTTGATGAAGTTAAAACCCGGAACACTGGCCGAATACAAAAGGAATCACGATCGGATCTGGCCTGAATTGGTCGCCGAGATCAAAGCTTGCGGTATCGCAACCATGACGATCTTTGAGAAGGATCCTCTCTTGATTATGTATTCGGAGATCGAAAGCGAAGACGCCTGGGATAAGCTCTGGCACTCCGAAATTCATGATCGCTGGGCAGAACTCATGAATCCACTCATGGAATTCCGCGAAGACGGCCTGGTCGATTCGCGGCCAGTGACGGAAATTTTTCACCTGGAGTAAACAGCACCTCGCTGAAGCGAAGCAACTGGTGCTGAACACCACGAGACTGCACTTTCGAGGAGGAATGACACATGGCGAAACTGCGTTTAGGTGTGATCGGCGCTGGCTCTTGGGCGGTGGCCTCTCACTTACCGAATCTAGAAAGGCATGCCGATGCCGTCGAGTTTGCGGCCGTGAGTCGCCTCGGTCGCGAGCCATTGGAACACATCCGTAAACGGTTCGGTTTCCAGATTGCCAGTGAGGATTACCATGATGTAATCAACGCGGGCATCGACATCTGCGTCGTTTCAAGCCCATCGGGCTTTCATTACGAACACGCGAAAGCGGCGCTAGAAGCCGGGGCGCACGTCCTTGTCGAGAAGCCAGTGACGATTGATCCAAAGCAGGCATGGGATCTTGTAGAGATGGCGAAACGTCTCAAGCGTCATGTGGTTGTTTCTTTCGGCTGGAACTACAAGCCGATGGTGCGCGAAGCCAAACGTTTGATGATGACCGGTGGAGGCATTGGAAAAATCGAGCAGGTGGTGATCACGATGTCCTCGCAGACACGCGAACTCCTCTCCAACACCGGGGCTTATCCAGACGCGGCTCCCGATACTTTGCCCGAAGCGGCTACCTGGACTGATCCTCGCTTATCCGGCGGAGGATACGGGCAGGCGCAGCTTTCGCACGCGCTCGGCCTGGCGTTGTGGCTAACTGGTCTGCGCGGCAAAGACGTCTTTGCGCTCATGTCGGCACCGCTATCTGCTCCGGTCGAACTGCACGACGCCATCGTTTTGCGTTATGATAATGGCGCCATTGGCACAGTAGCCGGTGGTTCCGCACACACTGGCGCGAACAATAACAAGCACCAAGTCGAAGTGAGAGCTGTCGGTGCGGAAGGACAATTTCAGATCGACCTGGATCGAGAACTTGTCTGGCGTTTTCGTGTGCCACGCGAGGATGTGCGCTCGCCACTTGAACCCAACGCTGGCCTGTACGATTGTGTTGGCCCTATCGATGCCCTAGTGGATCTGGCGCTCGGTCGCGATGTCGAAAACTGTTCCCCCATTGAGTTGGGCGCTCGCACGGTCGAGATCCTCGACGCGGCCTATCGCAGCGCTCGCAGTGGGTTAGTAGAAACAGTTTGATACCATCTCAATCAGTGGGAGACACTTTTTCTACAGCAGCTTGCGGAAAGGTTGAGCGAATTTTTTAGTGATCGCTTGCTTGAGCAGGCAAGTAGCCGCAGTGGGTGAACCAACCGAGCGCATCGGCAGTAGTGACAGTCTCCAAGGCTTGCCCAATAGCCTCCTGGAGCGCTTCATGAGTTCTGGCGCCGACCCGCCTGAGATGCGCTTTGACTTTCGAGAAAGTCTCTTCGATGGGAGAGCAATCCGGAGAGTAGGCTGGCAAGAAGAGCAATTCACAGCCACGGGCCTCGATGAGCTGTCGCACGCGCGCTCCTTTATGGATGCTCAAATTGTCCAGCACCACGATCTGTCCAGCGGAGAGACTTGGGGCCAGGAAGTGTTCGACATATGCTTCAAAGGCCAGGGTATTGACGGCCCCCTCGATGACCATGCAGGCTCCGACGCCCTCGAGCGACAAGGAGGCCAGCAGCGTCGTATTTTTCCCGCGGTTGCGCGGCACGCTGCCATGGGCGCGTTGACCTTTCGGAGCGCGGGCATACCGTGGAGTCAGCGCGATGTTGGAGCCACATTCATCCACTACTACCAGGCGCTTGGTATCCACCTCCTTCATCTGCTCGCGCCAGTGGACTCTCTCGTTCTCACGCCGCTCGCTGGCTGCCAGCGTCTTTTTTTGCGCGTCCAGCCCACACGCTTGATGGCTCGGCTCATCGTTGCCGTGCTGACTCTCACGCCGTGGCTTTGCTCCCACCGGTGGCAATGATCCTCTAAGCGCCAGTCATCATGCGCTTGCAGTTGCGCCACCAACTCGGCTTGCAGCGGACCCAATTTCTTGGGCGGTCGTCCGGGAATGGCCTTGGGTGCCACCCTTCCCGTCTCTCGCCGCTGTTTCACATACCGCCTGATCGTCGCGCTGTAGAATTGGGCAGTTTTGTGGCTGGCATCAGACGCGACCAGATGGCGGCCTTCGCCGCTCTTACCTATCAGTTGAGCCGGGGGCAAGTCGAAGGTCAGATCCATCGCCTCAAGCTTCTGAAGAGGCAATCCAATGGACAAGCAGGATTTGATCACTTACGACACCGTGTGCTTGCCCGCTCTGCATGAGCTTTGCCCAGGAGATGCGGAAGACCCAACATTACGTCGGCGTTGATACTCTTCCAGCAGCGACCAGTATGCACTTGCCATTCGTCCGACTCCAAGTAGGTAAAAAAAGGCAGCAGCGCACGAAGATAGCCCTCCACGGTTTTCTTCTCAACGCGCGCTGCTGCTTCCTTGCTAAAAATGGTGAGTTCAAAGTGGAGCTGACTCTGACAATCAAACACTAATAAGGGGTGCCGGTGACTCACCAGGGGCGGGCGAACAGCAAACCAGTAGGTTTTTCCCATCCCTCTCTCCCTTTCCCATCTCGCTCAAAAGAGCATCACCTGCTATGTACTATCGGCGTATATCTCCTCCTGCTTTTCACCAAATCTCCTGGGACTTCTGGTTAAAGGTGGTTACTGATCTGCTATGAAGTGCGAAGGAGCGGGTACGAATGCTATTTCGGGTGATAATACAGGTCTGCCCTGACCTCTACATCTTCTGCAACCTCTTCGGACTTCCACAGAGCCGCCAGATATACCCTATTCTGTACCCATACGCCGCAATGAAAGCTGTTTAGATGCACTTTCTCTGTGGTACTTTGGGAATTCGCATGTATTGCCTACTCCTTTGCACTTCGTAGCACTGAGGCTACAAACCATGGCGCTCTAAACCAATTGAACTCGCTAAGGCCGCTGCTCCTACACAACACGAAGTATTGGCAAAAGCAGCAGGAACAACAGGTACATTTTTGCACTCGTCTGGTCGCACCAACGAGCGCGCCACGCTTACCGCCTGCTCTCGATATGAGGCGACCGCTGAACCTATTCCTCCACCCATGATGATGATTTCCGGATTCAAAATGTGAATCAAATCTGCTATCATTGTACCCAAATGCCATGCCGCATGCTCAAGGACGGCCAATGCCCTGGAGTCACCTTGAGAAGCACGGTCAAATACGGGCCGAGCATCTCTGGCATGGCGATCACCAGAATAGGCTCGAGCGATGGCCGGTCCAGCACAGACATTTTCAGTTGTATCAGCGTGACAATTCCTTTGTGGGCACCGTGTAGGAATTGTGTAACCACAATAGAAACCGCTGGATGTGTACCCCACCAGTGGGTGATCATCAACGACGTAGCAATGCGAAAGCCCGGTGCCAATTGTGATGTACAGTACAAATCGAGCATGGTGGCCGGCTCCCCAACGTGCTTCCGCAATAGCTCCGCACTCTACGTCTGAGAACGCAATCACGCGTCTCTGCTGGTGAGAAAGTATACTTCCTAATGGGTACTCTCCCCAACCAATGACACCATCATCTGCACGCAGTATGCCGTCTGGACCTACCGAAGTTGGGACAGATATACCTACGAAGCTGCTGCCCTGGTATGGTGGTTGATCCAAAAGTTCTTGCACAGTCTCAAGGTTACGTTGCCCATCACCTGGGATTGTGCTTCTCAAAGCAAGATTGGTCAATTGAAAGCCGTTCCACAACCCTGCCATTATCTTGGTTCCTCCTACATCTATGCCTACCGAGTACGTATTGTCAGACATATGCTGTCTACCCTTTCAGCCTTCATGTGTGAGAATGTCGCTCGTACTGCTATAGCGGCGTATCCGCTCGCAGACGGTGCGTTAAGCGTTGGTCGTCAGGCACTTTCTCAATTGAAACCAGACGTTCATCCCTCATCTCTTGTGACATGCGCTGCCCATCTGAACACTCCTGGTGTGATGCCCTGCACTCTCGCCAGACCGAGAGCCAGAAAGTGAACTACCAACAGGTCGAGTATAGGTCGGAAGTCTAGTGATGCCTTGATAGGCCAATCAGCATTCCTCGGACCAACTACGAGTGTCGAGCCTGGTATCTGTTTCAGCCTTTTTCCAAGCGCACTATCTAGTGAAGCAATAGGGCCATCTGCGATCGCAAACAAAAGCGTCAGTTGATCGGGCCGTAAGGCTTCAATAACTCCGTGGCGAAAGTCGCCTGCCTCCCATACACTCGTCGGGATTTTGGTCACTTCGCGGATGACGATCCCTGCTTGGTAGGCAGCACCTAAAAGCGGACCGCGTCCCAGTATAGTAATTGCAGCTGGAATCCCTGTTTTTTTGATCGTTCCGTTCGCCACCTCTTCTGCCTTATTAAGCAGACGTTCCGCTTCAACAACAATGGGAGTAATCTGTGACTTCTCCTGTTGGCTTACATAGAGTGCCATCTTTTTAAGCACCAGAAAGCTAGCGATGTATGTTACAACTGATACCAGATCATCCTGTGTGCAGTGCATGTCGCATACAACGCTAGAATATTTTGCTAAAGCGCTCTCAGCATGATTAGTAACCGCGATGGTGCGCTGTATATTCCGATCAGCCAGAGACTGAGCCAGACGCACCGTCTCCGCGCTCTCTCCGCTCTGAGAAACCAGAACGACGCAGTCTTCAGGCAAGACGGATGGTGAAGTAAAGTGGAGCATTGTGGAGGCTAACTCCGCCTCAGCTAAGATTCCTTGTGCCCGAAAGATGTATGACGCTGCAATGCAAGCGCTATAAGATGCTCCCATTCCAACGAGCCAGATGTGACGAGAAGATTTCAGAAACTCTGGAAATTGTTGTTCATGTTGAAATGCCCATGTGGACCGGATCGTATCAGGTGTCTTGCGTATATCATCCAAGTACATAGTACATACCTCTTCCTTTCATTTCTCTTCAGGCAACTCGTACCAACGTACACGCCTCCCCAATGTCGCTCGCGATTTCCAAACCAGAGATTTTGGCAATTGATCCAAATGCCGAGTTGCTTGGTTCAGCGTTTCGATGACTTTCGCCGCCTGCTCCGCATTTAGTTGATCTGGGAGACGAGAGCGTACCGCTGACATAGTATCAAGGACCGTGGTATACCACTGCCAACTGCGAGTGAGCAGGAGGCTTACCTCCGCATCCTTAAAAATTTGTGGATAGTCCAAAACTAAAGCTACGATATCGAGAATGTCCTTCGGACTTATCTGGATAATCTGCAATTTGGTCAGCAATAGCACTGCTCGAGGCAGCGTCACTGCATCGAGATGTCTGAGCCAGGGCTTCAGGTTTAGCTGCTGACATTGCTCAAAAGTATCAACAAATACATCCACCTCCATTTCGTCCTGCCAACTATAGAGTTGGCGTCGATCACCGTGACTAGCGTTAAATGCACGATCAGGCACTAAACCCAGTTCATTGACCAAAACGTTCTTCAGGCCGGCGCTGTCCTGGTTTTGAATTGCGATGTCGACGTCATTATATGGACGTTGGAACTGAGCAGAGCGCATGGATGGGCTGATTATGTAGATAGCTACGCCTCCCAGCAACTTTGCCGACAAGTGAGCAGACTGGCAAGCATCCGCCAGTACACGTGCTCTGGTGACTGCCAATGGCTCTGTGGGGTGCTGAGGTAGCATGTATCACCTCCCTATCCAACAACGAGCTGGTGACTGACGATCTTCCCTGGAGCCAGACGAAGAAGCACTCCGCGCAGAACTCCTTCTCCATATTCGCTACCCGGGTTAAAGCATGTGGTCTTGCCAATGCGGCAAGATGCTCGCGATTCGTGGACGTGGCCATGGAGACCTACCAGTGGTTGGTAGGTCTCTATCGCTTTGCGGACCGCCTCACTACCAACACTTCCAAACACGATTTCACCCGCCCGGACCACCGGCGATAAATCCTCCTTGAGTAGAGGCGCTTGGTCCAGCGGGGTATTTTTCGGCGGTACGTGGCAGTTGAAGATAGCCCTTCTAGGATCCGAGACCTTTTGCGCTAACGCCGCAATGCGAGCGTAGAGATCATCTTCAGGTAACTCTCGGTGGCTGGCAAATGGCGTTATATTCGCTGTGCCGCAACTGACCATGGGCAACCAATCCCGGATACAAACGACCTCATTATCAGGAAAGACGATGAAAGGATCGCTGCGAAGCACATCATCGATAAGTGGTGTATCATCATTCCCCGGACTGATATAGACCTGGACGCCAGTAGACGAAAGACGCTCCTTTGCCAATTGTAACCACCCTTCAAGTGTCCGAACAATGAGGCTGTGAAAAAGTTCTTCGACGGCTTCTGGATGTTCCTGAAGTCGCGTAACTTCATCAGACGTCGTACGGTATGGATAATATCCCATGTAGCTGATTTGTTTTTCTAGTTCTTCAAGCTTGTCTCTCCCAACCTCTCGGCGAACTCCGGAGAAGCGGGCGACAAATTTCCCACCTTCCTCTATAACTGGAACAACCATTTTCCCTGTGATGTCTCCCCCCATAATGAGTACATCCGCTTTAAAAAACGCAGCCGAGTTTATAAACTTCCTGAAGCACTTACCAGAACCATGAATGTCCGTCGCGAAGAAGACGGTCAGGGCTTCGCGAGCCATAATGTGATACCTTCCTTCTCAAATTGCCTGATGGAAGTCAGGTGAACTGGCCTCCATCTATTCAGTCATCAATCCTTGCACTATTCCGGGGGAATCTCAGTAAATGTCTGGCTGATGTTGATGCCTTGTCGCCTTCTCATACTGACCCAGATGACATAGTAGATAATGCACACGACAAAACTGCCACCAATGACGATCTCGGATCCCAGGTTGGCAATCCCCAGCGCAGGGACCGTTAACCACAGGTACATCATGTACGCAGTCCAGAGGAACCCGATGACGCCGGCGATCGAGATGACGGGAATACCAAACAATTTATAGCGCGAGGCCGGCGAGCCCTCGAAGATAGACTTTGCGGTGTAAGGGAAAACAACAGCCGCCGCCATCGTCGTCAAGACAGCAACGCTGGTTGCCAGCCCGAGCGAAAGGAAGTAGGTCTGCAGTCGCGCTATCCAGAGATACAGGAGTGCAACCATCGCCGAAAGAGCATAGAAAATGCTGAGCGCAAATACCGGTGTATGATATTTCTCGCTTACTTCTCCCAGCTTCGGCGGCAAAAGGCCATCAAAGGACATCGCCAGCACAATGCGGCTCCCAGCCAGCCCTCCGCTGAACACGAACTGAATGGCATTCGCAAGAAAACCGAGCGGTATTAGGAACTCAATGATCACATTGTGCGACATGGCTGCGATCAAGACGTTGAAGAACGGCACATACGTGAGAACCGGGTATCCTGTATCCTCGGCATAGGCCAATGCATTGACAAACCCGCGGCCGAACACCTGATCGATCAGCCCTCCCAGTACGATGCCAACCACGGTCAGAATCACGATGGCACCTATGATCATGTAAATTTGCCGGTTCAGATGACTGGCGCTTTTGATCTCTCCACCTTGCTGAACCGACCACATGGCCACCGAGAATTGCGTCCATATAGCTGGGGCAATACCCAGAGTCCCAAGCAAGGTAAGAGTGGGAAGGACATTGTACCCTGTCTTTTGGACCGACTGCAAAAGTGACCCATAGAAATTATTACTGCCGAATTTTGACATGAACCCGTTCAAATTCGACACAAACTGAACATGCGAAGTTGTCAGAAGAATAATCACCATGAGGACAATGCTCACTGCTAAAGAGAGCGCCAGCCATGTCTGCAAGCGCTGATACACACGCAGTCCACGGATCATTATCCACAGAGTTAAAGCGATCACAACTATAGTGATGATCGACTCACCGAGCGGTTGCGTACACCATACCCCCAGGTTGCTGAGTGCTGTATTGCCTGTCTGGACACCCAGCAATGTGAACAGTGGGGCCAGTCCCACGTTTGCAACGAACCAGCCCGCTATCGCGGTCCCTCCAATTTCCCATAATACCAGCCCGGCAAATACTGAGCCAAATGACCAGAAACCGGGTACTTTCGCGCGAGTCTGGTAGACATAGTCCCCTCCACTACGGGGAAGCGAGGATGCCAGCATCGCATAAGCTAACATAGTGATGCTTGCTAAAACGCCGGTTATGAAAAAAGCCCAGGGCACACTGCCCCCAGGATATGCGTACGCTGCTGTAATATACACGTATACTAACGATGCGACCCCCATAGTGAGAACGTTGTAGATTAAGGCGCCCGACGGGCTCATCTCACGCACTAGCCCGGTGGATTTGCGGAGAAAGACCATGTCTGATGTGGCCTTCTTCTCTGATGTCCTCATATTTTCCATAGTAACACTCCTCTATCTTTGCACTTTTTGGTAGAGCCGCCTCAGGCGGCAAATAAGTCGTACCAAGCGTCAGGATGGGCGCCAGATTGGAACTGCGCATGAAGCCAGAGCAGGTCGTTGCGCCGCAGACACCGCTGGATTTCCCGTCGTGCCTCGCCAATCGTGACGGGGCGCTGCTCGTGCGTTTGCAAGCGCTGCCGTTCTTCTTCCAGGAAGACATTGGCCAGCATGGCCAACGCTTAGAAACGCAGGAGGGCAGTTGCGCTCATGACTTGATAGTGATCCAGCCCCCAGTTCCTCCTTCCCATCGCCGAACAGGATTTCAATGTCCTAGCGGGCAGTGAAACGTTCGCCGTCCCTCACAGAGGATCAGTCCCAACAGGACGATCATCAGTACGGATACTGGAGCTTGCTCATCAGGGGGCCGTAGCCCTCCATAAAGTGACACAACCCATCATCCAGGCATATAATGGGGACAGGCATCGGACACCTCCGTGGTCAAGTTTTTGGTTTCATCCTCTTGATACCATAGAGGATCCTTTCCTACCAATTCCCCTGACTAACGGTTAGAAAAGTGCAAACATAGAGTACTCCTCTCCAGCGGGCCTTGTTAAAGATGTTGGTGGCTACGACTGCACACCGCTCTGACCTATTCAAGACCAGCCATGTGACTACAACTCGCAGACCGGTGGAGCACCAGGGCATGCCACTTCATTGTTGCGCTTCACTCTTGACAGGTTTGTTTACCGATGGCATAATAATAACATGACAAATTTGTCATAACAAAATATTAATCGGTTGACTGGCGATTGTCAACCCTTTTCGAGGCAATTTAGTAGCTATCTCAGGAGTCAATAAGCATGTCCGTTTCTCCGCTTCCCAAATATCACATTGTCAAGGAGGCCATACTTGAGCGCATTATCAATGGCTCCTGGCAGCCAGGTGCGCTTATTCCGACTGAAGCTGAACTCTGCCGCGAGTTTGGAGTGAGCCGCATAACGGTGCGACATACTATTGGCGATCTTGTCCACGAGGGGAAGTTGCGTACTGTCCAGGGGAAAGGCACCTTTGTTGCTATCCCCAAGCTGCAGGAGCGTTTCGTTCAGCGGGCCTTTGGTATTTATGAGGATATGGAGCGCTATGGTTTGCATCTGACCACGAATGTTCTTCGGCAAGAGATTGTACCTGTCCAGCTTGAGGTGGCTAATCGCTTGCAAATACGTTATAACGATCCTGTCCACATTCTGGTGCGTTTACGCTCTATTAACGATGTGAAAATTCTTGTTTCTACGACCTACATTCCTGTTTATCTGTGTCCTGAACTCGTCAATGACGATCTCTCAACCGGTTCTCTGTATCAACTTCTCCAATCACACTATGATCTAAAGATAGCTCGTGGGATACGCAGCCTGGAGGCTGTGGCAGCGGGACCATGGGAGGCGCATTTACTCGACATTGCTCTCGGCAGCCCATTGTTACATCTGGATAGCGTGGCCTATCTCGCTGATGGACGAGCATTCGAATACTCACAGGCGCTACAACGTGGTGATCGTGCAAGTATAGAAATAGAGTTTTTACCTGAACCACAATAGATGAAGTTTTGTATTAAATGTATAGGAGCTGAGGAAATGCAAGTTCTTACTTCTCTGGCAGGATTTGAGGTTTCACTAGATGAGAAGAAGCTAACACTGGAATTTGGATCCAACGTGATTCACCCTGCGGGAGAGGTACGAAGGTTGAATCAGGTACGATCCATGCTGGAAAATCCGTATGCGCAGGGGCCGGATCATCTCTATACTATCTACATGGATATCGCGCAGCGCGATGATATCGCTGCCTTGAAGGAACAGGGGTTACTCTACGGCGCCGTTGTCTACAACTCCGGCACAATTGGTCAGGAGCGACTGCGCAGTCAAGGGCACATCCACTCTGAGAAGCAGGGCACTGACTTGCGTTATTCAGAAATGTACGAGTTCTGGACCGGTCATGGAATGATTTACTTACAGAAGGAATGTGCTCCCTGTGTCACTCGCGCTTTCCTGGTGCCGGTTAGCGCAGGCGATAAAGTAGTCATTCCTTACGGCTGGGTGCACCTGCTTATCACGTTGGGCGATGACGTACTTTCCTTTGGCGCCTGGTGTGCTAGAGAGAATAAGCTGGAGTACGAGCAGCTACGTGTTCTCGGTGGACCTGCCTATTTTGTTCAGGCCGATGGCTCTTTGAAGAAGAACCCTCATTACGAATCCATTGCCGCCATACAGTACGCAAAACCAGGCGATTTCCTTGCTCTGAATATTCCCTTGGATCGTCCTATTTATACCTCATGGCGTGAAAACCCCGATCGCTTCAAGTTTATGGCTTCTCCTGAATTGACCGATGACCTCTGGGCTGATCTCTGATCTACCATAAGGCTGGCACGAGCGGTGTTCTCCAGGAGTGCGTCATTCTGAATAGCTAAAAAGAGGAAATGCCTTGGAAAATTCGCAGCATTCAGCATCCTATCGTACTCACCCTGTACATAGCTTTTCCTGGCTGAATATCCAAATTGGACATGTATCTCTGGCGTGGCATCTGGCACACCACCTTGCCGAAGCAACTGAACCCCAACAAATCGTAATCGACGGCTTTTTTGGGGTGCAATGGCCTGTATTTATCGAGCATTTGCAGGTTGCGCTTGCTCACGCTCATGTAGATGTTGGGTGGTTCTCCACCGAACAATGTTTCCTACCTGCGGAACAGATAAACAGCCTGTTAGCTGTTTCTCTCACTTCAGACCCGGTTTTTGGTCGACTCTTTCGTGGACACCTGGAGGATCTGTGGGATACGGAACAAACGGAAGCTTTGAAGCATGCTATTCAAAAGCGAACACAGCATACTATTGTCTATGGATTCGGCGCTTCACTTGTCGCCAGGAACGACCTGACAGTGTATCTGGATGTTCCAAAAGACAGGGGTCAACAGCTTGCGGCGCAAGCGCTCGTTTGTAACGTGGGTGCGCGTGAAACAGAAGAGTTTGGCTTGATGTATAAGCGGCTGTATTTTGTGGACTGGCCGATGCTCAACCGCATCAAACGCGCGCTGCTTCCTCAACTGGACATCTTCGTTGACGCAGCCGATAGTGCAACTCCGCTTTGGATCAATGGGGCCGCCTTCCGCGATACCCTGGACAAATTAGCTCATCAGCCATTCCGCGTCAAGCCATGGTTTGCCCCTGGTCCCTGGGGGGGGCAATGGATGAAGGAACAGTTCGGTCTCCCACCGGAGCAGCCGAACTATGCCTGGTCATTTGAACTCATCTCGCCTGAGAACGGCTTGCTGCTCGGTAATGGCGAGCAATTTCTTGAGTGTGCCTTTGACTACCTGCTCTGGTGGCGCACACATGCTGTCCTGGGTGTGGGTATTGCCGCCCGTTATGGTAGTTATTTCCCCATTCGCTTCGACTATCTGGATACCATGGAAGGGACAAATTTGTCATGCCAGGTGCATCCAAGAGTAGATTATATACGTGATGAGTTTGGCGAGCCATTCACTCAGGATGAAACCTATTATATCGTGGCCTGTAAGCCCGGAGCGCGCGTCTTTCTGGGTCTGCACGACGATACGAACATTGAGGACTTTCAGGCAGATGCCGTGTCGGCACGCGATCATGCTGTTCCTTTCGATATTCGCAAGTATGTCAATAGTGAGAACAGTGAGCCGCACAATCTCTTTCTCATTCCAAATGGGACAGTTCACTGTAGTGGAGCGAATAATCTGGTCCTCGAAATCAGCGCCACACCTTATATCTATACGTTTAAGATATACGATTATTTACGTAGTGATCTCACAGGCAAGTTACGGCATGTACACCTGGCTCATGCCTTTGCGAACATTGATGAGACACGTCGAGCATCGTGGGTACGAGCGCATTTATGCCCAAAACCGATCGTACTACGGAGTGGGAAGGGATGGCAAGAGTGCTGCATCGGTAATATCGACCAACTCTTCTTCTCTATCCATCGTCTTGAATTCTCTCAAGTGATAGAGGATGATACGCAGGGAAGATTTCTCGTTCTCAATATGGTCGAAGGTGAATGCTGTGAAATTCAAAGCGCAGGCAATGAGTCTGTAGAACTGCACTTTGCCGAGAGTATCGTCATTCCTGCAAGCGTGGAACACTATACACTGCATAATGTTGGCAATGCTCCGTGTAAGGTTGTGAAAGCCTTTGTGAAGAACTAGCAACTAGGGTTCACCGCCGCTTTTGGTGAATCCGTCCGCTTGCTCCATAGATTGGGATGAGAGCAAGGAGAACTTCTTACCGATGGGAGAGGAAGTGGGTTTGCACTGCGAGAAGGGGCTAAGCAGCAGAGAGGAAGCGGAGACGGAGGAGATCAAACCGAGCCCGTCCATACATTTGCCTTTTAATACACTTGAGCCGATTGATCTGGCCTTCGACTTGTCCCTGGCTCCAGGGCAGGGAACACGCCGCAGAAACAGCTGCGTAATCCTGCTGCACGCTGGTGGCGAAGCTTTTGAGTTCGGTGACATGACTGCTTTTAGCTGCTCCAATCCACTCCTTCAGGTCAGGCGCTTTGCGTTCTTTGAGCAGGCCAAGGAAGGCTTGACTGAGTTCATACGCTGCGAACAGATCTTCACTGGCCTGGCACATCTGCTCGAGTTGCCGTTGTTGCTGTGTCGTGAGCTTCTCCGGGGGAAGCACAAAGAGCCAGGAGGCTTTTTGAGACGAAAGCCGCTGACACTTGGGAGCAGTCACAGGAGTCGGGAGAGATGGTCGTTTGCTTGCCGGAGGGGAAGCAGGAAGGTCCTTGCGCCACTGCGTGGTGACGCGTTCCAGTTGAGCCGGTGAGCCAGCGTAGCCACGCGCTTTCGCTTCACGGAAGAGTTGCCGTCCGTTGTGACACCCCGCCTCCCAGCGCTCGCGGAGAAAGGGCAGATAGGGAGTAACGATGCTCTGCCGCTGGCGTTTGGGGCTCGAGAGCCGTTCGGGAAACTGCTCGGCTGCCAGAAACCGCCGCACGGTGGGACGACTGATGCCCAGAGCGTCGGCAATAGCATAATGACTCAGACCCTGCTTGCGTAAAGCTCTCACCTCTTCATACCGGGCATAGCGCTTTTCTCGATTCAGTTTGCGACGCCATTGGGGAGCGGTCAGCGAGCGAGGGGAACCGTCGTCATCCGACTGATTGGGAATGGCTGCGTTGACAGCAGGCATGTTCTTGCCTTGCTCGTGCATCGCCACCTCAGCCAGAACTCCCGTTTCCTGTGAAGCGGGAAACGCGACGGGAGCCGATTGGATTGTACCCTCCTCTACTAAGGGCAAGCACGTGCGCTTGCGATCCAGCAGATCTTTAAGCTTCTCCCGGATATTCTTCGTTAAGTGGAAGCGATCGGCGACTTGGGTGGCTTGCGGAGCCCCCTGTCTTGCCGCATCAGCGTAACTGCTGGCTCGGTCTCGGCTAATCACCTCGATCTCTGGATGCCCTTGAAGCCAGACTTTGACCGTTTCTGAACGACGATCAGGCAGCAGATCGATGACCTGATGGCGCTCCAAATCGACCAAAATCGTGCCGTAGGTGTCGCCTCGCTTGTACGCCCAATCGTCCAGACCTACCACGCGCACCTTTGGCGTCGAGGAAGAGAACCCGACTCGCAGGCAACGCAGGAACGTCGTGGATGCCGCCCGCATCCCCAGCTTGGGTGCGAGTCGTGCGCTCACTTCTCCACCAGTGGCTAGTCCCAGTGCTTGCAGTGCCGCGCGCAAGCGGTTCGTCATGCGCGCCGAGGGGTGGAGGAACTCGGGCAGTCGTTCGGTGAAAATCTTTCGCAGGCAGTTCGTGTTCCGACAAAAGAACTTGCGCCCCTCTAAATGCAGGCGGACTGGGCGATTCCCACAGGGAACATCCGCCACTACCCGTCGGTAGCGACTATGAATCTGGTCCGATGCCTGGCCACACACTGGGCAACAGCAGATCGGTTGGGTGGAGATCACCTCAATCACCAGGGCAGAGGCCGTTATCGTGAATTGGTCGATGCGCAGATCATCAGACAACGCGAGCAATTGTGCCACTTCCATCAGCACTCTCCTCCTCAGATGAGAAAAAGCAGCATACGCTGCTTGTGTATGTTGTCTGTCGAATAAAGGCTCTTGGACACATTCAGTGTGCTTGCTTGCTCATTGCCATGTGCGACACGCTTTTGCTCTTCCTGATCGGTCCAATGAGGAGCGAGGCTGTCATGAGATGCAGTGTACCAACTTCGCCTAATGAGAGCTTTTAGAAATGAGCTGAATAGTTGGTTAGCATTATCTCTTAATGATTGCGATTATCATATAAGCAATTACCAGCATGATAATGATTATAATTACCATTCGCTCTTGACGGGGGTAATACAGGGATTTATTTTGCCCCCAAATAAGCTGAAGGAGACGATTGATCAACCGGGGAACAGCAGATTGATCTGAGGTGGAATCATTTTTTATTTTCCCTAAGATATTCTGTAATCGGTCGCCTAAGGCAGATACTGGGCGCGTGTACAGCCTATAGTGGCCAGCTCGAGCAAAAGCATGGCCGATAAATAGGAGTGTAGCAAGTCCAAATGAATCCTTTAGGAAGGTTGAGTTAGCAAGACCAAGTATGGGAAGGACGAAAACCCCGACAACGACTACTATCATAGAGATGATATTCACAAAATCTGAAGGCGTGAGCCATGGGCCTCCCTGATGTAATGTCTGCTGAGCAGCAGCTATTATCTGCAATCTGAGATCATCAGTTACATGAGAGGCGTCATCTAGGAGATGTAATGTCTGCTGAGCAGCATCTCTAGCATCTCTTATCTTCACTTCACGGTCAATACGCCAAATAAATGAGGTTACTTGAAATCCTAGAAGAACTCCTGCAGCAGTCCATATATCGGCTGGTTGTATAATGATCGATGTCACAAGACCCTCCTCAACGAAGTGCTGACTAGACAACGTTCCAGTGCCTTTGGAGGAGTATATCAGAGAGGGGATTCAAGCACAAGGGGGATGAAGATGCGTGCTTTTTCGGCATCTTTCCCTCCTTCTTGTCCCAATTGTAGCGCATTAGCGCTTACTGTGACGAATGAGGTACCCATTCATCAAGCACTGCTCGCTTCCACGAAGGTCGGTGGTGTGGACCGAGCGCCTCTGCACCCTGGTATTGAGCAGATGCAGACCCCCAGGAGGAGTGTTGTCTCTGATCGTTGCCATATGATTTCCGAGCAGCTGGATGCAGCAGGACACGGCGCTGAAGCAGCGGGAATCCTGCTTGTCCATAGGAACTGCGTTTGATCCATTTCACTTTATTGATGAATCCTTCCACTATGCCATTGCTCCAGGTCACGCTACATCCGTTGGTCACAGCCTCCGCATCATCAGCCAGCCCATCGACAAAGGCGATCAGTTCCGCAATCCCACTGGCCTGGACAGCGGCCTTCCATTGCTCCAGACGCACCTGCCCCTCGCGCTTTCGCAGCAAGCGGCCAAAGTCCTGCGCGAGCTTGAACACGGCTGCGATGGGCTCGTCGCTCTGAGTGAGTTGGTCCAGATAGGCCCTTTGCTCTGCGGTGCGGTTTTGTTCTGGCCTCACCATCATGAGCGCAACGCATCGGGGCGAAGGAGGCTTGTCCAAGATGACCGTCTGTTTGGAGACGGGACGGCCTCCTTGAGGACGAAAGGGGCGAAGTCGCATCTGAAGCGTGCGCTGCGTACCCGTATATCCCTGAGCGACAATTTCCTCGTACAGCCGGGTGACGTTGTGGCATCCCTGATTCCATCGCGAAGTCAGGTAGGAAAGGTAGGGATCAACGATGGAAGAAGAGCGAGATCGTCGTCGGGGAGGTGGAGGCGTTTCCTGTTCGAGGGCACGATAGACTCTACGCGAACTGACTCCGACGAGCTGGGCAATCTGCTCTTTGTGGTATCCTTGCCGATACAGTTTCCAGATCCGCTTATGAATGCTTACTCGTTGGCGATGACGCGCACGACGCTCTCGTGCAACTTTTTCAGGTACTGCCGTTTCCTCAGCAGAACGTGTTTTGCCTGTGCTGCGTTGTGTTGCCTTTTTGAGCGCACGCTCCTGCTTGCGAAAGAACTTCTCCAAGGCTTCGGCAAAGTTTTTCTGTAAGTGAAAACGATCGACCACCTGTTTGGCCTGGGGAGCGCCGTCCGTGGCGGCTTCACGGAAGATTTTGCCGCGATCACGTGAGACCAGATCAATTTCAGGATGCTTGCGCAACCACGCTTGACTCGTCTCCACCGAACGATCTGCCAACAACTGCACTATTCGTCGCTTTTCCAGGTCCACCAGGATGGTTCCATAGCGTTGGCCTTTCTTCCATGCCCACTCGTCTATGCCAACCTTGCGCACTAAGCCCTCGCCGGGTAAGGGAAGGTGCAAGACGCGCCGAATGATGGTTTTAGCAGTCGTGGGTACACCAAAGGAGTCAGCAATCTGGGCGGCATCGGCTCCATTGGTGATCACTCCCACCGATTGGAGAGCCTTGATGAGCCGATTCGTCATTCGAGCGTAGCGCTGGACCAACTCTGGGAAGCGTTCGGCAAAAATGTGTCGAGAACACGAGGCATCGGGACAGATCCACTTGCGCACCAGTAACTTGAGCTCAAGATGTCGCCCGCCAAAGGCGACATCGGCAATGGTGCGGGAGTATCGACTATGAACTCGTGACCCCGCTGCTCCACATTGTGGGCATGCCGCGGTGGGAGCAGTGGCATGCAGATGCACGATCACCGTCTGCTCTTGGACCTCGATAATATCGAGGTCCAATGTGGAAGGGAATCCTTATATCTTTTCCATAAAAGAACGTGCATGAGCCAGTGAAGCCAATGTGTGACTAGTGAAAAAGATAGGCTCTGACACAAAACTTTTCCAAGCATGTTGCGCAAGGTCATTAAGGAAAAATCTTCCCGTTGTTCTGTACGCTGAGAAAAAGTGAATCATAAAGTTTCGCGAGATCTTCCTGAAATTTGTAGCACATTGTGAAACATACTCAGTCCTGATAAAAACGTCAAGACTCAAATACTCCAGGTGCTAGTGTGACTCTCTGATCAGCCGCTTGACGGCCTACCTTGCCTCTTCCAAGTGGTAGTAAGCGCGAAAAGTGGTCAGATTGTAGGTAGACGAGTGATCATTTGTCGCCAAGAGTGAGCAGTTCAACTCCTGATAACGAAAGAAACTGCTCCATATCTGGCAGACCAGCATTCAATGGTGTAAATAACGCCTACGCCCTCAGAATATCGGGATTGACAGTAGACTGAGAGAAAACCGCCAATAATGTAAATTTTGAGATTACCCGGAACTGGCCCATCCTGGTGAAAACACATCAGGAGTAGCAGCTTTGCCTTTCTTTAACGCGCTCAGAAATAAGGATAACAATCGCCAGTTAAGCTCATCATTCACCAAAAGTGAGCCAGACTCTGGCAGGTTCTGGCACACTTTAAGTGAAGCTCGCTTGCTCTTACGCATCGCTAGATCGTTCTACATCAAGAAAAGAGTTTTGTAGAAGGATCATATGAAGATGAAAGTGAAGTTCGCGCTTGCTCTCCCAGAAGGATTAGAAGTCACAGCTTTTGAGATGATTGATGAAGTCCTGACCATTACAGCAAATTCCACACAAGTCCAGCCGTGTTGCCCGCTCTGTAGCACACAAGCCACCAGGGAGCATAGCCACTATACGCGAAAGCTTGCGGACCTGCCTTGCAGCGGACAACAAGTCCGCCTGCGGGTTCTCGTGCGCAAGTACTTTTGCGATGTGCCCAACTGCACGCGAAAAATCTTCGTGGAGCGTCTGACGCCTTTTGTGGAGCCTTGGGCACGCGTGACGCGGCGTTTGTATCAGATTGTCCAGATCATGGGCCTTGCCACTGGCGGCAGGCTTGGCGTGCGTGTCACCGATCGCCTGGGGATAGAGACCACACGTCAAACCATTCTCCGGCGCATCATGGCTCTGCCTACAGAGCCAGTTGGGCAAGTGACACAGATGGGCATCGATGATTTTTCGTTCCGACGTGGGCGCAAGTTCGGCACTCTGGTAGTAGATCTGCAAACGCATAAGGTTCTGGATGTATTGCCAGACCGAACGGCTGACACTTCAGCTGCTTGGATGACGACTCATCCGGAAATTGAGCTGGTGAGCCGGGATCGTGGGGGAGACTATGCCGCCGCTGCCCGCAAAGCGGTGCCAGCCGCCACGCAGTGTGCGGACAGATTCCACATCTACAAAAATCTCACGGAAGCAGTCGAACGGACGTTAGCTCTCTGCCGTACCGAGATCCGCAAGGGCGCTTTTGACGCCTTACCAGAAGAAGAAAAAAAGCAGATGGAGCCACTGCGTCTTCCTAGCGAATTTGTCTCAGTTGAGAATTGGAAACCCGCGCCCGATCCCTACACAGAGAGAGAACGTCTCACTCGACATGCACAGCGACAGGATAGGTATGAACAGGTTGCGGCTCTGCGCTCACAGGGAATGGGCAACACCGAGATCGCCAGGCGTGTCGGTCTCACTGCCAGAACGCTTCAGAACTGGCAGAAAAAAGGGTTCCCTGAGAGCTCCCGACGACGAAAACGAGCAAGTTGTTTTGACCCATATGCCCCCTATGTGCTGATCCGATGGGAGCAAGGATGCACCAATGGTTTACAGATCTACAGGGAAATCAAAGAGAAGGGATACACCGGAACTGATCGACAGGTGTATCGGTTCCTCACCCCGCTGCGCAGGAAGGTGCGCATCATTCAGCAAGCGCAGATCTCCCACCTTGCGCTGCAAGATTTCTCAGCCCATGGTGCCGTCTGGCTGTTTGTGCGTGATCGAGCCAAGCTCGACGAAAAAGAGCAAATCATCCTCACTGCTATTTGTCAGGCAAGTGAGACAGCCAGGACGACGTATCAGTTGGTTCAGCAATTTCGGGACATGCTTCATACGCGATCAGGCGAGAAGCTTGATGACTGGCTCCAAGCCGTGAAAGCCAGTCAGATCCGCGAATTACAGAGCTTTGTGCTAGGCGTTGAGCGCGACAAGGTGGCGGTGCTGGCCGGACTCACTCTTCCCCAAAACAACGGATTGGTGGAGGGAAAAGTGAATAAATTGAAACTCATCAAACGGATGGGATATGGTCGAGCAGCATTCCCTTTACTGCGCCAGCGTGTGCTCCATGCTCTGTGAAACGTCATTGAAAGGTTCTTTTTACATGGTATATCATTATATTCTGGTAAGTAAGTGCCGTTTCCTACCAAAAGGTTAGCCATACCAGAGCACAATGCGGACCAGATATGACCGCTTTTCGTGAGAGACTCTTAGGAGAGCATGTGTCGTTATGAGCATAGGAAAGGATCACTTTAATGGCCCAACAGCCACCAAACCTTCTGTCTTTCTACCAAGGGTGGGATGCCTATCAGGCGCTCTTGATCAAGGCGATTGCCCCGCTCTCGTCCGAACACCTCGCCCTGCGAGTCGCTCCACATCTGCGCTCTCTCGGGGAAAATGTGGCCCATATCATTAGCGGTCGTGTTAGCAATTTCCACCTGCTCATGGGCGAAGGAGGGGCTGAGCTGGCTCCATTGGAACAATGGGACCTACCAGGCGCACCCCCCAGAAGTGCCGCCGAGTTGGTCAGTGGGCTGGAGGCCACCTGGCAGATGATTCATACGGCTCTCGTTCGCTGGACCCCTGCCAACCTGGACGACGTGTTCACGGAGGTGCAGAACGAGCAATCGTCTAGCTTTACGCGTCAAGGGATCATCTGGAGCAGCATCAAGCATGACCTCCACCACGGCGGCGAAGTCTCTTTCACGCTTGGGGCACACCATTTAGAGGCTCCCGATCTCTAATGCAGCATTGGTTTGAGAGCATTTCCAGACCAGGACTCATGCTCCTCGGTTTGGAAGTGCTCTCTGCTCCTCTAGCCATGGATCGCCAACGTCCCTTTCTCCAGCCTAACACAAACTCCTGGATGAAACAAAGCTTTTTACTAGCTGGAGTACTTGCGGCTAACCTTTTGGGTAATCGGCAGCAAGCGAGCTTCACTTAAAGTGTGCCAGAACCATAAAACTTCGTTTTTCTGACTCATATATTTTCCATAAAAGAGAGCAAATGAGCCAGAGAAGCCAATGCATGACCAGTGAAAGAAGATAGACCCTGACACAAAACTTTTCCAAGCATTTTGTATAGGGTCAGTCGAGGAAAATCTCCTTGTTGTTTTGTATACTGAGAAAAAGTGACTCATAAATTTTCGCTAGAGATTACTGAAATTTGTAGAATATTGTGGCAAATTCCGTGCGATCTTGGAGGATTTCTCCAAACTCAGTTACCGCAGCCGATTGTCAGACATACGAGTACAATCTTCAATCTCAACAAGCTGCTATCGGATGGCTAGTGCAATCCCACCAAAGATGATAGGCGATGTGGTACACTACAAGGCATGAAACCACCCATCTTTATTCGACCATTCACCGAGGACGAGCGAGAGCAGGTCCAGGCGGGATTGCGTTCGTCCGATGCCTTCGTGTTGCGCCGTTGCCAAATCTTACTGGCTTCTGCTCGTGGAGAACGAGCCCCCGTGATCGCACGCCACCTGGGCTGCGACGACCAGACGGTGCGCAACGTGATCAAGGGCTTCAATGCGGTCGGGCTGGCCGTGTTGCAAGAGGGGTCTTCGCGTCCCCATCGGCTGCGCACGACCTTCACGGAAGAAGGAGCCGAGCGGTTGAAGGATCTGCTGCATCGCAGCCCGCGCGATTTCGGCCAGGAGCGCAGCACCTGGACGCTGGAACTGGCCG
>Ga0207416_1001098_pt1 | contig 38771 bp, 34 predicted proteins | sample PaiPotPPM11metaG_FD_184107 | JGI IMG/M metagenome (GOLD analysis project Ga0207416, IMG submission 184107) | Iron sulfur acid spring bacterial and archeal communities from Banff, Canada, to study Microbial Dark Matter (Phase II) - Paint Pots PPM... ...
GTATCGAGGTCGAGCGTGCGCGTCGTCACCGCGTTGAGCAGATACCGGTCGTGACTCACGATCAGCACGGCGCCGCGGAACCCCTGCAGAAACGCCTGCAGCCACTCGAGCGCGTCGAGGTCGAGATGGTTGGTCGGCTCGTCGAGCAGCAGCAGATCCGGACCGGTCAGCAGAAGACGCGCCAGCGCCGCCCGCGCGCGCTGGCCGCCGCTCATGGCCGACAGCGGGCGCGTCCACTGCTCCTCCCGGAACCCGAGCCCGGCAAGCGTGCGGCCGATGTCGGCCTCGTACGTGAAGCCGCCGGCCCGTTCGAAGACATCGCGCAGCCGGCCGTAATCCTCGAGCGCGGCCGCGAGCACCGCTTCGTCGCCGTGCACCTCCGGCAGCGCCAGACGCGCTTCGGCCTCCCGCAGCCGGTGTTCGGCGCCGCGCGCGGCGTCGAACGCGGATGCCGCCTCTCCCCACAGCGTGCGGCTCTCCTCGACTGCGGGAATCTGCGGGAGATAGCCGACGGTGGTCCCGGGCCCGAGCGCGACCTGGCCGTCGTCCGGCGTGTCGAGTCCGGCGAGGAGGCGCAGGAGCGTCGTCTTGCCGGCGCCGTTGCGGCCGACGAGCCCGACCTTCTGGCCGGGTTCGAGGGCGCACGACGCCCCGGCGAGCACGGAGACGCCCGCGTACGACTTCGTCAGGTTGACGGCGCTGACCAGCGGCATACGTTTACGGCCGGTGTTCCCGGCCCCACTCCAATCGCTTCTCTTGTAAGAGCTCGACCGTGTGCCGCAGCACCGGCAGGATCACGTCCATCCATTCCCGCACGGCCTTCGGGCTGCCGGGCATGTTGACGATCAGGGTCCGGCCGCGGACGCCGGCCACCGCCCGCGACAGCATCGCCAGCGGCGTCTTCTCGGCCGTCGCGATCCGCGCCGCCTCGGGAATCCCCGGCATCAGCCGTTCCACGACGCGAAGCGTCGCCTCGGGCGTCACGTCGCGCGGGGCCACGCCGCTCCCGCCCGTGGTCAGCACCACATCGACGCGCAGCGAATCCGCCATGTCCGCGAGGGACCGTGCGATCGTCTCGAGATCGTCCGGCACGACGACGCGGGCGAGCACCTCGGCGCCCTCGGCCTGCAGCGTTTCCGCGAGGTACCGACCGCTGTCGTCCGCGCCCTGGCCCTTGCTGACCGAGTCGCTTGCCGTGAGGATGCCGCACCGGACGCCGCGCAGGCGCGGGCCCGGCTCCGCGCTCATCGGCCGTTCCAGCGGTAGGTGCCCGATTTGCCGCCGGACTTGCGCGTGAGGCGAATGCCCTCGATCGTAACGCCGCGCTCCACGGCCTTCACCATGTCGTACACGGTGAGGGCCGCCGTCGCCACGGCAACGAGGGCCTCCATCTCCGCCCCCGTGCGTCCGCGCGTCCGCACCCGCGCCTCGATCACCACCCGGCCGCGCGCCGCGTCGGGCTCGAGCGTCACGTCGACGCCTGTGAGCGGGATCGGATGGCACAGCGGAATCAACTCCCACGTCCGCTTCGCCGACGCGATGCCGGCGATCTGCGCGACGGTCAGCACGTCACCCTTGCGCGCGGCGCCCCGCGTGATCATCCGCAGGGTCGAGGCGCGCATGACGACCTCGCCGCGCGCCACCGCCTCGCGGACGGTCTCGGCCTTCGCGCCGACGTCGACCATCCGCGCGCCCCGCCGCCCCACGTGCGTGAGGCGGGCGCTTGCCGCGCGCCGTCCCGTCACGGCTCGAAGAGCTCCACGTCCACGTCGGTCCCGGCGTCGAGCATGCGCTGCCCGATCGGCACCACCACGACCCCGTCGGCCCGCGTCATCGTGGTGATGATGCCGGACTTCCCGAGCACCGGCACCGCCTGGACTTCGCCGTTGTGCCGCTCGAGATGCACGCGGACATGATCTTCCCGCACGCCGGCGGACGGAATCGGCCGCGCCAGGCGCGCCCGGACCACCTGGCCGAACGGCCGCGCGCCGCTCCGGCCGGTGAGGCCGCGCAGCACGTCGCGCACGAAGACGTCGAAGATGACCATCCCGCTCACCGGGTGTCCCGGCAGGCCGACGATCGGCGTGCCGTCGACCAGCGCGAGAATCGTGGGCTTGCCCGGCTTGATGCTCACGCCGTGCACGATCACGCCGGGCCGGCCGAGCTCGCCGATCGCGCGCGCAACCGCATCCCGCTCGCCGACGGAGCTGCCGCCGCTGACGAGCACCAGGTCGGACTCCGCCCGCGCGTCCCGCAGCGCCCGCAGCAGCACGCCGTACACATCCTCGACGATGCCGGCGACGCGCGGCACGCCGCCCTCCTGCCGTACGAGCGCGGCGAGCGTGTAGGTGTTGACGTCCCGCACCTGGCCGCCCTCGGGGCTCCGGTCCGCGGGCACCACCTCGTCCCCGGTGGCGATGATCGCCACCCGCGGCCGGACGAACACCGGCACCTCGGTGATGCCGATGGCGGCCAGCAGGCCGACGTCCTGCGGCCGGAGGCGCATGCCGGGCCGCAGCGCCACGTCGCCGCGGCGCACGTCCTCGGCGCGGCGAATGACGTTATCCCCCGGCCGGGCAGAGCGCCGCACCGCGATCCGGCCGTCCCGCTCGTCCACGTCCTCGAGCATGACGACCGCGTCGGCGCCGGGCGGCAGCATACCGCCGGTGGGAATGCGCACCGTCTCGCCCGCTCCGACGGCGACCGGGGCCGTCTCGCCCATCTGCACCTCGCCTACGAGCCGCAGCGCCGCCGGGGCGTCCGGAGCCGCCTTCGACACATCCTCCGCCCGGACGGCGAACCCGTCCACGGTGGAGCGGTCGAAGGCGGGAAGATCCTCCCCCGCGATCGCCTCCTGCGCGAGGACGCGGCCGTACGCCTCGGCGAGGCGGACGTGTTCCACCCCGCGGGGGCGCGGCGCGTACGCGCGCGCGAACCGCTCTTTGGCCTCCTGGGGCGTCAGCAGCGTCGTAAACCCTGGCATCGCACCCTAGAGTATAACACCGACCTCCGCCTGCCCAGGCAGGAGACCGCGCGCTGAAGCGGCACCTCGAACCCAGGTAACCGCCGGTTGACCGCCAAAGGGAAGGGACTGTGACACCAGGACAGTGGCGCGGCTGCGCCGGGTACGGGGGCGCGATCCTCGCGCTGCACATCGGCGGGGCCGCGGCGCTCGTCGCGGCGGCCCGCGCGCACCCTGCGCTGCTCGGGATGGGCTTCCTGGCATACACCCTCGGGCTGCGCCACGCGTTTGACGCCGACCACATCGCGGCGATCGACAACGTCGTCCGCAAGCTCGTCCGGGACCGGCGCTCCCCGCTCGGCGTGGGCTTCTACTTCTCGATCGGACATTCGAGCGTGGTGTTCCTGATGGCGGCGGCCACCATGCTGGTGACGCACTGGACGCAGCGGTCGCTGCCGCACCTCCAGACCGTGGGCGGACTCATTGGCATCACGGTCTCCGGCGGCTTCCTCCTGCTCATCGGCGTGCTCAACCTGTTCATCTGGCTCGATATCTACCTGATCTTCCAGCGCATGCGCCGCGGCGATCACGACGCGGAGGAACTGGAAGGCCTCTTGCTGTCCCGCGGGCTTGTCATGCGCGTGGCGACCCCGCTCTTCCGCCTGATCACGCGCGACTGGCACGTGTACCCACTGGGGATCCTCTTCGGCCTCGGGTTCGACACCGCAAGCGAGGTGGCGCTGCTCGCGCTCGCCGCCGGAGCCGCCGCGAGCGCGCTGCCCGTGTGGGACGTGCTCGCGCTGCCGCTGTTGTTCGGCGCGGGGATGAGCTTGATGGACACCTCCGACGGCATCTTCATGACGACGGCCTACGGGTGGGCGTTCGCGACGCCGATCCGGAAAGTCTATTACAACCTCACGGTGACGGGGCTCTCCGTGGCCGCCGCGCTGCTCGTCGGCGGCATCGAACTCGCGCAGGCGATCGCCCGCGCCCTCGGCCTAACCGCCGGGGTCTGGGGCGGCCTCGCGGCCCTCGACTTGGGCCGGCTTGGCTACCTGCTTGTCGCGCTGTTTGTGCTCACCTGGTCGCTGTCGTACGGCGCCTGGAAGGTCCTGCGCCTCGAGGAACGGCCCGGCCGGCCGGCCTGATCGGCGCACGGGGCCGGTCTACGGCAGAACGAAGGTCCTTATCTGAAGGCCGGGCACGCGCAGAAATTCGCGTGCATTGGCCGTAAGGACCGCATAGTCATGTGTAACGCCTGTCGCGGCAATTTGAAGGTCATTCGCGCCGATAGGTGAACCGGTTCGTTTCAGTTCGACGAACAGCCTCGCATGAACACGGGCGGCGGCGAGATCAAACGGTATCACCGGCACGCCGGCAAGCACCCGTTCGACGTACGCTTCGCGCCTTGCCAGTCGTTCAGTGGGTTTCGATAGATGGACCCCCGCGAGCAGTTCAGACGCCGTGATGGCAGATATGGCAATTCGCTCGTCCGGCAACCTGCTTTGCATCTCAACGGACGCCGCGAGCGTTGCGCGCCGTTCCAATGCGATAAAGACCGAGGTGTCGATCAGGACAGCCATTTCGGCAGCTCCTCAAGCGCAGGCGGCTGTGCATTCTGAATACGCTCGAGGTCATCGGCGAAATCCGGGTCTGGACGAGGAGCCGCCGTGAGGAGTCGCAAGAATTCGGCGAACGTAACCTCCGACGCGGACCCGATCGGTACAATCGCGGCGACGGGATCACCGCCGCGCTCCACAAGAAATTCCTCATGTTGGTACCGCACGCGGTTGAGTACGTCCGAAAGTCGACGCGCCAAATCAGTCGCCGTAATCTTCTTCATGCTATTTACGATAATATGATCTTCGGATTGAGTCAATCTGTACAAGACTAGATGCAAAACGAACGGGATGGGTCAAACTATCACTCCCATTTCGCGCCCGACCCGCCCGCACGCATCGAGCGCCTCGGAGAGCTGCTCCCGCGTGTGCCCCGCCGTCACGATCGTCCGCACCCGGGCCTTGCCGCGCGGCACGGTCGGAAAGGCGAGGCCGAGGGCAAACATGCCCTCCTCGAAGAGACGGTCCGAGAAGCGCATCGCCTTCGCCTCGTCGCCGATCATGATCGGCGTGATCGGCGTCTCGCTGGTCCCGGTGTCGAAGCCGAGCCGCGCGAGCCCCGCCTTGAAGAACCGGGTGTTGTCCCACAGCCGGTCGATCAGTCCTGGGTCCGCCTCGATCCGGTCGAGCGCCGCGAGCGCCGTCGCGGCGACCGACGGCGGATGGGACGTGCTGAACAGCAGCGGGCGCGCGCGCTGCATTAGAAACTCGATGAGCGCGCGGTCGCCGGCGACGTAGCCGCCGAGACACGCCCAGGCCTTGCTGAGCGTCCCCACCTGAATGTGCACGCGGCGGTGGAGGCCGAAGTGATCCACGGTGCCCCGGCCGCCGGAGCCCATCACGCCGCTCGCATGCGCGTCGTCCACCATCATGATCGCCCCGAACTCTTCCGCGGCCTCGACCAAATCCCGCAGCGGCGCGACGTCGCCGTCCATGCTGAAGACCCCGTCGGTGATGAGCAGCACACGCCGGCCGGCGCCGCCGGCGGCGCCGCGCGCCTCCGCGAGGCTCCGCCGGGCCGCCTCGACATCGCGGTGCGGGAAGATCTTCCGCTCCGCCCCGCTGAGCCGGCAGCCGTCGATGATGCTGGCGTGGTTGAGCTCGTCGCTGACGACGACGTCGCCGCGGCCGAGGATCGCGGACACCGTCCCGGCGTTGGCGGTGAATCCGGACTGGTACAAGAGCGCCGCCTCGGTGTGTTTGAACGCGGCGAGCCGCGCCTCCACCTGCTCGTGGATCGCGAGGTTGCCGGCGATCGTGCGGACGGCTCCGGACCCGACGCCGTACTCGTCGATGGCCCGCCGGGCCGCCTCCTTGAGCCGCGGGTCGTTGGCCAACCCGAGGTAGTTGTTCGAACACAGATTGATCACGCGCCGGCCGTCGTAGACGCAGACCGGCGCCTGCTCGCCGGTGAGGCGCCGCGGCCAGCGGTACAGGCCTTGGCTCCGCAGCGCGACCAGTTCGTCGTCGAGGAACGCGAGGGGATTTGCCAACGAAGCCGCCTCCAGGCGGCGCCGGATCAGGTGGACGCGCGCGCCGCCGCGACCACGTCCCGGTAACTCTCCAGCGTCAACCGAATCGAGCCGGTCCGCGCCTCGATCGCGTAGTTGATGAGCTCCATCGTGCGGGCGACCGCCTCTTTGAGCCCGCCCACCTTCGGATCTCCCCCCAGGATCGTGTTGAGGTCGTAGCACCGGGTCGCCTGGTGCAGCACCCGGAACAGTTCGAACTCCTCCGCCAGCGTCTCGGGCACGCCGTGCTGTTTCAAGAATGCCGCGTAGAGCGCCTCCGCGCTGCCCCCGTCGCGGGCCGCCTCCGTCTCGATGCGGGCGATGACCGCCTGCTCCGCCTCGTCGTCGACCGCGCGGTAGGCGTTGTAGGCGATCTCGCGCTTTCGATCGGGCGTCTCGCCGAGCAGCAGGCGGCCCATGAACGCGCCGAGCGACAGCGTCTCGAGCACAGTGCGGTCGCCGGGGTTCCGCTTCAATAAGATGACGCTGGCCAGCGGCGTCGGCTCCATCGGGTTGGTGATGACCCGCGACGCCGGGAGGATGCGTGTGATGTCGAGCATCGCGCGGCTGTTGTCGAAGGCGATCATGCGGGCCAAGAAGCGCCGCAGATCCTCGCGCGGCACCGCGCCCAGGTGCGCCGCGGCCTCCCGCGCGTACTGGTCCTCTCCCCCGGTCACCCCGAGAATGTCGTCGACCAGCGCGTCGAGCTCCGCGGCGTGGCCGTCCAGAAAAGCCGGCGTCACGTCGGGGACGTTCTCGAGCGGCGACCGCAGCATCTCGTGCGCGGAGAGCGGGAAATTGCCGACCAGGTTCGTCCGCAGATAGAAGATCTTCTCGCTCGTGTACGCGTAGGCCTGAGGCGGCCGGCTGAGGTCGATCTCGGCGAGCGGCACCGTGCGCTCCGTGTTGCGCAGGTCGAGGCCGCGCACCTGCGCGGCCGAGTTCCGGTGCTCCTCGATCCATCGGAAGACGCGGTACCCCCGGATCGCGGCGCCCTGGGGCGGCAGCACCTCGAGCGGTGCGAGACGGTCGCCGCCGCGCGTGGCGTACGCGTACCGCACGTACACCCAATCGTCCGAGTGAAACCGCGTGTCGGGGTACACGGCCTGCAGCCCGTAGGACGACGTCGACTTTCCGGTCCCGGTCGGCGCGATGTACAGCACGCCGCGTCCGCCCTTCTCGACGCACGCGCCGTGAATGCTGTGGATGCCCCAGTCTTCCGCGAGCACGCGGCCGACGGCGCCGAGGACCCACGATTTCAGCTGCCCGTAGTACGAGGTGTTGAAGAAGATGACCGTGTTCGTACGGCGGCTGTAGTAGGCCGCTTCCTGCTGGTCGGCGACGCGGCCGAGCGCGTACACGGTGACCTGCGGCTTGACCGGCGGCTCGAGCCCCGTCTGGGCCCGCCACTCGTCGGGACTGTACCAGTTCGTCTGCCAGAAGTTCGCGAGGTGCTTCGAGTTCGTGATGGCGCGAACGCGCACGCCGTGGATCACGACGTCCTGGAGAGTCAGCGGCTCTTTGCCCGCCGTTCGGACGATGTGCTCGACCGCGGAGGATACCAGCTCGTCGCGGCGGCCCTCGATCCGATCGATCGTCTTGTCGTGGACGGCCGTGCGGCCTTTGGTTCTGGTGCTGGTGTTGCTCGCGCCGATCGGCGTCCCGGGCCATTCCGGGGCCTTCGCGTCGGGAGCAGGGGGAAAGGTGAAGGGATCCAGCGGCGGTCCTCCTCGGGCCACAACGTCGGAACGCCGGGCTGCGACGTCCGATCTTTGCGTTCACGGTTGCCGGCGTACCAGTCCGCCGCGAGCGGGCGTCGTGGCCCGCGCAGGGTCGGTGACTTCGGTCCGATCCGGCATCGCCCCTCCTCCCCTATCGGGCCGCCGTTACGCATTTGAGACCCGATCGTGACGGTGGCCCAACCGAACGCGAGGACAATGCTGCACGGGACCCCGGGGCGGGCACGCTGGAGGGAAGGCCGGAATCGCGGAGAAGCGACACCGGCCCCGGGACACGACCCCAGGGGTGGAGGCACGCGGCGATGGCGGCGGTCAGGCCGGACTGGCAGACTGACAGCCCCGGCCGGGCAAAACTCGGCGGGCGTATCCTCGTGGTGGACGACGAGCCGCATATCGTCGAGCTCGTACGCTACAACCTGACGCAGGAAGGCTTTGCGGTGGACGTGGCCTACGACGGTCACGATGCCATCGAGAAAGCCAAGACGGCCCCGCCCGATCTCGTGATCCTCGATCTGATGCTGCCGTACGTCGACGGGCTCGAAGTGTGCCGCCACCTGCGGCGTCAGACGCCGGTGCCGATTCTGATGCTCACGGCCAAGGACAGCGAGCACGACCGCGTGCTCGGCCTCGAGTCGGGCGCGGACGACTATGTGACGAAGCCGTTCAGTCCCCGCGAGCTCGTCGCGCGCGTGCGCGCGATCCTGCGCCGGACCGGCCACGACGACGTGCGGGGGGCGGACGCGCCGCTCGTGTCGGGACGGCTCGCCCTCAACGCGCTGACGCACGAAGTGCGGCTCGGCGACCGCGCGATCGAGCTCACGGCGAAGGAGTTCGACCTGCTCCGCCTCCTGATGGGCCATCCCAATCAGGTCTTCACGCGGGACTTTCTCCTCGAGCACATCTGGGGCTACGAGTACTTCGGCAGCACGCGGACCGTCGACATGCACATCAGCCGGCTCCGCGAGAAGATCGAGGACGACCCCAACACCCCGACGTTCATCGTGACCGTGCGCGGCGTCGGCTACAAACTGAAGCGGGACGGCGGATGAAGCTCGGCAGCCTGCGCTGGAAGCTCACCGCGAGCCATCTGCTGCTCGTGGTGTTTTCGCTCGCGCTCGCCGCCACGTATCTCGTGCCGGCGCTCGTCCAGCTGCAGACGGAGATGTACGAGCGCGCCGTTCTCAGCCAGGCGCGGATGGCCGCCCGCATGCTCGAGCGGTCGCAGGCCGACGGCCTCACGCTCGCGCAACTGGACGCCGTGGCCAACCGGCTCGCCTGGCGACCGGAGGTCTACGTCGGCGTGAAGGACGCGAGCGGCCAGCCGCCGGCGACGAGCCGCTGGGCGAACGCGGGCCCGGTCCCGCCGGAAGTCACGGCCGCCCTCCGCGGCGCCCCCGCGCCGGTCGACATCCGCTACGATCCCGTGCTGCGCGAGTCGCGCCTGTTCGCGGCGGCGCCGCTCATGTCGGCCGGCCGGGTCACGGGGATCGTCCAGATCAGCGTCCCGCATATGTGGGTGCAGGCCGTGCTGAACCGCGTCTGGACGGCGCTCGGCACGGCGCTGCTGCTCGGCGCCGCGGCCGCGTGGCTCCTCGGCGCGTGGCGCGCACGGGCGCTGTCCGCGCCGGTCCAGGAACTCGCCCTCACCGCGGAGCGGATCTCCGCGGGCGACCTGGCCAGCCGCGCGACCGTCGCGAGCCGGGACGAGATCGGCAACCTCGCCCGCGCGTTCAACACGATGGCCGACCAGTTACGTCAGAAGCTGGATGCGCTGACCGAGGAGCGCACGAAGATCGAGGCGATCGTGAGCTCGATGAGCGACGCCGTGGTCGCGACCGACGGCGTCGGGCGCCTGCTGCTCCTGAACGGGGCCGCGCGGGATCTGCTCGGCCTCCGGCCGGACGACGTCGGCCGTCCGGCCGCCGAGGCGCTTGGGGATTGCGCGGTCTGGCGGGCGCTGGACCGCACGGCGCGCCGCGGGACGGACGCGGCGGAAGAGTTCACGCTCGGCAGCGGCGCCCGCGAGCGGCTCCTCCACCTCAACGCGACGCCGCTGCGCGCGGCCGGCGGCCACAACGCCGGTGCCGTCGCGGTCGTCCGCGACGTCACGGAGTTCCGCCGCGCGGAGCGCCTGCGGCGCGACCTGACCGCGAACGTCTCCCACGAGCTGCGCACGCCGCTTACGTCGATCAAGGGCTTCACGGAAACGCTGCTGGCCGGCGCCTGGGCGGACGAGCAGGCCTGCCGGCGGTTCCTGACGATCATCGACGCGGAGGCCACGCGCCTCATGACGCTGGTCGACGATCTGATGGCACTCTCCCGCCTGGAATCCCGCGCCGAACCGATGGAGTTCCGGCCGGTCCGGCTGGACGCGATCGTCGAAGAGGCCGCGAGCCGCCTGCGCCCGCAGGCCGCCCAGCACCAGATCGCGCTGCGGACGTCCGCCGCGAACGCCGCGGTCGTGACCGCGGACGCGGACCGCCTGCTTCAAGTCTTCACCAACCTGATCGACAACGCGATCAAGTTTACGCCGGAGGGCGGCACGGTCGAGGTCACGCTGCGGCAGGAAGGGGCCGACGCGGTGGTGTCCGTGGCGGACTCGGGACGGGGCATTCCCGCCGACGACCTGCCGCGGATCTTCGACCGGTTCTACCGGGTCGAGCGCTCACGCAGCCGCGAGGCCGGCGGCAGCGGGCTCGGCCTCGCGATCGCGAAGCACATCGTCGACGCCCACGGCGGCCGCCTGACCGCGGCCAGCCGGATCGGCTCGGGCAGCACCTTCTCGGTCGCGCTGCCGCTCGCGCGCGAGGCGACGTCCGCCCTGCCGGCCGGCTAGCGCCCCGCTGCTCCGGTGCGCCGGAGAAGCGCTAAGGGTAGATGCCCCTCGTCAGCAGCGCGTCGTTCAGGCGGGTCACCGCGCGTACGAGCGCGCCGGAGCGCATGTGGACTTCCCGCTCCTGCGACGTCTCGAGCACTTCGCGAAAGCTCCGCACCATGATCCGCTCGAGCCGTTCGTTGATCTCCTCTTCGGTCCAGAAGAACGACTGCAGGTCCTGCACCCACTCGAAGTAGGACACGACGACGCCGCCGGCGTTGGCCAGAATGTCGGGCACGACGAAGACCTTGCGGTCGCGCAGTATCTCGTCGGCCTCCGGAGTCGTCGGACCGTTCGCGCCCTCGACCACCATGCGGGCCTTGATCCGCTCGGCGTTGTCCTTCGTGATCTGGCCCTCGAGCGCGCTGGGCACCAGGATCTCGCAGGGCAGCTCGAGCAGGTCGTCGTTGGTGACGGCGTCGGTCCCCCGGTAGCCGACGACGCTGCCGGTGTGCTCTTTGTGCCGCAGCAGGTCGGCGGGGTCGAGCCCCTTGGGGTTGTGCACGCCGCCGCCGCTGTCGCTCGCCGCAACAATCTTGCAGCCCTGCTCGTGGAGCAGCATCGCCGCGATGCTGCCGACGTTGCCGTACCCCTGGACGACGACGCGCGCGCCGGCGAGCGGCATGCCGATGTGCTTCGCGGCCTCCCGCGCGACGATCATGCAGCCGCGCCCCGTGGCTTCGACGCGGCCCTGCGAGCCGCCGATCGACAGCGGCTTGCCGGTCACGACCGCCGGGACGGAGTAGCCGCGGTGCATGCTGTAGGTGTCCATGATCCACGCCATGATGCGGGGGGTGGTGCCGACGTCGGGCGCGGGGATGTCGCTCTCGGGACCGATCAGCATGGAGATTTCGGTCGCGTACCGGCGCGTCAGATGCTCGAGCTCTCCGAGCGACAGCTCCTTGGGGTTACAGATGACCCCGCCCTTCGCGCCGCCGTACGGCAGGCCGACGACCGCGCACTTCCAGGTCATCCACATCGCCAGCGCCCGGACCTCGTTCAGCGTCACATCGGGGTGGTAGCGAATGCCGCCCTTCGTCGGACCGGGGACGGTCGTATGGTGGACGCGGTACCCGGTGAAGACGCGCACCGATCCGTCCTCGAGCTTGACCGGGAAATTGACGGTGAGCTCGCGCTTCGGATGCGCGAGAAGGTCGCGCACCCCTCGCTTCAGTCCTAGCATGTCCGCGGCGATCTGAAACTGCCGGAGCGCGACCTGCCAGGCGTCTTCACGCGGCGCCGTCATCACAGCCTTCGCCATCGCTTTTTCGCCTCCTGACTCTTATACGCGCACGTACCGGCGCACCGCGAGCAGGCTCGCGGTAACGCCGATCAGCACGCCCCATACCACCAGTTTCCAGACGATATCGAACGCAACCTCCCCTGCGCCCGGAAGCGGCACGAACGGCAGCGCCCGCGCCGCCCCGCCGGCGATGAGCGCGTAGCCGGCCGCGACGGCGGCCGCGGCGCCGCAGGCCCCGCAGGCGCCCGTGACCGCGCCCTCCACGACGAACGGCCAGCGGATGAACCACGCGGTCGCGCCGACGAGCCGCATCACCTCGATCTCGGCCCGCCGCGCGAACACGGTGAGCCGGATCGTGCCCGCGATCACGACGAGCGCGATGCAGGCCAGCACCACGCCGGCGGCCGCTCCGCCGAGCCGGACCGCACGGGTCACGCCCAGCAGCCGCTCGAGCACCAGCCCGCCGTCGCGGACCTCGTCGACGCCCGGCAGGTCGCGCGCGGCCGAGGCGATCGCGCGCAGGCGGTCGCTCCCGGTCGCCGTCACGACGAGCGACGCCGGCAGCGGATTGTGCCGCAGTAGGTCGCGGAACTTCGCCCGCGGCCCGAGCTGCGCTTCGAGGCGGCGCAGCGCCTCCTGCGAGGAGACGTACTCGATCCCGGCCACGCCGGGCATCCGCTCGAGGCGGCTGCGCGCCACGACGACCTCGTCGGGGGTGACCCCCGGGCGGAAGTACACAACCACCTGCAGCTGCTGCTCGAGGGCGGCGGCCACGTGGTTTAGAGCGCCGGCGACGGCGAGCGCCCCGCCGAGCGCGACGAGCGTCACCGCGGTGATCAGCACCGAGGCGGCGCTCGCGAGGCCGTTGCGCGCGAAGCCCTGGGCGCCCTCGGTCAGCACGTAGCGCAGGCCCAGCGGACGGACGCGCCGCCCCGCCGCCTCAGTCCTCGCCGGCATAGACACCCTCCGCATCGTCCCGCACTACGGCGCCGCGGTCGAACGCGATGACCCGGCGCCGCAGGCGGTCGACGATGGTCTGGTCGTGGGTCGTCACCACGACCGTCGTCCCCGCCTCGCTGATGCCGGCGAGCAGCCGCATGATCTCCCACGACGTGTCCGGATCGAGATTGCCGGTCGGCTCGTCCGCGAGCAGGAGCTTCGGGCGGTGCACGAGGGCCCGCGCGATGCTGACGCGCTGCTGCTCGCCCGCGGAGAGCTCCCGCGGCAGCGCGTCGGCGCGCGCCGCGAGCCCGACGGTCTCGAGGAGCTCCGTCACCCGGCGCTCCGCGTGCGGCGGCGCGGTCCCCGTCACCTCGAGCGCGAAGGCGACGTTCTCCCAGGCGGTCTTGCGGGGCAGCAGCCGGAAGTCCTGAAACACGACGCCGACGCGGCGGCGCAGAAACGGGATGTCCCGCGCCGGCATTCGGGTCACGTCGCGGCCCTCGACGGACACCGTCCCGCGGGTCGGCAGCTCCTCGCGGTAGATCAATTTCAGCAGCGTTGACTTGCCGACGCCGGTCGGCCCGACGATGAAGACGAAATCACCCGTGCCGATCTCGAGCGAGACGTCCGCGAGCGCCGCGACGCCGTTCGCGTAGGTCTTGGAGACCCGCGAGAACCGGACCATCGGTTCGACGCCTCCGCCGGCCGTCCCATTCCCGTGGCCCGCCACGCGTCCGTTGCCCGTCATAAGCCGGCCCCCCGGCGGCCGTGCGTCACGATCCTTGTATGCCCCTCACCGGCCCGGCACGGGCAGCGTCCACGACCGGAGAACCGGATCGAGCTCCTCGTAGGTCATGCTGAGCCGGAGCGGCGTCACCGAGATCCGGCCCTGGGCGACGGCCCATGCGTCCGTGCCGGCCGGGCTCTCCTCGGTCTCCGCCGAGCCGGTCAGCCAGTAGTAGTCGCGGCCCCGCGGATCCGAGCGCTTTTCGACGCGGTTGACGTATCGGCGGGTGCTCTGCCGCGTGATCTCCACCCCCGCGATCTCGGCGGCCGGGCGGTTCGGCACGTTGACGTTCAGGAACGTGTCGGACGGCAGGCCGTGCTCCGCCACCTGCCCGACCAGCTCCGCCGCGAAGTCGGCCGCCGGTTCCCAGTGGATGTCGCGAAACGCGGTCACCGACATGGCGACGGCGGCGATGCCGAACAGCGCGCCCTCCACGGCGCCGGACACGGTCCCCGAGTAAATGAGATCCATCCCGAGGTTCGCGCCGAGGTTGATGCCGGACACGACGATATCCGGCGGCTTGGCCAGCAGATCGAGGACGCCGAGGACGACGCAGTCGGTCGGCGTGCCGTTCGTGGACCAGGCCGGCACGTCGACGGTATCGAGCGACACCCGCGTCGCGCGCAGCGGCTTGTGCAGGGTAATCGCGTGGCTGGCCGCGCTCCGCTCGTGCTCGGGCGCGACCACGAACGTCGTCGCCACACGGCTCACCGCCCGGGCCAGCGCGAGCAGCCCGGGCGATGTGATGCCGTCGTCGTTGGTAAGAAGAACGCGAAGCGGCGCGCCGCGGCCCGCGGGCCGCGCGTCAGTCTTGGTCGCGCCACCAGTCCGGTGAGACATCTTTCTTCTTATAAGTCTTCACGACCGGACGAGTTCCCGCCTTCTCGCGCGCGACGCGTTTACGCAGTTCCTCGTATTCGTGCAGATTCGTGAGCACCTTGAGCGTGTCCCAGACGGCCTCTTCAACCTGGCCCCCGTCCTTGAGCAGCAGGTCCATCAGCGGCTCGATCACCCGCTTGTCGCGCAGCTTGCCGAGGAGACGGACGACCAGCCGCTTGACGTCCGGGTCGTCGTCGGCGAGGTATCCCAAGAGGCGCTCGAACGACGTCTCGCCGAGCAGCGCGAACATCGCCTTCAGCGCGAAGCGGCGGACTTTGCCGATCGGGTTTTCCATGGCGGCGCCGAGAGCCGCGAGCACAGCCTCGCGGTCGCCCTGGGACAGCGCCTGGACGACCTCCGCCGGCAACCCCGCCTCGCGGTCCCCCGGCGGGAGCGTGATCACCGCGCGCTCCTCGAGCCGGCCGATCGTCCCGACGACGGTCTCCTGCAGCCGCGGGTCGCCGAGGAACACCCCGACGATCGGCGCCACGACGCGCTTGTCGCCGATCCGCCCGAGAATGGTCAGCGCGGTCAGCTTGACGTAGTAGTTCTCGTCCGCGAACGCCGCGAGCAGCGCGTCCATGCTGCGCGGGCCCATCTCGGTGAGAATGCGCCATACCTGCGCGCCGATCCGCCGGCGCAGATAGCGGTCCTTGAACGCCTCCATCAGCGGGCCGACGGCGTCGGGCCCGATCCGGATGAGCGAGTCCGTGGCCGCGGCCACGAGCGACCGCTCCCGGCGCGACAGCACCTTGATGAGCGCCTCCGCGGCGCCGGCGTCCCGGAGTTCGCCAAGCCCCTTGACCGCCTGCACGCAGACCTGCTCCGAGCGGTCTCCGAGCGCCAGCCGCATCGCCTCCATGGCGCCCTGCCCGCCGATCCGCCGGAGCGCCATGATCGCGCTCTTGCGGACGTACTCGTCCTGATCGTGAAGCGCTTCCGCCAGCGCCGGCACCGCCCGCTCGTCGGCCAGCTTGCCGAGCGCGTGGGCCGCGTCGCTGCGCAGCGTAACGTCGGCGCTCCGCAGCTCCTGCACGTAGCGCTCAACGTCGTGCTCTGACCCCGTCGATTCCGGCCGACTACCCGAAGCGGGTGTCGTCATGGCACACTGCCTCCCAGCCCGCCCGGAGCGTTTCGCGATATGCGAATGCTCCAGGACGCGGGCCCGCCAAAGAGGACGCGTCTCCAGGTTCGGCAGACGTTCGCCGCCCCCTGAACGCTCTCCTTGATCTATTTTACACCTGCGGCTATACTAGCGTTCAGGTCGACCGCCGGCGGGCTCGCCGGCAATAATGAAATCGAAGCCGGAGGACCGTGAGGGCTCGGTGAGGAGCCGTTCGCCCGCGGGCGACGGGCGTCCGCGGTTCGCCCACGCCAGCGAGGCTGAGTTCGCGAGAATACTCGACTTTTACGGGGTTCGGTGGGAATACGAACCCCGGAGTTTCCCCCTCCGCTGGGACGCCCGAGGTCACGCGATTGAGAGCTTCAACCCCGACTTCTATCTTCCCGATCTCAACCTGTATATCGAGCTGACGACCCTCAAGCAGAGCCTCGTCACCAAGAAAAACCGCAAACTGCGGCGCCTGCGCGAACTGTACCCGGACATCAACGTGAAGATCTTCTACGGCCGCGACTACCGCCAGCTGCTGCTGAAGTACGGGCTGGCGCCCGCCGGCGACCGGCAGCTGGCTCCGCGGTAGACGGAGTGACGGACCCGTCCGCGGACATTCAGGAGATTCTGTTCACGGAAGAACAGATCACCCGGCGCGTCCGCGAATTGGCCGGGGCCATCTCCCGCGACTACGCGGGCCGCGCGCCCCTCCTCGTCTCGGTGCTGAAGGGCGCCGTCTACTTCCTCACGGATCTCACCCGCGCGCTCACCGTGCCGGTCGAGATCGACTTCATGGCGATCACGACGTACGGCAGCGCCAAGGCCCAGAGCGGCGTCGTGCGGCTGATCAAAGACCTGGATGTCGAGATCACCGGGCGCGAGGTCGTCCTCGTGGAAGACATCATCGACACCGGGCTGACCGCGGGCTATCTCCTGCGCCTCCTGCAGGCGCGCGCGCCGGCGAGCCTGCGCATCTGCACGCTGCTCGACCGGCCGTACCGGCGCATCCTGGAGACGCTCGAGATCACCTATCGCGGCTTCGAGGTGCCGGACCGCTTTCTCGTCGGGTACGGTCTCGACTATCGCGAGCGGTACCGCCACCTGCCGTTCATCGGCGTCCTCAAGAACGAGGTGCTGGCCGCCGCCGCGGCTTCTCCCCCGGCGGGACCGAGCGCGGCGGGCGCCGCCGCGTCCGATCCGTAGGCGCGTCCGGCTCGAGCACGCGCGCCGGAGTCACCGTCCCCTCGCCGAACCGCTCGTTGATCGCGTCCACGACGCGGTCGATCGGACTGTGCAGCGCCGGCGGATCTCCCGGCGACGATGAGATCGACCCCGGCTCCCCTGCGCGGGGCGCGGGCGCTAGCCCGCGGGATGCGCGGGCGTCGCCTCCTTCGGGGACTAGCCCGCGGGATGCGCGGGCGTCGCCCCCTTCGGGGACTAGCCCGCGGGATGCGCGGGCGTCGCCGAACAGACCAATCTGCGACCCCGTGGGGCGTTCCAGTCCCGACACCGTGACGCCGACGAGGCGTACACGCCGCGAGATCGGCTCGAACCGCCGCCAGAGGTCCGTCACCGCCCGGGCGATGCGGGCGCCGTGGTCGGTCGCCGCGGGCAGCGTCAGGCGGCGCGTCACGGTCTCAAACGGCTCGAACCGCACCTTCAGCGTCACGACGCGGCCGGCGATGCCGTCGGCCCGCAGCCGGTGCGCGACGTCTTCGCACGCCGCGCGCAGCGTGCGCGCAAGGAGTTCGCGGTCGCGCGTGTCGTGGTCGAAGGTCACTTCGCGCCCGATCGACTTCGCTTCGCCGCGCGGATCGACGGGCCGGTCGTCTTCTCCGCGGCTCAACGCGACGAGCCGTTCGGCCGGGAACCCGAGGATGGCGCGCAGGGCCGACGCGGGGGTCCGCCGGAGCGCGCCGACCGTCGCAAGCCCGCGGGCGTGCAGGCGCGCCCGGGTCTCCGGTCCGACGCCCCAGAGCGCTTCCACCGGCAGCGGATCGAGCACCAACTGGATCGCGTCCGGGGTGATCCGGCGGACGCCGTCCGGCTTTGCCAGTTCGGACGCCACCTTCGCCAGAAACTTGTTCGGCGCGACGCCGACCGAGGCAGGCAGCCCCAGCCGCGCTCGAATCCGCCCCTGAATCCCCTGCCCAAACGCGAGGCCCGGCTCGATGCCGCCGGCCGCGTCGCCGCCTCCTGCGGGCACGGGGCAGCCGGTCAGGTCGAGGAACGCCTCGTCGACCGAAACCGGCTCGATCTGCGGCGTGAACGTCTCCAGCAGTTCGAATACGCGCTCCGACTCGGCGCGGTAGCGGGCCATGTCGGGCGGTAGAAACACCGCGATGGGACACAAGGCAAACGCGCGGCGCGAGGGCATCGCCGAATGAATACCGTATCGTCGCGCCTCGTAGGACGCGGCCGCGACGACCCCTCGCGCGTGCGGACCCGCGCCGACCACGACCGGCCGGCCGCGATATTCCGGATGGTCGCGCACCTCGACGGCCGCGAAGAACGCGTCCATGTCGACATGCGCGATGAGGCGCTCGCCCACGGGCGTCAGGTTATGCCGGCCGCTTCCGGCCTCCTGCCCTGTCGACGCAGGCCCTCCGGGCGGTGACGCGTGGGCGGCGGAGTGCTAAACTCGTTTTCGGTTTCGATCTTCGCTTGGGGGGCATTCACATGATCACAATCGAGTCCACCGCCGCGATGGCGGCCGCGGTCTACGACCGCATGGAACGAACGCTCAAGGTCGTGCGGCGCCGCCTCGGCAGGCCGCTCACCTTGGCCGACAAGGTGATGCTGGGCCATCTCGACGATCCCGACACGCAGGAGATGGAGCCGGGCCGGAGCTACCTCCTGCTGCGGCCCGACCGCGTCGTTCTTCAAGACGTGCTGGGACAGACCGCGATGCTGCAGTTCATGCAGACGCGCCGGACCCACGTCGCGGTGCCGACCACGATCCACTGCGATCACCTCATCCAGGCCCGCGTCGAGGGCCAGGCGGACCTGCAGGCGTCGATCGCCGAGAACTCGGAAGTGTACGACTTTCTCAAGTCGGCGGCGGCGAAGTTCGGGGCCGGGTTCTGGGGCCCGGGCGCCGGGATCATCCACCAGGTGGTGCTCGAGCACTACGCGTTCCCGGGCGAGCTGATCATCGGCACCGACTCGCACACGCCGAACGGCGGCGGCCTCGGCGCCTGCGCCGTCGGGGTCGGCGGGGCCGACGCGGTCGAAGTGATGGCCGGCCTCCCCTGGGAGGTCCTGTATCCCAAGCACATCGCGGTGTACCTGACCGGCGAGCTCCACGGATGGACCGCGCCGAAAGACGTCATTCTCTACGTCGCCGGGCAGCTCACCGTGGCCGGCGGGACGAACGCGATCGTCGAGTACATCGGGCCCGGCGCCCGGACGATCAGCGCCACCGGCAAGGCCACCATCACCAACATGGGGGCCGAGCTCGGCGCGACGACGTCGATGTTTCCGTACGACGAACGGATGGCGACGTATCTCAAGGCGACCGGCCGCGAGGAGTTGATCGAGCCGGCGCGGGCGCACCGGCACCTGCTCGAACCCGATCAGGAGGTCGAAGCGGATCCGGAGCGCCACTACGACCGCGTGATCCGGCTCGATCTGTCGGCGCTCGAGCCGTACGTGGTCGGTCCCCACTCGCCCGACCGCGCGCGGCCGGTGTCCCGGCTCGCGGCCGAGGTGAAGGACACCAAGAACGAATTTCTCGATGCGATCTCGACGGCGCTGATCGGCAGCTGCACGAATTCGTCGTACGAGGACATGAGCCGCGCCGCCGACGTGGCCGAGCAGGCGCGCGCGCACGGCCTCAACGCCGCCGTGCCCTTCCTCGTCACCCCCGGTTCCGAACAGGTCCGGGCGACGATCGAGCGCGACGGCCAGATGCAGTCGCTCACGCGGATCAAGGCGACGGTTCTCGCGAACGCCTGCGGGCCGTGCATCGGGCAGTGGCGGCGGGCCAAAGAGGCCGCGGCCGTTCCGAATACCATCGTCACGTCCTACAACCGCAACTTCCCTCGCCGCAACGACGGGCAGCCGACGACAATGAACTTCATCGGGAGCCCGGAGCTGGTCACCGCGTTCGCGCTCGCCGGACGGCTCTCGTTCAACCCGCTCACCGACACGCTGACCGGCGCGGACGGCAAGCCGTTCCGGCTCCGTCCCCCCGCCGCGGCGCCCGAGGTGCCGGCGACGCCCTTCGACCCCGGACGCATCACGTACGTCGCGCCGCCCGCGGACGGCAGCCGGGTCGAGCTGAAGGTCGACCCGCGCAGCGAGCGCCTGCAGCTCATGGAACCGTGGCCGGCCTGGGACGGCAAGGACTTCGTCGACATGCCTATTCTATTGAAGACCAAAGGCAAGACGACGACGGACCACATCTCCCCCGCGGGTCCGTGGCTGCGGTACCGGGGACATCTCGACAAGTTCAGCGACAACATGTTCATGGGCGCGACCAACGCGTTCACCGGCGAGGCCGGCAAGGTCCGGAACGTGGTCACCGGCGAGGCGGGCCAGCCCGTCTCCGCCGTCGCGCGGGACTACAAGACCCGCGGGCTGCGCTGGGTCGTCATCGGCGATGCCAACTACGGCGAGGGCAGCAGCCGCGAGCACGCGGCGCTGTCGCCGCGATTGCTCGGCGCGGGCGCCGTCATCGTGCGGAGCTTCGCCCGCATCCACGAATCGAATTTGAAGAAGCAGGGCGTGCTGGCGCTCACCCTGCCCGAGCCCGGCGATTACGACCGGTTCCGGGAGGACGACCGCGTGAGCCTGGTCGGGCTGGCCGGCATGGCGGCCGGCAAACCGGTGGAGTGCCGGATCCGGCACGCCGACGGCGCGACCGAAACGGTGTGGCTCAACCATTCCTACAGCACGTCGCAATTGGAGTGGTTCCGGAAGGGGTCGGCGCTGAATCTCTTCCACGGCAAGTAGCGGCCCGCGTCGAGACGCGCGGAGCACGGAGGGGCGGCCGGCCGGCTGCCCCTTGTCGTTGGAGCGGACGGCACTACCGCTGGCAGCGGGGGCAGAAGTACGTCGTGCGTCCCGCGATCGTCGCGGCGCGGAGGGACCCGCCGCAGCGCGGGCAGGCGCCGCCCCTCCCGCGAACCGCGACGAAGTCGCCGATGGGCCGGCCCCGATGGGACAGCGCCGTGATGCCGCGGCGGAGCGCCGCGCGGATGGAGCGGTGAAGCGCGCGGACCTGCGCCGGACGCAGCGTCCGGAGCGGCCGCTCCGGATGAAGGCGCGCCTGAAACAGGATCTCGTCGGCGTAGAGATTGCCGATGCCCGCGATCAGATCTTGACGCAGCAGGAAGCCTTTCAGGGCGCCGCGCCGATCGTCGATCAACGCCCGCAGACGGTCGATGGAAAACGCCGGGGTCAGCGGCTCCACCCCGAGTGTCCGCAGGCTAGGAAACGTCTCCAGGTCGCGCCGGGCGATCAGGTCCACGTGGCCAAACCGCCGTTGATCGACAAACCGGATGTCGCGGGGACCGAGCCCGAGGACGAGCCGCGTGTGCGGGCGGATCGGGTCGTGTCTCGGCACCACGACGAAGTCCCCGGTCATTCGCAGATGGCCGACCACGACGAGACCACGATCGAGGTGCACGAGAAGATACTTGCCGCGCCGGCCGACCGTCCGGATCCGCCGGCCGCGCAGCCGTCGCGCGAACAGGCGCGGCGCCGGAGACCGCACGACGGACCGATCGCGGATCTCGACGCGCGTCACGAGGCGCCGGGCGACGGACCGGCGAAGGCGGCGCGCGACCAACTCGACGTCCGGCAGTTCCGGCATGGCGACGGGTTCCACACGCGGCCGGCCGGATCATCTTGCCGCCGGGGTCCGACGCGGCCCTCCAAACCTGCGAACGCGCCTTCATAATTTTCCCACAAGTTCCGCACCGCTTTCCAACAAACCGTTCACCCGCCGGGGGTATCGTGGAACCAGGACGCACAAGGAGGTCCAACGTGAAAACACTCATCGCCACGGCTATCGCGATCTTTGTCTCGTTCCTGGGATTCAACGGGGTCGGACAGGCGCAGACGGCCGCGGAACTTCAGGGAAGCGTCGATGCCGTTGACTGTCAATCGGGCACGCTCACGCTCGATTCGGCGGGCAATACGGAGACCATCTACGCGTCGGATCAGACCGCGGTCGCCGTCGAGGAGTCGAGCGTGCCGTTCTGCACGCTCGAGGGCTACGTCGGCGCGCCCGTCGACGTTTGGGTGGCGCCCTACGGCAGCGAATTCATCGCGACGCAGATCGACGTGACGGGCCCGGTCCCTGTCCTGGCCGCGACCCAGACCGCGATCGCGCCGATGCCCATCGCCGGCACGGTGCTCGGCACCGTCCTGATCTCCGGGCTGCTGTACCTTGTCAGCCACGATGCGTACGGCGCCTACTACCGGTATCCGTATTACGGCGCTTACTACCACCACTATTACAATGCGCGGTACCGGTCGTTCGGGGGCTACTACCCCTCGTCCGCCCCGCTCATCCTGGCGGCGGAGCCGCTCGTCGGAACGGTCCTCGGAATCGTAACGGTCAACAACTACCAGTACCTGGCCGTGCGTGACCACGATGGACAGTACCAGCGGTACCCGTACTACGGGCCGTACCGTTCGTACTACTATCATCCGACCTATCGCAGCTACACGGGGACCTACGCCAATGTCTATACCCGCGCCCCCGTCGCGATGGGAGATCCGCACTGGGACGCTCCAAGATATCAGATGCAGCAGATCGCTCGGACCGTGACGTCGCGGCCGACTCCGTGGTCGGCACCGCACCGCGCCCTGCCGGCGCTGCAGGCCCAGCCTCGGCCCGCGGTCCAGCAGTGGCAGCAGGCTCGCCCGACCTACCAGCGGCCGCAGCCGCAGCAGACACAGCCGCGGCCTCAGTGGCAACAGCAGGCGCAGCCCACCTACCAGCGGCCGCAGCCCCAGCAGACGCAACCGCGGCCGCAGTGGCAGCAGCAGGCGCAGCCCACCTACCAGCGCCCGCAGCCCCAGCAGACGCAACCGCGGCCGCAGTGGCAGCAGCAGGCGCAGCCCACCTACCAGCGCCCGCAGCCGCAACAGACACAGCCGCGGCCGCAGTGGCAGCAGCAGGCGCAGCCCACCTACCAGCGCCCGCAGCCGCAACAGCAGCAGGCGCAGCCGACCTATCAGCGCCCGCAGCCGCAGCCGCAAGCTCAACCACAGCGGGGTAACGGCGGCGGTCAGGGGCAGCAGCAACAGCAGCAGTGCGATCCTCGCTCGAACCAGGGGTGCAATACTCCCGAGCGCTAGCGGGATCGAACTGGAGCGGCGGTAGACGCCGCGTCGGTACCGAGTGAAGTTGCGGGGGCCGCAGCCGTTAGGCTGCGGCCCCCGTCTTCCATTACGCCGCGGCAGGGCCGAGCCCGAAGGAATAGTCCCACAAGACCGGTCCCGCGACCAATCTACCGGCCGAGTCTGCAGAGCTGTCCTCCAGTGCATGGTATGGTGTAGTAGCATGTTGGTCGGGACCCGACGATGAACAACCTGCCGCCTCAGACCACGAGTTTTGTCGGCCGCGAGCACGAGATCGCCGAGGTGAGCCGCCTCCTCGGCACGGCGCGGCTTCTCACCCTCACCGGCGTGGGCGGAGGAGGCAAGACGCGGCTCGCGCTGCAGGTCGCGGGCGGCCTCCTCGACGCGTTTCCGGACGGCGCGTGGTTCGTCGAGTTCGGGTCGTTGTCCGATCCGAGCCTCGTCGTCCAGACCGTCGCGACCGCCCTGGGGGTCACCGAAGAGCCGGGCCGCACCCTGGTCGAGTCCCTCGTCGCGTTTGCCGTCTCGAAGCGGCTGCTCCTGATCCTCGACAGCTGCGAGCATCTCGTGGCCGGGGCCGCGCATCTCGCGACCGGCCTGCTGCAGACGTGCCCGTCGGTGCGCATCCTCCCCACGAGCCGTGAGCCGCTCGCCATCGCCGAAGAGATCACGTTCCGTGTGCCCTCGCTATCGGTCCCGCACGCGCGCGCGGTACCGTCGCCGGACGTGTTGATGTGGTGCGAGGCCGTGCGCCTCTTCGCCGAGCGCGCCGCGGCGATCGAGCCGGCGTTCCAGGTCAATCCGGAGAACGCCGCCGCGCTGGCACGGATATGCCGCCGCCTCGACGGAATTCCGCTGGCCCTCGAGCTGGCCGCCGCGCAGCTCCACGCGCTCACGATCGATCAGATCGCCGACCGGCTCGACGACCGGTTCCGGCTGCTGACGGACGTGAGCCGCACCGACCTGCCGAGGCACCAGACGCTGCAGGCCGCGATGGATTGGAGCTACGATCTGTTGTCGGACAGCGAGCGCGCCGTGCTCCGCCGCGCGTCGGTGTTCGCCGGCGGCTTCGCTCCCGAGGCGGCCACCGCGGTCGGCGCCGGAGACGGTGTGGCCGCGGAGGAGATCGGTCCGCTCGTCGGCCGGCTGGTGAACAAGTCGCTGCTGCTGGCGGAGCCGCTGCAGGGCGAAGCGCGGTTTCGACTTCAAGAGACCGTTCGCTGGTACGGCCGGGATCGTCTGCTCGACGCGGGCGAGCTGGGCCGCGTGTGCGCCCGGCACCGCGATTGGTACCTCGCGCTGGCCGAACAATCCGAAGCCGAGCTCCAAGGGATCGACCAGAAACGGTGGATCGCGCGCCTCGAGCGCGAGCACGACAACCTGCGCGAGGCGATCGCGTTTTCGCTGGAGGAGCCGTCGAGCAGCGAAGCGGTGCGGCTCGTGGCGGCGCTGTGGTGGTTCTGGCACACCCGCGGGTATCTCACGGAGGGCCGGACCTGGCTTGCCAAAGTGATCGACGCCGGGCCGACCGACGATCCGCGGGCGCGCGCCCGGGCCCTGTACGGCGCCGGCTTTCTCGCCTGGCGGCAGGGCGATTTCGATCAGGCGCAGGCGCTCGGACGCGAGAGCCTCAACATCGCACGGGCGCTTGGCAACGCGCTCGGCATGGCGGCCGCGACCTCGCTGCTCGAGCAGGTCGCGCGCGCTCAGGGCCACTACGCGCGCGCCGCGGCGCTCCCCGAACAGAGCCTGGCGATGTTCCGCGAGCTCGGCGACACGTGGGGCATCGCGACCGCGCTGATCTCTGTCGGCAACGCCGCACGGTTCCAGGGCAACTACGGGCGCGCGCGCGAAGCGCTGGAAGAGAGCCTGGAATTATTCCGGGGCGCCAACGACCCCTCGGGCACCGCGGCCGCCCTCCACTTTCTGGCGCTCGTCGCCCGCGATCAGCAAGACTACGCGCGGGCCGAGGGGGCCGGACAGGAAAGCGTCGATCTCAATCGTGAACTCGGCGACGCGTCCCGCGTCGCGTTTTCGCTGCACGTCCTTGGACTCGTCGCGCGGGACCAGGGACAGTATGCTCGGGCGGAGACGGTCTTCGAGGAGAGCCTCGCCATCTTCCGGGAACTGGAAGACACCTGGGGCGTGACGACCGCGCTCGTCAGTCTCGGCGTCGTCGCGCGGCTGCGCGGGGCGCACGTGCAGGCGGCGGCGCTGCTTCAGGAAGGCCTGGTGCTGCGGAAGCGGCTGGGAGACAAGGTCGGCATCGCCGAATGTCTGGAAGACTTGGCCGCGGTCGTCGTCGGCGACGCCCCGGAACGGGCGGTGCGGCTCCTCGGGGCCGGCGAAGCGCTGCGCGGCTCGATGGGCGCGCAGCTGCCTCCGGCGCACCGGGCCGATTGCGAGCGGGCCGGTGAGGCCGCCCTCGGCCGGCTCGGCCGGGAGGCGTTCGAACACGCGTGGTCGGCGGGACGCCGCCTGGACGCGGAGAAAGCGGTCGATGAAGCCCTGACGCTCGTGATGCCTGCGTCGGCAGCGCGAGACAGCTAGACTACCCGGTGACCCGGCCGCGGACGCGGCGGGCACAGAAGGAGGACGGCAATGGGCACGTATATGGTGGATCGGAATCTGCCCGGCGTCACAATGGACCAGCTGGCCGCGGCCCAGAAAGCGGCGATCGACACGAGCAAGAAGTTCACCGCGGAGGGGAAGCCGGTCCGCTACATCCGGAGCACGTTCGTGCCGGGCGAAGCGCACTGCATGTGCCTGTTCGAAGCGCCGAACGCCGCGCTCGTCCGCGAGGTCAACGAGGCGGCCAAGATTCCGTTCACGCGGATCGTGGAAGCGGCGGACCTGACGCCGAAGTAGCTAGACGAGGCGGATGAACGCCTCCACCACCTGAGGGTCGAACTGTTTGCCGGGTTGCTCGGCGATCCGGCTGCGGGCCTCATCGTCGGTCATCGCCGGCCGGTAGGGCCGGTTCGACCGCATCGCGTCGAACGCGTCGGCGACGGCGAAGATCCTCGCGGCAAAGGGAATCTGCCCGCCCCGGAGGCCGCGCGGGTACCCGGTCCCGTCCCACCGCTCGTGATGGCAGTACGGAATGTCGAGCGCCGGACGCAGGAACGCGATGGACGAGAGCAGTTCGTACGCGGTCAGCGGGTGCTGCCGCATGATCTCCCACTCCTGCGCGGTCAGCGGTCCCGGCTTGAGCAGCACGCTGTCCGGGATCGCCATCTTTCCGATGTCGTGCAGGAGCGCGCCGCGGCGCAGGTGCACGAGCTCCTGATCGGGCACGCCGAGCGCGCGCGCCAGCCGCAGCGTCATCTCCGCCACCCGGCGGGTGTGCCCTTCCGTCTCCCGGTCCCGCAGGTCGAGCGCGCGAGACCAGCCGTCCAGCGTGGTGTCGTACGCCAGCGCGAGATCGATGTTCGAGCGCTGCAGCTCGTCGAACAGCGTCGCGTTGTCCGCGGCGATCGCCGCCTGTCCGGCGAGCGCCGTCAGCAGTTCCTCCCAGTCCTGACCCTCGCCGAGCGGCGTGCGCTGGAAGATCTCCAGCACGCCCTTCACGTGGCCCTTCGCCATGAGCGGCACCGCGACGTAGCCTGAGAACTTCTCATCGGCGAGGAGGCGCGACCGTGAGGCGTCGCCGGGGTCGGCGTCGAGGTTCGTCACCGTCACCACGCGGCGCTCGAGCGCCGCGCGTCCGGCGTGGCCTTCGCCGAGACGGAGATGGCCCTGCTGCGCGGCCGTGGTGCGGAACCCGCGTCCCGCGCAGTACTCGAGCGCCTGCAGGTGCGGGTTGAAGAGCAGCACGGCCGCGGCGTCGGCCCGCAGCAGCGAGATGACGTGGCCGAGAAAGACGTTGAAGGTGACGCGGACGTCGAGACTCCCGCTGATCGCGGCGTCGATGTCCCGCAGCGCCTGGAGCTGGCGGAGCCGGCGCTCGGCTTCGTCGTAGAGCCGCGCGTTCTCCAGCGCCGCGGCGACCTGGTGCGTGTAGGCCTGAAAGAACTCGATGCGCTCCGGGCTGAAAAACGCCGGCTGCGCGGTGTACAGGCTGAGCACGCCGACCGGCCGGTCCCGGCTGATCAGCGGAAACGCGCCGATCGACTTGATGCCGAGCTCCTGCAGCGCCGAGCGCCACCGGGCAGGGGCGGGATGCTCGGTGATGTCCATCACGACCGCCGGAATGCCGGTGCGGAGCGCCTGCATGGCCACGTTGTGCGGCCGGCCCGACTCGTCCGAATTCGCCGCGATGTGATGCGGGAAGTCGGTCTCCGACGGGTAGTGCCCGAGCAGCTGGAGCGCGTTCGGGGACTCGGCCCGCCCCAGCCACGCCACCGTGACGCCAAACGACTCGACGCAGGCGCGGACGATGTCGTGCGCGAGATGCTGCAGGTCGAGCGTGAGCGACAGCTGCTCCGCCACCCCGTACAGCGCGGTGAGCCGCTCGAGCTGCTGCCGGATCTGCGCTTCGTGGCGCTGCGCCTGCGCCTCGGAGTTCCGCAGCGCCAATTCGTGCCGTTTGCGCTCGGTGATGTCGCGGGCGATGCCCTGGATCCCCACCGGACGCCCGTCGGCCATGAGCAGCTGCGAACTGAGCTCGATCGGGATGCGGTGCCCGTCCTTCGCCACGAGCTCGATCTCGTAGGTGGTGGGGCCGGCCCCGCCGATCTTCCGGCGCATGTTCTCGCGCGTCACGTCGAAGTACTCCGGCGCTACGACGGTGCTGTACGGCTTGCCGAGGACCTCGTCCAACGTAAAGCCCGTCAGGCGGAGGGCCGTCGCGTTGACGGTGACGAACGCGCCCGTCATGTCGAGGACATAGACGATGTCGTGGGCGTTGTTGAAGATCTGCTGGTAGCGCTCCTCGGTGGCGCGGAGTTGCTGCTCCAGCCCCTGAACCCGGGCCGCCAGAGCGTCCGAGGTCCCCGCCCCGGTGCGCTCCCCCGTTGGAACGCTACCGTGGCCGCCGCTTGAATCCCGCGCTCGTGTGAGGCTGTCGCTCATCGGGCCCAGCCTATGCAAAAGGGTGGTCAAACCTTTCCCCAGGATAACCCATCCCGTAGGCGGCGCAATTCGTGAATCTACGTAGTTTTTCGTGCGATTGCCCGGCTTTCGCCGCGGCCTTCAAAAATGTGAAGGTTAGACTGTCGGGAAGTGGAGGTAAATCAACCCGAATAGTCTCGGCCGGGTCTTAGGCGCCGCCGCAAATCGGGAAAATCGGGGGATAGATAAACAGCGCGAACGGTCGTGCCCTAATTTGTGTTGCCGGCGCGCCACGAGGAGGAATCCGTGAAAATTCTCATGGCCCTTGCTTTGAGTCTTGTTTTGATTCCAGCCCTGGGAGTGGCCGGTGTAGGCCCCGCCCAGGCACAGCCCCTCCAAGCCTCACCGGTCCCAATCTGGGGTGTCGTGCTCGGGACGGTGCTCGTCGCCGGGCTCATCTATTTGCTGGTACACAGTCCGGACGGCGGATACTATCGGTATCCGTACTACGGCCAATATTATCAGCACTACTACCGTCCGACGTACCGCCCGTACACCGGCTACTACGTCGCGTCCTCGCCAATCGTCACGGTCGCATCGGCCTTGATCGGCACCGTACTTGGGATCATCGCGGTCAACAATGTCCAATACATCCTGACGCGTGATGCCGACGGACATTTCTACCGCTACCCCTATTACGGCCCCTATCGCCAAGTCTACTATCGGGCATCGTATCATCCGTACAGGGGAAGCTACGGGTACGCCCAGGTACGGCAGGGCGATAACCGCTGGGACAGCGACAGGAGAATTCTCGCCCCGGCTTCCCAGCGTCCCCCGCGGCAGTGGGAGCAGCAGCAGGCGCCTCGCTACCAGTCTCAACCACGCCCCAACTACCAGCAGCAGCAGCGCCCCAACTATCAGCAGCAGCAGCGTCCCGGTAATCAGCAGCAGCGGCAGCAACAGTGCGGACACAACCAGGAGCCGGCCTGCCCTGACAACGGCCAACAGCACCCTTAGGACCTAGCTACTTTCGCGAGGGAAACGCGTGAGGGCCGGGCATCGCCCGGCCCTCACGTCACGCTCTTCCGTCATGGCGATCAGCGCCAGTGGTCAGGGACGGGTATAGGCGATCGGCACCGGGACCTCGCGGGCACCGTCCGGACGGATGATCGCGGCGGCCGGAACGCCCGTCTTGGGCGGGGACGGACCTGGTGGAGCTGGAGGGAATTGAACCCTCGACCTCCTCTACGCCAAAGAGGCGCTCTCCCGCTGAGCTACAGCCCCACGCATCACGTACGGGACAAGGCGTATTATAGCGGACGACTCGGATGCGGTCTACGCCCAGGACGTGCCGGCGCGATGCCTGAACAGATCCCCCTCAGAGCGGACGTTCGGCGTAGAGGTAGACGCGCTCGGTTGTGAAGTCGAGCGCCGATCCGAACGCTTCCGCGACCGTGTCGCCGGCCCAGTGCGTGCCGATGACCATGTGGACGCCCCGCGCGCCGAGGGCCGCGAGGGCCGTCCGGGCGAGCACCGTGCCGAGGCCTCGGCGGCGATGAGTCTCGCGCACGCCGAGCCTCCATTCCCCGATGTTGTCGCGGGCCGATGCCATCACAAAACCGACGGGATAGCCGTCCCGGGTCGCGAGAAACGTCCGAACGTCCCGGCCGCCGAGATGGTGTGCAAGTTCGTGGCGCTGCGCGCGCCCTCCCAGCGTCTCCTCATCCAATTGGGCGACGGCCTCTTCATCCTGACCGGCAAACGCCCGCCGCACGACGTAGCCTTCGGGTACCGCGCCTACATCCGCCGCCGGCTCGGAGCCGGCGGCGGCGGACGGCAGGTCGAGGCTCGAGACGACGAGCGTGTCGGCGATGGTGAAGCGTCCGTTCACAACCAGGAGCATGCCGAGCGGGTTCCGCTCCATCGTGCGGATGCAAAGGTGGTCCTGGCGCGCTTCCTGAAACCGCCGGGTCAGCTCGGCGTCCACCCGATCGACCACGGTGCGGAGCGCCTGCGCCGTCGGGGTGTGGCGCAGCGCGTCGGGGACCAGCAGCACTTCCTCGGCGAGCAGCCGGTTCTTGTCGCGGCCGAACACGAGCAGGCCGGCCGGCTCCTTGTTCAGTTCGATGATGACCACGTCTTTCTCGGACTGGATCCACCAGACGTCCTTCGGGCCGATCGCGCCGTACCGGCCGAAACACGCGGAGTAGCCGCCGTGGTAGACGCCCTCGTAGAGACGCAGCAGGTGCTCCGCGTCTCCGCTCTCGGCCGGGCGCAGCGTCAGCAGCATCTACCGTTCGAGGATGGGCGTGTCGCCCCACAGACGCTCGAGATTGTAGTATTCGCGCTCCCGCGGGTTCATCACGTGCACCACCACGTCGCCGAAGTCGAGCAGCACCCAGCGGCCGTCGTCCCGGCCCTCGGCCCGCGCGCGCGGCGCGCCGGCCTCTTTCAGCGCTTCCTCCACCGCCTCGACGATCGCCCGAATCTGGACCCGCGTCGCGGCGCTGGCGATCACGAAGAAGTCGGTGACCGGCGTGTGTTCCTGGAGGTCGAGCACGATCACGTTGCCGGCAAGCTTGGATTCCGCGGCGTCGGCCGCGACGAGCGCCTTGCGGCGTGAATCCACTAGGCGTCCCCGCCGCTCGGCGCGGTCCGGCCGGAGGCATGCGCGCCCGCCGTCTCGTCGGCCGGCTGGGCCTTCGCATACAACCGGTGTTTGACGATGTACCCTTCGACGGCCTCGGGCACGAGGTAGCGGATCGGGCGTCCATCGCGGACGCGGGCGCGAATGTCCGTGCTGCTGATCGCCATCGCCGGAATCTCGAGCATGTGCACGTTGTGGAGATGCTCCCGCAGCGGCCCGGTGACCGAGGACCACAGCTCCGGGTCGAGCCGGTAGCCGGGCCGGTTCGCGGCGATGAACCGGCACAAACCGAGGAGCTGTGCGGTGTCGCGCCACTCGCCTCTCAAGATCTGCTCGAGCGCGTCGGCCCCGGTGATGTAGTAGAGGTCGTCGTCCGGATACTGCCGGCGCAGCTCGTGGATCGTGTCGATGGTGTACGAGGGCCCGGGCCGCTCGATCTCAAGGCGGGACACCGAGAACCGCGGATTCGTGACGGTCGCGAGGAACGTCATCAGATACCGGTGCTCGGGCGCGGAGACGTCGCGCGGATCTTTGTGCGGCGGATGCCGGTTGGGCACGAAGACGACGGCGCTGAGCCCGAAGCGCCAGCGGGCCTCGTCTGCCGTCACCAAGTGGCCGTAGTGCACGGGATCAAACGTGCCGCCCATGATCCCGATCCTACCCACGGCCACCTCCCGCTGCCCTCCGGCGGCGCATCCGCGCGCCAGACTCGGTCGTGCGAGACGGCACGGCAGCGTCGGGGGCGGTGTTCTCGTCCGCGCCGACCTCCTCCTCCGGCTGCGGGCTAGGCCCCGCAGGGGGCGACGCCTGCGCCTCCCGCAGCAGCCGCAGCAGCGCGGCGATCAGCGCCGGGATGCCCTCGCCTGTCGCCGCCGAGACGACCACCACCGGCCGGCCCCGCGCGGCCTCCGCGGCCACGAAGGCCTCCGAGCGCGCCCGGGCCTCGGGGAGGTCGATCTTGTTGCCGGCCATGAGCACCGGCCGGGCCGCGAGCGCCGGCGAGTGCTGCTCCAGTTCGCGCTCGACGGTCGCCACCGCCCCGTCCGGATCGGGCGCGCTGAGATCGACGACGTGCACCAACACCCGCGTGCGGTCGATGTGCCGGAGAAATTCGTGCCCAAGCCCGGCGCCCTGATGCGCGCCCTCGATGAGGCCCGGGATGTCGGCGACGACGATGCCGTCGGTGTCGGGAAGCGGCACCACGCCGAGCATCGGCTCGGTCGTCGTGAACGGGTAGTCCGCGATCTTGGGCCGGGCCGCCGAAAGGCGCGCGAGCAGCGACGACTTGCCGGCGTTCGGCAGTCCCACGAACCCCGCGTCCGCCAAGAGGCGCAGTTCGAGCCGCAGCGCGCGCTCCTCGCCGGGTACGCCGGGCTCGGCCTGCCGCGGCGCGCGGTGCGTCGGGGTCGCGAAGTGGGCGTTGCCGCGGCCGCCCTTGCCGCCGCGGGCCACGACGACCTCGTCACCGGCGCGCACGAGGTCGGCGACCACATCCCCGGTCGCCGCGTCGACGACGATGGTGCCGGCGGGGACGGCGACGATCGCGTCCCGCCCCGCCCGGCCGCTGCGGCGGGAGCCTTCGCCGTGCGCCCCGCGGGTCGCGCGAAACAGCCGGCGGTACCGGAACGGCAGGAGCGTGTTGAGGTTGGGATCGACCCTCAAAATCACGTCGCCGCCGCGCCCGCCGTCGCCGCCCGACGGACCGCCCTTCGGCACGTACTTCTCCCGCCGGAAGGCGACGACGCCGTTGCCGCCGCCGCCGGCCTTCGCCTGGATCGTGGCCCGATCAATGAACATGGCTGAGAGTAGCGAGGCCCCGGGCGCGCAGCGCCCGAGGCCTCGTCACGCTCCCCTCGCGATTACGCGCCGGCCGGGTAGACCGATATCTGCCGCCCGTCGCGGCCGCGCCGCTCGAACCGCACGACGCCGGTCGCCAAGGCGAACAGGGTGTCGTCGCGGCCGATGCCGACGTTTTGACCGGGAAGATACCGGGTCCCCCGCTGCCGCACGAGCACGCTGCCCGCCGGCACCAGCTGGCCCCCGAACCGTTTGATCCCGAGCCGCTGCGCGTTACTGTCACGTCCGTTCCGGGAACTGCTGCCGCCTTTTTTATGCGCCACGGCCGGCCCCTCCCACTTCGATCCGTTCGACCCGCACGCGGCTGAGCGGCTGCCGGTGTCCGACCCGGCGCCGGTAGTGCTTCTTCGGCCGGAACTTGCCGACCGTCACCTTGCGCGCCCGTCCGTGCGACAGCACCTTCGCCATGACCTGCGCGCCCTCGACGACCGGCGCGCCGCACTGAATGTTGTCGGCGTCGACGACCATCAGCACCCGCCCGAGGACCACCTCGGCCCCCTTGTCCGCCGCGAGGCGGTCCACTTCCAGGACCTGGCCTTCCTCGACGCGCATCTGCTTGCCGCCTCTGTCGATGACCGCGTACATTCTACTCCACCACCCTGTCCTTCATGGGCACCACGAAATCATATCATCGGGGCCGAAGGGCGTCAAACGCCGTCCGGCACGGTCGCGCGGGGCCGGCCTCACTTACGTGCCGGCCGGCGGCCGGCTCCGCCGGCGCCGGCCGCCTCCGCGACTCCGGCGCCTGAGACGCACCGGCCCGTTCAGGGACATCATCGGCAGCGGCGCCGCTTCGATCGGCGGCTGAATCGGCGCGGGCGCCGGGCGCCGGCCGCGCAGCCAGTCCCAGAGCCGCGCGAGGGCGCCCGGACGGGGAGCCTCCACCATCGGCCGCAGCATCCGCGCGTCCACCGTCTCGTCATCCGGCACGTGCAGCGGCTCGCCGCGCACCGGGTCGAGCCAGATCGATTGGCCGGCGCCGTCTCCCTGCGCCGCCTGCCGCTCCGCGGCCTCCGGGGTGTCGGCCTGCCGCACGACCGCCCGGTCGAGATGGATCCCCGGACGCGGCAGCACGAGCACGCGCTTGCCGGTCGCCTGCTCGAGCGCCTGCCGCCACGCGGCGTCCTCGTCGAGCAGCGCCGCCACTTCCGGATGCACCTCGGCAACCACGTAGGCCGCCCGCGCCGTCTGCGCGAGCCGCCGCAACTCCCGCCGCGCGCGCGTCGCGATGCTGCGCGGCGACAGCACCCGCCCGCGGCCTTCGCAGTACGGGCACGGGATCCGCATCAATTCTTCGAGGTCCTGGTACACGCGCTTGCGCGTCATCTCGACGAGCCCGAGGCCGGTGAGATCGATGATGTGGATCTTGGTACGGTCGGCGCGGACCGCCTCGCCGAGGGCGTCCAGCACGGCGCGGCGGTGCGCGAGCGACTCCATGTCGATGAAGTCGATGAGGATGATCCCGCCGACGTCGCGCAGCCGGATCTGCCGCGCGATCTCCCGAGCCGCCTCGATGTTCGTCTTCAAAATTGTGGTGGCCAGGTCGGTCTTGCCGACGTACTTGCCGGTGTTCACGTCGATGACCGTCGCGGCCTCGGTCCGGTCGAAGACCACGTAGCCGCCGCTCTTCAGCCACACTTTGCGGTGCAGCGCCCGCTCGATCTCGCGCTCGACGTGATGGGCCTCGAAGATCGGCGCGGGGCCGTCGTGCAGCTGCACGCGGGCGGCGAGCTCCGGGGCGAAGGCGCCGATCAGATCGCGGACCCGCCGCCACTCGTCGGGCGAGTCGAGGAGAAAGCGCTCGACCTCGCCGGTGAAGAGATCCCGCACGACCCGGCGGATCAGCCCGAGGTCCTGATAGAGCAGCGCCGGCGCGCGGGCGTCGCGCGCGCGCGCGGCGACGCTGTTCCACAGCTGCAGCAGGAAGCGGACGTCGTCGGCCAGATCGGCCTCCGTCACCCCCTCCGCCGCGGTGCGGACGATCAGCCCCATGCCTTCCGGCCGGAGGCGGTCCGCGATCGCGCGCAGCCGCCGCCGCTCCTGCTCGTCCTCGATCTTGCGGCTGACCCCGATCCCGGGGACGGTGGGCGTCAGCACGAGGTAGTGGCCGGGGAGCGCCACGTACGTCGTCGCCCGCGCCCCTTTGCTGCCGCGCGGCTCCTTGGTCACCTGGAGCAGGATCTCCTGACCGACGCGCACCCGCTCCGCGATCGCGGCCCCCTGCCCGATCTGATCCTCGATCTCCTCGGTGGCGCCGAAGGCGGTGACGCGGCGGGTACGGATGTCCGACAGGTGCAGAAAGGCGTTCCGGTCGAGCCCGATGTCGACGAACGCGGCTTCCATGCCCGGCAGCACGCTTGCCACCCGGCCCTTGTAGATGTTGCCGGCGAGCGGCTCGCCCCGCTCGATGAGGAGGCCCACGACGACGCCGTCCTCGATGACGGCCACGCGTGCTTCGAACGGCTCGACGTTGGCGATGATCTCTTTAGCCATGCCTACTCCAGTGGCGTTAGAAGAGAATCTTCTGCCGCCGCATCCCCACGTTCAACAACAGCGCCGCCGCCCAGACCATCGTCATGAGGGCGCTGCCCCCGTAACTGATGAACGGCAGCGGAATGCCGGTGATGGGCATGATCCCGACGGTCATGCCCACGTTGACGAAGACGTGGAACGCGACCATGGACACGATGCCGACCGCGACGAGCGCGCCGAAGCGGTCGCGGGCGACGGTCGCCGCGCGGACGCCGCGCACCAGCCACAGGTAGAACAGCGCCAGCAGCACGACGCACCCGACGAACCCGAGCTCCTCGCCGACGACGGAGAAGATAAAGTCGGTGTGGTGCTCGGGGACGAACTGCAGCACGTTTTGGGTCCCGGCGAAGAGCCCTTTGCCCCACAGCATCCCGCTGCCGACGGCGATCTTCGACTGAATGATGCCGTACCCGGAGCCGAGGGGGTCGAGCGACGGGTCGAGGAACGAGAGCAGCCGCCGGCGCTGGTAGGCCTTCAAGATGTGCCAGAGCAGCGGGGTCACCGCGGCGCCGGCGAGCCCGAGGAGCGCGAGATCGCGCCGCCGCGCGCCGCCCGCGTAGAGCATGCCGGCGAAGATCGCGCCGTAGACCAGCGCGGTGCCGAGGTCCGGCTGGCGGAAGATCAGGATCATCGGGATCGAGATGTGCGCGAGAAACGGCAGCAGGTCGCGGACCGACGTGTACGGCCCGGGGCGGTCTGTCAGATGCCGCGCCAGCGTGATCACGATCGCCAGCTTCGCGAATTCCGACGGCTGGAACTGTCCGAGGGGGCCGAGCGGAATCCAGCGCTGCGCGCCGAGGCTGGAGCGGCCGGCCACCAGCACCGCGGCCAGCAAGATCACGTTGGCGATGTAGAGCATCCGCGCCCCGGACGCGAAGGAGCGGTAGTCCACGGCGAGGATGGCGCCGGCGATGACCGCCCCGACGACGAAATGCAGCATTTGGCTGCGCACGAAGACGAGCGGATGCAGGCCGTACCGCGTCGTGCTGTAGACCATCACGAGCCCGAACAGACAGAGCAGCAGGGTCGAGGCCAGCAGATACGGATCGAGGTTGCGAACGACGCGCCGGTCGAGTCCGATGCTCACTGCCCGCTGGTCTCCCGCGGGCCGGGCAGCACCGCCGGCTCAGGACCGGCCGCCGGGATCTGTGCGGGCTTCGGCGCGGGCGCGGAGGGCGACCCGCCCGACGGCGCGGAGGCCGGCGCCGGAGCGGCGGCGGGGCGCGGGCCTGCGGTCTGCGTCTGCGGCGGCGCGGCGGCCGCCGGCTTCGCCGGGACCGCGCCGTTCTGCTCGGCCAGCCACGCCTGGAACACCTGTTTGACCACGGGCAGCGCGTTCTCGGCGCCGAAGCCCGCGTTCTCGACCATCGCCACGACGACGAGCTTCGGCGCGTCCACCGGCGCATAGGCCGCAAACCACGCGTACGGCTTACCGTGCGAGGCCTCGGCGGTGCCCGTCTTACCCGCCGCCGTAAAGCCCGGCATCTGCAGCGCGGTCCCGGTTCCGCGGCTGACGACCGCGGCGAGACCCGTGCGCACGACGTCCAACGTCTGCGGAGTCACCTGGATGTGGCCTCCCGGCGGCGGCGCGATCCGCGCCACGACCCGCCCGTCGAGGGTGCGGATCTCCGTCACGACGTGCGGCGTCACGAGCGTCCCGCCGTTCGCGACCGCGGCCATCATGCGGGCGATCTGCAGCGGCGTCGTGAGCACGTACCCCTGGCCGATGCCCATGTTGAGCGTATCGCCGCCGTACCAGTCCTGCTTCCAGACCCGCTTCTTCCAGGCGGGGTCCGGCACGACGCCGTCCCCTTCGTTCGGCAGATCGACGCCCGTCCGCTCGCCGAGGCCGTACGTCCGCGCGAACTTGGCCACCGCGTTCGGCCCCGCGCGCCGGGACAGATCGTAGAAGCACGCGTCGCACGACTGCGCGATCGCGTCGATGAAGTTGACGTGGCCGAGCGCCTTCCACTCGTGGAACGTCCAGCCGCCAAGGTTGTAGTAGCCCGGCGAGTAGAAGCCGGTGTCGGCCTTGACGAGGCCCATCTGCACCGCGGCCGAGGCGGTGACGACCTTGAACACAGAGCCGGGCGGGTACGCGCCTTGGATGGCGCGGTCGAGCAGCGGCCGCGCGGGGTCTTTGATGAGGCCGTTCCAGACCCCCGCCTTGATCCCGCCGGAGAATACGTTGGGATCGAACGCGGGATGACTGACCATGGCCAGAATCGTCCCGTCGCGGGGATCCATGGCGATGACGACGCCGGGCCGGTCGCCGAGCCCCTCCTCCGCGACCTGCTGCATGGCCAGGTCCAGTCCGAGCACGACCTCGTTGCCCGGCACCGCGGGCACCGTCCCCAGCGTGCGCACCATCCGGCCCTGGGCGTCGACCTCTGCCTGAATCTGGCCGTTGCGGCCCCGGATGTACGCGTCGTAGGTCTCCTCGACGCCCTCCTTGCCGATCAGGTCGCCCGGCTCGTAGCCGGCGGCCCTGAGGCGCTTCAGCTCGTCCTCGTTGATCTCGCCGACGTAGCCGAAGACCTGGGCGCCGAGCGTGCGGTAGACGTACTGGCGGACCGGCTCGACTTCGACCAGCACGCCCGGCAGGTCGAGCTGGCCCTCTTCGATCGCGGCGACGATCTCTTTCGGCACGTCGCGCCGGAGGCGCACGGGCTCGAACGGCCGGTCCCGGCCGGCCGCGAGCCGCGAGAGGATCTCCGCCGGATCCATGCCGATGAGCTTGCCGACGACCTGCGCCTCGGCGCGCGGGTGGCGCAGCTCGAGCGGCAGCAGCGCCACGGTGAAGGCGGGACGGTTCGCGACGAGGGTCCGGCCGTGGCGGTCGAGAAGCGCGCCGCGCGGCGCCAGCACGGTCGTCACGCGGAGCCGGTTCTCTTCGGAAAGTTTGAGGTAGTAGTCGCCCTGGACGACCTGCACCTGCCACAGCCGGATCACCAGGACGACGAACATCACGGCGGCCAGGACGACCAGCGTGGCGAGGCGGCGTTCGAAGACGTCCCGTTCCATGGTTAGGCGGGGTGAGACCGCTCGTAGAGCCGGACGACCGCGGTGTCGAGCCGGCGCAGTCCGTGGAAGATAGGCACGGCGATGACGCCATTATAACACGCGCTCCCAAGCACCGCGCGGGCGGCGTCGGGCAGCGGCGCCACGGCGAGTCCGACGAGGTGCGCGCCGATCAGGGTGACGCCGCCGGCCAGCACCGTGAGCAGCGCGCCGCCGACGGCCGGCAGCCACGCGCTCTCGAGCGACAGGCTCCGCTCGCCGAGCCCCGCGACGAACCCGGCGCAGACGCCCGCGGCCATCCCCAACCCGAGCGGCAATCCGGACATCACGTCGTGGAGGAGACCGATGCCGGCGCCGACCACCGCGCCCTCCTCCGATCCGTGCAGGAGGCCGACGGTCATGATGATCGGGAGCAGCGGGTCCGCGACGCCGCCGGCCAGCGGAATAAACGCGAGCCACGCGGTCTGCACCACCGTGCCGGCCGCCGCGACGACCCCGTACACGAGGAACCGCATCAGCGGGCCGGTTGGGGACCGCCGCGCAGGACGATGAGCACGTCCTCGAGGTGCCCGAGGTCCGAGCTCGGGCGCACCACGATGTTTCAGGAAGCGGTGGTGCGCGAGACGCTGACGACGCTGCCGACCGTCAGGCCGCGCGGGTAGATCGGGCCGAGCCCCGAGGTCAGCACGAGGTCGCCGGCGCGCACGTCGGCGTCGCGGGAAAGGTAGGTGACCTTG
>Ga0207416_1001099_pt1 | contig 38751 bp, 30 predicted proteins | sample PaiPotPPM11metaG_FD_184107 | JGI IMG/M metagenome (GOLD analysis project Ga0207416, IMG submission 184107) | Iron sulfur acid spring bacterial and archeal communities from Banff, Canada, to study Microbial Dark Matter (Phase II) - Paint Pots PPM... ...
CCTGCCGTAGCCTTTCGTGTACAGGCGCACATCGAGGATCGCCATCACACCGCGATCATCGCGCGCGCGCAGCAGGCGGCCCAGCCCTTGCTTGAGGCGCAGCACCGCCTGCGGCAACACGTACTCTCCGAACCAGTTCTCGCCCGCCGCCTTCATCTGTGCCACCCGCGCCTCGTGAACCGGGTCGTCCGGCGGATCGAAGGGCAATTTATCGATCACCACCAGAGAGAGCGCGTCCCCGGCGATATCGACGCCCTCCCAGAAGCTCTTCAAGCCGAAGAGAACCGATCCCTGTTCCTCGCGGAAGCGGCGCGTCAGTTCGATACGCGACAGGTCGCCCTGCTTGAGCAGCGGAAAATCGAGATGCGGGGCCATCAACTCGAATGACAGGTCGAGCGCGCGTTTGCTGGAAAAGAGCAGGAACGCCCGCCCGCGCGAGCATTTCACCAGGTCAAACATCTTACGCGCCAGCGCTTTGATATAATTTTCCGAGCCAGCGCCATAAGCCGGTTCCGGCAGATCGCGCGGCACGTAGAGCAGCGCGTTGTTTTCGTAATCGAAGGTGAGCGGCAAGATGCGCTCCTGCACGTCGGGATAGTTGCCGGTATCCAGGCCGACGCGGCGGCGGAAATAGCCGAAGCTCGGCCCTTTGCCTTCATCCGCCGGCGAACCGCCTCCGACCGTCGCCAGCGTCGCCGAGGTGCAGATCACATTGCTTTTGTCAAAGAGACGTTTGCGCAGCCACTCCGTCACGTCCAACGGCGCGGCCGATACCTGCAACTGGTTGCCGCGCTGCCCGCCGCTCGTGACGCGCTCGACATAGTAGACGAAGCGCTCGCGCTCGGACACGGAGAACACCACGCGCATATTCTCGGACAGGTTTTGCGTGCGCTTGACCAGCTTGTTGTACAACTGCTCATCCTTTTCGGTCAGGCTGATCGGCTTGTGCTTGAGCAGCGAGTTTGCCAGGTCGCCGATGACGGTGGCGAGTTTCAGCCCCTCTTCGAGCGGCTCCAGCAAGTTGGCGCGTCCTTTAAATCCCGGATCAGCCACAGCGTGCAACTGCTCCCACGCCTTTCCCAGCGCCGCCTCGGCGTCATCCTGCAAACTGACCTGGCTGTGATCCTTGAGCATTCGCTGATTCAGCAGCGTGCGCACGGAATTGGGGCTGACGGTGACGGTAAACGCGCGTGTGGCCTCTTCTTCCAGGTGGTGCGCTTCGTCCACCACGATGAGATCGCGTTCCGGCAAGAAATAGCCGTCCATCGCCGCATCCAGCAGCAGGAGGGTATGATTGACGACGATGATTTGCGCCTGTTCAGCTTTTGCGCGCATCTTGCGCACGTAACAATCGTTATAAAAGTTGCATTTTTTCCACGCACACTGATCGCTATCGGCGCCTACCTTGCCGCGGATATCAGCGGGGACCTGGAAATCCAGCGTTTCGAAATCGCCACTGAAGCTGGAACGCTCATCGTGCGTCAGTTCGACGAGGCGCGTAAACTCGCGATTTTTGACGTAGAATTGCAGGCCGACGCGCTCGTTCTCCAGGCGATCCAGGCAGACATAGTTGCCCATACCTTTGTACAATACCGCCTCAACATGCTTGATGTGTTTCTGCACAAAAGGAATGTCTTTGTAGTAGAGCTGCTCCTGCAAGGCTTTGTTGGCCGTGCTGACGATGGCGACCTGACCGGATCGCACAATGGGTAGGAGGTAGGCGAATCCTTTGCCCGTCCCCGTAGTCGCTTCGATGATGGCTTTCGTCTCCTCAATCAGTGAGCGTGCCACCACGGACGCCATTTCGATCTGCGCCGGGCGTTCTTCGTAGCCGGGCAGGCTTTGCGAGAGAACGCCGCCCTCGGCGAGATCGGCAATGACGGTATCAACCAGATGGGGATCAACCGGAACCTTGTCGGCTTCCTCGTCGTCTAATTCATTAAGGGAAGCGAAGTCATCCAATTCTTCAATATAATCCTGTCCCTTATCTTGATTTTGATCTTGCTTAGCAGCTTTACCTTTTGTATCTCTATGATGCCCGTTAGTGGAATCCGGCACGACCGGCGCGGGCAAAGACACTGGCATGGGTATCATCGGAGACGAGAGTGAAGATGCGGATGAGGGTATCACGTTCGATGTGGACACAGGGACGGATACAGGCGCAATAAATTGCGGTACCACAGATTCCGGCCCCCCAGATCGCGGCCCTACAGGTTTTGCCAGTATTATCTTCATCCCCAGCAGGGCGTGCAGGTATTGATCGGCGAAATCCTGGATATGCGGAAAACGTTCGGCAGGATCAGGGTTCAGGGCGTGCAAGAGGACGCTCTCGACGGCGGGTGAGATGGCGCTGTTGAGATCGCGCGGGCTGGGGAACGAAGCGTGTTCTTGCTGGTCGAGCAGTTGCGCGCGCTCCGTCGCGTCGTAGGGACGCCGCCCGCAGAGCCACTCGTAGACCATGACGGCCAGGGCATACTGGTCGCTGGCAGCGGTCACCGCTCCGCGCAGTTGTTCCGGCGACATATAGGGCAGGGCCGCTGGCTGTTGTTCCGGTGATGTAATGATGTCCGCAAATAACGGGGAGAAATCGGTGAGCAGTACCTGATTATTGGAGTCAACAAGCAGGTTGCCGGGATGCAAGTTGGCATGAACGATCTGCGACACGTGCGCGTAATGCAGCGCGCTGGCAACCGGAGAAAACACGCGCTTGACTTCGTCGGGGGCAAGCTGCTGCCCCTCGACAAAAGCTTCACGTTGTGATTTGCCATTCGCGCTGTATTGCATGACGATAAAGCCGTATTGTTCCTGCTTCCCGGCTACAGGCGTCAGACCATAATCATAGACTTCGATGATTGAGCGGTGCTTGAGCCGCTTCAACTGCCTGGCACGCGCATCATAGCTTTCCTGCGCCGCGCTCGTGGACAGCGGCGTGTGAAATAGTCGGATGGCAACGGCTTTTTGACCCTGCCGGCTCACATAGAGGTCACTCGTGATTCCCTGGTGCAACAACCGTTCAACGTTGTATGCCCAGATGTGCTGCAGCTCTCCCTCTGCCATAATGCAACTCGTTTCCGTTATCCGAAACTTGGACGTTGATGGACAAAGCCATCATCGCCCGGTTCGGTTGCTCTTTCACCCAGGGCAGTTTCACTTCTCATTGCTGAGAAGCCAGAGCCGCCCTGTCCAGAGCCGTCAAATCCCGCGTAACTCGCGGTACTCATCAATGCAAGATACGCCCAGAGTTCCAGATTGCGCGCTGCATTCAGATCGCGGTCGATCACCAATCCGCACTCCTGGCACACAAAGACGCGATCCGCGAGCTGCAAATCCGCATGATACCAGCTACAGCCGGAACACGTTTTGCTCGATGGTTCCCAGCGGGAGACAACATGAACCTGTACGCCAGCTTGCCCGGCTTTGTAGGTCAGGAGCCTGCGAAACTCAGATAGGCCCACATCCGCAATGGCACGAGCCAGCTTGCGGTTCTTGAGCATGCCCGATACGCCCAGATCCTCGATGCCGATGACGGCGGGCCGCTTCTCTGCTGGTTTGGTTTTTACCACCAGGGAAGTAGTTGCTTTGTGCAAGCCATCTTCGCGGATATGAGCCATCCTGGCATGCATACGAGCCAATTTCAGTTGGGCTTTTTTGCGGTTAACTGAGCCTTTCTGCTTGCGCGCGTGCCAACGGGAAAGGCGTTGCAGCTTCTTCAAACGCGTGCGCAAGGCTTTGGGATTGGGGAACACGCTTCCATCGGAGACGACTGCCAGTGTCTTGATACCGAGATCGACGCCCATCACGGGGCCGGTGGCGGGCAGCGGCTCCGCTCCCTCTTGCGCTACCTGGATCGAAACGTACCACCTGCCTGCACATTCGCTCACGGTAGCCTGCGCCACTTTTGCGCCCACGGGGAGATAGCCATGCTCTTTGAGACGGAGGGTCCCCAAGCGCGGAAGCTGGATGCTCGATTCTGCGACATGGATAGCGCCCGTCAAGCGGAAGCTCCCAATGCCTTTGTTACGACTCTTGAACTTGGGATAGCCACACTTGCCACGAAACTGTCCCTGTTTTTTGAGCCTGGCTTTGCGGAAGAAGTGCTTGAAAGCATCATCCAGGTCAATCAGGGCCTCTTGCGGTGCGCATTTGCTGACTTCGTACATATAGGGAAACTCGGTGGCTTTGAGTCCATTGAGTGATTTATGCAGATCACGAGCCGAGGGCATGTGCTTTCCCGCCGCGCGGGCTTCCTGTTTGCGAGCCAGCCCCCAATTGTAGGCTTTCCTCGCGCATCCAGCGTGTTTGAGGCAAGCCGTGATCTGCTCATTATTCAGGTCTAACTCCACCTTGTAGCCACGCGCGATCTTCACGACGCATCCTCTGCTTTCAGCACCTGTTCCACGCACTGCTTCATTTTCTCTACCCGCCGTTTCGACGGCGGAAAGTAACACCCGTCATTTTCGCATAAACACTTCATCTCATAGATATCCCTAAAAGTCAACATTTTGTTTAGCTATCATTATCCCTTCTCTGCGAACGAATGTTTCGCATGAGGAAGTATAGCATAAAACACGCTGGTAAAACAATGATTGACTTTCGCCGGAGCGGGCGAGACCATTTGCATTGAGGCGCAATGCGGCCACCTGCCTCGAACAAATTCCCTCTTGACACGCATTGTTTCCTCGGCTATATTGGTGTTGAAAGTACACTAACATGTGTGGAAAAACTGAGCAGGAAAGAGACTGTTGTCGTATGGAACAAACGGAAGGGCCAAAAGTCGTACAGGGCGAGATACACCTGATGGACGAGGCCAGAGCGCATCATTATGATCCCAGTAAATACGAGCGCCCATCGGTGACAGTGGACGTGGTAATGATGACACTGCACCAGCGAGATTTACAGGTGCTGCTGGTCAAACGGCGCTCGTGGCCTTTTGAGGGAATGTGGGCCATTCCGGGAGGGTTCGTCGAGATCGACGAGTCGCTGGAGGAGGCCGCGAAGCGCGAGCTACAGGAGGAGACGAGCGTACAGGACGTCTACCTTGAGCAACTCTACACGTTCGGCGATCCTGGCCGCGACCCGCGCACGCGCGTGATTACTGTGGTATACTTCGCGCTGCTCGACGCGCAACAACTGCGCATCAAGGCGGCGGACGACGCCGCAGATGTCGGCTGGTTCTCGGTCTACGAACTGCCGCCGCTGGCCTTTGACCATGAAGGTATCCTCGAATACACGTTAAGTCGCCTGCGCGGCAAGCTGAGCTATACGACTATCGCGTTCAACCTGCTGCCGGAACAATTTACCCTGCGCGAATTGCAGCGCGTGTACGAGATCATCTTGCACAAGCGGCTGGATAAGCGCAACTTTCGTAAAAAAGTGCTGGCGACGGGCATTCTGGAAGATACCGGGGCCAAGAAGATGGAAGGCACGCACCGCCCGGCGCGGCTCTACCGCTTCAACCCCGCGGCGGAAGACGCATTGTAGGAGCGCAATGATGAAGTTTGACAAAATAGTATCGATCGCGCGACATCGAAAAAGAGGAGGAAAAAAGACATGGCAACTTCGACATTACAGGCCAATTTTATGGTGCAAGCGACGCATTTTCTTGAAGCGCTGGTGTCCTGGGAAAACCAATTACCGGGTATGGCCTGGAGCGATCTGCGCGCCGAGGCAGAGCAGGGGCGAGTCGCGCTGTTCAGCGTCGATATGATCAATGGCTTCTGTCATGAAGGCGTCCTATCCAGCCCGCGCGTGAAAAACATCATCCCGGCGGTAGTCTCTGCGTTCGAGGGCGCGTATGCCATTGGCGTGCGCGATTTTATGCTAGCGCAGGATTGCCACACGCCGGATGCCGTGGAGTTCGCGGATTTTCCGCCGCACTGCCAGGCCGGCACGAACGAAGCGGCTACTATCCCTGAACTGGCAAACCTTCCCTTCGCCCAACTCTTCACGGTGGTCTCAAAAAACTCGCTGAACGCTTTTCACGGCACAAACCTGGGCGCGTGGCTGGAAACACACCACGCTCTGAGTGCGGCAGTGGTTGTCGGCGACTGCACCGACCTCTGCGTTCACCAGATGGCGCTGCACCTCAAATTGTACGCGAACGCCCATAACTTGAAGATGCGGGTGATTGTGCCGGAAAACGCTGTGCAGACTTATGACATGCCCAGTTCAACGGCCGACGCCATTGGCGCGCTGCCCCACGACGGGGACGCGCTGCACCTGTTGTTCCTCTATCACATGCGCTTGAATGGCGTCGAAGTGGTCAGGGAAATCGTGTAGGCAGTGTGAAGACAAAGGCTGACCCCTCATCTGCTCTGCCGCTGCTCTCAACCCAGATCGTCCCATGCATGGCCTCGACCAACTGGCGCGTGATGGCCAGTCCCAGGCCGCTGCCGCGCGTCGTGCCATGCATATCGCGCTCGAGGCGCACAAAACGCTCAAAAATGGCCTCTTGCTGATCGAGTGGAACACCCGACCCCTGATCGATGACGCTGATACGAACGCGATCGCGTTCGGGCTCCTCCCGCGCGGTGATGGTGATAGGCGTCTTCGGCGGCGAATAGCGCAGCGCGTTGGCAATCAGATTGCGCAGAACCTGCTTCAGACGCGTCTCATCGGCCAAAACACGGATAGATTTGCCCACATTCACCTCAACACAGCGTTGATCTTTGACGATTAACGGTTCAAAAAGGCTTATAACAAACTCACACACCTCTTTGAGCAACAACGAGTCACCGCGCAAGGAAGAGGTATCCATCTCAATGCGGCTGGCGTCCATAATGTTGGCCTGGAGCAGCACAAGCTCATCGCAAGCCCGGCGAGCTTTGTTGATAAATTCATGGCGTAGTTCCGGGCCAATGTCTTCCATTTCACCGAGGAGCTCCAGATATCCCTGCACAATCGTCAGCGGGGTGCGTAACTCGTGGCTGGCTGTCATGAGAAAAGCATCTTTCATATGATCAAGCTCGCTGAGTTTAGCATATGCCCCCTGCAATTCACCATAGAGCCTGGCATTTTCGCGCGCGGCAGCCGTTTGCTCATTCAGGCTGCCCAGCAGTCGTGGATAAGCCGAGCCAAGCAAGCCCACGACCAGCACAGCGAGCGCGGCGATACCCACATAATACGCCCAGGAGGTATTCGAGAGCAGCGTAGGATTCCAGGAAGCGGAGAGCGTCGTCCAGATGCCAAAAAGGCTGGCAAAGCCTCCAACAAAGCAGCACAGGTACAATACCCATGGCGGCGCGATAAGTTGCTGTGGCACTTTCGCCAGGAACGCGCGAAAACGGTAGAGGAGAATGGGCAGATCGGCAAAGAGCATGATCATTGAGATGCACCAGATCACGGTCGTAGTGGCCTGAGAAACGTTGTAGACGTCAGCGGATAAAGTGGTTCCTTGTACGGAAATATACATGTATGGGCCAAAGAAATAGGTAAAAAGCGCAATAACCAGGACAATGACGGTCTGGACGATAATGGCAATGTGAGGAGAGTGATGATGATTTATTTTTGCGAAGGTGGGCGGCAAGCGTTGGTCTAGCGCCGAGACGAAGAGGATGCGCGCGAAGGCCACGTTGTACATGACGATCACGACCAAGAAGAAACCGATAAAGATGAGGCCCACAGCCGCACCCAGGGGATTACCGAAGACTCTATCGACAGCGATGAGCGTCGAATAGGTTGTGCCGGCCCCGGCGGAGGGTACCACGACCATTACGCCAAATGTGCCTGAGACGTAGGCCAGCAAAACGACCAACCATCCCCAGCGCAGGAAGGGCAGCGGAGCGTTCCTGTGTGTTGTTTCCGCTGCCATGTTAAAAGGAACTTCAACGCCGAGCAAGGCCAGGACGATCACGCCATACAGGACAAATTGGGGCGTAATCAAAGAAGAGGCATTCAAGCTCAAAGGAACTTGAGCATGGCGGCCGCTCGCCAGCCAGATGACGCCGGCCAGGCCGATGCTGAAAATTGCCAGCACGTAGAGCAGCACAACACTCTTGACGACTTTCATGACAGAGCGTAAAGGCAACGTCGCCAGCCAGCCGCAGAGCAGGAGAACGGCGCAAACGATGATTCCCTGCTGCCACGGCTGCGGGAGCCAGTTGGTATTCGGCCCGGTCAATTCGACGCCGACGCCCTGTATGAGCGCGACAATGCTAGTGCCGGCTGCTAGCAGGACGAGGACGCCGGGGAACCAGGCGCAAAAACCGGCAAAGAAGCCCCAGAGCGGCCCCAGCGCCCGGTGACTCCAGACATAGATGCCTCCGTCCACTGGCATAAAACGATAGAGCTGCCCGGCAACGACCGCGCCCGGCACCAGAAATGTCACAGTACCCAATATCCAGTAGAGATAGGTCGCTGTCTCCGCTCCCCTTGTCGCCTGCACGGTAGAAGCATTGGGAATGAACAGGACAATAACAATGAAGATGGCGAACATATCGACGCGCGACAGGACACCAGGAAGAAAGTCTCGCGTGCGCTGTTCGGAGCGCAGCGGATCGCCCATCATTTTCTGCAATGGAGTGGGTATGTATTGCCCACCTTCGAGCATACCTGAGTTACGCCGAACATCCATAATCTTCTCTTCCTCAACTCTTCTAAACTCTGCCGGTTCAGGAAACATTTGTAAGGGAAATATGCCTGCGGTAGCTCTTCTTAAAGTATAGCAGGATTGCCTATACGGGTAAACAATTTGGGCCTATTTCCTTAAAGATACGTAATGCGCAGGTAATGGGACGCGATCTTGTGGCTCTCTACGTGATCTCCAAAATGTCGAGGAGTTCCGTAAGGGTGTGTATCAATTGGCAATCAATAGAGGTTTCTGTGAGCCGGCGCGCGCGATCCAGCAGCACAGGGGCAATGCCGGCAGCGCGCGCGCCCAGCACATCGTAGATATAAGAGTCGCCGACATGCAGGGTGTAGTCGGCAATGCTGTTGGTGCGCTTGAGAGCTTGTTCGTAGAGGAACGGCGATGGTTTGGCATAGCGCGCCGCGGCTGAGATGAGCAGGCAATCGAAATAACCGGTGAGTTTGAGGTTACGCAGGATGGGACCGAGCGAGATGCCCCAATCGGAGATGACGCCCAGCGTGTAATCGTGAGAGCGCAAAACATCCAACGTAGGCAGCACATCGGGATACAATTGCCAACTGGTATGCTTGTCGAATTCCTCGTTGATGGCGCGGGCCAGTTGATACAGGCGGGTTTCATCGTTTTCTTCGACAAACGGGCGCAGCAGATTCATATAATAGTCTTCCCAGAAGGCGCTAATGGTGGTTTCGCTGCTCCAGGTATGGAGGTTCACGCGCATGTACCGAAAATAGAAGTCGTCCGCCTCCATCATACGCTGCTTCAACTCGTCAAGGCGAATATGCAAGTTAAGCTGGCGGCACACACGCTGGCAGATTTCCGGCGTTGATGGGTTCGGCTGCAAGAGCGTGAAGCCCGCGTCGAAAAAGATAGTACGAATGGCCTGTGGTTGTTCAACCGGCATGGATGATCCTTATTTGAGATAGCGAATGCTCTAGCGGAAGCGTATTCGCTGGCAGGATAAAGCTTTGCCAGCGGATACGCTTCCGCTATTCCCTACTTTTGACGGCTGCGATACACGGCGTCGGCGGCTGCCAGGGCGGCCCCGGCAGGCGGTATCAGGCCAGCGTCCGGCAGTACATGCTCCAGTGCGGAGAGAACGGTATCGACATTCTTGCGGCACGAATTGTAGCCCATCAGGCCGATACGCAGCAGTCTGCCTGAGAGCGCGCCAAAGCCGCCGCCGATCTCAATATTGTACTCGTTAAGCAGAGACTTGCGGATCGCCAGTTCGTCTATGCCCTCCTGCAAGTGGATAGCCGTCAGCACCGAGAGTTCGTAGCCCGGCTTCGTCAGAATATGCAAGCCCAGCGCGCGAATGCCTGCCTTGAGCGCGTCGCCGTTCAGTTGATGGCGCGCACAGCGAGTTTCTAACCCTTCCTCAAGCACGATACGCAGCGCTTCATACATCCCATAAATGATATTGCTACAAGCGGTATGGTGATACGTATGGTCGCCATTCCAATAGCGGCTCAAACTCTGGAGATCGAGGTAGTAGCTCTGCACCGGCTTCTTGCGGTTCTTGATCGTCTCGACGGCTCGTTCATTGAGCGTGACGGGCGCGAGGCCGGGGAGCGCGCCGAGGCTCTTCTGGCTGCCCGCGTAGCAGGCATCGATGCGCAAAGCATCAACGTTCATGGGTACGCCGCCCAGCCCGCAGACGGCATCAACCACAAAGAGCGCGCCATGACTGTGCGTCACGCGCTCCAGCTCCTGCAGCGGCTGCAGCAAGCCTGTCGAGGTTTCGGCGATAGCAGTCGCGAAAACTTTGGTCCCCGGATGCTCTTTGAATGCCTGCTCAAGCGTTTCCGGATCTAAGGGCGAGCCGAGTTCCGTCTGCAGATTGACGACCTGCGCGCCCGCGCGCTGCGAAATATCCACAATTTTGCCGCTGAAGAAGCCGAGACTTCCGGCAATAATGGTGTCACCCTCTTCCAGCAAATTGCAGAGAACGGCCTCCGCGCCGGAAAAGCCGGAGCCGGAGACACACAGCGTCATGCGGTTCTTCGTCTGGAAGACCATGCGCAGCAGGCGAGCCGTATCTTCGAGAATAGCGAAGAACTCCGGGTCGATATGCCCAAGCTGCGGGGCCGCGGTGATGCGCAAAATGCGGGGATCGACGTTGCACGGCCCAGGGCCGAGCAACAAGCGATACGAGGGATTCAACTCAGGAATGGTTTCCTGACGAATCTCGACATGCCCTGTGATGAGTTGTGCCATTGGTAATTGCCTACCTTTCCTAATAATTTGTCCTAGACCGTTGCCTCTTCCACGAAAAGGTTCTCCAGTTTGTTGGCTTGATCAACTGCGATCAAGTTGTCAATAAATTCATCTAACTCGCCATTGAGCACGCCCGGAAGGTTATGGCGCGTAAGGCCGATGCGGTGATCGGTCACACGGTCTTGCGGGAAATTATAGGTGCGAATTTTTTCGCTGCGATCGCCAGTCTGCACCTGCGAGCGGCGCGATTTGCTGAGTTCCGCTTGCCGGTGCGCTTCTTCCAGGTCCCACAGGCGCGCCTTTAACACGGCCATCGCGGCCGCTTTGTTTTTGATCTGCGAGCGTTCATCCTGGCAGATCACCACCAGGCCGGTGGGCAAGTGGGTCAGGCGTACCGCCGAGTCGGTTGTGTTGACGCCCTGCCCGCCATGCCCGCCTGAGCGATAGATGTCAACACGCAGGTCGCTATCCTTTATCTCGATATCGATGCTTTCATCGATCTCCGGCAGGACGATCACTTTGGCCGTCGAGGTATGAATACGCCCGTTGGCCTCGGTGACGGGGACGCGCTGCACGCGATGCGTCCCGCCTTCGTATTTCAACCGCTGGTACGCGCTTTTGCCTTTGACCAGAAAGGTGATATCTTTGATGCCGCCCTGGCCGGTCTCATTGATGTCCATAACCTCGATTTTCCAGCGGTGATTGTCGGCGTAGCGGCTGTACATGCGGAACAGGTCGCCACCGAAGAGGGCGGCTTCGTCCCCGCCCGCTCCGGCCTGGATAGTCATGATGGCGTTCTTTTCGTCCATCATGTCTTTCGGCAAGAGCAGTACCTTGACCGCGTCGAGCTGCTGTTCGCGCTGCGCTTTGAGGCGTTCCAGCTCTTCAAAAGCCAGTTCGCGCATCTCAGGCTCGTGGTCGTAAAGTTCTTGAGCTTCTGCGATCTGTTGATCGGTCTTAGCGATCTCCTGATATTTGCCGACAACTTCTTCAAGCTCGGCATGTTCGCGGCTATAACGCTGGAGCAAAGGGAGATTTTCAAGTACGTCCGGCTGTGCCATCAAGGCATTGAGTTCATCGTAGCGCCGGGCCAGGTTCGCCAGTTGTTCCATGAAATCCATGAGTTGCTATTCCTCTTCTTGTTCTTCTTTCCTGGTAGCTCTTCCCGCGCTCGCCTGGCTCCTGGCTCAGGGCGACATTCCCTCATTACTAAGAGTATCATATTTCGAGCGAGGTCGGAACGGGCAAAACACCAGCATTTGTTATAAAGTAAGTAGGCGCGTTGCACGCTCAACGGCGTATCATGCGCCTTCATATGGTATGGGAAATGTTTGGAGACATGGCGAAGCATCGCTACCCGGCAGCTAGCAGGTAGCGTTCAATGGTAACACGCCGATGATGTTGTATGGTGTACTGAATGTGATTGTGCTTCATGGTTCAAGTATCAGCCTTAAAGAATATCTTCTGCTGGTAGTATAGCACATTTCTGTGAATACTGGCATCAGAAAGCGCCTGCTCTCACTTCTCGACAATGCTCAACCGTTATGTTACACTTTATTCAGAAATTGTTGATAGGAGTCGTAGGTCGTTATGTCTCATGATAAGGAACGTATCCATGTCGGATTTCACCGCTTCTGACGCTTATAACTACACCGTCTTTGAGGGCCAGGGCGACTACGAAACCTTTCCCACGCCCTGGCACGCGCTATCTGCCGCGCCCGACTGCAGCGCCATCCTGCTCGATAGCGGTCAGCCTGTACGCCTGAGCGACTACTGGCGCGAACGGGATGTGCTGATCGAGTTTGGTTCATATACCTGACCGTACTGTTCGCTGGCGGCGCCAGCGCTGGAACCCATGGCGAAAGCCTTTGCCGGCAAAGGTTTCACCTTCCTCTTCGTTTACACGCGCGAGGCGCACCCCGGAGAAAACTATGGAGCGCACAAGAGCATGGCCCAGAAAATCGCCCATGCCCAGGCATTTCGCGAGCATTGCCACATCGAACGCCCCATCCTCGTCGATGACCTCGCCGGCACGGCCCACCGGCTCTATGGGGAGCTGCCCAATATGACCTACCTCATCGGGCGCGGCGGCAAAGTCCTGTTCCGCTCAAACTGGACGGATGCCCCAACCATCGAATTGATGTTGAACTACCTCATCAACGTGCGCTCAAGGCGGCGCGAAGGCGAGCGCCTGGCTCCCTTCTACGCCGAATTTGGCGGCTATCGCATCACCGACCCCGCCAAATTCCAGCAAGGGCTACATATAGGAGGGCCACAGGCCATCGATGATTTTGCCCGCATGATGAAAGTCTGGGCGGAACAGGCGCGGGGCGGCTGACGCTCATCCATGCCGCCACACCACACCCGCTCATCCATGCCGCCGCACATGGGCGAGATCATTCAACACGTACAGCACGCGATGCTTGCCCGCCACGCGCACGACGGTGATGGAAGTATTGGCCGCCGGGAAGAAGAAATCTTTGTTCAGGCCAAGGACCTCGGCGGCGTAAGCGTTGATGACGCCGCCGTGGGCAAAAGCCACGACGCGCTCGCCGATGTGCTTGTTGGCGATGGCATCGAGCGCCTCGACGACGCGCTGGCGCAAGGCTCTGGAGGACTCGCTGCCGGGAATATCATCCCAATTGCCCGTTGCACCCGCGAGGCGCACGATCTGGTTCTGCCGCTCATGCAAGGCTTGCGACAACGCTTCCAGGTCGCCATCACCGGGCAATGGGATCACTTCGCCGATCTGCACTTCGCGCAAGTCGGGCACAACCGTAACAGTCATACCCAGTTGTTCGGCGAGCGGGGATGCAGTTTCCAGGCAGCGCCGTAAGGGGCTGCTGTAAAGCGCGGCGAAGGGTACTTTGCCGAGCCGCTCGGCCAGCGCCTGCGCCTGCTCGCGCCCGATACTGCTCAGGGGCAGGTCGTCATAGACGCCGCTGGGGATAATTTCATCGGCTCCCGGAATGGCATCGCCATGCCGGATCAAAAACAGTTCCGCGGCATGACGGCGCTGGACAAGAAATGGATCGTCGGTTGTCTCTATCTCTGACATTGGTTATGCCTTTTTATAGGATGATGTATCGGCGTTCTGGCAGATGAGCAGCGCCTGCCGCGCTAAAGATGGCACGCCCTGGTCCAGCGTCGCGAAGAATGGATCGTCGGTCGTCCCGGCACGATGGCGCGCGTAGCTGCCCTCGAGCAAGATTGCCAGCTTCCAGATTGCCAGCGCCTCGTAGAAAGCCAGGTCGCGCACGGGACGGCCCGTCTGTGCGGCGTAGTACGCGGCGATCTCGGCGCGGCTAAAAAAGCCCGGCAGCGCCGTCACCTGCACCAATCGCGACATGACCACAGATTGGGGATCGTCCGGCTCGCGCCAGGATGAGAGCAAATATCCCACATCGGCCAGAGGATCGCCGATCGTCGCCATCTCCCAATCCACAATCGCCGCTACGCGCGGCTCGTCGTCGGCATAGATGGCATTATCGATGCGATAATCTCCGTGAACGATGGTGGCCGGGCCGGAGACGGGCAGGTGCCCGGTGAGCCAGGTCGTCACAGCATCAAGGTCGGGCAGGGGACGCTGGCGCGAACGCTCAAGCTGGCCCGTCCAGCGGCGCAGTTGGCGCTCCAGATAGCCCTCCGGCTTGCCCAGGCTGCCGAGGCCGATAGCCTGCCAATCGGCGCTGTGCAAGGCCACCAGGGCATCAACCAGCGCCTTGCTGATGGCATGCCTGCCAGCAGCGTCAGCGCCGTAAGGCGGCAACTCTGCGCGAATCACCATGCCGGGGACGCGCTCCATCAGGTAGAAAGGCGCGCCGATCACAGCAGTATCTTCGCAGGCCAGCAGGACGCGCGGCGTTGGCACGTTCGTCGTATTCAGCGCCTGTAATACGTGATACTCACGCAGAACATCGTGGGCGGTCGGTAACAATGGGCCGCGCGGCGGACGACGCAGCACCCATTCCTGCACACCGCGCCGGATGAAGAACGTCTCGTTGGAATGGCCGCCGCTGATGCGCTCGACAGCGAGCGGCGCATCCTCGCCGGGAAGATGTTGGGCAAGATAACGACGCAAGTTCTCTTCGATGATTAACGGTTCCAGAGCGGTCATTGGGATGTACCTTTCCTCTTATTGCGTCAATTCCCGGATCACCTGCCGCGCCAGCGATCGCTTGTGAACCTCGTCCGGGCCATCGACGATGTGAATGGTGCGGCCATGCGCCCACAGCGCGGCCAGGGGAAAATCATCGCTCATGCCAGCGCCGCCAAAGACCTGGATGGCACGATTGACAACGTTGGTCAGCATGTCGGCGGCCACGACTTTGATCATGGCTATTTCTTTTTGCGCCGCTTTCTTGCCGACCGTATCCATCATCCAGGCGGCTTTGAGCGTCAGCAGGCGCGCTTGCTCGATCTCCATCTGCGACTGCGCGATCCAATCCTGGATCATGCCCTGCTCTGAGAGCGGCTTGCCAAAAGCGACGCGCGACGCCGCGCGCTGGCACATCAACTCCAGGGCGTACTGGGCCGAGCCGATGGAGCGCATACAGTGATGGATGCGTCCCGGCCCCAGCCGCGCCTGCGCGATGGCGAAGCCGCTGCCCTCCTCGCCCAGCAGGTTGCTCGCGGGAACACGCACATCCTCAAAACGTAATTCGCAATGGCTCTCGTTATCGATGTAGCCCATGACGGGTAGATTACGCACGATGGTGAGGCCGGGCGTATCGCGCGGCACCAGCACCATGCTCTGCTGGCGATACCTGTCCGGGCTATCGGGAGCGGTTTTGCCCATGACGATGAAAATTTTGCAGCGCGCGCGGGCCGCCCCGGAAATCCACCACTTGCGCCCATTAAGCACGTACTCGCCACCCTCGCGGCGGATCGATAGCTGGATGTTGGCGGCATCCGAACTGGCAACATCCGGTTCGGTCATAGCGAAAGCCGAACGCATCTCGCCGTTGAGCAAGGGCATGAGCCAGCGCTCTTTTTGCTCCGGCGTGCCGAACTGCGCCAGAATCTCCATGTTGCCCGTATCCGGCGCGGCGCAGTTGAAGACTTCCGAGGCCCAGCCGACACGGCCCATCAGCTCGGCCAGCGGCGCGTATTCCAGGTTGGTCAGCCCCGCGCCATATGCGGCGTCAGGCAAAAAGAGGTTCCATAACCCCTCGGCCCTGGCTTTCGTCTTGAGTTCGTCCACGATCTCGGCGTGATGATGCGGGTCGCCGGACGCGGCAATTTGAGCGCGGTAAGTTTGCTGGTGGGGGTAAATATATGCGTCCATGAAGTCGCTCAACTGCTTGAGCAGCCCCTTGACGCGATTGGTATAGGCAAAATCCATAGGTTTTCTCCAATCATCTTGTTGGCTAGACAATCTCTACTGAATATATCACATCTCCGACGCCGGCAAAAACCAATCTCATCGTGGAATAACTCGCTCTTGCCGATATGTTATGTATGGTAGCTAGCAATCAGAGCTGGAGAGTGCTAGACAAACAGAGATTTCTTTGGTATAATCTAGCAGTCACCTCGTAAGAGTGCTAATGACCGGCGCAAGCAATTGCGTCAAGCTAGAATGAGGAGTTACTTACATCATGAAGTGTGAACGTTGCCAGAAAAACCCCGCCAGCGTGCGTATGGATATGCTCGTCAATGGAAGACGGGAGCAACATTACCTCTGCCAGCAATGCGTTGACGAACTCATGGGCAAGGCGATGGAACAGATGGGCAGCACGACCAATGGCGAGGAAATGCCGGAAGGAATGCCTGAAAGAGCGCCCTTTGGTTTCTTTGGCCCCGGCATGAATGCCAACAATTCCGCCACCGCCGCCAATGGCCGTAACACAGCCACTGCCGAGCGACAGGCTAAATATAGTAAAACGCCGACCCTTGATCAATACGGACGCGATCTGACCGCCGAAGCGGCGGAAGGTAAGCTCGACCCGGCAGCCGGACGCCAGCGCGAACTGCGCCGCGTGATTACCGTGCTTGGCCGCCGCCAGAAGAATAACCCGGTGTTAATCGGCGAGCCGGGCGTCGGCAAGACGGCAGTTGTCGAAGAACTGGCGCACCGTATCCAGGAAGGGAACGTACCCGCGACGCTGCGCGGCAAGCGTATCGTCTCGTTGAACATCGGCGGCATGGTAGCCGGCGCGATGTTCCGCGGGCAGTTTGAGCAGCGTATCAAGTCGATTCTTGAGGAATTGCGCCAGGCCACCAATGTGATCGTCTTCATTGACGAGCTGCACACGGTTGTCGGCGCGGGCAATGCCGAAGGCGCGGTCGGCGCCAGCGATATGCTGAAACCGGCGCTGGCGCGCGGCGAGATTCGCATGATCGGCGCGACGACGCGGGACGAATACCGCAAGAACATCGAGAAGGATGCCGCGCTGGAGCGCCGCTTCCAGCCGGTGTATGTCGATGAGCCTACCCCAGAAGAGGCGCTGGAGATGCTGCGCTCGGTGCGCGCGAACTACGAGGCTTACCACGGGGTCAACATCACCGACGCGGCGCTTGAGGCAGCAGTGAAGCTGTCGGATCGCTATATCAACGACCGCTTCTTGCCAGACAAGGCCATCGATGTGATGGACGAGGCAGGGTCTGCTTTGCACCTGGAATCGACGGAACAAGGGGTTGTCAGCCCAACGCTGATCTCCGATCTCGAAATCGAGCTGGCAGACATCCAGTCTAAGAAGGAAGTTGCCGCTAATGCCGAAGATTACGAGAAGGCCGCGCTGCTGCGCCAGCAAGAACTATTGACGCAGGGCAGGCTGGATAAGGCCCGCGCCGAAGCCCAGGATGATACCACGTTGATCATCACGCCGGAGCATATCGCCCAGATCGTTGAGAACTGGACGGGCGTGCCGGTGAGCCAGATGATCGAGAGCGAACGTCAGAACCTGCGCCACCTGGAAGATGACCTGCGCAAGCATGTGATCGGCCAGGACGAGGCCATCAGCGCCGTTGCGCGGGCGATTCGCCGCTCGCGTGCGGGCCTGAAAGACCCGAGGCGTCCGATTGGTTCGTTCTTGTTCCTTGGCCCAACAGGCGTTGGCAAAACGGAACTGGCGAAGGCGCTGGCGGCTGAACTGTTCGGCGGCGAAGATCACCTGATCCGCCTCGACATGTCAGAGTACATGGAGTCGCACACGGTATCGCGCCTGTTCGGCAGCCCTCCCGGCTATGTTGGTTACGACGAAGGCGGCCAGTTGACCGAGCAAGTGCGCCGCCGCCCGTACAGCGTGATCCTGCTGGACGAGGTCGAAAAGGCACACCCGGAAGTCTTCAACGCACTGTTGCAGATCATGGATGATGGCCGCTTGACAGACGGTCAAGGCCGCACGGTAGACTTCAAGAATACCGTGGTGATCATGACCAGCAACGCGGGTACGGCTGATCTCAGACGCGCCGGTCGCATCGGCTTTACCTTGAAAAGCAACGAGCAGGATACGCACGATGAGCAGCACGAGGCTATGCGCTCGAAGGCGATGGAAGGCTTGAAGCGCATATTCCGGCCTGAGTTCATCAACCGTATCGATCAGATCGTGGTCTTCCACTCGCTCGGCAAAGAGCAACTCTACCGTATCGTTGATCTGCTGCTCGACCAGGTGCGCGTGCGCCTGAGCGACCAGAGCATCGGACTGGTAGTCAGCGACGAAGCGCGCGACTTCCTGCTGCGCGAGGGCTACGACGAGGAGTTTGGCGCGCGCCCGCTGCGCCGGGCCATCCAGACCTATGTCGATGACGCGCTGGCCGACGCGCTGCTGATCGGCGCAATCGCTCCCGGACAAACGGCGTATGTCAACGCCGTCGATGGGCAGATCGTGATTGAGGCGCAAGAAGCTGTGAAGCAGACTGCGTAATCAAGCACAAATTGAGAGAAACGAGGACAGGCCATGACCTGTCCTCGTTTTTTTATGATCGTCTTGATAAACTTTCCAAAAGCTTGAACCGCCTACTTTTATGGAGAGAATAGTACGTCGATCACTGTAACGCGGGAACACGGCATTCTGCCGGATTACGCCCAGCTTCTCCCTCCCTATTCTCTGACGACCCTTGTCGTCCTGCCTGGGTCTCACCGGTAAATAGCACGAACATAACAGCAACAGGGCCGGTGAATTCTCCCTGACCCCCTTGTGGGGGTCAGGGAGAATTCACCGGCCCTGTTGCTGTGCAAGATACCATATACGCTGGGTATTCCTCTCTATGATAAAATAGAGCTGCCATTACTTTACTTTCATCAGGACGAACAGGATAGTACTAGACGAGGAGACGAGCCATCCATGGCCGATTTGCCCACCGGAACCGTCACGCTGCTCTTCACTGACATGGAAGGCTCGACTCGCCTTACACAGCAATTAGGCGAGGACTATGCCGGCGTGTTGCAGGAGTGCCGGCAAGTATTGCGGGCCGCATTCGCGCAACACAACGGTCACGAGGTCGATACGCAGGGAGACGCCTTCTTCGTAGTCTTCGCCCGTGCCACCGATGCCATCGCAGCCGCCGCAGCTACTCAACGCGCCCTGGCAAGCCATCTCTGGCCGCAAGGCGTATCAGTGCGGGTACGCATCGGCTTGCATACCGGTGAACCCACGTTGACCTCAGATGGCTATATCGGTGTGGATGTGCATCATGCCGCACGCATCATGAGCGCCGGACATGGCGGCCAGATCCTCCTCTCACCAACGACCCGCCAGTTAGTGGAGCAGCACCTGCCTGACGGAACGTACCTGCAAGACCTGGGAGAGCATCGCCTCAAGGACTTACGACAATCCGGCCGTCTCTTCCAACTGAGCCTGGAGGATCTGCCTGCCGCGTTCCCGCCGCTCAAGACTCTCGATATCCATCCCAACAACTTGCCGGTGCAGCCGACACCTTTTATTGGGCGCGAGAAGGAAGTTGCGGCTGTCGCGCAGTTACTCCAACGACCGGATGTGCGGCTGGTGACGCTCACCGGGCCGGGCGGCGTGGGCAAAACGCGCCTGGGCTTGCACGTGGCAGCCGAACTCTCTGACCTGTTCGCCAGTGGAGTGTTCGTCGTGGCGCTGGCTCCGGTGAACGCTTCCGCGCAAGTGATATCTGCCATCGCCCAGACACTGGGGATCGGCGAAGCCAGCGATCAACCTCTGTTCCCACTCATGCAAGCCGCGCTTAAAGAGAAACAAATGCTGTTGCTGCTGGATAACTTCGAGCAGGTGGCCGACGCAGCAGTGATGCTGGCGCAGTTGCTCGCCGCCTGCCCCAAAATCAAAATGCTCGTAACCAGCCGGGTAGGGCTGCACGTGCGAGCCGAACATGAGTTCGCCGTGCCACCCCTTTCCCTACCAACGACCAAACATCTGCCTGGTTTGCTGGCTCTCACACAGTACGAAGCGGTGGCGCTCTTCATCGAGCGAGCGCAGGCCACGAAGCCAGATTTCCAGGTGACGAACGCCAACGCCCCCGCTGTGGCTGCTATCTGCACGCGCCTGGATGGCCTGCCGCTCGCTATCGAACTGGCTGCTGCCCGCGTCAAGCATTTTCCGCCGCAGACGCTACTTTCGCGCCTGGAACGCGGACTCTCCGTACTCTCAGGGGGCGCGCGCGATTTGCCTGTACGGCAGCAAACCTTGCGCGGAGCCATTGCCTGGAGCTATGACCTTTTGGAACCAGAGGAGCAGCAGCTTTTCCGCCGTCTCGCTGTTTTTGTGGATGGTTGGAGTTGGGAAGCTGCCGGGGAGGTATGCACGGCGGCGGGCAAGCTGGAAGGAGATATCCTGGAAAGGCTGGCCTCGCTGGTGGATAAGAGCCTGTTGCGCCAGGAGGAGCAGGCCGAAGGCGAAGTCCGCTTCTGGATGTTGCAGACGCTGCGCGAGTTCGGCCTGGAACAACTGACCAGTACTGGCGAGTTGGAGGTGACGCGAGATACGCACGCCGCGTACTATCTGCGACTCGCGGAAGAAGCTGAACCTTTTCAGAGAGGGGCCGAGCAGATAAGATGGCTCGCCAGCTTAGAGCAAGAACACGAGAACCTGCGGGCTTCCCTCTCCTGGCTGTTGGAACAGGCGCGGATAGGAGGAGAGCAAGGAAAGCAGCAAGCCGAGCGAGCATTGCGTTTATGCGCAGCATTATCCTGGTTCTGGTTCATCCGTGGATACTTTCGTGAAGGGCAGATGTACCTGGAGCAGGCGCTGGCATTTCGTGAGGGCGTGGCCGCGCCTGTGCGAGCGAAGGCGCTACATATGGCAGGAGAGCTGGCGTTCCTTCTGGATGACTTTCAACGAGTTGAGAAGCTGATAGGAGAGAGCCTCGCGCTTTACAGCGAGATGGCTGATAGTGCTGGTATGGCCGATGCTCTCGATTGGCAGGGTAATCTTGCCTGGGCTAAAAGCGACCTTGTCGAAGCGCGCTCGAAGTTTGAGGAGGCCGCCACGCTGTTTCAAACGCTCGGCAATAGTTGGAAGAGGGGCCGCAGCCTCACGCAATTATCCCGCGTTATCTCCGCGCAAGGCGAGTACGAGCAGGCACACCGCCTGCTGGAGGAGAGCCTTGCCCTCTACCGGGCGCTGGGTGCGCAAGAGCGCATTGGCTGGATACTCTATCTACTGGCTCAGGTATTCTTTGTCTCGCAAACGGAGCTCAAGCAGGCGCGCATCCTGGCCGAGCAGAGCCTGGCCCTCTCGAAAGAGATCGGCTACAAGCCTTTGTCCGCGTATGTGCTTAGCCTGCTGGGACAGATTCGCCTGGTGGAGGGCGAACAAACCCTGGCACGCCAACTGGCCGAGGACAGTGTAACAACCTTCAAAGAGTTGGGAGATCGAGCAGGGAGAGCCACAGCCCAGATTGCCCTGGCATGGGTACTGGCTCATCAGGGCGACCTGTCAGCCGCTCGTCAACTCTACCAGGAAAGTTTTGCCCTCCTGCTGGAGATCCATTACAGAGAATTTATCCCTTCCTGTCTGGAGGGTCTGGCGGCGGTAGCAGCAACACAGGGAGAATCAGCATGGGCGGCACGACTATGGGGAGCAGCCGGGGCATTACGCGAGACAATCGGCACTCCTTTGCCGCCGATATATCGAGCTGAATATGAGCAAGCGGTGTCTGCCGCTCGCGCCCAATTGAACGAGGAAGCCTTTAGCAGAGCATGGTCGCAGGGGCGAACGATGGCGCCAGAACAGGCAATGGCTAATCAGACCACCTAGAAGTTGAGCATTTTTCTGTTCTGGCGACGACCGCCAGACAATGAAAAGCCGCTGCCTCCCTCTATGAGCAACAATCTGGACAACGCGCGGAAAAGCAGTGAAAGCGCTGCCTTACCTGAGCCTGCAGAATTAGAGCAGAGGTAAGCAGCTTTCGCTCCCCATATCATCGATACGCTTTACCTTTTCTATAATCGCCTGCCTGCTCCTGGCATCCTCTATCACCGGAGCGACCAGTTCGTGGAAACGCGCTTCGAGTTGTTGCCAACTGAGGGGATTGTGCGGATCGCCGAGGGGATAGCGGATCGAGGCGCTGAACTCGCGACCATCGTCCATCAAGACACGCGCCGAGGCGCGCCACTCGTCGGGATAATAATCATCCAATGCCGGCGACGAGTAGCACTCGACTTTCTGCATGAGCACGCGTACCACCGCGTTTTGTATCCACTCGTCGGTGAACGCGGCCAGACCTGCCTGGCCGGTCAGTAAAGCTATCGCCGCGCCGAAGGGCATACTGAACTGGGCATCCACCACGTTCTGTGGTTCCCGCTTCTGCTCGAGAGGGTCGGCGACGAGGCCGCGCCCGCCCGTGAGGACGCCGCAGGAAACGCTCGCGATATGCTGCGGATCGGGCGCGTAAGTACGCCTGATCTCCAGCAGGCAATCAATGGGGCCATGCATGTAGCGGCAGCAGGCATAGGGCTTGAGAGAGACCTGCATAATGGCGAATACATCGTCGCTGTTACGCTTGAGTTCGCCAGCGTCGCTGTCCGCGGAGCAGGCTTGCAAGAAGTTGTAGCGCCCGGTGAAGATATCATCCGGGCCGATGAAACCGGCGGCGGCCAGGCGCGCCGCCATGATTCCGGCATGGCTGGTCCAGCCAGGATGCAGGCGTTTGGTCCACGCGCCGTTTTGCAGGTACGCCATCGAGCCTGCCGCCATACTGCCCGCGATGCCGAGCGCCATGTTGGTCTGCTCCGGCGAGAGATGCAAGAGCCGGGCGCTGGCGGCAGCAGCGCCGAACGCGCCGCAGACGGCGGTAGGATGAAAGCCGCGCTCATAGGCGGCCGCCGGCTTGAGGGCAGATCCAACAAGCAGCGTCACCTCGTAGCCGGCCACGACGGCAGCATAGAGGTCTGCCGGGTGCGAGCCGAGCGGTTCGGCCAGCGCAAGCACCGCCGGAAAGACGACGACCCCCGGATGCAGCGACGAGCGATTCTCCACGTCGTCCATTTCCAGGCCGTGCGCCGCGATGCCGTTGACCAGCGCGGCCCAGGACGCTTCGGCGCGCATCGCTGTCCCGTAAATCGGCGCGCCACGCTCGCTCGCGCCGGCCATGGCCCGCAGCATCTCATAGCCTGCCTGGCTTGACGGCAACAACGAACCGCGCAACGTCACCGCCAGGTGATCAAGCAGCAAATAGCGCACGCGCTCCCGCACATTATCTGGTAGGTCTTCTTCGCGCAGCGTGGCACAGAAGCGCGCAAGATTGGCAGTCAAATTTCCGTCCATGATGCGATCCTCTTCCCGGCAAGTTTTTAATGTGAGCAAATTACTCACCCTGGAACCTGTTTCTCTGCAAACAGTATAACCTCCAAATGTTGTAAAATAAACCATCGACAAAGAAGAAGAGACTGTCAGAAAACACTCAAGCACTTTTATCCCTCTCTACTAAAGGCTTATAAAGACTTGAGACGCAACTGATAGGAAAGTAAATGCCATGAATACAAAAGCGGCTCACATGAAGCAGAAGCAGAAAGACCATCCGATGGTGCAGATAAGCCTCCAGCAAAGAGCGAAACTACGCAAAGAATATGTGGAGCAGACGCCAGGCTGGCGGCGTCCGCTGGTCGGATATCTGTTGACGATTCCTATCGTCGCTTTGGGTACCTTGCTCATGTATCTTGAGTACCAGTTGCTCTCCCGTTTCTACTTTTCAGATATCCCCACCATCCTCGCCATCATGCTGGTGGCCTTAATTTGGGGGCTTGGCCCGGCCCTGTTTGCCGTTCTGCTTGGCTCGCTCGCGTTAGGATACTTTTACCTTGAGCCATTTGCAAGCCTGAATACCCATCTGCAAGAAAAACTGCTGAGCCTGCTCCCGTTCATCATCGCCGGATTGATTGTCGCCATCATTACCGGCCAGCGCGAAGCGGCCAGGATACGCGCGCTGGCCGCTGAACAGGAAGCCGAAGAACACGCCCACGAACTTGAGCGCGCAAACGAGGAACTGGAGAAAGCTAACCAGTTGAAAGATCACTTTCTCTCAATCGCGTCGCACGAATTAAAGACACCGATCACCACTATCAGCGGATTCACCCAGATATCACTGCGCAGCTTATCCAGAGAAGGCGACAGGCTCATCGATACCGCCGAGGTACAGGCGACGCTGCAAAAAATTGACGCTCAGACGCAGCGACTGAACGCGCTCATCGATGATCTGCTCGACCTGAACAATATCAGTTCGGGCCGGATTCCCTTGCAGGTCAGTGATTGCGACATCGGGGCAATTTGTCGAGAGGTCGTAGAGAACCAGCGCGAGCTGACAGGACGCGATATTGAGCTAGAGGAACCGCCTGCGGCAGCCATCATCAAGGCTGACTGCGACCGCATCAACCAGGTAATCACGAACCTGGTCAGCAACGCGCTCAAATACTCCCCGGAGGACACGCCGGTACGGGTCACTGCGCGCTTGCTCGATACTGCTGTCTGTATCTCCGTGCATGATCAGGGTAAGGGCATTTCAAAGGAGCAGCAGAAACACATCTTCGAGGCATTTTACCGCACGCCCGACGCCCGCATCTCCAAGAAGCGCGGCTGGGGACTGGGCCTGGCAATCTGCAAAGACATTGTGGAACGCCACGGCGGCCTGATCTGGTGCGAATCGAAGGTTGGGAAAGGCAGTACGTTTTACGTGCAACTGCCGGTAAGATAAAAGTTCTTGAGCCTGTATTCAGAAGTTCTAGCAGCTTTATGATCCCGAAATACCCTCTGTTACCTGTTCCTGCGTGGGAAATATTTTTGCTTACAACGCTATTACAGTAAAACTGCTTCCGCGCAACACAGCCATTGCGCTGCTAATGCCGAGCGGACCGTTGGAAAGTGTATTCGTTTGTTCGCTGGTCGCGGTACCGGTTGGCACACCATCGACCACTAAGCGAGCTTCGCTGCCCTGAACTTCGACACGATAGGTATGCCACAGCGTGCGTGGATCGTAGTCTGAGACATAGTGCCATTCGCTCACTTGAAACCGGCAGGGCTTGCATCATATTTTGCGGAGGAGTCTGATCAGAGCTACAAATATAACTCGATCGGAGCTTGAGATAAAAACAAAGCACCTGGGTATAAAATCCCCGGTGCTTACCTTACGAGGCAGGGGTGACAGGAGTCGAACCTGCTGAAACTCGTTTTGGAGACGAGTGCCTGACCGTTTGGCGCCACCCCTATGCTTTGAAGATGGCGGAGAGGGTGGGATTCGAACCCACGGAAGGCGATTAACCCTCAAGCATTTAGCAAACGCTCGCACTAGGCCACTATGCGACCTCTCCAAACTTTCTGGCACAAGGATACCATACCGCTTATGAGTTGTCAACAGATTTTGCCCGTTGAAAGTCTCCACGCTCGCGCGCATGACGGCTTCAAAAAGCTGCTTGCGATAGAGGCGTTATACCACCTCTATTTTCCCTTCGATTACCGTCCCATCTTCCAAAATCGAGAACACCCTGGCGTAAGGCGGATCGGGGTAATATTGGTGCGAGAAGATGATGTAGTACAGGCGGTTGTGCCTGGCCCACTCGATATCGCGCGGTGAGGGATAGGCTTCGGATTGGGGATGGGAGTGATAGTAGGAGTACATTTCGCCGTCGTACTCGTCAATGTCGTTGGAAATATGCAGCAGATCTTCCGGGCTGATCTCGGAAAAGTCGTCGGGATGCTCGGCGGCATTGGCGGTCGGGTAGTTCTTCACTACCTGATCGCCTTTGCTCGCCAGCAGGCCGCAGGTTTCGTTGGGATAACCAGCTACGACGTGAGCGACCATCTCCTGGTACATAGCGACTGGCAGATGCACGACGAACGGGGCAGCGCTTACCATAAAATTTTCGCCTCTAAATCTTCTTCTAACCGATCGAGATCGCGCGTCCACAAATCCTCGCTCAAGTATTTCCAGCCGCCGTCAGCAAGAATCACGACGATCTTGCCGCGCTCCATGCTGGCGGCCACCCGCAGGGCGGCGTGAAGGGCCGCGCCGCACGATGGCCCGGCAAAGATGCCTTCCTGGTCTTTGAGTTGGCGCGTGCGGCGGATGGCGTCGCCGCCGCTGACGAGAATTTTGGCATCAAGCAGCGATTGATCGAGTACAGGCGGCACGAAGCCATCTTCCAGGCTGCGCAGGCCCTGCACGCCGTCGCCCTGCATCGGCTCGGCAGCCACAATCTTGATGGCGGGATTGTACTCTTTGAGGCGGCGCGCGCTGCCCGTCAGCGTCCCGCCCGTGCCGAGACCGGCGACAAAGACGTCGAGATCTGGCAGGTCGCGCATGATTTCGAGCGCCGTTCCCTCGTAGTGCGCGCGCGGGTTAGCCTGGTTTCCGTATTGGTAGAGCATGACGTAACGCTCGTCGCCGCGGGCCAGTTCTTGCGCCAGCCTGACCGCGCCATTGCTGCCCAAACGCCCATCCGAGTAGATGATCTGCGCACCGTAGAGTTCCAGCATCTGGCGGCGCTCGCGCGTCACATTATCGGGCATGACTGCCACGAAGCGATAGCCCTTGACGCGGGCGATCATCGCCAGGGCGATGCCGGTATTGCCGCTCGTCGGCTCCAGCAGGATCGAGCCGGGGCGCAGTTGTCCGCTGGCCTCGGCCTCCGCGATCATCTGCTTCGCCACGCGGTCTTTGATACTGCCAGTCGGATTTGCCCCTTCCAGTTTGGCGAAAATCTGCACGCCGGGACGCGGGCTAAAACTTTGCAGCTCTACCAGGGGGGTATCGCCGATAGTTTCCAGAATGCTGTGATAGCGCATGGATAGGCTCCTGACACCCGCCAGGGATGTCACTACAGTATTTGGCGGCCTCCCGCCATCGCCGGCAACAGGATCACCGTATCGTTGGGGCCGATACTGGTGTCGAGACCCTGCATGAAACGTACATCCTGATCATTGACATAGACATTGATATAGCGGCTCAGGCCATTTTCCGAGGAAATCTGCTCTTTGAGGGCCGGGTACCGACCATAGAGATCGTTCAGCACTTCTTGCAGCGTGTTGCCCTGGGCGCTGACCTGTTTCGCGCCGCCCGCGGAGGCCCGCAGAACTGGCGCAAGACGCACATTTGCCATAATTTTGCTCTTCTCCCTTATACCGTAGAGGCCGATTTATCGCGCCCTGGGGTGGTGGGGTGATTCCCCGCGCGCGATGTCCCCACTCCACCAGGGCGCGATAAATCGGCCTCTACGGAACAATTACAATCACGCAGGGACTGCGCACACGTCGGCATAGGTCGGCAAATCTTCAGGATGCCCATGTTCGCCGCAAGCCGGGCAGTCGGGATCGCGATAGAGGCTCAATTCGCTGAACTCGCCGACCAGCGCGTCATAGGTCATGAGCCGGCCCACCAGGGGATCGCCCAGGCCGAGCAGCAGTTTGATGGTCTCAACCGCTTGCAGCATACCGATCACGCCGGGAAGCACGCCAAGAACGCCAGCTTCAGAGCAGCTCGGCGCGAGCGCGATAGGCGGCGGTTCGGGATAGAGGCAGCGATAACACGGCCCCTCGTAGGGTTTGAAAACCGTCAACTGTCCCTCGAAACGGAAGACGCTGCCATGCACAACTGGCTTGTTGGCAATCAGCGCGGCATCGTTGAGCAGGTAGCGCGTGGGAAAATTGTCCGTGCCGTCGAGAATGACGTCGAAATCGGCGATAATACGCGCGACATTGGTCTCGTCCAGTCGCTCCAGGTACGTGACAACCTTGACGTCCGGGTTGAGCGCCTCAATGGTCTCGCGCGCCGACTCGGCTTTGTATTGCCCAATGCGTTTGGTGTTGTGCAATATCTGGCGCTGCAGGTTGCTCTCATCGACGACATCGGCATCGATGATGCCAATGGTGCCGACTCCGGCGGCGGCCAGGTAGTACGCGGCGGGAGAGCCGAGGCCGCCCGCGCCGATCAGCAGAACGCGCGAGTCGAGCAGCTTCAACTGGCCCTTTTCGCCGACCTCCGGGATGAGCAAGTGACGGCTATAGCGTTTGGACTGCGCTTCGCTTAAGAGTCGCGGCTGCGTGAACGGGAGGCCACTGCCTTTCCAGAAGCCGAAGCCGCCGGTCATAGAGATGACGTTCTTATATCCCATCTCTTGCAGAGTTCTTCCTGCGATGAGCGAGCGCGTCCCACCGGCGCAGTACAGAACAACAGTCGTGTCTTTGTCAGGAACAGCCTCCTCGATCTGCAACTCCAGGAAGCCGCGCGGCACATGGATCGCACCGGGGATGTATCCCTCGTTCCATTCATACTTTTCACGCACATCAACGAGGACAATCTCTTGCTTGTCTCGCCCGGCCAGGGCAGTCCGCACCTGGGGTGGCGACCACTCCGGCACTTGCCGGCGGGCCTGTCGCATGATCTCACGCGAAGCTTCACCCATGTCTGATTCCTCTCAAGTATTTTTGACTAAGTATATCAACTTACTAGCAAATCAACTAACAAAAGCGTATCACGCTCAGTTTTTGCTGTCAAGGAAGAGGGTGATACGTGCAACAGCGCGTTACCGCTATCTTTTTGTTAGGAGGTTCGGTGACTAAAACAAGGCAATAGGGGAAATTATTCCAGCCATGAGATATAATAGTGGCAGAAAAAAGCTGGTAAGGAGCGCACCACAGAGTATGCCCACCATTGAAACAGAACGTTTACGCATGATTCCGCTCTCACTTGAATGTATGAAAGCAACGCTCACCGACAGAGCCGCCCTCCCGGAGTTGTGTGAAGCGCGCGTCCCCAATGATTGGCCTGGTCCAGATATCATGGAAGTTCTGGCTTCTATCGCGACGAACCAGGAGATACGCGCAAAATGGGCTGCTTGGAATGGGATCATCATCCACAAAGCGGATGGCCTTGTCATTGGCGACATGGGGCTGGGTGCAGGGCCAGACAAGGCAGGCGCTGCCGAAGTAGGTTATAGTATCGTTGCCGCCTATCGCAATCATGGCTACGCAACCGAGATGCTGCGCGGCCTCATCGCATGGGCCTTTCAAGGACAGGAGATACCAGCGATTGTCGCCGAGTGTTTTGATGACAATATCGGCTCAATCAGAGTATTGGAAAAAGCGGGATTATACCGCGTGGGACTGGATGGGAACACGATCAAGTGGGAAATTCGTAGGGGCGTGGGCTTGCCCCGCCCATCGTGAGAGGCGATATCCGATCAGCAATCCTCGGTTTTTGGGCGGGGCAAGCCCACGCCCCTACGAATTTCGGCGGCCATAGCAGGAGAAAATTAGTATGAGCGAAACGGCGGACATCATCATAATCGGCGGGGGCGTGATGGGCGCGAGCATCGCCTATCACCTTGCCAAACAGGGCGACGGGCGCATCGTGCTGCTGGAGCGGCAGGCGCTTGCCACCGGCACAACCGGGCGCTCCGGCGCGATCGTGCGACAGCACTACTCCAACGATTTCACGATTCGCATGGCGCAGGAGAGCCTGGCCGTGTTCCAGCACTTCGATGACCTGGTTGGGGGAGAGTGCGGCTTCGTCACCACCGGCTTGATCGTCATGGCGGGCGACGATGGAGCGGAGGCGCTACGCGCGAACGTGCGAATGCAGCAGGAAACGGGCGTCAATACAGCGCTGATCGACGCGCGCGACATCGGCGACGCGGCTCCGGGCTTCAGCGCCGCGGGCGTGGCGCTGGCCTGCTACGAACCAGATACCGGCGTGGCCGACCCGATGGCAACGACGCACAGCTTTGCCCAACGCGCTCGCGAGTGCGGCGCGATAATCCGCGAAGGCACAACGGTGACGCATATCCTGCACGCGCAAGGCAAAGCGGTTGGCGTGCGCACCCTCGACGGCGATATTGCCGCGCCAACCGTCGTGCTGGCGGCCAACGTGTGGAGCAATCGGCTTGCCTGGAGCGCCGGGATCGCGCTGCCGATCACGCCGACTCGTCACCCGATGCTCGCGCTGCGCCGCCCCAACGACCCCGGCGGGCGCGATGGCATACACGCGGTCGGCTTCGATCTGCGCAGCGCCACCTACCTGCGGCCAGACGCGGGCGGCGTCACGCTGGTTGGCTCGGCCAAAGATGTACACGAGGCCAGCGACCCCGATCACTACAAGCAGGGGCTGTCAGAAGAAGAGATCGCCCATTATCACGCACAAGGCGCTGCTTGCTTGCCTGCCCTGGCGCGTGCCGTCCCGCGCGGCAGTTGGGCGGGCATCTACGACGACACGCCCGATTATCACCCCATTCTTGACCGGCTCGCGGCCTGCGAGGGATTGTACTGCGCGGCAGGTTTCAGCGGCCACGGCTTCAAGCTCTCACCGGTGATCGGGCAATGGATGGCACAATTGATCCTGACTGGCAAAAAAGCCGATGATATGCTACATTTCAGGTACGCGCGTTTCGCGGAAGGCGACCTGATACACCCGCGCTATGCGTCCGGCGTTCTCGGTTAGCGCCGTCTGTGATATGCCTGCGCGGGCTAATGCGCGCTGCTTATTTTTTCCTTTTGTTGCTTGCTTTAGAAAGGACACAACGTTATGGACTTGAACGGCATCCAGATCACCTGGCTTGGTCACGCTACCTTTAAGATCACGACTATCCAGGACAAAACCATCCTTATCGATCCCTGGACAACGAGCAACCCGGTCTGCCCTGACGACTTCAAGCAATTCGACACACTCGATCTCATGCTCGTCTCTCATGGTCACTTTGACCACATGGCAGACGCGGTCGGCATCGCCAAAGCGACGAAGCCGATGGTCGTGGCGATTGTCGAACTGGCAGGCTGGCTGGGCGCGCGCGGCGTCGAGAATACCGTCGGCATGAACAAAGGCGGGTCGATTGAGTGGCAAGGACTCAAAGTGTCGATGACGCACGCAATCCACACGTCAGGCGCGGAAGACGGCACGTATGTCGGCGATGCCGCGGGATTCGTCATTGAGTTTGAGAATGGCCGCAGGCTCTATCACGCCGGCGATACCTGCGCCTTCAAGGATATGGAGATCATCGGCGAACTCTACCAGCCCGATGTGGCGCTGCTGCCTATCGGCGACTTCTACACCATGGGGCCGTGCGAGGCCGCGATTGCCGTGCGGATGCTGGGCGTCAAGCATGTGATCCCCATGCACTACGGCACGTTCCCCGCCCTGACGGGTACTCCCGCCGCGCTGCGCAACGCCCTGCACGCGCTTGGGCTCGACGATGTCGAAGTGGTCACAATGACGCCGGGCCAGACGATTTAACATGTAAAAAGCCCGTGTTTTGTATGTCCCCTGAAACAAGCGCCATACAAAACACGAACTGTTTTATAAAACCTTCGTTGTTATCGATTTTGGAACACATTGCCGGAAGCATAATGCAATAACCCTACAAGGGCTAGAATTGCCATTCCCATACCGGTTATGCCTTGAAATCGATCAGGCCGGCCTCACTAAGTTCTCTCAACGCTTTCATCGCCACATATGGCGTGGCGACCTTGTAGGCCACGCCGCACATATTTTGTAGCACAGGCTCCAGGTACGGCTTCAACTTCGCGTTCCTCTGGATTTGACTGGATAGAACATACGAGGCGGTCTCAACGAGCCAGGGGGTCGTATCAGCCGTTGTCAGCAAGCGCAGCACCGGCCCGATCGTCCACTTGCCATGTTTCACCAGGCCCTTCGCGGCCATCCATGCCACGGAGTGATCGGGATCGCGCAGCGCCTGTACCAGCGTGAGCAGCGCCTGTGAGTCGTCAATGTCCACCAGGGCGCGGATACAATGCCAGCGCATCCAGGCCGATCCGCTGGCGCTGGCCTCGATCAGCGCAGGAACGGCTGGGCGACCGATCTGCACCAGCGCCACGAAGATCTGGCTCCCGGTCTGCTCATCCGCCCCGCGTAATGCATGCAAAAGCGCGGGTACAGCCGATGCCGCGCCAATACGGCCCAACGCCTTGACAGCCTGCAATTGTACGGCGTGAACTGGATCGCGCAAAGCGTCGATCAGCGCGGGAACGGCGGATTGGCTGCGCATGATGCCGAGGATGTGTACGGCAGTTTCGCGCATGGCCGGGCGTCTATCGCTCAGCCCGGCTCTCAGGACGCGCTCCGCCCGCGCGGTATCCATACCTGACTCCGGCAAGAAGAGCGTGCGCAGGTGGGTGCGAGCATGGGCGGAGCGCAGCGGCGGCGGAACGACAAACGGCTTGCCCGCCCACGTACTCATAGCAATAAATTCGAGCAGATGATGCGCCAGCCGATCATCCTCAAGCGAGGAGACGGCAATAACGGCGCGCGGATCGTTCTCGATAATCCAATAGAGGAGACGCCAGGCCGCGCCGCGACGGCCTGTTGCCGCGTCCTGAGCCAAAATTTGCGGCGGCGTTACGCCGATAGGTGGAGTGACATCGGCGGCTTCTTCAGGCGAGGGCGGAAGTGCGTCAGTTGATACCGCCGTCCTGTTCTGCAATAAAGGATCATGGTCTGTCATAGTTCACGCTCCTGCGGTTCAGAGATGACGGACGCGGCGAGTGTTCATCGTGAGGCATCATCAGTGGCCGTTGCTAAATTACAAAGAAAAATGCTATTGCTACGGACACGCGACTTCAGGGCTGTGCATGAGCAGAAACGAAGTCTAATTTAAGTATAACATAGTCATTTGATGTTTTGATAGAAGTCACCCATGTCGCAAAGGGACATGGGTGACTTCTATCAAAACATCAATAGTCCTCATAATAAAGGTGGTTCCAGGGCAGTGTTTGCCATTGCCCTGGAACCACCTTCATCATCCCTGGAGTTTTCTATGAATGCATGGCGGTAAACAGACGCTCCGGCGTGATCGGCAAGTCGGTGACGCGCACGCCGACGGCAGCGTAGACGGCATTCGCGATGGTCCCACCAACGGGTACAACCGGCGGCTCGCCGACGCCCTTCGCGCCAAAGGGGCCAAGCGCCGAAGGAATCTCAACCAGGATCGACGTGATATTCGGCACGTCCTGGCTGCCCGGCAGGGCATAATCCATCAAAGTGGCAGTTTGAGCCTGCCCATCTGCGTCGTACATGAGCCGTTCAAAGAGCGCCCAACCGAGACCCTGGGCAACGCCGCCGTAGATCTGGCCCTCGACTTCCGGCGGATTGACGGCAAAGCCGACATCCTGCGCGACGAGATAGTCCAGCACGCGCACCTCGCCGGTTTCCGGATCGACTGCCACTTTCGCGATATGGGTTCCGTACATCGGCGAACTGGTTCTGTTGGCGGCGCGCCCTCGCCCATAGATCGGCTCGTACTTGCCGGCAAAGCGCATGGATTCAGCAGCGATCTTTGTCAGGTCAACGTTTCTGCCGGGGACGCCACGTACAACGACTTTGTCTCCTTCAATGTCCAGGTCGCCCACGGCGGCCTCAAGCATGTCGGCGGCAATAGTCAGAATCTGCTGGCGCGCCTCGCGCGCAGCCGCCAGCACGGCAGGCCCCATCGAGTAGGTCGTTTTGCTGCCGCCCGTAGCGCCGCTGTATGGCATGGTATCCGTGTTGTCGTGAGCAACGTTAACCGATGACGCCGCTGTACCCAATCCCTCAGCCGCGATTAGCGCCAGGGAGGTATCCGAGCCGGTCAGATCAACCGTGCCGACGATGACGGTGATTGTGCCATCGTTTTCCAGGCGACAGGCAGCCGCAGCCGTCTCGGTTCCGCCCGGCCAGCCGCCAGCCGCTACGCCGACGCCGATCTTCCAACCCGCGAGTTCGGAGGGGACAGGCTGTGACAGGCGCTGCACCCACAACGGCTGCTCCCGCGCCTTCTCCAGGCTTTCGAGCAGGCCGATGCGCGGCCAGTTGCGATGGTCAATGGTGGGATCGCCCTCGTGCAGGCCATTTTTCAGGCGAAAAGCAAACGGGTCCATCTCTAGCCGCTGGCACAACTCATCAACGACGGATTCGAGGGCAAATGTCGCCTGGGGAGCATTCGGGGCGCGATACGCGCCGACGCTCACCTTGTTGGTGAGAACCTCGTAGCAGCGCAGATCGACATTGGGGCAGCGATAGGTGCTGTTGAGAATGATCCCGCCCAGGATAGCAGACGCGCCGGGATACGCTCCGCTGTCGAAGACGACCCTTGCTTGCAGCGCCACCAGTGTGCCGTCGGCTTTCGCGCCGAGCTTGACCGTGATTACGGACTGCGGCGCGGGATTGCCGGCCAGGAGATCCTCGGAGCGCGTATAGACGAGGCGCACCGGTCGGCGCGCAGTATGGGCTGCCGCCGCCGCCAGTGGCTCGATCAGGCCGAATTTGCCGCCAAACGCTCCGCCAATGGGAACAGACTCCACCCGCACCTGTCGCTCCGGTAGATCGAGCGCCTGCGAGACGCCCGAACGCACCTCGAACAATCCCTGGGTGCTGGGCCAGATCGTCAAATGCTGGCCGAAGTGGTCAGGCGCAACGATGATCGATTGCGGTTCAAGATAGGACTGATGCACCATACTGGTGTGAAACGTGCGCTCAACGACGACCTCTGCCTCGCGCCAGCCCGCTGCGATATCGCCCATGTGCAAATGAGCTTTATCGCTGACGTTCAAAGATAGCTCTTCCTGGTCGGCTTCCGTCTCGGCTTCTCGCGCTACTGCCGCGTGCGCGCCGCCTCCGGCGATTTCAGAGACTTCGTCTTCTTTCCGCTCGCGCGCTAAGGGCGAGCCAGGCTGCATAGCCGCCAGCGGATCGATCACCGCCGCCAGCGGCTCATAATCGACGTCAACGGCTTCAGCGCCATCTTCGGCGGCGGCCTCCGTCTCGGCCAGCACAATGGCGACGGGATGCCCGCACCACAGCGCCTCACTCCCGGCGAGCGGCAACTGCGAGCGCGAGCTATCCTCGCGCGTCATGCCGATGGTTTCGCTGGTGTAGACGGCCTTCACGCCGGGGATCGCCAGCGCCGCCGTGGGATCGATGTTGAGAATACGCGCGTGAGCATACGGACTAAGGACGAGGCGCGCGTGAAGCAGGCCCAGCGCCGAAATATCTCCGGCGTAGCGCGTATGCCCTATGACTTTATCAAGACCATCCATGCGCTGAGTGCGCTTACCGACAGCCTGATGTGGGGTTTGTTTCTCGAAAGTTTGTGTCATGCATTGCTCCAATAGGACTACGAAATTGAAATGTGACGCCTATGCTGCGTTATAGCTGCGAATATCAACTCTGACGAACTTGTCGCTGAGGAAAGTGTAACACAAAATTTGGCCTCTACGCTATACGCCCCGCGTAGCGTTCGCGCAGTCGCTGTCCCTGTTCTATGCCGCCGGGAATGTTGGCCGAGAGAAAAATCGGCGGGTCTATGCCGCGCGCAAGAAGATTGCCGATCGTCTCGGCGGTAATCATCTGGCCGATCAGCGCCCCGCTCACCGATGAAATCGAACAGGCTTTGCCGCGCCCGCCCGGCATCTGGAGCAGCGCATCCCCCAATGGCCCGCCATTGTCGATCACGATGTCCGCCAGCTCGTACAATTTCTGGCCCGATGGATGCCGCGACGCGACTTGCCGCGAATGGGCAAGCGCCGTGACCGCTACCAGCGTATGAGCATGCTGTTTGGCTGCCAGCGCCACTTCGACAATCGCCGCGTTGACGCCGGAATTGGAGGCGATAATAAAGACATCCGGCGGCTCGATGCGATAGCAGGATAAGATCGCCTGTCCCGCCTCCAGGTCGCGCTCGATTTCCGGGCTAAAGACACGTTCAAGCGACCAGCCTGCTCGCAGCGCGAGATCCTCCAGATCGATCCGGTTGACCGGTACGAGACCTCCCGCGCGCCCTGACAATTCCATAGCGAAGGCGCGCGAATGCCCCGTGCCGTATGCCTGAATCACTCCATCTTTTTCAAGACAATCGGCAAAGAGCTTTCCTGTCTGACGAATGGCATCCGCCTGCGTCTGGTAGACACGCTCCATGACTCTGGATGCTTCCTGCCAGAAGAGTTGCAGGCCAAATTCCTCATATTCGGACATGATATCCCCTTTCTCGTAGAGGCTTGCCCAAAAAATATCTGTACGTATAGATTACAGTTCTGAGGCTGTTTTATCAAGTTGGCTGGACTACCAGATAATCACATAGTATGCTCTTTTAGAGAAACAAAACTGATATTTTGAAATAAGGATAAGCTCATCATTCAACCGGACTTGATAGGGGTATCGCTACGTAAGCTGTCACCAGCCACAAAGTAACGGGTGAGGTACATGGAAGAGTTCGTGCGAAATGGAACTCCTCCTGGGCCTGTTGAGACAACCCCACCTTCTGCTCTTCCCTGCCCCCTTTTTTCCTGTTGTTCAGCCCGTTGAGGACGGTGCTAGACAGGAAACCGGCGCACCAGGTTCCCGCGGGATGTGCAACGAGTATTCTAGAGCGCTTCTTTTCGCCCAAAACCTCCCCTGGATGAGGGTTCCTGCCTCGATCCAACAAGGCAGCAGCCAGCATTCTCAGCGCTCGCTGAGTCGGGCCTGGTCGAGTCTTTCCCGCTTGATCCGCTCCTTCCCAACACGTTCGGGAACATGTCCTGGCTGCACCGGGACCAAACTTCCCGCCTTGCTTGGGACACGGTCTCATGACAATGGGACGCTTCTGCCACTACAATGTGTCTAGATGACCTGATCGCGCATGCCTCGCGTTGCAGCGGTTTGCACGCCAGGGCCTGCGCCAGAATCGGCTGATTCATCAAAAGGAGGATACCCATGAACACCAAACGTCCCGTCCCCTTGACCATCGCCAGCATTCTGCTGGCCCTCTTGAGCCTGGGGAGCCTGTCTCTGCCCCTTTTTGGCCATCCGCCACCCCTGGTTACCTCTGTGGCTATCGTCTTGGGGATTCTTGGCCTGGTTGCGGCATTTGGCCTCTGGAGGCTCAAACGCTGGGGGATGATTCTGACGATCATCTACTCCGTGCTGCAAGTCCTTTCAGGGGTGGCTGGCATCGCGGAAGCACCGAATGTGATAAAAGTCCTGACTGCGGTCACGGTGGTCTTGTGCATCGTGCTGATCATGTTGGTGGTGCTGCCCTCGGCGCGGAGGGCCTATGCAGCAGAGCGCGGGCGCGTGGCAGCCTAACGCAGGTCAGGCCAGATGCGTTTGCATGGTCACGGTGATGCCTGGCCTCATGATGGGCCAGTTGTTGAGGACACATGAGGAAGCGGTGTGCTCGCCCTCTTCCTCTGCTCCTCTCTCGTACAAGGCCTAAAATGCGCGAACGTGTCACCAGGTGCAAGGTAGCCGGGTCGTTCTTGCTCTATGGTAAGGCTTCACCTGCTTCTCAAGCGGCTCCAGCACGCGCCACTCGCCGCAGAAAACTGGGAGCAGATGCGGGAATCTGCTCCCAGTCAGGCTCGTGAAATGGGCGGAGCTGGACTCAAGCACAACGGGTAAAAGAGAAAATGACGAGCGAACAATCGCTGCAGAAACCTGTTCTAGGGCGAATGCCAGAAAGAAAACGGCTCCTTTGCCCTTCATGACAGCTTCGCGCATTTTAGGCCTACAAGGAGCATCTTCTCCGCTCTGATTGACTTGAACTCATCTGTCGTGCGCTGGCAATTTCGTAAAGAGAATGGTTTGGAGGTGAAGACAACCCCGAAGGAGTTTCATCCATGTCTCAATTGTATGTTACCAAGCACACTCCAAGGAGGGTCCATGATTTCACTGTCCCTTGTGATCGAGAGTTTTGGCTTCACGTGGCCAATCTGCAAACGACTTGTCAGCGAGGTCGAGCCGTTAGGCTTCGCCGGGCTGTTTCGCTCTGATCACTTCACCTTGCCATTTCCGGCCAACCCAGACGTGCTGGACCTGATCGTCTCGCTCACTTACCTGGCGGACCACACCCAGCAGGTGCAGTTGGGTTCCCTGGTCGCCCCACTGTCCTTCCGTGATCCCGACATGCTGGCCCGTCAAGCCGCGGCCCTCGACGACTTGAGCAACGGGCGCATGATCCTCGGAGTCGGTGCTGGCTGGATGGAACGTGAACACATCATGTTCGGCTACCCTTTAGGTGACGTCTCAACACGCATGACACGCCTAGAGGAAGGCCTGGAGGTCCTTACGCGCTTGCTGCACAGTGCCGAGCCGGTCACCTATACCGGCCAGTTCTACCGCTTACAGGAGGCAGTGCTACGACCGCTGCCGCACCGTCCCGGCGGCCCGCCTCTCTTGATTGGTGGCAGCAGCCCCCCGTCGCACGTTGCCCTTAGTCGCCCGGTACGCCGATATCTGGAATGCGCAACAGGTCACCCCCGAGGTGTTCGCAGAGCGGTCAGCCCACCTCGATGAGTTGTTGCGCCGGGTGGGACGAGAGCTCAGAGACGTCAAACGCACCGTGATGGCTCCGGTGATCTGTGGGCGCAATCCGGCGGAACTGGAACAACGGGTGAGCGGGCTGCGACGCCTCCTGCCAAACGGGGCTCAGCTCCCGCTGGATGCTCTGCTCGACCAGCTGCGCGTTGGGTTTGTGAACCTCATCGTCGGCTCACCCGAGCAGGTCGTCGCGCAAATCCGCGCCTTTGAGCGGGTTGGGTGCGAGGAACTCATGGTGTCGTGGTGGCCCG
>Ga0207416_1001100_pt1 | contig 38720 bp, 34 predicted proteins | sample PaiPotPPM11metaG_FD_184107 | JGI IMG/M metagenome (GOLD analysis project Ga0207416, IMG submission 184107) | Iron sulfur acid spring bacterial and archeal communities from Banff, Canada, to study Microbial Dark Matter (Phase II) - Paint Pots PPM... ...
GCGTCGCGATGGTCGGCGACGGCGTCAACGACGCACCGGCGCTCGCGCAAGCCAACGTAGGCATCGCCGTCGGTGCCGGGACGGACGTTGCCATCGAAACCGCGGAAGTGGTTTTGATGAACTCCGATCCCGCCTCGGTTGCGATTGCTATCCGCATCGCACGCGCGGTGCGCGGTAAAGTCGTCGAGAATCTGTTTTGGGCGTCGATTTACAACGTGCTGGCCATACCGGTCGCAGCCGGCGTGCTCTATCCAGCGTTCAAAATTTTACTCGCTCCCGAATGGTCCGCACTGCTGATGAGCATATCGACCGTTACCGTGACGCTTAACGCATTGCTTCTCAATCGCTTGCGGTTTGCCCGATGAGTAAGAGTTAGCGCGGGTCGTTCATCCATATCTGAACGCCGTACGCAGGTTTGCCGGCAGGTTGCGGCTTCGGGAAGGTGCTCGCAACGAAACTCGCTCCAAACCAAATGACGCTGGGATCGGTGCTAAAGCGATAGGGCGGGCGCCCGGGCTTGTACGAGTACCTCAATCCCGTCCACGCAGCGCACTGCTCGAACATCGCCGACGTGGCCAATCCGCTGACGACCCCGTACGGCTGCGTAAACCCGAAGAGCGGCACGGGCAGAGCGGTGTTTTGAGCCGTTTGCTCGGTATTCACGGCGATTGCATCTTCCTCGAGGTACTCATCCGGAACGAGCGGCCCTAAGCCAAATCGTACGCGTCCTTGGTTTGCGCCCTTGATGCAATCCATTGCTGTGGTGCTGAGCGCCATCAATCGAAGCGCTCCACGCTTTTGTGAAAGCGTGGGCGTAACGTCCGGCTCCGAAACCGGCGTCATCCCTTTTACGGTGTTCATCCCCGGAACCAGCGTGATCGCTTCATGCAAGGTCGCTCTCGTGCCCACAGATGATCCGCTACCGACGGTAAGCAAGTATTGGCCCGGCTCTGCCGTGAACGAGAAATAGCCCGATCTGTCCGTTGTCGTTTTTACTACCGGCGCAGCTCGCGGTACATATGGCGCAATCGATACTGCGGTGCCTGCAAGCGGCGTATTTCGCGCGTAATCGACGACTCTTCCCGATGCGAAGGCCGATTCAGCCGCGGGTAAAGCTGACGGCAAGGCTAGGAGCCTTGCGCTTAGTAATTCAGCTGCGACGGCGAGTACCGTTGCGCTCGCGACCGCAGCAAGAGAGCCACCGGTGTGCATTTGCGTTATCCGTCTCGCTTGAGCGTACTCTAATTCTTTCACGTTACTCGGCTGATGGCAGTTTCTAATTGTACTCATTTTGGAAACGAGGAAATATGCGCTACCAAGAGGTTGCTTGCGAGATGGCGCTTAGCCCAGTTGCGTTCGTCCACCGCGACAAATGACGCGCCTTCACAATTGCTTCGCTTAAACTGTATCGGTCTGGCTCATAATGACGAGGTCAAGGAATCGCATGCTAACGTGAAAGAGGCTTTTTCAACAATGAAAACACGGTATCAGCGGCTGGATCCGCTAGCCTTTGGGATCGCAGGGGCGTGCACGGCGCTCATTATGGCGCTTTTAGTCGCTCTTCCAATGGCCGGCATGGGGGGTTATGGGCCGATGGGCGGCTGGAATGGTGGGCACATGGGCTGGGGTGGCGGTATGCCGTTCGGCGGAGCAATCTTCGGATGGATCGGCGGCGCGCTCGTGGCAGGGCTTCTCGCCGCGGTCTTCGCCGCGATCTACAACGCGATCAGCGCTGCCGTTAACCCGTTGCCGCGCACCGACGCAGCTGCCGAGGGCTCGCCTCAGAAGCCCTAGGCGTTCTGAATTCGTTCTCGGTCCCTTCATCAGGGCTTCGCAGCCGGGCGGTATAACGAAAGCATGATGAAACACCGCATTTTTGCCCCAATATTCGTCGCCGCCATTCTCGCGATAGGCTCGGCCTTGCCGTCTTCCGCGCAGTCCGCGGCGCCGACGGCGCAGTCCCGTTATCCGCAATGGACGGGTTCAGGCTATCCGGCCGCACGCCACCTCGAAGTAATGCTCTTGCAGTTCGACAATGCGGCGGTCAATATGGCGCAGGCTGCCCAGCGTAGCTCTGCCGACGCGGCCGTGAAGCGACTTGCAAGCGGCATCATCGCCCAGCGTTCCCGCGAACTCACCACCATGCGCTCCTCCTATCAAAAACAATATGGGGAAGCGCCACCTGCGTGGGGCGCAGCGCGCGGCAACTACGGCGCGATGGGCGGCGGCGGTATGATGGGCGGCGGCCGCGGCAACAACGGCTATAACGGCGGCTACAATATGATGGGCGGAACCATGGGCCAGATGATGGCGTACGGCGACGGCTATCAGACCATGATGGGCAACTCGTCGAATTGGTGGGGCGGCGGCAACGCCGGGACGGCCTTCGTTCCGGCGCTGATGCGGCTTGACGCGATGCAGATATCGATGGCGACGCTCGGCTTGCAATCGAACGCACAGAACCTCGGCGGGATGTATCGCACGATCATTGCGACGCGCACGTCCGAACTTTCGCGCCTCTCGAAGATGTTATAAGTTCGCCGATCCCTCTGCACCCATACCGTTCGTAGCGTACACGTCACGTGGGGCCGTTCAAAGAGCGGCCTCACGTTGTTTGGCGCGCTGCCCGGAAGCCGGCAATCCGGGGGCGAACGGGCAGGCGCAGAGGGGGCATATCGCTTTGAGTACTTGGCTTTCGTCGTTCCTATTAGCCGGAATCACGCTGCTGCACGGCCAGCCTGCGGCGGCGGCGTGCGAGAGCGATTACGGGATGCTCGTGATCTATCAGGGCACGATTGGCGAACGGACGGTTCGCGCGACGTTCGCGTTCGACGGCCCACAAGTTAACGGGCAAATAAGCGCGGGGCCCGATTATGCCGACATTTCGTTGCGCGGGACGCAGCGCAACGGAGTGCTCGCGTTGCATGCAGCGGCGACGGATAGGCCGGTTCTGCGCGGCACGCTGAAAGGCTGCTCGGCGATCAGCGGCACGTGGCTGGACCCCAGTACCGGCCAATCGTTCCCGCTCCACCTGAGCGAAGATAGCGAGACCGGCGGAAACATGGCGCATCGTTACGACGCGGCCGGAGCAAAGGACGATCGCGCGGTCGATGCGGGCGTTCGCGCGTTTCAGCGCGCCGTGGTCGCTCACGACGCCCGCACAGCGTCGAAGCTTATTGCGTACCCGCTACGCGTTAATTCCGGTTCGAAATCAAGGATGATTCCAAATCGGGCGGCGCTGCTGGCGCAATACGATCGCATCTTCACCCCTGCCGTTCGCGCGGACGTCGAACGCGCGGTGCCGGCCGATCTGTTTTCGCGCGATCAAGGCGTGATGTTGGGCGACGGCATCGTGTGGTTCAACGAAAACGGTAAGGCCATCTCCATCAATCAGCCTTGAGACCCGCTAGCCGCTCATCGCGCGCGATCGGCTACGCTCGGAAGAACAGTCCCAATGCCGATGCGAACATGAACGCGGCGAATATTAAGCGCAGCCCGCGCTCTGGAAGGCGCTTGGCGAGATTGACGCCTTGCGGGACGGAGTACACGCCGCCGAGTGCAAGCGCGATGCCGGTAATCCAATCGACGTCGTGCGCGGCAGCGAACGTCGCGATGCTCACTACGGTTCCCGGAGCGACCAGTGCGAGCCCCATGCCTTGCGCGGCCACTTGACTCAAGCCGAAAAACGTCGACATGACCGGCACGGCGAATACCGCGCCGCCGACGCTGAAGATGCCCGAGAGCGCACCGCCGATCGCTCCGACGATCGCGGCAAACGGCCACGGCAGCACGCGCGGTTCGCCTTCGCGTTTTTTGTGCGCGAGCGCGCGATACGCCATTTGCGCGGCGATGGCGAGGATAAACACACCGAACGCAATGCGCAGCGGTTTGCTGGGGAGCGTCGTTGCGATGCGCGCCGCCACGAATGTGAACGGCACCGCGGTAACGGCCAGCGTGATCGCCAGACGCAGATCCATGCCGACCTTGCGGATATAATGCCATAGGCCGAGCAGCACGTTCGGTACGATCATCACGAGCGCCGTGCCCTGCGCCGCCTGTTCGGAATAGCCGAAGAACAGCCCCAGCATCGGAATCGCGATCAACCCGCCGCCAATGCCGAGCAGGCCCCCCACATAGCCAAGGGCCACGCCCAAGACGAGATAGATCCCAACGTGGAGCAACATGGGCGCCATTATACTGCGCCAAGCAGCCTTCGAAGCACGGAACAGTCGCTAACGGGGCTACGCTTGCGTTTGCGGCTGGGCGGAAGCGGCTTTGATGGAGTCGTAGCCGCGGATGGCGCCGTCTTTAAGCCGGCCGAACGTCCATGCGGCTTCCGGCGTACCGGTCATAAAGAGCACGAACGGCTTGTTGGGCATATCGATACGAAGCCCGTCGGTGAACGGTTCGAAGCTGCCGATTTTTTCATAGTGAAAATCGATCGTTCCGGCAGCGCCTACAAAAACGGCGCGCTTGTTCGTGAGATAGAGCGTACCGGTATCCACCACTTGCGCTTGCCCCGAGGTGATCGTGCGCGAAGCAACGCCGCCCATATGCCAATACACCCCGCGCGCAACGCGCACCGACGGCCCCGCATATCCACCGACGCGCGTGCGCTGCTTTACTTCTTTCACTTCGTTGGCTTTAGCGGCGAAGTAACATGTTTCGCCCGCTCGCAGAAGCACGCTTCCGGCATCGACGGGTTGGAGATCTTGACACATAAACGCATGGATTGCCGCCGTGCGCGCATCGTCTTGCTGCTGCTGCGCGAGCGCCCGCTGCTTCTCTTCGAGCGCCTGCTCTTCGGCAGTTGGTCCAAACGCCCAGATGAGGGCGATGATCCATGGGACGATCAGAAATCCCAGCAGCAGGCTGAGGGCGGCAGCCTCCCGGCGCTTCTGCGCGTGCCGAGCGAAAGCGACCACGGTCGGCACGATGTAGAGCAGCAGCACGATAATGCCGGCCGCAGGCGACATGCCCCCGGCACCGCGTGGGGCCGCACCGAGTATCGCTACCGAAGCCACCATCATGTACATCCGCTGCAGGTCAAGCCTCATGCGTCACCTCCTCGGCCCCGAATTGTAGCCGGAGGCGCAACGTTCGCAAAAGCCGCGACGGCGGCGACCACACCATGTCGTATCATAGGCGGACCGTTGTCACTCGGTGTGCGCGGCTCCTGGCATAGCGGGGGCGGTGCCGCGCGCCGCGAACCTTTGAGGCTGTGAAAGCGCCGCGACTTCCCGTTTGGGCTGTAGCCGCCGTCCCAACCGCACTGGTCGGGCATGGTTTGGCGTATATGCTCGCGGGCCGGACGATGGCCGACGGCCACCATGCGTGGTTCGCGCCCACCTTCGAAATTTCGGTCGCCGTGCTGATCGCCCTTTGCCTCGCGCTTGCCGGGAGTGCGCTCATGCGTGCCCGGGTGATGGCCAGGGTGGGGGTGGAACGCTCGCTCATGGCGCTGTGGCCGCGCCTCGCCGTCGCACAGCTCGTGCTGTTCGCCGGCATGGAGCGCGCTGAAGGCACGCATGCGACCCTGCTCGGCTACGCGGTGCAGATCGTCATCGCGCTCGGCGCGGCGTTCGTGCTCTCACTCTTCGCTCGGCTGCTCGCGCGCTGCATCGATAGCGCATCCGAAGCCGGCCGATACCTCGAACGGCTCTTCGCCGAAACCTCTTCGTTTATTCCGCGCCGATCGGTGTGGTGCCCCGGCACGCTTGCCGTGCAGATCGGCTCCCACCGCTTCGTTCGCCCGCCTCCGCATTCGTAGTCGGCCCTCTCCGTTTTACGACTACGCTTTCCAGGAGGTCCCTTAGGTGCATCGTGCCACCAATGCGGGCTTGCGCGCACTCTGCGTTGCGGCCGTCATCTTTTTCGCCGCATTCGCTCGCGCGGATGCCGTGCCGGTTTTTGCCAACGGCCAGGGTGTAACGTGCGAAACGTGTCACACCACATTCCCCGGCATGACGCGCTACGGCATGATGGTAATGATGACGAATTTCCAAATTCTCAATCGTCATCTGCAAGACAAGGCGCTCCCGCTTTCTGCGCGGTTGTATATCACATCGATCCTCGCCAATGAAAATAACCCCGGCTCGACGACCGTCTCGGATCTCTCGCTGCTCGGCGGGGGCTTTCTCGGTCGCAACTTTACCTGGTATACCGAACAGCACGTGATCGATGCGTCGCAGATCGGGCAGACCGAACAGATGTGGCTCTCGTGGAACGGGCTCTTTCGCGGCACCAACTCGCTGCAAGTCGGTAAGTTTCATACGCCGTTTCCGTTCATGCCCGCGCACGCGTGGACGATCGGCAACTACTTGCTCGCCACGCAGACAACCGGGCAGAACGATTTCAACCCGAACGACGCACGCTGGGGCGTCGCCATGAACGGCATGTCGAACGAGTTCATGTACAACCTCTCGTACCTCACCAACAGCGGCCCGACGGGGACGGCCTTCAATTATAATCAGGCCGACAACCAGCGCACGCTGGATGCGAATATCTCCTATGGGGGGATGGTGGTTCCGTGGAGCGTGGGCGCCGTCGCGATGCGCGGCTTCGCTCCGCTCACGCTCGGCAACGCCTATGCCGGCGCCGACGCGTTCACGCGTGAGGGACTGTACTTCGGCTACCAAACCAGTAAATGGCACTACCAAACGATGTACTATCACGGCGTCGATGCGCACCCCGATTTGGGCGAGTACAACGTTCCACTGAACGGATTCTTCTTCGAAGCCGAACGCGATCTCGGCTGGCGCAACCACATCCTGCTGCGGTACGACGTTGCGTCGAGCGATACGCTGAACCGGCAGTTCGTTCTCGACTACGCACACAACATTCAGCCGAATCTCGCCGTAATCAGCGAGCTGGCGGCATTCCCCGGGACGCGGCCGCAGATTGCGTTCCAGATTGCGTACGCTGGGCCGTATCAGTTCGGCAAGCGCTATTTACCGAATCTGCACGTCGTGCCGGTGGATGGAGAGAGCCTCATCCCGGCGGCGCCGAGCGCCAACGGTGCTACGTCTGCCACGGCGGGCGGGTCGCCTGCGAGCGCAGCTGCCGCAACCACGGCGGCAACCACAACTGCGGCAGCAGCGGGTGGCGATGCGAATGCGGGCGAGCAACTGGTGCAGGCGAACGGTTGCGAAGGTTGCCACGGGGCTACGTTCAGGGGCGGCATCGGACCCGCGCTGTACGGCGTCGAGCACAGGCTTGCGCCGAGCGCGATCGCGCAAGCCATCTCAGCACCGAAAGCACCGATGCCGAACTTCGGCTTCACCACAACGCAAATCTCCGACATCGTCGCATATCTTTCGGGGCTGGACGGCGGCACCGCAAACACAACGCCCGTCGTAACGTTCGATCCGGCAACACCGACGGACATGGCGACGGTACGCGTCACCTTCCCGGGAACGCCGCCGCAACACGTCACGGTCACGCCGATCATGGACATGGGCGGCACAAAAATGCCGACCCGCGAAGTCCCCATGACGCCGACCCCCGGCAACCCCAACGTCTTCACCGCGAAAATCGTGTTTTCGATGGGCGGCCCGTGGACCGTGCATATCATCTACGACGGAAAGTCGATGGACGTGCCGCTCAATGTGGGGTCGTAATCGTACCGTAAGAGGGTTTGGACGCGGCTCCAAAAGACTACGGCTCCTGGGAACATCTTGAGCGGCAGACGCTCGGCGCGGTCCGTCCGCCATTTTTGGCGGCGGCCGTGCCAGGCGTCTGACACGTCGAGACCTTATAATGATTTCATGCCTTCTGTGAACGCGCCCGTAGATTCGGCCGATATCAGCTCTGAGGTGATCCATGCAGCGCATTGACGGCGGGTTCGTTTACTCGGCCACAGATTTGAACAATTTCGTCGAGTGCCGGCGTTTGACCGAGCTCGAAGCCTTGGTCGCGTTCAAGGTGCTATCGCGTCCGGAGGGCGACGACGAGCAGGCGGCGCTGATCCGCGCGAAGGGTCAGGCCCACGAAGATCGCTATCGCGAACGCTTGCAGCAAGAATACCCCGACGACGTAGTCTGCTTCGGGCGTGCCGATCACGGTGTGGAAGCATACCGCGAAGCGGAACGGCAAACGCTCGAAGCCATGCGCCGGGGCGCGAGAATCATCTACCAGGCAACGTTTTTTGATGGCCGGTTTCTCGGGCACGCAGATTTTCTCCAACGCGTCGAGATCGCGTCCGATCTCGGTAGCTGGAGTTACGAAGCGATCGATACGAAGCTGGCACTCTCCACGAAGCCCTATTTCATTATTCAGCTGTGCAACTACAGCGAGCATCTCGCGCGGCTGCAAGGCCGCATGCCCGGCCGCGGCTACATCGTGCTGGGGAACGGCGAGAAGCAAGGGTTCCGTCTGCACGATTACGTGGCATACTACCGCCATGTCAAAGCTCGCTTTCTGGCGTTCGTCTCCGATCCCGCGCTTGCACAAGAGGCGGCCGCGCGCGTGTATCCTACGAAATGTCAGCATTGCATGGTGTGCCCTTGGAACGAGACGTGCACCGATCGGCGCATTAGCGACGACCACTTGAGCCTGGTAGCATCCATGCGCCGCGACCAAATTGCAAAGCTTGAGGAGGCCGGCATCGCGACGGTTGCGGCGCTCGCGCAAGCCGATCTCGACGTTAGCCCGAAAAATATGAATTCGGGTACCTTCGCGAAGCTGTGTAAACAAGCGCGCTTGCAAGTGCGTAGCCGCGAGATTGCGGAGCCCGTCTACGAATTGCTGCCGCATGATCCGCGCACCGGCTTTGGGCTGCTGCCGGAGCCGGCGCCGGGCGATGCCTACTTCGATATGGAGGGAGACCCGCTCTACGAGCCTGGCCGCGGGCTGGAATACCTGTTCGGCTGTTGGCTGCCCGACGACGAAGTAACGTTCAAAACGTTCTGGGGGTTGGATCGCGCCGCGGAAAAACAGGCATTCGAGCAGTTCGTCGATTTCATCGTCGAGCGCCGGCGACGCTACCCGGCCATGCACGTCTACCACTATGCGAATTACGAAAAAGCCGCCCTCCGTCGTCTTTCTCAAGAACACAGCACGCGCGGAAGTGAGGTTGACGATCTCCTTCGCGGCGAGGTGCTCGTCGATCTCTATGCGGTCGTACGGCAGTCGCTGATGATCGGTGAGGATAGTTATAGCATCAAACGCCTGGAGCGCTTTTACGGATTACAACGTTCGACGGAAGTGAAGAAAGGCGACCAGTCGATCGTCATGTTCGAGAATTGGCGCGTTCATCAGGACGAGCGCACCCTGCGCGATATCGAAGAGTACAACAAAGATGACTGCGAATCGACGTATCTGCTCCACCGGTGGCTGCTCGCGCGCCGTGAGGAAGCGATCGCAACGCTGGGCGCCGGCTTTCCCTTTCGGCCGGTAAAATCGCCGCGCGACCCGTGCCACGCAGAATTCTTCGAAGGCTGCGCGAAATGCCAGCGCCGAAAGGCCTACGAGCGCGAACGGGCGCGAACGACGGATCTGGAGCGCAGACTACTGCAGGGTATCGCGCAGCCGCAGAGCGATGAGGAGTACTATCGCCTCGGTGAAGAGTGGCGCACGCGATATCTCATGGGCCATCTTCTCTCGTATCACCGTCGCGAAGAAACGCCGGTTTGGTGGGCATATTTCGACCGTTGCGAAAACATCGATACGCTCCAAGACCAAGATAGCGAGGCGATCGGTGGCTTAGAATACTGCTCGAACATAGAGCCGTACAAGCTCAAACCCGCCGACCGGAACCTCGTGCACACGTATCGTTTTCCCGAGCAGCGGCACAAGCTCGACCGCGGCCACCCCCACGATCCGCGGCTGCAGAAACCGGCCGGCGAGATTATCGAAATCGACGAAGAGCAGAACCTCTTGCGCCTAAAACGCCCGGGGAGTGCGGATGACGCCAGGGCCGTTACCGCCCTGATTCCGGGCGATCCGGTCAAGACCGATCTTCAGCGCGCGGCACTCACCCGCATCGCGCAGGCCTATCAGGATGGGACGCTGCGAACGCAGCATCCGGCGACGTACGATATGCTATCGTCACGCGATCCACGCGTTGCCGGGCATTCCGTATTACAGCCCGAGGTGGTTACCGCACAGAGCGTCTCGGCCGTCGTCCGGGCGCTCGATGATAGCTATCTCTTCATCCAAGGCCCTCCCGGCAGCGGCAAGAGTACCACCGGATCGCAAGTGATCTGCGACTTACTTCGCGCCGGCAAACGGGTGGGCGTCCTTAGCACCGGGCACAAAGCCATTCACCATCTTCTCCATAAAGTTGAAGATTGTATGGCCGAGCGCGGTGATACGTTTCGCGGGCTATACAAGCATAGCAAGACCAGTGCGGGTTCGGTCTTCCAATCCAGGCTGGAACGGCCGTTCATCGAGTCCATCGACGATGCCGAGGCCTTCGATAGCGGCGACTACGATTTGGCCGGCGGCACCGCGTGGTTGTTCGCCCGCGAACAACTCGCGGGAACGTTCGACTACCTCTTCATCGACGAAGCAGGGCAAGTTTCGCTCGCCGATGCGATTGCCGTCTCGGCTTGTGCGAAGAACGTGGTTCTGCTCGGCGATCCTTCACAGCTCGCGCAGGTGAGTCTGGGAACGCACGCCTGCCATGCCGACGATTCCATCCTCCAGCACTTGCTCGCCGAAGCGACGACGGTTGCACCGCACCGTGGTATTTTTCTCGACGTTTCCTACCGGATGCACCCGGATATTTGCAGCTTCATTTCAACGGCGATGTACGACGGGCGCCTGCATCCAGGAGAAAAGACGCATTTGCACCGGGTGACGAGCCCGGGTTTGAACGGGTCGGGGCTCCGCTACCTGCCAATCGAGCATTTCGGCAATGGCCCCCGTTCCGTGGAAGAAGCCGATCGTATCGTCCGCGAAATCGTGCTGTTGCTGGGTGGTACCGTCGCGGATGACGATGGCGAGGAGCGGCCTCTCCGGCAATCCGATATCATCGTAGTCGCTCCGTATAACGCCCAGCGGAAGCTCATAACAAGCAAACTCAAGAGCGCCGGGATCGACGTAGCGGTAGGCACGGTCGATAAGTTCCAAGGGCAGGAGGCGGCGGTGGTTTTCTATTCGATGGCCACGTCGAGCGGCGACGACATTCCGCGCGATATCGAATTCTTGTTCGAGCCCAACCGCTTCAACGTGGCGATTTCTCGCGCCCGCGCCATGAGCGTCTTGGTATGCAGCCCAAGACTCCTCGATCTATCCTGCCGATCGGCAGATCAAATGGCGTTGCTCAACGTGGTATGCGCTTATGTAGAGCACGCGCGAGGCGCAATCGCCGTCTAACGCTAGTCGCTGAGCTAGGGCCGGTCGTAGCGGGCGGCAATCTGCGCGACCATCGCTTTGGCGCGCTCTACGGCTGCCGGCGGGGCGCTCACCCACGCTTCGTCACCGAAGCCTAGCGCCCAGCGAATCACTTCGTCAACATCGCCAACGCTGAACGCAATCGTAGCGGAGCCGTCGGCGTGCTGCGTGGTTTCCTGCGGCGCTTGCCAACGCCGCGAGGTGGCCGTGGGCGCGAGCTTAGGCGAGACCGTCACTTCCACGCGTTGCTTCTTGCCTTCGTGTTTGATCCAGCCGATCGTATCCGTGGATACGTACTCTGCAGGCGGGGGCTTAGGGGCGAAACTCCCACAGCGCCGCACCGGCCCGCGGATCTCGTCCATCGAGTAGATGCGCCAGCCGTTCCCCGCGGCGCCGAGCTCGCGCGCCACAAGGTAATAGCGGCCCGATCGTACCATCGCCAGCGCCGGCTCGACTTCGCGTTCTTTGTTTTTGTAGCGAAAGCGGACGCGCGCGCCGCGCTCCCACGCTGCGCTCAAGTCGTTAAGGATCGTTGCCACCGCGGAACCGGCTTCGAGCCGTGGCATGACCACGCGTACGAAGGGCGATTCAAGCTGCGAGTCCACTAAGCTATCGGCGTACGGCGCGAGCGGTTCGCCAAAAGCTTTAAACAGCTCCAGAACCAGCGCCGTAAGGCCGCGTTCACCACGCGCCAGGGACGCGGGACGGTTCGCAAAATCGGCAAGCTCCACGTTACCGGCGCTATCGCGCTTCGTGATCGTAAAGCCAAGGGTGGCGCCTAGTTTGCGCAGCTCCTGAAGATCGCGCAACGCCTGACGCTCGGAGAGCCCGAACTGCTTCTGAATGAACGCTACGCCGATACGCCGAGAGCGCAATAAGTGCAGGAGTACGGAGATTTTGCGGGCGGTCGCCTCGGCGGGCTGCCCGGAGGCGCGGGCTTTACCTGCACCGCGGGTTTTGCCGGAACCCGGCGTCATCGTGCCATACCCTTGGCATCCGGAACCGTTAAGCTGTGGGCATGCACGAGCGATTTGCGGTGATCGATATCGAGACGACGGGGCTCTCGCCCGCGCGCGATAGCGTGGTCGAGATTGCTTGCGTGACGGTCGACGAGGGCGCGGTCGTGGGGCGCTGGTCCACGCTGGTGCGGCCAAAGGGCCCCATCCCGGCGTTCGCCACGGCGATCCACGGCATCGACGATGCCATGGTGCGCGAGGTACCGTCGCTGGGCGTCGCGATGGCGGCGCTGCGGCGTTTTGCGCGAGGGCACATCTTTGCCGCGCATAACGCAGTCTTCGACTTTGGGTTTCTGGGCCTGCGCCCGCCAAATGGCATCTGCACCATGCGGCTCGCGCGGTTCGTTGCCCCCGAAGCACCGAATCATAAAAACCAAACCTTGCGCATATATTTCCGCATCGATCGGCGGCTGCAGGAGGAGGTTCTTCCGCATCGCGCGCTCGGTGACGCTCTCGTTACCGCTCACGTATTGCTGGCATGCCGCCGTCGTTGCGAACAACGACAGATACCGTGGCACAAGGCCCTGCATACGGCGCGCGTTGCATAGGGTCCTGTCCGGGATTCGCGAGGCCAACAGTCCGGCCGAGACAATGAAAATGCACGATGCGCTTTGGCGCGATCGCAGAGAACCTTCATTGGTCGTATATTCTACGTGTTTTCAGTAGCCGTCACGCCGGGCCAAGAGACGCATCCTGCTCGCCGGCGAGGTCGCGCTTTACCCATCCGTTAGGCGTTACAGCGAAGCGTTCCGGCCGGGCCTTGGCAGAGTCGTCCGGAGTATCGAAGAGACGCTCAACGTAGTAAATCACTCCGTCGCCGTCGCAGTCCAATACGAGTTCGCCCCGCACGTCGAAACGAACCATCAGAGGCCGCGAACCCGCCGGGCGTATGTTCGTGGTGCTAAAGGAGCCGCAAAGCCCGCCACACGTGCAAGGCTCGCGCTCGGCGAGCGTCTCTAGGGATCGCCGCATGCCTTTAAGCATCGCTACGTCGGGCTGATGGAGAACCGGGCTTACACAGTTGCCCTGGAGACATTCCTCAATCAACGCATATAACGGCGGGTCGTACTCTCGAACATTCATGAACGCATATCATATCAGTCATTAACGCCAAGCGTATGGCGAAGGCTTTTACGATGGCGGCAGCCGGCAGACGGCGACCGTGGGCTTCGATAGCGGCGCGCCAAGCCAACGTCGCAGCCGGCGCAGAAAAGGTTCCATCCGCGTGCGGCTGAAGGGTGCACTCGATGTTGCGGGTCGTCACCGTCTCTTCGCGCGAAGAGCGCGCCAATGCCGATGCTCTGGCCGCGCTGGTGCGCAAGAGTTGGCCGTGGATCGAAGGGTCCGCCACGGAGCACGTTACCATCGCCGCAGGGTTGCGCCTCGTACGTGAGAGCGATCTGCTACTAACCTTCGTTTTCGATCGTCCGCGCCATATTGGGCCGGTCACATGTCGCGATGGTAGCCTCTGGAGCGGCGAGATCCAAGCCGGTGCGATCGTGGTCGAAGTGAAGCTGCTAGACACTTCGCGAATGTCAGCGGTCGGCAATGACTTACGGCCGGCATACGGAGACAGACAACACGGAACCGTACTGGAGCAACTGCACGGCCAGGTGCTCGGAATCGTTGGTTTCCTACGGCGCTACAGTGTGGAAGCGTGCTTCGTGCACGGCATCGCATGGATGCGCGGTATCACCGAAGCAGAGCTACTTGCCGGCAATGCGACGCTCTCGCCCCGGATACTCGGGAGCGATGTTTCATTCGAGCAAATGCTTGCAGCTGCTGCTGGAGAGCACCGCGCGATCGGCGAACCGCAGAACGAATCCTATCGCAAGTCCGTCGCATTTCTTGAAGAACGCCTGACGCGCGAACGAGAGATGACGGCACGAGATCTTGCCCGGCTCGATCGGCTGACGACCGAGGTGCTCGTACGCGACGTTCTGGACGACGCCATAGCGCATGTGGGCACCCACCAGGTTCGATTGGTCGGACGGGCCGGCAGCGGAAAATCCACGACGCTTGCCCTCATGGCTCGCCGAGTTGCGCAGCGCGAACGAGCGCGCGTCCTATTTCTGACGTACCAGCGCGTCCTGCGCGGAGAGTTAGAGCATTTGGTGCGTACGATCGCGCAGGGGTCCGGCATCCCGGCCGGGTCCATTGTGGTGGAGACGATGTTCGAGGTGTTGCTCGCTGCGTTTGTGGAACTTGGCGGCATCGTTCCCGCGACGCCGAAAGGTACGACCGATTACATAGCCTTGCCGAATGCCCTGCGAACGTTTATCGACGAACGCGGTACCGAGGCACTCGCTAGCGATGCGGCTGCGCTACGCGAGCTGTATCCCGAACGCTTCGCTTTCGACTACGTTTTCGTCGATGAGGCGCAGGATTGGCGCACCCCCGAACGCGATCTGCTACGCGCGCTCTTTCCGCCGGAACGCACCGTGCTTGCGGACGGCCTCGACCAATTCGCGCAGAGGCAGAGCCTTTGCGATTGGTCGGCCAACGTGCCACGCTCTCTGCGTTACGTACGCGAACTCAATCGTTCGCTGCGGATGTCCGCGAACGTCGCCCGCTTCGTAACCGCCTTCGCGGGCGCGATGGGCTATGTGGACTGGAAGATTCAATCGCACCCCGAGCTCGTAGGCGGCCGCGTCATCATCGCGCGGGCCGGCGTCGATCGCGCGGCGCTGCTCGCCCGCGTGCTGGAGATCGCCGCAGCAGCCGGCGTTTCGCCGGGCGACTGCCTTATCGCCACGCCTCCGCGGATGAGCGGCGACTCTCAACCGCCGGCGCACGTGACGATTCGCAGCGAACTAACGGCGGACGGTTTTACGACGTGGGATGCAACCGACGAGCAGACGCGTGTGCTCAAGCGCCAACCGGAGGATGTGCCACTGGTCCCGTACGGATCGCTACGCGGGTTGGAAGGATGGGCAACGGTATTGGTAGGCCTGGATCGCGCGTACGAGAACAAGCGTCGTCACCCGAATTTGGAACCAGACGAAACGGCCACGCCGGACGATGTAGCGCGCAACCTCGTGCTGCTGGCGGTAACCCGTGCGGCACACATATTGGTAATCACGATCGCGGATGACGCATCCCCGGTGACCGCATGGATCGAGGAAGCGGCCTCTGCCTGCGGCGAGGATGTCGTAGAGTGGAGCTAACGTAACCCATCATGCCGAAGCCGGCGTGCCACGCGGCCAGCCGTGGTCGCGTGACACATTAGGACTATAAACAATGCAGTCGCCAGGCGGTTGGCGCAGACTCCGTGCAAAGTACATCCCTTGGGCGAGCATCGTGCCATACATATGGCAGCTTCGTAGGCGAAAATGCAATGGAAAAGGAGTTCTATTTATGTTTGATGCTTGGAATCGGTATAGCCTCGTGAGCAAGGACTTCGAGCACTCTACGATACGCGTGCTCCGGATCGATAGAAGTCTTTATCTCGTAGCCTTCGTCGCAGCCATTGCTCTGCTAGCGCTCATGGCTACCCACGCCCGTACGGTCGCGCTGCCGTTCTTTATACCCGTCGTTCTTGCCTTTCGTGCAACGATGAAGCAGCCTGTTCGGCGGCCCAAGGAAGACATCGAACACCTCGTAAAGGGCTACAAGTCCGACGCCGAACTTGAGATCGGTATCGGCCTACTAGCCGAGTGTTCGCGGGCAAACGAACGCATCGCACTCGCTAAGCGCGCAATGCTGCGCTGGTCGCTGTGGGCTTTGGCAGCCTCGGCCGTTATATGTTACGGCATTCTTGTCTTCGACCACTTGCGCGGATAGCAAGAGCACACTTGGCGGGTTGGAGTGTATCGTTCGCTGCGATGCGGGCTGCACGTCCCTACCGATCCTGACGGATTTCAAGGACGCCGGCCGAGCTTTAACCGGCGCCGAGCATCCCAGCGCCCTATAGCCAGGCCTGAGCCGGAACGCGTGCGAACGTGGATGTTAATGCAAAACCAGCCCTCCAAGAGCCTCCATTGGCCTTCAATCCTCGCCGCGCTTCGTGCCTGTAGCGGGGACCTCGTGCGGATGCGCAGCGGGAGCGCCGCAGAGCCCGCGGGCGAAGTGCGCAGCCGGGCGGCGGCTCGGGGGACGGAGCTGTGCCTCTTTGCAGGTACCGAACCGTTGAAGCGCTCGGCGCTCGTCGAGCAGCTTGAGGCGCTGGCGGATCGGCCCGGACGGCAATTCATGGCTGCAGCTCGTATGCAAGCCGATGGAAGCTACCATCTCGTCGAACGCGTTGCCGATGAGGACGTCGATGGCGTTCTGTTCGCCACGATCGTGGCGCGCCGTTCGACGAGCGGATTTGAGCCGGGACGCGGCAAAGCGCCGCATACGACCGGCCGAAGCAAACGCATCAAAACCGGATAGGATAACGCGCAAGGGGGTATATGCTAGATCGCTTCAAGAGGGGCGGGGCGCTACGCCGGGAAGGTGCGCGAGTATGCCACGTAAGCGCCATCGCGCCATGACCACGGGTATCGCCACCAATCCGGTTCCAACGTCGGTTGAAAAACTGGCGATGCAAGAGACGTTGCAGGACGACGTACTTACCTCCGAAGATCGGCTAGCTGCGGAAATTCTCGTCCGCCATCTTTTTGCGCACGAAGGCCACCACATCGATGGCCTCGAGTACGCGGTGGCGTTTCGCCTCGCAGCTGGGCACGTCGGCGGCGATATCGTCGACGTCTATCACTTCGACAACGGGAGCGTCGCCTTCGCGATCGCCGATGTTTCAGGCAAGGGAGCGCAGGCGGCCGTTCATGCGGCGCTGATCAAGTTTGGCTTACGTTGCTACGCTTCCGAGGGGCTTACTCCCGAGCGCACGCTCCGTTCGCTCGATCGCGTATTCATCGAGAACAATGCCTTTGAACGCAGCGAGCAATTCGCGAGCGTATTTTTCGCGGTGCTCGACGATCGGCGACGGTCGCTCACGTATGCTTGCGCTGGTCACGAGCCAGTGTTTCTTGTTCCGCCCGGCAAGAAGCCGGTCGTTCTGGCTCCCACGGCGCCGCTGGTCGGCGTCTTTGACGACCAGCACCACCTCTTTCGCCAACGCCAGATTCCGATCGAACCCGGAACGCTCCTCATCGCTACGACCGACGGCATCACCGAAGCGCGCTCGCCAAAGGGCGACTTCTTCGGCATGGATCGTCTTGCCAAGGTTCTGGTTAATAATGCGGATGCATCGGTTTCGGATCAGCTAAAAGAGTTGCTCGCAGCCACGGAGCGCTTTACCCGCGGTCGCTTCCACGACGACATCGCAGCCTTCGCCGTCCGCATCCTCTAGAAATCGACTCGTAGCCGCACGCACCCGCGGCTCAGCGCATTACCGAAGCATTGCGAGTGTTCGGTCGATCTCCTCTGCTCCGCTCAGCACCTCGAAGACGAGGTCGTACGAACGGCTTTCGCCCGGTTCCAGAAACGGAAGCGTGCCGCGCTTGCCGGCCTCAACGCGTCCCTCGATCGTCGGGCAGTTGGCCGGCTCGATGCCCATCACGTACGTATTCACCCCGAGCATTCGCCAGGTGAAAAGCGCGGGCAACTGCCCAACATCGTACCGAATCACCAGCGCGACTCCGCGCCCATTATCCAGCGCCCGGTTCACCATAACTGCCCGCGCGAACCCATCCGCGCACGCAACGGGTTCGTGAACGAACACCTGCTCGTCAAACTGCGGATCGGGTTCTCCGCCGCAATTCCATTCGCTCGCGCCGCGCTCGGCCTGGGCATCGCGCGGATGCATCGCTCGCTGCGACACCTCTAGTCGCGCATCGGCATCCAAGAGCGGGAAGCCCATATTGCAGTGGTAGAGCAGCATGTGAGGGCGGCGCGCTCCGCCATCGTTGGTGACGACGTCGTGCAAGGCAAGGCGATTCGCGCCCAGTTCAACACGCAGCGTGCGTGCGAGCGTCAGGTTTTCGCCGAACATCTGCGCTTCCGAGACGGTGCCCGCAATCTCGAACGTGCATGCATCGCCGTCCCATATCGTGCGCGTGGCGAGATTCTCTGCCGGCAAGTGATTCACGCGTCCGTGCATCCCGAAACTTCCGTACGCATCGCTGCCCGGCGGACCGAAGCTGCTCAAGCCGCACGTCGTAAAGAGACCACCGAAGAAATTGCGCGCAAAGTCTTCGGCTTCCGGCTGATAGTATTGCGGTGCTGCGAGACCGCCGGGGCCGTGCCATACGAGCGGTATGCCGCGGAACTCCAGCGCGCACACATCCAACGCGCGATCGGCCACGCTGGTAAACCGTAGCCCTGCGCCGCTACGCACGTCAAAGGCGCTCACGCCTTGCGCGCGCCCATCGCTAAACGCAAACGAACGAACGCCTGCGAGTTGCTCGGCACGGCCGGTGCGCTCGGAGAGCTCGCGCGCGGAATATTCGCGACCAAAGAGCTGCGGCAAGCGCTAGAACTCCCACAACGCAGCACGCGTCCAGGCGCCGCTGCATCCCTGTAACTTCACCGGCGCGGCGACGAACAGACGCTTGCGACCGTCCATCACCTCATCCGGAAAGTAGAGTTCCTCGGCAATAAATTTTCCGCTTCCCAGAAGAATCCGATGCGGCGGTGTCCCGGTGTTCGGATCGTTGTAGCCACCCATGCTCACCGCATCGATGCCCACACCCTTGACGCCGCGATCGACGAGAAACTGCGCGGCATCGCCGGTCAAGTAGACGTATTCCGTAAGAAACGCTTTAGAATTGGCGCGCCGGTGGCCTCCGCCCGTGTTGAGTAGCACGATATCGTCCGCCACAATCTGCTCGTCAAAGCGCTCAACATCCGCACGCTCGATCGCGGTTCCCGGCTTTTTATCGCGTAGGTCGAGAATCGTCGCGTTGCCAACATACGTTTGCAACGGCACTTGATCGATCGTTTTGCCGTCTTCGAAAAAGTGGAATGGCGCATCCATATGGGTTCCCGTGTGGGTGCTGATCTGAACGATTTCTTTATTGACCCCTTCTACCGCAAGCATATAAAACAACTTAATTTCTGCCGGTCGCGGGTTGGCGTCCGGATACTGCGGACAATTATTGAACACGGGCTGACTGAGGTCGTAAATGCGGCTTGGAATCATGCTTCGCTCCTATTCCAGATCTGCACGAAAGCAATTGCATTTTTATCGAGCACCGCATCGAGGTCGGCGCGCCAGATCGAGTTCGGGAGCGATTCGCTTGAGAATATTTCGAGCACGAACGGCCGTGCGTACCCGGCCTCTCGAACCGTACGGATAATCGCGGCGTTGTCGATCGAGCCGTCGCCCAAGCTAATACGGTCGGCGCCCGAGCGAGGACGATGCCAATCGCTCACCTGGACCAAAAAGATGCGTTCGCCGCACGCGCGAATGACATTGTGCAGATCCGGCGTTTGGAAAATATTCCACGTATCGAGACAAATGCCGAGCTCAGGATGGTCGACCCGCCGCACCAGTTCCAAAGCTTGGTCCAATCCCCAGAGCGCAGTGTCCGTATTGAAGAGCACCGGATTGAGCGGTTCGTAGGCCATGCGAACGCCATGACCGGCGGCGAACTCGGCCAATTCAGCGAATGCCGTTAAACACTTTTCGTACACCAACTCCGTATTACCGCCCGGCGCTGCCCCGGTTATCACTACGAACGGGGTCCCCGTCGGAACGTACGGCGCGATGCGCTCGATCGCGCCCTTCATATGTCGAATGCGGTCATCGGGGTCGGCCGGCGACGGAGCTAAACTATCGGGAAAGAGCGAATGGACCGTCGACTGCACCGAACTCACCGTCAAGCCGGTGCGTTCGATACCCCGTAACTGCGGACGGTAGTCGTCGCGATTGAGTTTAAATTCGCAGATTTCGATCGCATCGACGCCATGAGCGGCATAATGCTCGATGTCTCGCTCGAACGACCACGGCCACGTCGTAAACTCACTGACGCCGAAACGCTCCGCATTATCAGCCACGATTACACCTCCTGAAGCTCGAAAACGCAGAAACCTTTGCCGTCGAGTTCGACGCCGACGCCTTTCCGAAGCTTCGCGCCACCAAGCGGATCTTGATTCACCCAGGCACGCCGCAAACTGTTAAAGACCTTGACCGAGTACGAGCCGGGGAGCGGAAGGTCCATGGCTAGTGCCGTTGCAACCGTGTGCACGCTGGTATTTCCAAGAAATACCACGATACTATCGCCCTTTTGCAGCGCGATGCTGATGACCGCATCGCCAATCGTGTGAACGTGCTGCGAGATGTCGGTCTCGTATTCGATACACGTCGTCGAACGGTCGAAGCGAAAGTTACCGTATAGCTGCAGTTGCGGAAGGCGCACCACAAACCACGTTAGGTTCTTCCCGCGAAACGGTAGGTTTGAGACCCCCATCCATTGCCATTCGGGAGCCAATCGCGGATTCACGCTGGGGGTTCCGGCCGAAATATCCAGGCCCGCAGCCCCCTCGATCGCAGCCCACAGGTACCGCGGCGGAAACCACGGCGAGAGCATCATCCCCTGATTGACGAGCGTCTCCCCATGAAGCCACTCGGAGAACTGCCCCGGCACGGTATTATTGCGCATTGGGTCGCTCGAGTAATGCTGAAAGCTGGTCGCTAGCGAGTGCGCCATGAGCGCCGGGTTGAACCGCGCGGCGGCGAAAGCAAACCAAAAGCTCACGCCGACCCACACCCCACCGAGTAATCCATACCCGTGGGTCGCTCCGTAGTTTACGGCCGTTCGTGGAATCGTTCGGATCCCGGCAGATGTCCAAAATTCCTCGCTGCTGAGCCGGCCGATGATCCGAGCGGCGATTTCGTCGTCGGCTACGCCGAACATGACTGGGAAGACCATATCGGCGGTGCAGTCGGTCCGCTTTGATCCGTCCAGGTCGATGTTTAAATAGTACAGGTTGGTCTGCGGGTCCAACAGATGCGTGTTGATCGCTTTTCTCAGGTCCTCGGCGGCTTTCTTGAACGCAGCGGCATCGTCGTGGTTCTTGAGGGTCCGGGCCATGTGGGACACAGTTTGGAGCGCGGCGTAACACTCCGAGTTCACCTCGGTCGTCGCCCCCGATAGGCGATAGTTTTTGATGACATTTCGCCAACCGACGATCCCCCAGTCGGACGTCCCATCTGCCGTGCACCACACGAGGCCCTGTTTGTTCCGCTGAGAGAGAATATATTTGGCCGCCTTGATCGCATGGGGATAGATACGTTTCAAGAACGCCAGCTCTCCGGTCGCGTTGTAATGGTGCCACATGGCTAAAATGAGCAGCGGTGTATTGTCGTTAATGTTCAGTTTGTAATCCGCGGTTTTACCGGTGCGGATATCGTAATACTCGACAACCATGCCGTTCTTTTCGAGGTGTTCCGCATACCACAGCAGGGAATCGCGACTGAACTCGGGCGTTATATAGTCGGCTCCATACGCAAACCATGCCGTGTCGCGGCCGACGCTATTATTGGAGCGCGTCGGATCGTTGACGAAGCACCAGCCCGTCGGGGCGAGAGATTGGGTACGCAGCATGTTCGCCTTCGCCCACAAGACGCCGCGATTCACGCGTTCGTCGGGGCAGACGACTACCGATCGATTGAGGAGGCCGCCGTAGTAGCTTCGCGTCCGCTCCAGAGCCGCCACGACGTCGGGGCACTTCGCGTACGTCCGCTGAACCCCACCTTTTCCACGATTTGAAAACGATAAAATCAGATGAAACCGCGCGCGGTCGCCCGGTCCGAGCTTGTGCGCGAAATGCATTACGGCCATCGGCTCGCCGTCGGATTCAAGCGTCGTATCGTTTAATCGTCCTGGAGACCGCGGCTCGTTCTCGATGCCGTTATTCGCCCGAACCTCGTACCCGGTTGGCTCGACGCTCGAACCGATAATACGCGCGAGATCCGGATGATCTTTATTCCAGGCGACGATTGCCCGATGCTTGCTACTGTAAGCGCTGGCAATTCCGGGTGGAGTGTTTCCGCGCAACTGCGCGAACGCATATGTGCTGATTTCTATGGATTCTTGCGTATCGTTGTATAATTCGATATCGTAGTATCCGGCCGGGGGATCGACACTCTTGCCTGCAGGCTCTCCGCTCAGGACAAATATATCCTCGTGGATTCGAACGCCGTTTGAGAGATGAAAGAGATGCTCCTGATGTTCCGGATGGATCCGAAACGTACCCGGCATCGCGGAGACCGGCGTACCGGTACGGTCGTCCCAATGATTGAGCAACACGGTGCCAAACATCTCGAGCCCAATGTCGCTAGAATACAATTTCTCGATCGCACCTGTCGCCTTGATGATCATCGTCGCTTTGGGCGATCCGAGCGTGCTGCCGGAAGCCATCTGCGTATCGGCGATATCGTAGCGCGAGATTTTGTCGTTTGTACCGGGTATGTGAGCGCTCTTACGCATGGGTTACAAGCTTCCGGATTGCTTGGTCATTCCACCATCGATAATATACGAAGCTCCGGTGATATATGCTCCGGCATCCGATGCGAGGAAGGCGCATAGCTCGGCGATTTCCTGCGGCTTGGCCATTCGCCGGAGGGGAATTTCGGCTAGCAGTGCCGTGTACTCGATACGATCGGCCTTTAGCTTCTCATCCATCGGCGTATCGACGGCCCCGGGGCAGACATCGTTAACCGTGATTCCGTATTCTGCGAGCTCGATAGCGATCGTACGCATCAACATTCGAATGCCGCCCTTCGATGCGCAGTACGGCGCGTTGGTCGGCATGGCAAGTTCCTCGTGGACCGAAGAGATGTTGATAATGCGCCCGCCACGCTTCTGTTTAACCATCTGTTTTGCTGCGGCTTGCGAACAGAGCCATGCGCCGGTGAGATTGATCGCGATCACCTTGTTCCACAGCTCGAGCGGCGTCTGCAGGAACGGCTCCTTATGCTCGATGCCGGCATTGTTTACCATGATATCGACGCCGCCAAAGTGCTTGACAGCCTGAGCGATCAACTCTCCTACTTCGTCTTCCTTACTGATGTCGGCCGCAACCGCGGAGGCCTTGCCGCCGAAATTTTCGATTTCATTAACGAGCGCCGTAGCCGGCTGCTCGTCGCCGAAGTAGTCGACCACAACGCTAGCGCCTTCATGCGCAAACGCCAGCGATATGGCCTTACCAATGCCGGTATCTCCGCCGGTGATAATAGCAACCCTACCGGCTAACCGCATGCGCTACATCCTCGTGGTCTGCGTGGTGTGAAAATGACGTCTCTCCCGTTTCAATCATCGGCAAGCGTGAAGTTTGCGGTGGGAAGGCAAGGCCTAGGGTCCAATCCAGGGCGACGCGTGTTTTCTGCGAGAGCCCCGGCAAGCGTCCCAAATAATAGGTCCGCCACATCAGCCACGCGGGAAAGCCCGTTACCATATGCCCGCCGGGAAGCTCGGCCACTGCCTGCCGGTTCCCGAGCGATGCCATCTGCCCGAGTTCCCGATAGCGAAAATTGCGCGTTGCCTTCCCGCGAAGCCGGGCCAGAATATTCTTAGCGAGCGCCGCACCTTCGCGGATGGCGTTCTGCGCCAACGGAGCGTAAGTACCTCCGCTCGGCCTTGGCACGGCGGCGCAATCGCCTAAAGCCCATACGTGCGGCGCTCCCGCTACCGCGAAGTCTCCACCGGTTTCGATCGCGCCATGCTTGCTCGTCTTGAGGCCCAAGAGCTCGGCGAGCGGCGAGGGTTTAACGCCGGCGGCCCACAACACCGTGCCGCTCGCAATCCGCTCGCCATTCTTGAGTTCGACGCCACGGCTGTCCACCGCATTCACGTCTTGATTCAGCATCAACCGTACACCGCGATCGCTTAACACGGAGGCCGCGTACTTCCCAAATTTCTCCGGCAGATGTTCCAGGAGTCTTCCGCTCGATTCCAAGACGAGCAATTCCACCCGGTTGCGATCGATGCTGGGATAGTACGCTAGAATCGAATCCAGGAACGATCGAAGCTCTCCCGCGAGTTCGACGCCCGTAAAATCGCCTCCGACGACGACGAAACGCAAGAGCCGATCGCGTTCGATCAGGTCATGCGTTTTCGCCGCCACCTCCAATGCGCCAACCACCCGGCTTCGCACGATTTCCGCATCCCCGATCGTCTTGAGCGGCACGGTAAATCGCACTACGCCCGGGACGCCCAAGGTCGAGTCGGTCGCTCCCAGCGCCAGGACGAGTTCGTCGTATTCGATCGATTTGGCTTCGTGCGTGAGCGGATGTCGAACGGTAACCGTACGACGTTCTGCATCGATCCCGATAGCTTCGCCCAATTCAAACGATGACGGCCCTTGCTCTTTCGATTCGCGAATCGCCGCGCGCAGCGGCTGCATGATGTCGCGGGCATCGAGCGCGCCCGAAGCAACCTCCGGAAGCATCGGCGTAAAAAGCATGAAGTTCTGGCGGCTCACCAGGGTCACGTCGACATGCTTCTTCCCCCTGCGTTGAAGTTCGCGCGCCGTCGCTACGCCCGCAAAACCGCCGCCGACGATCACCACCCGTGCCCGTGCCATTATTTGCGCCTGCGCATGACAACTGCTGCGACGGCCGCAACGCCGGCCAGCGCCAGCAATGCCATCGTGCCCTGCGTTGCGGCGCGTGCCGCCTCGACGCGCACGTCGGGCATATAGCGCAACTCCGGGTGCCGATCGTCGAGCGTCTTACCACGGTCGTCCAACGCCATCTTTAAGACCTGCGCCGGGTGCATCGCTTGCCGGTTCGTCGTTTGCGAGATCTGTTCGCGGCAACTAAACCCATCGGCCACGATAATCGTACGCGCGTCTGCGGAGCGAACCTTGGGCAAGAGCGAACGCTCGCCGATGGTCATCGAAACATCGTAGTGCGCGGCGTCGAACCCGAACGGACCGGCCATTCCGCAACATCCGGTATCGGGTATATCGTAGTCGAGGCCCAGGGCATCGAAGAGCTTCTTCTCGCCTGATGTATCGAGAATCGACTTATGGTGACAATGCTCTTGGACGAGCGCCTTGCGGTGCAGCCGCGGCGGCGTATACTCCGGCGCCTTCTCGGCCAAGAATTCCGTAAGCAAGAACGTTTGCTCTTTGAGACGTTTTGCGTCCTCGTCGGGCCCCAGCAGGTTGGTCATCTCGTCGCGAAACACCGAGACACAACTCGGCTCTAATCCCACCACGCAGACGCCCTCGCGAATCTGCGGGCGCAGCGTTTCGAGAATTTCTTGCAGCATGGCCTTGGCTAGGCCCAGCATGCCGTAATCGTAGAGCGGCCGCCCACAACAGAGTTGCACCTTCGGAATCGTCACCTGGAAACCGGCATCCTCCAGAACCTCCACCGCGGCCTGAGCCGTTGTCGGATGAAAATGGTTGTTCCACGTATCCGGCCAGAGAATGACTTGCTGCTTACCGACGTTTTTGAGCGGACGCTGCGCGAACCACGCGCGAAACGTCTGGGGAGCGAAGAGCGGGATCGTGCGTTGCCGAGCAACCGAGACCGTCATCTTCGCGAGTTCCCGTAAGCCGGGGGTCTGCGTGAGCGCGTTGACAACGCGCGGCGCCAGCGCGGCGATGCGCGTCCACCAATAGATGAGGCCAAACGCGTAGGCGGTTATCGGACGCTTCTTGTGCTCGTAGTAGTGCGAGAGAAATTCGGCCTTGTAGGTGGCCATATCCACGTTCACCGGACACTCGCCCTTGCACCCCTTACACGACAGGCACAGGTCGAGTGCGTCCTTTACCGCCTCATCCTGCCAGCCGTTCTCGAGCGGATCACCCTCCAACATCTCAAAGAGCAGGCGCGCGCGCCCGCGGGTGGAGTATGCTTCTTCTTTCGTAGCCATGTAACTCGGACACATCGTGCCGGCGTCGTGCTTGCGACATTTTCCCGTGCCCACGCAGCGATTAGCCGCGAACGCGAAGCTACCGTGGTCGTCCTCGAACTTGAAATGCGTTTTCGGCTCCCACGGCTGATAATCGGTTCCCCACCGTAGGTTTTGATCGAGCTTATACGGGTGTACCACCTTGCCGGGATTCATCTTGTGTCGCGGATCCCAGATGGATTTGAACTCCCAAAATGCTTGCACGAGTTCGTCGCCGTACATAATCGGCAAGAGCTCTCCGCGGCTTTGGCCGTCGCCGTGTTCGCCCGAGAGCGATCCGCCGTGCTCCACGCAGATGTGCGCCATCTTGGTGACAAACTCGCGATACTTCGCGATGCCCGGAGCGGTGAACAAATCGAAGTTGATGCTTACGTGCACGCATGCCTGGCCAAAGTGCCCGTAAATGGAACCTTTATAGCCGTATTCGTCGAGCATCGCCTGGAATTTTCGGATGTAATCGCCCAAGCGCTTCGGGTCGACTGCGGAGTCTTCCCACCCAGGATAGTAATCCGCCTGATTGGGAATCTTCGAGGTCGCGCCGAGCGCGTTGTCGCGAAACCTCCAGAAACGCTCCTGTTGCTCGTGATCGTCGAAGAGGTGCATGGACGGCGGCTTGGGGTGCGGCTTAAAGGCTTCCATCAAGCCGCGTGCGCGGTCGGAAGCCTCTTGCTTGGTATCGCCGCCGAACTCGCAGATCAACCAGCCTTGGCCGGGCGGAAACATCGCGCGACCTTGCTCCGATTCACCTTTGAGTTCCATATAGTGAAACATCGAGGCAGCCATGCCTTCGAGCGCGATCGGCCCGTGGTCGTCGCAAAACGGAACGTGATCTGCCGCCGTAGCGAGATCGTCAAAACCAAGAATCACAATCGCGCGATGCGGCGGGCTCGGCACGAGCCGCACCGTCGCCTCGACGACCGTGACGCAGGTGCTCTCCGTCCCAACCAACGCGCGGGCGACATTAAAACCGTTCTCCGGGAGCAGTTCGTTGAGCGGAAAGCCTGAGACTCGCCGCGGAATATCCGGAAACTTCTCACGTATTTTGTCGGCGTACTTGTCGCGCAAAGCTTTGAGCTGTTGGTAGATCTCGCCGCGCCGGCCGCCCTCGGCTATAATGCGCTCGAGCTCTTCCTCGGAGGTCCGCCCGACGCGCATGCGCAGTCCGTCGTAGGTGACGATCTCCAGCTCCTCTACGTTTTCTTCGGTCTTGCCGGCCATCTGGGCGTGCATGCCGCAGGAATTATTGCCGATCATCCCGCCGAACGTGTTGCGATCGTGCGTCGCCGGATCGGGGCCAAACGTGAGGTTCCGTTCTTCCGCCTTATTTCGTAGATCGTCGTTCACGCACCCGGGCTGAACGCGCGCCCGCTTGGCCTCCCAGTCGATCTCGACGATCCGATTCATGTACTTACTGAAGTCCATGACGACGGCCGCATTGCACGTCTCGCCCGCGAGGCTCGTTCCGCCGCCACGCGAAAAGACCGGAGCCCCAAAGGTGCGGCAAGCCGCGAGAGCCCGCTCGACATCTTCGGCATCCTTAGGCACGACCAATCCGATCGGTACTTGCCGGTAATTGGACGCGTCAGTGGCATACATCGCGCGCGTGCCGGTATCGAAGCGCACCTCGCCGCGAACGCTGCTGCGTAGCGCAGCCTCCAGGCCCGCAACGTCAACGTCGGCGTGATTGACCGAGCCCGGGCGTTGCGTTCTGGGCGGATGCGTACCGTTACCGCTCGAACGCGGTGCCTCAACGACTTCAAGAATACGGATCATCGCTGTCCTTTTATAGAAGATAACGCTCGGCGTCGGTGCGACGCAGTTCTAGCCCGATGCCGGGCCGATCCGGATCGGGAGCGAGTTGCCCGTCGATCGGTTCGGCCGCACCGTCGAACAGCATCCGTTCGATCCGATAGTGGTCGTAAAAATACTCGATGTGTCGCAGTTGCTTACATGCCATTGCAGCGTGCAAGTGCAGATGCGGCGCGCAGTGAGTCGATAGCGGTGTCATGGTACCTGCAGCGAGCCCGTCGACGGCAAGCAAACCGGTAAAGCCGCCGCAGCGCGTAGCATCGGCCTGCAAGACGTCTAACATTTGGGCGTCGATCATGCGGGCAAATTCGTAGAGACCGTACCCGTACTCGCCAACGGAGATTTCCATGCCCCGCGGGATACGTTCGCGCACGTGTCGCGTTCCAACGTAGTCTTCCCGAAAGACCGGTTCTTCGAACCAGGTCACGTGCTGTTCTGCAAAATGCCGGGATTGCGCGAGCGCCTGTTGCACGGAATATGCGCCGTTCGCATCGATAAACAGCTCGGCGTCGGGGCCGATGGCGCGGCGCGCTGCGGCGACGCGCTGAATGTCCGCCTTCGGATCGCGCCCGATCTTCATTTTAACGCGCGGGATTCCATCGTTGACCCATCCCGAGAGTTGTTCGCAGAGCTGCTGCTCGGAGTACGCCGTGAATCCCCCGCTCCCGTAAACCGGAACCCGCGCTCGTACCGCGCCGAGTAACGCGTACGTAGGCACTCCGAGTATTTTGCCCTTGAGATCCCACAAGGCCACGTCTACGGCCGAAACCGCCATCGACGTGATCCCATCGTGGCCGAGGTTGCGAGTTTTTCCATACATATCGTCCCAGCGCGCACCGATCTCGAGCGCGTCTTTGCCGACCACCGTCTCGCGAAGAAGGCTATCGATGAGCTTTGCGGTGCCGACGTCTGCGTACGTGAAGCCGATACCGATCTCGCCACCGGCGTTGATCTCGACGTACACCAGGGTGGTCGCATCCCACGTTAGGGTGCCGTCGGATTCCGGGGATGCTGTCGGAATCTCGTATGCGCGCACCTCCAGCGAGTCGATGCGTGCTTGCATTCGAATCGACGTAACGGTAGCCACCCTATTTACTCGAGCCGTGAGGAAGCAGAGCGGCGAGCACCTCTTTAATCGATTCTTTAATCACGCCGCCTTCGTCCGGGTCGCCCTTTGCCATGGCCGAGAAGAGGTTGTGCGCTTGCTCGAAGGTGATGTGGGGCGGGAGCTGTGAAATGTTGGCATCGACAACGGCATCGAATATCACCGGGCGATCCGAAGCGAGAGCGCGATCCCAGGCGTTTCCAATATCTTCGGTGCGCTCGACGCGGATGCCATGTAAGCCGATCTGGTCGGCATACTGCGCGTAATTGAAGTGGGGCAGATTCTGCGATGCTTCGTATTTGGGGTCGCCGCCCTCGATGCGCATCTCCCACGTCACTTGATTCAGATCGGAATTATTCAGCACTAAGAAGATCAGCCGCGGATCGGACCATTCTTTCCAGTATTTGGCAACCGTCAGCATTTCGGCGTTACCATTCATTTGCATGGCGCCATCGCCGGTGCACGCCACAACCAAACGGTTCGGAAAAGCGAATTTAGCGGAAATGGCGTACGGAACCGCCGAACCCATGGTGGCTAAGCTTCCGGATAACGAAGATTTCATTCCACGTTGCATGCGGATGTTTCGTGCAAACCAATTGGTCGCCGTCCCGGCATCGCCGGTCAGGATGGCATCGCTGGGAAGCCGTTCGCTCAACTCCCAAAAAACGCGCTGCGGATTGATCTTCTCGCCGGTGACGTTCGAACGCGCCTCTTCGTCTGCGTACCAGCTTTTCAGATTTTCGGCGATCTTCTCGCGCCAGGCAGTCCCGGTTTTTGGCTTAAGCAGCGGCAAAAGTGCAGCCAGGGTCTGCCGGCTATCGCCGATGAGGTTTACCTCGGTCGGGAAGCGCAGCCCCACGTTGCGCGCGTCGATATCGATCTGCACGCCGCGCGCTTGGCCCTCTTTGGGCAGAAACTCCGAGTATGGATAACAGGTGCCCACCATCAGCAGCGCGTCGCACTCGTTCATCATGTCGGAGCTCGGTCTCGTACCGAGCAGGCCCAGCGTTCCGGTGACGTAGGGCAAGTCGTCCGGGACCACAAATTTTCCGAGCAGCGCTTTTGCGATGCCGGCGCCGAGCCGGTCGGCGACTGCGAGCACCTCGTCGGCCGCCGTTCCGGCTCCCTGCCCCACTAACATTGCGACCCGTTCGGCGCCGTTCAAGAGGTCCGCGGCTCGCTGCAGATCGGCGGCGGTTGGAACGACCACGGGCGCCGAGTAGCCGACGCTGCTCCGTATCATATTGTGCACGCGCGACGGCTTTGGAACCGCCTTCTTTTCTTGGACGTCTTTCGGAACGATTACGCAGGTGACGGCGCGAAACGCCGCTGCCGTTCGCACCGCGCGGTCGATAACGTGTCGCATTGCCGCCGGGCTCGAAACGGTGTAGACGTACTCGCAGGCGTCCTGCAGCAAAACTTGTAAATCGACTTCCTGCTGATACGACCCGCCGAGAACCGACGTTGCGGCCTGCCCCACGATAGCGACCACCGGCGTGTGATCCATCTTTGCGTCATACAACCCGTTGAGCAAGTGAATCGCACCAGGACCCGACGTGGCCAGGCAAATGCCGACTTCGCCGGTGAACTTCGCATGGGCGCACGCCATAAACGCCGCCATCTCTTCGTGTCGCACTTGGATGAACTTGAGCTTGTCACCGATGCGATCGAAGGCTCCCATGATGCCGTTAATGCCGTCGCCCGGATAACCATAAATGCGGTAAAAACCCCAATCGACCAAACGTTCGAGTAGAAAATCGCTAGTATTCATCTTCACAATCGTAACTCCGAAGCTTTTGGGTGCGGCGCGGCTACGTATATGTACCCTTTGGGCACGCCGCGAAACAAGACTACCTGCGTCATCTTGGGCTGGACCGCTGGTGAAATCGGTTAGTCGGTCGATCCGATACGGCGAACGAACAGCACCAACACACCTAGGCCGAACACCCAAGCGACAAAGCCCTCGGCAACCGGCCCGATATTCGCAAGCTGCAGCCCACCTGGGTTGTACGCGGATGTATCGTGTTGCAAGAATTGCACGTAGCTCACGACATCGTCGAGACTGCTCCCAGAGATAACGTCCGCTCCAAAGCGCGGCATTTCGCCTGGGCCGCTGCGCACGGCTTCGGCGATCTGCTCGGGACGTGTGTGCATCAGTGAAGGTGCGACGATAGCATACCCGACCGATCCGCCGTGAGCGCTCACGCCGTGGCATTGTTCGCAGTTTTCGGCGAAAATCGCGCGGCCGTTCTCGATGTTCCCGTTTGCCAGCTGTGGCAGTTGTTGCCGGTCGTGTGCGTTGGCGGCTACATCCCTAACGAGCGCGCGAATATTCGCCTGCGTAAAATGCGATCGCCCCTGTGACGGCAGCGGCAGGCGCGCTTTTCCCCGCGACGTCGACGTGACGTAGCTAACGATGGCTCGAATATCCCGTTGCGACATTTGGGGCGCCTGCGGCAGGGCCTGAACGCCCGGGAGCGCGGCCGGCATGCGTCCGGTTTGCAGCATGAAATCGACGTACGCGGCGCTGGTTCCGATTAACGGCGGCCCGGTAGGGCTGCCCTGGAGCACCATGCCGTGGCACGACGAGCACTTGAGTTCGTACAGCGATTGGCCCGAGCTCTTCTGTGGCGCCAAGAGCAGCGTGGCGGCGAGCACGAAGTGCATCATGCGATCGCCTCTTCGCGACGCTCGCGCGCGGCCCAGACGACGGCCGTCAGCATGAACGCGACAAAAAGCAGCGCGCCCCCGGCAATCCACATCACCGCTCCGGCGTTTTGCTGATCCACCAAGGCGGCGTTAAACGACCGTCCCGCAAGGTAATGCGCGTAGAGTACGTGCTTAGACGAGTAGATCGCTAGGCCGAGAAACGCCCCCGGTGGGATCGCCAAAAACAGATAGAAAATGCGAACCGGAAACGGCACTTGGTGTGGGCTATAGCCAACCTGGACTACCGACATCCAAAATATTAGCGCGACGCTGAGCAGCAACGCGTGCTCGGCGATGTGGATGCCCGGCGACTGAAGCGCTGCTTCATATAGGGGAGAAAAATGAATGCCCCACAGGACGGCAACGAAGGCCAGCCACGCGACCACGGGCGAGATGACGAACAGGAGCGCCGGATGGCGGGCGAACCGAGCAATCGCCCTGCCATAGCGCGGGGCAGGCAACGATACCAGTAGCAAGAGCGGTGCGCCCAGAAGCAGCAGCGGCGGGACGACGAACGCGAATATGAGGTGCTGCACCATGTGGGCCGCAAAAGACGCGTCAACCAAGGTATCGGCCGGCGGCAATAGTGCACCCACTGCGATGACGATGCCGGAGCAAAACGCCGCGATGCGCCAAAAGCCGAAGCGCCTATGCGGATAGCGAGAGGCATAAGCACGCACGCCCAACAGGTAGGTCGCCAGCACGATGGCGCCGAGCAATGCTTCCATCATGGGATCGTTTCCTCGTCGAACCCGCCGCGCTCGTTTCGACGAAGGCGGACGCGGGTGGCCTGGTGCACCCCACCACGTTTGCGCAACTCGTCCGCTAATGCGTACGCAATGATAAATCCGAGGGCCGGAGCTACAACAAATCCCCAGCGGTAGACGACGTTCATCACGTTCACCGCAACGTGGAGGTAGCGAGCCTGCACGTCGCCGCTTCCGGCAAGCGTGAGATCCAGCGCAAGCATGAACATCGCGACACCGGTAGCGGTGCGCCATGGCTTATCGCGCGGGCGATCGAGCAACTGATGCGGTTGCCGATCCTTGGTTATCCCCCGTTCGATGTACGGCCATAGGATGAGAAACCCAAAGAGCACGCCCGGCAACAATACGCCGGGGAAGAACGGAGAGGGAATCGTGTGTCCGAAAATATGAATCGCCCAAGGGAAGCTGATGCGCAGCGCGCCGTCCAGCCATCCCACATACCAATCCGGTTGCGCGGGGGAAGACGCCTGATACGCATTGTAGGGACCAAAGAGCCAGATGGGGTTGATCTGTACGAACGCGCCGAGTAGCACCAATGCGGCCACCGTGGCTACTCCGAGCGCCAGCGATTTTGCCGCGTAGTTTGGAAAGAGCGGCGAGCCGACGACGTTGTGTTCGGTCCGGTTTGGGCCACGAAACTGCGAGTGCTTCTGCCGCCACAGAATGGCTAGGTGCAAGCCAATGACGCCCGCAAGAGCCGCCGGCAGCAAGAACACATGAGCGGAAAACAGGCGCGGCCCAACCTGATCGCTGTAAGGAAAGGCGCCGCCGAGCAGCAAAAATGACGCCCAGGTTCCGATCACCGGAATCGAGAGCATCACCGAGTCGGCGATGCGCAAGCCGATCCCGCTAAGGAGATCGTCGGGAAGCGAGTACCCGGTGAACCCTTCACCCATCGCAAGCAGAAAGAGCACGACCCCCACGATCCAGTTGAGTTCGCGCGGATTGCGAAACGCGCCGGTGAAGAACACCCGACCCATATGGATCGTGATGCCGCCCACGAACAGCAATGCCGCCCAGTGGTGGATCTGCCGGATCAACAGCCCAGCGTTCACCGCAAAGCTTAAATGTAGTGCCGATGCATATGCGGACGACATCGTGACGCCGTCGAGCAGGCGGTATGGCCCGTGATAGACCACCTTCGTTAACGCGGGATCGAAGTTAAACGCTAAGAACGTTCCGGTAGCGAGCAAGACCAGAAAACAGTAAAGGTTGATCTCCCCGAGCATGAATGACCAATGGTCGGGGAACGCTTTTCGCAGCGCGTGCTTCATGAAGTGCGCCGTGCCGAGGCGATCGTCCAGCCAATCCACGAATTGGCGCGTCATGAACGATCCCAGAACCCCGGTCCGATAGGAACCGGGTAATCGCCGGTTGCTCGAAGATAACCCTGCGGATCGACCTCAATCGGGAGCTGCGGCAACGCGTGGTCGGCCGGTCCCGAGAGGACCCTACCGCCATGCACTACATCGAAAATCGACTGGTGACACGGGCACATCAATTCGTGTTCCTTGGCCCGATAGAGCGCGACCGGGCACCCCGCGTGCGTGCACACCTTCGAGTACGCCACGTATCCGTCGATGCTCGCTCCCATCCCGTCGGGTAAACGAATGAGCACCGTTTGCGATGCCGCATCGCCGACTGCACCCTCTGGAAAGACCGTAACGGTCGAATCGACGTTGAGCGCTTCCTTCGTCACGATCTCGCCGTTCTCGCGCACCATCCGGGAACCGGGCTTCCATTTTGTTTTGAACAGCGACCGGCCCGGGGCCGGCCCCCACGAACGGAACGGAAAGACCGCCGCCAAGCCGAATGCGCCCAGCGCGACGTATAGCAACTTGACCAGTGCGCCGTTGCGCGAAACCTCGCGCTCCGTTTGCAACAGTTCGCTGGTCGCCGCGCTTCGGTCCGCGCTATCGGATGGATACTCGTCGATGCGATCGACCACCCGATCGTGGCCGATAATCCAGAACGACCAGCCTAGCGCCGCCCCAACGAAACCGATGAGCGCAGCCGCAAGCGCCAACCCTTCCAGCTGTATCGAAGCATGCATGATATATGCGACCATGAACGCCAGGCTGCCGAGGATGGCGATGGCGAGAAAGGCCGCGATTGCTCTCACCCTATCGATGTTCATCGGATCAAATAAATCGCGCACCAGATGCCGACCCAGACGATGAATACAAAATGCCAATAGTAGGAAATAGCCTCGGCTCCGGCGCGCTGATTAGCATTCATTGCGGGGCTTCGTAATGCAAAATACAACCCGGCGAGCAGGATGACGCCGGCCGTGACGTGCAGCAGATGAAACCCCGTCATAGTGTAGTAGAGCGATCCGTACGCGTTGCTCGCGATGGAGAACGTATCTTTTGCGTAGCCAATCAACGCGACGGCAACGAACGCTACGCCGCAAACCACCCCGCTAGCAAGCCAGCCGTGGGCGGCTTTGTATCGCTGCCGCGCGAGGGCGCGAGTCATCAAAACCATGGCGATACTTGAGACCAGCAGTAAGAGGGTGCCGAACGAAGCCGAGGCAACATCCAAGTGCACGCCGGGAGGCGGCCAGGCTGCCGCCTGGCTGCGAAGATCGAAGTATGCGGCAAACAAGCCCGCAAAAAACATCAGCTCCGACGCGAGGAAGAGCACCACACCAAAGACGAGAGGATGCGCGCGGATAGCTAGCGGGGATTCGACTCTCACCGTATACGACGTCTCCTTGCCATCGGGGGTACCCGCGGTGCTCCGTTTTGAAACCTTGCAAGCTGGGTAGTCAACGGACGATGCCACTCTTTCATCCGGCATCCGTGCAGGCGCGGTTGCTCAGCGGAGATTGGACGATTTTTTTAGTTGCGTCGTTGGGCGTAGCCGTAGTGATGTATGCGCTCATCATCCTACCCGCCATCGTATGGCGACGTCGTCCCGATAGCGGACTTCCGCCGCAGTTCAATAAAAATCAGCGCTGGTCGATCGTCTATATCGGCGTTCCGTTCTTACTCGTCGCTGGATTGTTCGTACCGTCGGAGTTGCGTCAAAAACAGGTCGATGCCATCGCGTCTTCTCCATCGGTGGTCGTCAATGTAACGGGCTTTCGATGGTCGTGGCGCTTCGAATACCCGCAGAGCGGCGTCACCGTTGTCGGAACGCCGCGGACCGTTCCCACCCTCGTGCTTCCCCTCGACGAAACGACCCAGATCAACCTCACCTCGGTCGACGTCGATCACTCGTTTTGGGTTCCCGCGTTTCTTTTTAAGCGCGACGCCCTTCCTGGGTATGACAATCATTTCGATCTGACGCCGACTCGCATAGGCGAATTCCGCGGTGTTTGCTCGCAGTTCTGCGGCATCGACCATGCATACATGCTCTTCCGCGTGCGCGTCGTGCCAGTTGCAACTTTCGCTCGTTGGAGCGCCAGCAAAGGACGTGCGACGTTATGATCCAGTGGTTGACCGCGACCGATCATAAGAGGATCGGGATCATGTACATGGTATCGACGTTCTTCTTCTTCGTCGTTGCGGGCTTACTCGCGCTCGTCATTCGTACCCAGCTTGCGGCGCCGAACCTGGACATCGTATCGTCACATACCTACAGCCAGGTGTTCACCCTTCATGGAACCGCGATGGTTTTTCTCTTCGTAGCGCCGTTTGGTTTAGGCCTGGCGAATTACCTCGTACCATTGCAAATCGGCGCGCCCGATATGGCCTTTCCTCGATTAAACGCAACGTCATTGTGGCTCTTTATTTTCGGCGGCCTCACCGTACTCTCGGGAGCCGTGGTCGCGGGCGGCGCGGCAGCCTCCGGATGGAGTTCCTACGCGCCGCTCTCGGAAATTAGGATCTCCGCCGGTGCCGGCCAAGACCTGTGGATTATCGGCATTCTGATGGTCTCCATCGCATCGATACTCACCGCCGTCAATCTCATGACGACCGTTTTTCTCTTGCGAGCGCCCGGGATGACGATGTGGCGCATGCCGATCTTCACCTGGGAGATCGTGGCGACGTCGCTGTTGATTCTCATGGCGTTCCCACCGCTCGCCTCGGTCCTAGCCATGCTGTTGATCGACCGGCATCTCGGCGGCCACTTCTTCGATCCGTCGCAGGGTGGAAACGTCGTTCTCTACCAGCATCTTTGGTGGTTCTTCGGGCATCCGGAAGTCTATATTATGATCTTGCCGTACTTCGGCATCGTCACCGAAGTCGTGGCCGTCTTCTCGCGTAAACCCGTCTTCGGATATGTCGAACTCGTGCTCGCGGCGTTTGCAATCGCCGGGCTCTCGATGGGCGTCTGGGCGCACCATATGTTCACGACCGGGGCGGTAAACGACGCATTCTTCTCGGCCACGTCATTCTTGATCGCGATTCCAACCGGGGTAAAGTTCTTTAACTGGATCGGCACGATGTGGAAGGGTTCGATCGAGCTGACGACGCCGATGTTGTTCGCTTTGGGCTTCATGCTCAACTTCTTAATAGGCGGCATCACCGGCGTGATGCTCGCCTCGCCACCAATCGATTTCGACGCGCACAACAGCTATTTTCTCGTCGCTCACTTCCACTACGTGCTCGGCGGCGGAAGCCTCTTCGCTATCTTCGCCGGCTTATTTTTCTGGTTTCCGAAAGTCTTCGGCGTCCAGCTCAGCGAGAGGCTCGGGAAGTGGTTTTTTTGGCTCTTCTTCCTGGGCTTCAACCTGACGTTCTTTCCCATGCATATTATGGGCCTTGAGGGTATGCCGCGCCGCGTGGTGACGTACCCGAACATCGAGCATCTCGCGTTGCTCAACGGTCTGGCTACGGCTGGAGCATTCGTCATAGCGCTGGCCGTCGTGCTCTTCGGCTTTATCGTGCTGCTCGCGTTTCGCAAACGCGTGCCCGTGCCGAACGATCCTTGGGGCGGCTATACGCTCGAGTGGGCAACGAGTTCGCCTCCTCCCGAATTCAATTTTCATTCCCTACCCAACATTTCATCCGAACGCCCGGTTTTCGACGCGCGACAAGCCGCGGCGCGAGCCGCAGAGGGCCTAGCGTGAGGACGTTCGTCGCACTGTTCTTGAGTTCGGCAACATTCGGCATCGCGATTGCCACGATATACAATCTTACTTCGCACGAGCTCGCCGGGACATTTTTGCTCGGGATTATGGCAGCCGCGCTAGTCTTCGCCGCGGGATATGCCATCGTCGCCGAGCGCGACGCCAACCTCGATGGGGACCGAAAGGACGAGCCCATGGCCGAGGCTGCAGGCGAAGATTTGGGTATATTTACGACCTCGAGCGCCTGGCCGATTCTTATGGCGTTGTCCGTGCTCGTTTTCCTGATCGGCGCGATCTGGGTACCATTCTTGTTGTTTACCGGCCTCGCCGCAATGCTCCTGATTGTATGGCGACTTGGGGCCGAGAGTAACCGCACCGGCGGTCGCGGCTCGATATAGGCGATTGGCTCAGCGTCGCCGCGGCCCAGCGCGCACCCAACCTCGGCTCGCCGTGCGCAGCCTCCCACGCGCGCGATGTCTAGCCTACGCTACCAGATGTCGTAAAGATCGGACGTAAGCGAGGCTTGTGGGCGTGCGACGTGAGCCGTGCAATTCAGCGCTGCGTCCGCGGGTTGTGCGCGCATCTGCGCTTGCACGGTTTCACCGGCCATGACGGTGACGAGTTGCGGGCACGCCGTCGTTTCGCTTGACAAGCGAATCAGCGTTCGCCCCGGCGTTAGGTTTGATACGACCGCAACCCCGTGCCGGTCGGTGAAGACCTGCCGATAGGAGCCCCCGCTTTGCACTTCAATCGGCGCGCCGATCAGCGGCCGTTGCGCGCTGTCGCGCACCGCGACGCGGACCGAGCCTAAGGAAGAGCCCGCCAAGGCGGGCGCAATGCCGGTTGCGGCACTCGCGCAGATAAAGGCGGCTGCCATCGCTACAATTCGCTTTTGCATACTGCATTCTTACCACCCATCGCCGGCAACGAAACAGGCCACCGCTAGGGCAAGCGATGGCCCGTCGTGCCGTTACGTCATGTGTCGCCCTATGGCGAGTACGAGCAGTCGGAGACGTTGTTATCGTACTCCATTTGAATCTCCCAGGTATCGGCACCGAGTTGCACGTTGCCGGTGGGGACGCCGGCTGCCGGCGCGCACAGATCGCCGATTTCGCCGCCGGTCTGGTTGTACCAGGCGACGTTATT
>Ga0207416_1001101_pt1 | contig 38719 bp, 37 predicted proteins | sample PaiPotPPM11metaG_FD_184107 | JGI IMG/M metagenome (GOLD analysis project Ga0207416, IMG submission 184107) | Iron sulfur acid spring bacterial and archeal communities from Banff, Canada, to study Microbial Dark Matter (Phase II) - Paint Pots PPM... ...
CGATGTTGCCACCACCGGCTGCACGCTGGACGCCTGCGCGCTGGCTCTGCAACGTGCCGGGGCGACTTCCGTGTATGCGCTGGTCGTCGCCCGACGCGCGCTCGGCGACGATGGGCATGTTTAGCCCTCAGCCGCCGCAGCCGACAGCGGCGCCGGCGCTTCCTGATCGGCGCCGTTTGGTGCGGGCACGTCCGGTCGCAGGTTGTACTGCGGCAGTCGGAGTTGCTCGCGTACCTGACCGATGGCCCGATAGACCTGCAGATTAGACAAGCCCAACTCAGCGGCGATCTGCTTATGGACGCCCACGGGCGGCAACGGCAAGAGGGGCACGTAGCGGTCTTGGACCGCCGTGATCTGTTCGACGGACAACGGCCGTTGCTGTACTTCCCACCAGCTCGGCAGACCTAGGCGCGCGCGCAGGTCACGCACCACACGCCTGACGGCGCCCTTAGGGAGCGACAGCTCCGTGGCGACCTGCTGGCGAATGCCGTCAAATTCTTGTGGCGACGCGAGCTCGAGGTAGCGCTTTTCGATGGCCGCGATCTGGTCGGCGCTCGTGGCCGCGGCATCGCCTCGTTTGGCAGGATGGATGGCGCGTGCGGTCATCTCGTCGGGCTGCGCCAACGCCTCCGCCGGTACCACCAAGGTGCTGGCGCCGGCGACAAGCTTCGTTACCTCGGCAGGTTGGGGCGGAGCTTGATCCGGATTCTGAGACGCCCTGGCCGTCGCCTCCCCTGCTGGCGCGACGGGCCCGTTTCGCACGCCCAGCGGGGCGGAAGGCAGGACCGGCGTGACGGCGGACTTCGCAGTCACCTGGAGACGGCGTTTTGCCCGTTCAAGGCTGTCGCACGCGGGGCAGATAAGGTGCTTGTAGTCGGTTGCCTTAAACCATTTGCCACACGACGCGCACCTCAGCTTTCGCTCCGCCATGGCTCCCTCCATCCCCCCGGCTATGCGTGACTTCTCCCCTCCTAGTATTCCACACCGTCATTCCAGTCGATCTGCTACCCGGCGCTCCTGCTGCGCGCCCGGTAGACTGTGCGATGTCGATTTCTGGAAGGACACGCGTTGCGGGCATCCATCTATCTCATGGCGATCACCGCGCTGTTCATCACCTGTCTCATTACGGCCAACATACTGGCAGTGAAGCTCGTCGCGGCGGGTCCATTTATACTTCCCGCGGGCATCATCATCTTCCCGCTGTCGTACCTGTTTGGCGACGTACTGACGGAGGTCTACGGCTACGCGACGACTCGCCGGGTGATCTGGTTGGGGTTTGCCTGCAATCTGCTGGCCGTTCTGGCCTTTGCGCTGGCGCAGGCCGCACCGGCCGCGCCCTTCTGGCACGGCCAGGACGCCTTTGTGGCCATACTCGGCGCTACGCCGCGCTTGCTTGCCGCCTCGTTTGTCGCCTACCTGTTGGGTGAGTTTTGCAACAGCTACGTGCTCGCGAAGCTCAAGATTGCCACTCGCGGACGCTGGCTCTGGACGCGCACGATCGGCTCGACGGTGATCGGGCAGGGTCTCGATTCGGCGGTGTTCGTTACGCTTGCCTTCATCGGCGTCTTGACCGGCGGCGACCTGGTGACGACCATCCTGAGCCAATGGCTGGTGAAGACGGCCTACGAGATTCTGGCAACACCATTCACGTATGCCATCGTCAATTACCTGAAGCGGGTGGAGGGGCTGGACACCTACGACCATCACACCAACTTCAGTCCTCTCGCCGTTGCCGACTAGCGCGATCCGCAGCCGCGCGACGCCGCGTTCGCCGAGAGACTCGCGGGTGCGCTTGATGCAAGCCGCCTGGCCGCCGGCTTTGGTGGCGCTGTGCTGCTGCTTAGGCGCTCTACCGCTGCTCGCGTCCCATCCGCCTGCTACCAGCGACGGAATGTTCCACCTGTTGCGTGCCGTCGAGCTGGACCGGCAGTTGCGCGCCGGTGTGGCCTATCCGCGGTGGGCGCCGGACTTCTATCTGGGCTACGGCTATCCGATCTTCTTGTTCACGCCCTTGTTGCCTTATTACCTGGTCGAGATGGTTCACCTGTTCGGGACATCGTTTTCGCAGGCAATGGGCGCTGTGGAGGCCGGCGCGTTGTTCGCCTCCGGCCTGTTGTGCTTCAACTGGCTCCGCCGGCTGCTTTCCCCCGTCGCCAGCGCGTGCGGAGCCGTGCTCTATGCGCTGGCGCCCTATCACCTGGTGAACCTGTACTTTCGCGGCGACCTCGCCGAGTTCGTTGCGGCTGCCTGGTTCCCGGCCATTCTGCTCGCACTGTGGGCTATGTTGGAGCGTCCGGCTGTGTGGCGCCTCGTCCTCCTGGCCTCGTCCGTGGCCGCCCTCTTGCTCACCCATCTGGTGTCCGCCTTGTTGTTTCTCCCCTGTGTTGCCGCCATCGCGCTGGTGAGCGTCGCGCTGACGTACTCGCGCCGGCCGCTCGCGCGGCTTGGCGCGGCCGCGGGTGCCGCCGCGCTCGGACTAGCGCTGGCGGCCTTTGCCTGGCTGCCAGCGGTTGCCGGCGTCCCCTACGCCACCTTTGCCAAACTGTTGCGCTTCTACAACTTCGAAGACAACTTCGCGACGGTGAGCCAGCTTTTCTCGCACCAACTCCTGCAAGCCTACGGCTACATCTTCGCCGGTGGCAAGCAGTATGGCTACCAGTTTGGCGCGATCCAGAGCTTGGCGGCGGTCGCCGGCTTACTTGTCTTGCCTTTCGGCTGGCGACGGCTCAGGCCTAGCTCACGAGGAGCTGTTGCCGTGCTGATCATCGTCCTGCCGATCGCGCTGCTCGGCTGCCTTCGCCTCTCAGCACCTATCTGGACCCGGCTTCCGGCGCTCCAGCTCGTGCAATTTCCGTGGCGGCTCCTGGCCGTGGCCGCGTTACCGGTCGCGTTGCTCGCCAGCCTTGCCGTCGACGCCATCCCGTCCAGGCTTCGCCGCGGCGTCGGCCTCGCTGTCTGCATTGCTACCAGCGCATCCAGCCTGGTCCTGCTGCATCCGCTGCGCATGGCGGTTCCGGCGAGCTACGCCACGGCGACCGGAATCGCCCAGTTTGAGCTGCTCTATCATCTGGCCGGCACCTCAGCGGCGGCGGAATACCTTCCACCGACCGTCAAGACGCGTCAGACCGTTTCCGCGGTCGCCAGCAAGGCGGCCACCGGCTACGCACCACCGGAAGATCCTGCCGCCACCACGCCCGCGTGGGATCCCACCGAAGGTCGTCAACGGTACACCTTCGATACGTCAAGTCCCGGTGAGGTGGTGCTTCCCGTCCTGGACTTTCCAGGTTGGACCGCGACGATCGACAGCAATCCAACGACGATTCAGCCGGCCGAAGACTCCGGACTTGTCACGCTGCAGTTACCGGCTGGGCGACATACCGTGGCGCTGGTTTTCGGCGCCACCAAGATCGTTCGCGTCGCCGACCTCGTGTCGGCCGCCGCGGTCCTGCTTGCCATCTTCTTGATCGTGGCTTTCCGGCTTCAACGCCCGCAACAGGCCGGCGTTTCCGCGCGAGAGCCCGTCCCACCGTCCAGTGTCAAGAAACGCCTGGTGAGAGCGTGGCCCCAACGATACACGGTCGCCGTCCCCACTGTCGTGCTGATCCTGGTGAGCTTGGCCGTCGGCCTGCTCGGTAGCCGAGCCACTCACTCTGCCTGGCAGTCACTGGACGTTTCCTTTCCAGGTGGACTGACCCTGCAGGGTTACTTACTGTCGCCTCCGTCCAATGGAGGCAGCGGAGCCGCGGTCGTCTCCCCCGGCGACGCACTTACATTGCGGGTGGAGGGAAGCGCGCCCACGGGCACACATCTCGCTGTCCGTCTCACCAACGCGGCCGGGACCGATTGGGCGGACTGGGAAAGCGCGCTGACGTCACCGGTCACTGAGATGACGCTGCGGGTCCCGGCGGCGCAGCCACCTGGGCTCTATGAGCTCCGGCTGGGATCGCTCCAACCCGGAGGACCTCCAGATTTCTCCATCGCTCGTGCTGGGATGGTGCGTCTACTCCCCGTCGATGGATTCGTAGCAATCGGCCCGCTCATCATCATGCCGGACGCGGCTCTCCAGCCTACTACGGCAGCCGTGGCTGGACCCGGAATCGGCTCAGCGCCTCAGGCCCCGATTGGGCAGCCGCTGATCATCTGGCCGAATCGCGCCGGCCTCTCACAAGTGGCCCTGCCGGCACAGGTGAGCGCAGGCTCGTCGCTGGCAATCACCTGGACCTGGATGGCCAATCCGCGCTGGCGAGGAACCGAACGCCTCGTCGAGGCGATACACCTCACCGACGCTCGAGGGCACGTCGTCGCCGCGGCCAACACGGAGCCGGCGGACGGGTACTTCCCCACGCCGTTCTGGCTGCCGGGCCAGCGCGTTGCCGACCGCCCTTCCCTACTCGTCCCAGCCGATGTACCGCCAGGCGAGTACGATCTGAGCGTTGGGCTGATGGACGGCGACCGCGCGTTGCCGGCGCAGGACGCGGCCGGGGAGCCGGCGGGCGACGACGCCGTTGTTGGGCGCGTGTCGGTGACGCCTCCCACAACGGCGGCGCCTTGGACCGGTCCCAGTCAGCAGATCGGCCAGCTCGCCGTGCAACTGGCAGAACCCTTGACAACGGCCGTCCCCGGTTCCTCTTGGCATATCGCGTTGGAGTGGCATTCCACCGACCGTCTCGGCGCCGATTACGTCGCCAGAGTTGAGCTGCGCCAGGGCGGCCAGGTTGTCGGCGCGACAGAGGCGCCAATCGGCGGCGCCAGGTACCCCACGAGTCGGTGGCGACCCGGTGAGACTGAGCGACAGGAACTGGATATCCCGATCTCCGGCACAGCCGCGGCAGGCCCGGCGGAATTGACCATTGTGCTGTCGGAACACGGAACGCCGACGGGACAGATCGCCATTGGCAAGGTTACTATCGCCGGACGAGCGCACGTGTTCACAGCCCGACCGACCATCATCCACTTGGCGCAGTTTGGCGATGGCATTTCGCTCCAAGGGTATGATCTGCTGGCAGATGGGGCGCCTGCGATCGGGGGCACGCCCCAGGCGCGTCGAACGCTGGAGGCAACGCTGTACTGGAAGGCCGTCGGTCCCACGCCCGCGCCGCTGAAAGTTACCGTCCAGTTGCTCGACGCCGGCAATCGACTTGTCGCTCAGCGCGATAGCGAGCCGGGCGCGGGAGCGGCGCCTACCACGAGTTGGGTCGCTGGGGAGATCGTGCAGAGTCGACACCAGCTCGCCATCAGCGGTCTTGCGCCAGGGACATACCATCTCATCACGGCGCTCTACGATCCGGCCTCTGGGCAGCGCATCTCCTCGCCGCGCGGCGATACCGAGACGCTCACTGACGTGGTAGTCCCGTGACATCCTGTCGGGCGGTTTCCGCGTGCGGCGCCATGATCGGCGCCAGACCTCCGAACTCGCACACCTCGCTGGCCGGCGGAATCGCCGCCGGGTCCGGCTCGTGACTACTGCAACGCGGCCGCTCCAACAGGAGTCGAGCAAGGGACGTGATTGGTCACCCTAGTTACCTCGTTCGTCGCCGCCTTGTTGGCCTTCACGCTGCCGCTGGCGGCCTACCTGCGGACGCTCGCCCCGGGCGAGGTCGGCGGCGACGCTGGGGAGTTTCAGGTTGTGCCCGCGATCCTGGGCGTCCCGCACTACACGGGCTATCCGCTGTATACCCTGCTGGGCCACCTGTGGCTCGCCGTCGACCCCGTCGGGACGGTAGCCCTACGGATGAACGCCTTGTCGGCGCTGGCGGCGGCGCTCGCCTGCCTGGCTGTCTTCCTTGCCGTGCGAGCCGCGGGCGGCGGCGTCTGGAGCGGACTGGCCGGCGCGGCGACGCTGGCCGTATGTCCCTTGCAATGGCAGTGGGCCACGATAGCCGGCGTCCGAGCGGCCGCCGGGGCCTTCGCGGCGCTGGTACTGGCGGCAGCCTTTCGTTGGGCCGCCTCGGCCCGCATCAGGCGCGATCGGCCGATCGGCCTCGCATCCCAAACGACGGCGCGGGGCCGCCCTGGGCCGGTCGCGCTATTGCCGCCCGGTGCAGCGCCGGACGATGAGGGTCGCGCGGCAACCGGCTGGTTTCTCATCCTGTGTCTTGCTCTTGGCCTGGCGCTCGCGCACCACCGATCGAGCGTTTTCTTCCTCCCCGCGCTCGCCGTGTACGTCGTGTTCGTAGATTCGGGAATGCTCAGGCGCTGGTCCGTCGTGCTCGCCGGACTGGTACTGATCCTCGCTCCGTTGTTGCTCTACCTGTACTTGCCGGTGCGCTCGGCGATGGGAGCCGCCTACGATCAGTTTCACCCAACTACTTGGCCGGCATTCGCCGAGCTGGTCTTTGCTCCACACCTGAGTCAATCGCTGCTGACCATTCCCCCGGCGCAATGGCCCGGCCGGGCGCTGGAGCTGGGCGGCGCCCTGCGCGACCAATTGGGCCCGCTGACCTGGCTGGCGGCAGTGGGGCTCGCCGTGGCGGCACGTTTTCGGGCGCGGGAGCTGATCTGCGTCGGCATCTTCGGCGGCCTGGTCTGCGCACAGGTGTTGGGTTGGAACATCGGTGGTGGGCGGCTGAACGTGGTCTACCTGATTCCGGTGCTGGTAGTTTGTGCCATGCTGGCGGGCGCCGGAACGGAAGCTTGCTTGCGTCTCGCCGCCCGTATCCTCGGTACACGCCATGTGCCGGCAACAGCGCTCCTGCTGGTCGTAATAGCAGCGGGTCTGGTAGTACGTGGTCTGGACACCCGGCAACTTCAACGAGCGGCCGCGCAAGCGCCGCTGGACGCCTACCATCAGGACTTGACGGCCGGATGGAAGGGGCATCGGCTGGCCGCGGCGGCCCTGCCGTACCTGCAGCCGAACGCGCTGATCGCCGCCGATTGGGAGCAGGCCACGATCTTCTGGTATCAAAAACTCGTCGCCCGTACGCTTCCCTCGGTGGCCATCGACTTCGGGTCCGGCTCGGTCGCCGACCTCTCACCGGAGGCGTTGAGCCGCCAGTTTCCCGACCGGCCCGTCTATCTGGCCCGCGGCGTCACTTGGGCGACTGGACGCCACCCATCCGCCGCTGGCCCCCTGGTGTCACTGAGCGATCAGCCGCGCCTGACGCCGCCTCCCGGAATCACTGCGCTCAACGCGACCATGGAGGGCGACATGCAGCTCGCCGGCTACCAGCTCTTTGATGAGCGCGGCCAACGCGTCGCCGACGTACCACCCGCGTCATCAGTGGCCGGCGTCATGCTGGTATGGAAGGCGGAGCAGCGACAGCAGCACGACCTGTCGGTATCGGTGCGGCTGCTCGACTCGGGCAGCGTCGTTGTCCGAAGCGTCGACAACAGCAGTCCCGTGTACGGGCTAGCGCCGACCACGACCTGGTCTGCCGGCGAATATGTGAGCGACTATTACGAGCTGCCGCTCAGCGGATTGGCGCCTGGCACGTATCGACTGCTAGCGCTGCCTTACTTCCAACCCTCGCCCGGCAAATTCCAGAACCTTGAGGCGCTCGACGCCGCCGGTAAGCCGGTCGGCGCCGGCGCAATCATCACCCAACTTCAACGGTGAATGGTCTGCAATGACGGCGTGGCGGCAGATGCGCCACAGAGTTTTGCTACCCGCTATCGCCGATAGGGGTGTTGTACGGAGCGCGGGCGTCCCGCCCGCCCGACGCCTACCGGTGAGGTGGCATCGGTTGAGCGTATGCGGTACCTGCCTCCGCGACCGGACCGGGGCGGGCGGGACGCCCGCGCTCCGTACAACACCGCCAGATCGATACGAAACTGTGAGGCGCGCACCGTGGTAGCCTGGACGGCATGAACGTATCCGACTTCGATTACGAACTTCCGTCCCACTTGATCGCCCAGAAGCCGTTGGCCGAGCGCGATGCCTCCCGTCTGCTGGTCGTGGATCGCCGAACCGGTAGCTGGGAGCACCGCCGTTTCCTCGACTTGCCGGACCTACTGCAACCAGGCGATGTGGCCGTGGTGAATGACACCAAGGTCATTCCGGCGCGACTGCGCGGTCGCAAGGAGACGGGGGGGAACGCCGAAGTCCTACTCGTCCGCCCCCTGGACAACAATCGTTGGCTGGCAATGACCCGTCCCGGGTTGCGGCCCGGCCAGCGCGTGCGGTTCGGCGCCTACGGTGGCGCGACGCTAACGGCGGAGGCGGTAGCGGTGTGTGCCGACGGCCTCCGGGAGGTGGCGTTAGCCGCCCCCGGTTCCCTTCAAGAGGCGCTGCAGGCGTTGGGCGAGTTGCCGACGCCGCCGTACGTGCGAGGGAGGCTGGCTCAGCCAGGGCGTTATCAGACCATCTATGCGCGACAGGATGGCTCGATCGCCGCGCCCACGGCAGGTCTTCACTTTACGCCGCGGGTGTTCGACGCACTGTCGAAGCGTGGCATCGCAGTGGAGCGACTGACCTTGCATGTCGGCCTCGGCACTTTCCGACCGGTGAAGACCAACCAGGTCGAAGCTCACACCATGCACTCCGAACGATATATTCTCGCGGTCGACGTCGCGGAGCGCCTCAACGCCGCCCACGGCGCCGGCCGCCGCATCATCGCCATCGGCACCACCGTTACTCGCGCGCTGGAGTCCGCGGCCGGCGCCAACGGTGAGTTGCGGGCGGGCGACACGGATACGTCACTGTTCATCAGGCCCGGCTATGACTTTCGCATCGTCAAGGGGTTGCTGACCAACTTTCATCTTCCCCGTTCCACCTTACTTATGCTCGTCAGTGCCTTCGCGGGAAGGGACCGGGTGCTGGCGGCGTATCAGGAGGCGGTGGGACAGGCATATCGCTTTTACAGCTTCGGTGACGCAATGTTGGTGGTCTGATAATTTGCAGCCAGTTTCATCCGTGCGGGCCGCGGTGCGCCGCCGGGCTGACTGCTGTAGAAGCAGGCAATAACCGAGGTGACGGGGGCCCGGGGCCGCGATTGCGATCGGCGGCCAGAAGGGCCGGACTGCGGTCCCTTTCATTTGGCGAGGACCGCCCGCGGGTGTCCTATTGACAGCGGCCATAATATGACATAGACTTTCTTTTGTGAGTGATATGCGAAAGGAAGTCACTATCATGATTACGCTCGAGACACGCAAGTGGTGGGCGCTCGGCGCGATGACGCTCGCCGTGCTGGCCGTCGGCCTCGACGGCACCGTGCTCAGCCTCGCGCTGCCAACTCTGGCTGCCGCGCTGCACGCCTCCGAGGCGGACCTCCAGTGGTTTTCTTCCGGGTACTTGTTGGTGCTGGCCGCCGGCATGCTTCCGGCTGGGCTACTCGGCGACCGCTACGGCCGCAAGAAGGTGATGCTTTTTGCGCTGGTGCTGTTCGGGGCGGGTTCGCTCGCCTGCGCCTACGCGCCCTCGTCGAGCGCGTTCGTCGCCGCCCGTGCCGTGCTCGGACTCGCCGGGGCGGCCCTGGTCACGATGGCTCTGTCCGGTCTGACGGTGCTCTTCTCGGAGGAGGAGCGGCCGCGGGCGGTCGGGGTCTGGGCCGCCGCCAACTTCCTGGCCTTGCCGATTGGCCCGATCCTGGGCGGCTGGCTGCTCAGCCACTACTGGTGGGGCTGGGTGTTCCTCATCAATGTGCCGGTCGCCCTGGTAGGACTAATCGCCGTAATCGCGCTCCTGCCCGAGTCGCGGGCCGCAAAGCGGCCGAGGCTGGACCTGGTCGGCGTGCTGACTTCCAGCGCCGGCCTGGTGGGGGTGACGTATGGGCTGATCGAAGCGGGCCAGCACGGCTGGGGCAGCGCGAGCGCGGTGCTGCCGCTCCTCGCCGGGGCGGTGGTGCTGGTGACGTTTGTCTATTGGGAGCGTTGGCTCGGTCTCCTTCCGGGCGGCCAGCCGCTGTTCGACATCGCGCTTTTCAGCTCGGCTGCCTTTGCCTGGGGGGTGATCCTGACGGCCACCTGCGCTCTTGCCATGGTTGGCGTGCTGTTCACCATGCCGCAGTACTTCCAAGCGATCCTTGGGACTGACGCCCAGGGCGCCGGGTTTCGGCTGTTGCCCCTGATCGGTGGATTGGTGCTCGGCGCGGTGCCGGCCGATCGGCTCGCGGCCAGGATCGGCGCGCAGCTCGCCGTGGCGCTCGGCTTCGCACTGCTGGCGGTCGGGCTGGTCGCCGGGGCGACTACGAGTGTGAGCTCGGGCGACGGGTTTGCTGCGGCGTGGACCGCCGTGTGCGGAGCCGGGATGGGGATGGCCCTGGCCACGGCGACATCGGGGGCGCTGGTCCAGCTGTCGGCGGATCGGAGTGGGGTGGGCTCGGCGGTCATGCAGGCGGTTCAGAAGCTCGGCGGGCCGTTCGGGGCAGCGATCCTGGGATCCGTCCTCAACGCCACGTACCAGGGGAAGCTGAACGTGGCCGTGCTGCCGGCGTCTGCCGCGGACGCTGCGGCTAGGAGCGTCTTCGCCGGGGTCGCGGTGGCTCACCGGCTCGGCTCGGCGGCGCTGCTGAGCACCGTGCGCGGCGCCTTTGTCCAAGGTATGGATGCCGCGCTAATTGTTGCCGCCGGGATCGCCGTGGCGGGCCTCGTCCTCGCGCTCATCTTCCTGCCGCGGCGGTCTGACAGGGTGGCGGCAGCGGAAGCCGGTAAAGTAGAATTGGAGCATGCTGGTGTGGCGTGAGGCTGATCCTTCCGTCCTCGGGTTGCGCGAGCGAAAGAAGGTCAAGACTAAGGCGGCGATTCAGCAACACGCGCTGCAGCTAATTCGGGAACAAGGCTTCGCCGCCACCACGGTGGAGCAGATCGCCGAGGCGGCGGAGGTCTCGCCGAGCACATTCTTTCGCTACTTCCCGACCAAGGAAGATGTCGTGCTCTATGACGACCTCGACCCGTTGCTCGCCGGGGCGTTTGCGGCCCAACCCGCCGACCTGAGCCCAATCCAGGCGTTGCGCGGAGCGCTGCACGCCGTGTTCGCCCGGTTGCCCGGCGAGGAGCTGGCCCAGCAGTGGGAACGCGCCAGATTAATCCTCGCGGTGCCCGAGCTTCGCATGCGCATGCTGGACCAGTTTGCGGGGACGATTCAGCTTTTGGAGGCGATGGTAACCGAACGGGTAGGGCCTCGTGCGGACGAGCTCGCCGTACGCACCTTCGCTGGAGCGGTGCTGGGGGCGCTGCTGGCCGTGCTGGTCGCCGGCGCCGAGGATCCGACGGCCGACTACCTCGCGCTGATGGATGCCAGCCTGGCCTACGTAGAGGCTGGCTTGCCGTTGTAACACCGCAGACCCTGTGGCGGCGCGCCGCCGCCGGCGTGGATGAAAAGCCCCTCTCCAGCTTGCTGGGGAGGGGTTGGGGAGGGGCATTTTCAGAGCGGCGATGCCCGGTATGGCTGCGTGCGCCGCCCCGGCGTCTCTCGTGATTCCGGCTCGTAGTTGCCATGGCACAATGGCAGGAGGACTGAGTCCCCATCAAGGCGAAGGGACGTGCTGCGTGGCTACTCAATACGAAGGCAAGGTCAACGCGCCGAGATTTCCAACCCAGCTCGACTGGCTCAATACCGATCGCCCCGTTACCTTGGAAGAGCTACGGGGAAAACTCGTATTGCTCGATTTCTGGACCTTCTGTTGAATTAACTGCATGCACATACTTCCGCAGTTGCGGAAGCTGGAGCGCAAGTACGCCGGCGCGTTGCAGGTGATCGGCGTCCACTCCGCCAAGTTTCGCGCCGAGCAGGCCACGGAAGCCGTGCGCGATGCGATCTTGCGCTACGGGATCGAACATCCGGTGGTCAACGACCGCGACTTCCGCGTCTGGCAGGAGTACGCGGTGCGCGCCTGGCCGACGCTCATGTTCATCGACCCGCACGGCAAGGTGATCGGCAAACACGAAGGGGAGTTTCAGCTCGACACGTTTGACCGCTTGATCGGCCAAATGATCGCGGCATTCGAGGCGGAGGGCGCCATCGATCGGACCCCGCTGCACTTCCGATCTGAATCGATGCCGACCGGTCCGCTGCTCTTCCCAGGCAAAGTGCTGGCTGACGCCGCCTCCCAACGGGTGTTCATCGCCGATTCGGGACATCACCGGATCGTCTGCGCCCACGTCGACGGGATGGTAGAGCGGATCGTCGGGGAGGGGACGCCAGGCCTGCAGGACGGTAGCGCCGAGACGGCCAGATTCAACAGCCCGCAGGGACTGGCCCTCGAGGGCGACGCCCTCTACGTGGCCGACACGGAGAACCATGCCATTCGCATGGTGTCCCTCCAGACGGGCGAAGTGCTGACGCTGGCCGGGACCGGCGAGCAAGGCTACGACCGTCGTGCGGAGGGGCCGGGACGCCGCGTCGCACTGAGCTCGCCGTGGGACCTCGCCATCGCTGGGTCCACGCTCTACGTAGCAATGGCTGGTACCCACCAGATTTGGACGCTCAACCTGAACGACGGGGCCATTCGAGCCTGGGCCGGCAGTGGGACCGAGAACCTGGTCGATGGATCGCTGGCCACGGCGCAGTTCGCCCAGCCGAGCGGCCTGGCGCTCAGCGAGAACACGCTGTATGTTGCCGACAGCGAGGCGAGCGGCATTCGGGCCATCGATCTGCACAGCGGGCAAGTGCGCACCTTGGTTGGTCTCGGTCTCTTCGAGTTTGGCGACGTGGATGGCGAAGGAGACGACGCGCGCCTCCAGCACCCGCTCGGCCTCTGTTTGGCCGCGGACACGCTGCTCGTTGCCGACAGTTACAATCACCGGATCAAGACGCTTGATCCGTGCACCTGCGTCGTGGCGACCTGGGCCGGCAACGGCACGGCCGGCATGCGCGACGGTCCCGCGGCGCATGCGCAATTTCGGGAGCCCGGCGGCCTGACCGCGACTTCTGATCTGATTTACGTCGCCGACACGAACAATCACCTGATCCGGACGGTCGATCGCCGGTCGGGCGAGGTGGGCACGCTGCTGTTGACAGGGCTGTAGACCATCGTTGTCCCTGAGCGTCTCGACCTTCGGCAACGCAGGATCATGGTGGCGAACGAGCCAGCGGCATTCGAGCACGGAGCGCGGGCGTCCCGCCCGCCCTAAGTCCGACCGGCCGCTGGGATCATTCCACTCTTGACGCGCGGCCTGGCAACGGCGGCGCCGGGCGGGCGGGACGCCCGCGCTCCGTGCTCGACGCCGAATCGTGCGTGAACGTGCGTGGATGACGCGAGCACTTCAGACGCGACCATCTGCGCGTCGCTCCAGGAATGCCATAGTCAACGGGTTATGTAAACAACGAGCTCACCGACTCGTCGTTGTGAATGCGGCGAATGGCCTTGGCCAGGAGTGGCGCCACTGAGAGCACTTTGAACTTGGGCGATGGGGCGGTGAGGGCGGTGGGCAACGTGTCCGTGACGACGATGTCCCGCAGCGGCGACTCCTGCAGTCGGGCGACGGCATCTCGCGCCAGCACGGCGTGAACGGCGCCGGCCGCGACTTCCTGGGCGCCCTGCTCCAGGAGGAGACGTGTCGCCTCGATGAGCGAGCCGCCGGTGCCAATCAAGTCGTCGAACAGCAGAATACGCTTGTCTCGCACGTTGCCGATGACATGGCGCGCGACGACGTGCTCGGAGTCGAGGCGCTCCTTGTCGACAATGGCCAGCTCGATGCCCAGTCGCCGGGAAAACTCACGCACGCGCTTGGCGCGCCCCACGTCGGTCGACGCCGCCACGGTATTGGAAAGGTCGCCGCTGGCGAAGTGATCGCACAGCAGGGGGACAGCGGTGAGCTGATCGGTGGGGCAATGCATGAACCCTTGGATCTGCGCGGCGTGGAGATCCATCGTCAACACGCGATCGGTGTCGACCGCCTGGAGCAGATCGGCCACCATTCGGGCGGTGATGGGGATGCGACCGACATCCTTCTGGTCCGATTGGGCGTAGAAGAAAAAGGGCAGCACCGCCGTTACCCGCCGCGCCGACGCGCCTTTCAGGGCGTCGATGAGCATGAGCAGCTCCATCAGGTGGTCATTCACCGGCGCCGAGGCTGTCTGCACCACGAACGTGTCGCAGCCGCGGACGTTTTCTTCGATCCGCACGAACGTGCAGTCGTTGTAGTATTTCGTCCTGGCAACCTGACCCGGCAGGCAATCAAGCTCCGCGCAGATGGCGTCGGTGAGATAGCAGGCCGAGCTACCGGCAAATACCTTGAGCTTGTCCTCCACGTGCCCTCCGTTATTTCCTGACGTCCGCGGTTCCGCCGGACCCGCTCGACAACATCGCGGCCGCTTTGAGCTCACGAAGGGCGGCCGCGATCCCATTCCCGTGGCGAAAGACATAGGAGCCGCCGATGACCGCGTCCGCGCCCGCCTGAGCAATGCTGGCGACGGTGTCGAGGTTCACACCGCCATCAAGCTGAAGCTGGCAATGAAGCGACCCACGAGCCTGGCAAAGCCGGCGCAGCGTATCCAGCGCGCCAGAAATGAAGGCTTGGCCTCCGGCCCCCGGGTGAACGCCCATCACCACAACCATGTCGACGTGAGCTAGGTAGGTGACGAGGCGCTCTGGCGTAGTATCCGGATTGATGGCGAGGCCGGGCCGCTTGCCAAGCGCTCGTACTCTGGCGGCGAAGTCCAACGGGTCGCTCAGCACTTCGATGTGGCCAATGAGGAACGCCGCCCCGGCCTCCGCAAAGGCGGGTAAGAAGCGAATGGGTTCCTCCACCATCAGATGCGCTTCCACCGGCAAGCGTGTGTTCGCCGTAACCGCACTGCAGACTTGCGGGCCTAATGCCAGGTTCGGCACGAAGCGTCCGTCCATCACGTCCACTTGTATGGAATCGGCTCCGGCTTGCTCGATCTGGCGCACGGTAGCTCCGATGGCGCTGAGGTCAGCGTTTAGGATGGAGACGGCAACCTTGACCACGGGGCCGCTTATCCCATCCGGCCTTGCTGCCGCTCGCGCGCACGAGCGCTGTGCAGATCGCGGATGAATCGCTCGTTCAGGCCGAGCGTTTCATACACGACCTGATAGGCGCGAACGGCGTCACGCTGGGATTGCGCCTGGGCCAGGGCGGCGCCGTCGATCTTAGCAGCCAGATGGTCAATGAACTCCCACTGGATGATGCTCTGGCGCACGGCGGCCACCTGATCCTCTGTGTAGGGGAACAGGTCGTAGCCGATGCGCTCGCCGCGCTGACCGTAGCCAACGTCCTGCAGCACCCTTGCCAAAGCCAACGTCTGCATGAAGAAGGAGGCGCCGACCATGTTGTCGTCGTCGAACTGGCCCCAACCGCTGTTGCCGTGCTGGTGGCCGAGCAGTCCCTCGTGGTGCAAGATCATGGCGTACTCGGGAAGGTTCTCCCCGTTCATGATCAGGTGTTGCCAGTCCATGTTGACCTGGACGTTGCTGGTATCGATGCCGCGGTCGGCAACCTTGCGGATCAGCCACATCGTCATGCCCAGGTCGCGCATGAGGATGCGCATGGCCGGCTCGCTGTTCTTGTGCTCCAGAAGCACTTTGACGCCACGGCTGCCGGCATGGGCGACGAGCTGGCCCATGCCGTCGATGAAGTCTTCCCACATGCGCGCATAGTCGGCCTGGAAGGGATAGTTGTAGCCTTCCGCCCCCGGCCAGATGATGAAGTGCGCTTTGAGCTGCGCGGCCATGTCGATGCCGGCCTTGGCCGTGTCGAGTGCGCGCTGACGCAGGGCGCGGTCGGGATTGATGAGCGAGCCCAGGGCATAGGCCGGCACCGAGAAGAGGCCCAGCGCCAGGCAATAGATGTCCTTGTCGCCGAGGATGCGCTTGATCGACTCGACGTTGTGCTCGTCGATCTCGGTGGGGTAGTGGTACTCGAAACTGTCGATGAGGTCGCCCAAGCCGGCGACGGCCCGCTCGGTGCGCTGTTCCATGCTTTCGGTGTTGGCTTCGGGGTGGTAGCCACCGGGCACGAACCGCGTCGCGTTGGACCCGAAGGCCCAGATGCCGCAGCTATTCTTGACCCGTCCACCTGCCACGGAACGCCTCCTCACTCCCCCGACATCGCGCCGGGAGGGGAATGATAGCACGGTATACTGCGGCCTATGCGGCTGGAGATAGGCGGGCGCAGCGACACCGGACAGGTGCGATCGCTCAACGAAGACCGCTTCGCCATCAGTTCGCCGCTCCCCAGCGGCGACATCCTTTGCTTGGTGGCCGATGGCCTGGGCGGCTACGCCGGTGGCGAGATTGCTGCCTCCATGGCGGTAGACGAGGTTCTAGCGGGCGTCGCCGGCGGGGTCGACTTGACGGCCGCCATCGCCGCGGCCAACGGCGCGATCTACCGGCGGGCGTCTTCGGAACCGGCGTACGCCGCAATGGCCACCACTATCGTTTCGGCGCTGATTTCGGAGCGGACTGCCCGATATGCCTACGTGGGCGACAGCCGGATCTACCTGATCCGCGATGGCGTCGCCAGCCAGCTCACCACCGATCATTCCTGGGTGGCCGAGGAGGTGCGAGCCGGCCGGCTGACCCCTGAGGAGGCACGCCGGTCCACGTCGCGCAATCTCGTTACTCGCGCGCTGGGAATGCTCCCAGAGGTTCCCGCCGACGAAGGGAGTTGCCGCATGGACGCCGGCGACGCCATCGTCCTTTGCTCCGACGGCGTCCACGGGGCGGTGACCGACGACGAGATTGCCGCCGCCTGCGCCGAACCGGCCGAGGACGCCTGCCGGCGCCTCATCTCCCTCGCCAATCAGCGCGGCGGAAACGACAACGCAACGGTCATCGTCGCGCGGGTACTGGGCGACGAGGCCACTGCCACGGTGCCGCGCGCCGAAGGCTCAATGGCTCCAGTCTCCCCCGCGCAGGCCGATCGCCCACGCAAGGGCAGCACCCCCACCTCCGCCGCACGCGACGGGAGCTCTCCGGCGGCCAGGCGACAAGCAACCGGTGGGCGCGGACGACTGGTCGCGGTGGCCATCCTTGTCCTGATTGTTGCCGGCCTCACTATCGGATGGCTCATATTCCACGGGGCCTGACCGCGCATCCGCCAGGTTTACGGTGGGTTACTCCACGCCGATGTTGAAGGACTGCTCGATGTCGGCGCGCGAGTAGCACCAGCGCGGTAACCACGGCAACTCCTGTCAAAGCCATCAGCCGCCAGCACCAGCCTTCAACAGGAGATCCGCTGAAGGCTGATAGCGGACGGCTGACAGCTACCATGGAGATGGGGGTGAGTCGAACACCCCGTCCGAAATGGGTCGGTCGTCGGCGTCTACAGGCGTATCCGGCGTTTAGGGTCTCGTGCGCAGGGGTCTCACCGGCGGGACCTCTTTTGCACCAGCCTGCTAATCTCGGTAGCGCCTACAGGCGTGAGCGCTGCCAAATCCCGGCATTATGACGCCCGGGTCCGGCGCGCCGGAACGGCGCCGGTCAGACGGCTCTAGGGCTTAATTAGGCCGCGAGAGCGTAAGAAGGAGTTTCGCCAGTTATGGCGTTGCCGCCTTTTTAACGAGGCGATGACGGCACCTCGGCCCGCAACCTTCGACTTCTCCACCCCGTCGAAACCCGACATCCCCGAGATTCCTTCCCGTCACGTCCCTGCCGTGTGCGAGGGTCCGTGACGTTCCACCCGGCTTCAGGTTTGTAGCCGGCGAACCGGAACAACCACAGTATACCGGATTCCATTCAAGTGGTCACGACCAGCTGGTCGGGCTGGAAGATCTCCTCGATCGGCGAGGCAAATAAGGCGGCAATCTTGAACGCCAACGGCAGGCTCGGGTCATACCTGCCGGTCTCCAGCGCGTTGATCGTCTGACGCGACACGCCAAGCCGCTCGGCAAGCTTACCTTGCGACCACTCTCGCTCCGTCCGCAGCACGCGTAGCCGGTTCTTCATCGGAGCCTCCTGGTTGCCAGCACCAGCCCAACCAGCCAGAGAATGCCCATGATCGGCCAGACGAAGATCCAGTTCAGGTGCGGAAGGCCGACGTTCTCCAGGAAGCCATAGCTAAAGGTGAGCACTGCCGTGCCGACGAAGCCAAAGGCCAACGCTTCAGTCTGGATACGCTGCTGGGTCTCATCGAGACGGCGCAAGTGGCGGACGACGGCGGCCACGATGAAGACCGCGGGCGCCATCGGCGCCAGGGCAATTGGAAAGCGCCAGATGCTATTCGGATGGGCCTGAACGAGGAGAATCGACATGGGCAGCACGATCACGTAGGCGACCATCGCCGCGCCAAGCTCCTTGAGATAGTTCCCGACCGCCGAGTTCATCGGCTTCCCTTTCGCTTTAGTCAAGTTCCTTTGACCGAGACGAATGTACCGGCCGTTAGCATGGAATGTCAAGCGTATTTGACGAAAAGTAGCGCAAGCTCTATATATTCGGCCGAGCGGCTCCCGATACCGATGGATCAAAACCAAAGCGCCCGGAGCCGAACCATTCGGCTCCGGGCGCTTATGCCTAGCCCATCACCCGTCGGATACCCCAGAGGGGCGTCTGGTCGGGCGAGGTCGCTAATCGACTACTTGGCGGTCACCTTGATGGTGTGCGGTCGCGCGTGCGTCGACTTAGGCAGGCGCACGGTGAGGACACCAGCGTTGTAGCCGGCCTCGGCCTGAGCCGACTCGATCTCCGCCGGGAGTTGGACACGGTACTCAACGGGTCCGCCGAAGGACTGCCAGACTGCCTTGGCGCCATCGGGAGGCGCGACAGCGGATTCCGCCTTCACCGTCAGCACGTTCTCCTCGAACGTGACCGTGATCGACTCCTGCTTCAAACCGGGGAGGGCAACCTGTGCGACGTAAGCATCGTCGGTCTCCCACAGGTTCGTGCCGGTCGAAGCTATCCGGCTCCTCGCGCCTGTAACCAGCGACGGCGTCAGGACGCTGTCCTGGAAGAGGCGATCAATCGCCTGGTGCCAGGGCACAAAAGAGACGGGACGCCGACCGAGCGCGTAGCCGTCACGGGTAAGAACTGCCATGTAATGTTTCTCCTCTATCGTTGTCGCTAGGTCAGGGGACATTCCGTTCTCCCCCTATTCTTGCCACAACATAGTTATACTACGGCGTGCCTTCCTACACAAGAGAATTGCATTAGAGATCGGTTTGATATGTACTAGCGGTACATTAACGCTATGAGGAATCCTACACCGACGCCAGGAGAACAAGATGGCCTGAGGGCTAGCCTCGGCGGCGCGCCAGCTCGGTCAGGCTGATCGCGCCTTCGGCGTAGTCGGCAACGGCAGCGCGCCGGTGGCTCGCGACTTCGTAGCGATCTGCCTGCTGCACCAGCACGCCGCGGCGGCAGAGCCGCGAGAGCGCGAGGCGTACCTGCGCCTCGGAGCGACCGAGGGTATCCGCAAGCGTCGACACGACAGTGCTGTGATGAAGCAGCAGATAAGAGAGCAGCGGACGCGGCCCGGCCGGCGCCGCGATCGTCGTGGTTGGCATGATGTGACTCTGACCTTTCCTTTGCCGCGCAGCCGCGGCTTTCCCATTTGCACACGAAAAGCGCCCGCCTGGCGGGCGCCTGTCTTGTAGCGTACCATCTGACGGCGTCTGCCGAACGGCGTCGGTCGGAAGGCAAGCAAGGCGGCAACGGTATTGCAACACACGGAGAGAGCAGTGAACGAAGACGAGCGCTATCTATTTGACTTGATGGGCTATCTGGTCGTCGACGACGTATTGAGCGCCGGCGAGCTGGGAGAGCTGAACGAGTTAGTCGACCGGCGCGCCCCCTGGGAAGCCTATGAGCGCGAACAGCGCGGATCGACCGTGGGCGAGCTCAACCTGCACGTCGGGCCGCTGCATGCCTGGGAGGAGCCGTTCCGCCGGCTGATCGACCACCCCAGGCTGGTTCCCTACCTGCTGGAGCTGATCGGTCCCAAGTTCCGCTTCGACCACGGCTACGCCATCTTCATGAAGCGTGGCGGCTCCAAGCACCCCCTGCACGGCGGCGGCACGCCCTACGATCCGGGCCAGTACTACCACTACCGCAACGGCAAGCTCTATAACGGTCTGATCGTCGTCTCATACGCCCTGGGTGACGTTCGCCCGAGCGACGGTGGCTTCGCCGCCATCCCCGGCAGCCATAAGAGCAACCTGCCCTGTCCTCCCAAGATTCGTCAGTTTGAACAGACCGGTCCCTGGTTGCAGCAGGTGCCCCAGAAGGCCGGCTCAATCGTCATCTTCACGGAGGCCCTCACCCATGGCACCTGGCCGTGGCTGGCCGACACCGAGCGTCGCTCCCTGCTCTACAAGTTCAGCCCCGGCCACATGGCCTGGTCCGGCCGCTACCCGAAGGCTTCGGATGCGGAGGATGGAGTCTGGAGCGACCAGGCGCAGCGCATCTTGCAGCCGCCCTACATCGGAACGCGAAAGACGGTGCTGGAGCAGAGCTAGGGGATCCTCAATCCGGCGGCTCCCAGGCCGCCGGATTGAGGATCCCCTGGACAGCCGCCGCTTATTTGACAGGCTCGGTTGCCGGCACTAATCTCTTAGGTATCAGTCGGGTGACAATGGTGTTGCTTGACCGAGGTTTCTGCTCCGTTCACTGGTAGTCATGTCGTCGCGACCGTCTGAGCGTTCGCGGGAGTGATCACAGTCACTCGGGGGAGCCAGGGCATGGGGAGCGGTACGCTCCGCTACGTGGTAGGCCGTATCCTCGGCCTACTCTTGGTCATCTTCGCGGTGACGCTGTTTACCTTCTTCCTGATGCACAGCGTCCCCGGCGGCCCCTTCGTGTTCGACAAGCAGCCGCTGCCGCCGTTCGCCATGGAGAATATCAACCGGAAATACGGCCTGGACAAGCCGGTTTGGGAACAGTATCTGCGTTGGCTGTGGGCCGTGCTGCACTTCGATTTTGGTATTCCGTTCCAGCAGCCCACGCTCACGGTGCTGCAACTGATTGAGCGAGCCTGGCCGGTCACGCTGATCGTCGGCGCCATCACGATCACCATCTCGTACGGACTCGGGCTACTGGCGGGCATCGTCGCGGCGCTGAAGCAGAATTCCTGGATTGACAACCTGGTCACCTTTACCGCCACGCTTGGTATCACGCTGCCAAACTTCGTCGTCGCTTTTATACTGATCTTCACGCTCAGCGTTCACTACCACCTGTTGCCCACCGGCGGCTGGGGTACACCGAAGCAGATCATCATGCCGGTGATCGCCTACGCCTTAGGTCCGCTGGCCGTCGTCGCTCGTTACACGCGCACAAGCATGCTCGAGGTGCTGCGTTCCGAGTACGTCCGTCTGGCGCGTGCCCGAGGTGTTCCACCGGGACGCCTTTTGCGCCGCTACATCCTGCGCAACGCGCTCATCCCGCTCATCACGGTACTTGGCCCGAACATTCCCAATATCCTGACCGGCTCGATCTTCATCGAGGCGACCTTTGCATTACCCGGCCTGGGGCGCTATTTCACGACCAGCTCGGAGGCCCGCGACTATCCAATGATCATGGCGTGCGTGATTCTCGTGGCTTTTTTGTGGGGCTTCACCTACCTCATCAGTGACTTGCTCTACACCGTGGTCGATCCGCGCATCCGGCTGGGCGGAGGGCGTACGTGAGCGCAGTACCGTTCCAGGACGCCCCTAGGTCTCCACTCGCTCGAGGTACGGGCGTGGCGGTCAAGTCGGAGGGGACCCAGAGCGCCTTCCGGCAGGCGGCGGGTCGTTTCTTGCGCAACCGTCCAGCAACCTTCGGCGCGGTCATTGCCGCCATCTTTATTGTCACCGGCCTCCTCGCGCCGATCATCGCGCACACGTCTTACTCCTTTACCAATCTGGCCGATGCGCTGCTGTTCCCGAATGGCAAATACTGGCTGGGAACCGACGCCGATGGGCGGGATTTCTTTAGCCGGCTGGTATTCGGCGCGCGGACGTCATTGGCGGTAGGATTCGCGGTGCCGATGATCGCCATTTGCATCGGCATCCCCCTTGGCTCGGCAGCCGGTTGGCTTGGCGGTAAGGTCGATTTTGTCGTGCTGCGGATCATCGAGTTCATGACGGCCTTCCCGTCCATCCTCTTCGCCATCTTTCTGAGCAGTATCTTTGGCTCGGGGCTGGGCCACGTCATCCTCTATCTCGGCTTGACCGGCTGGGTGGATACCTGCCGTCTCTCCAGAGCGCAGTTCCTCACCCTTCGAGAGCGGGAGTTCGTGACGGCGGCGCGCGCCGTCGGTACACCGGAACGGCAGATCATGCTGCGGCACGTCCTCGTCAACGCCGCTGGCCCACTCATCATTCAGTTTACGCTCGCCATCCCCGGAGCCATTGTCGGTGAAGCCGGGCTCAGCTTTCTGGGCCTCGGCGTCAGCGACCCCCTCCCGAGCTGGGGCAAAATGCTGTCCGACGGCGCACAGTACGCCGCCACGAACTGGTACCTCATGGTCTTGCCTATCGTGTGCATCGCGCTTACGCTACTCAGCTTCAGCTTCCTCGGCGATGGGCTACGTGATGCCCTGGATCCCTACGAGCGACGGTAACCACATCGCTAACGGTATTGTGGAGGGCAACGCATGCGCCGGTAGTCCCGATCGTGGACGGTTTAGGTTAGTTTGTATGGGCGTGGGGTTGTGTGACCCCACCAGTGAATGTGGAGCAAAGATGGCCGATCATCACGATGCCGAACCGGCGAAGCAGCACATCCTGCCGGTGACACGACGCCATTTCCTCAGCGTGGCCGCACTCACGGCAGGAGCTTTTGGCCTGGCAGCGTGCGGCAGTCCTACCACGGCCACGTCGTCGGCCTCCAGCAGTAGCGCGGCAGCAACGTCCAGTGCGGCCTCCTCCGCGCCGGCGACGACGGCCGCGTCCTCGGCGACGAGCAGCGCCGCCGCGGCTACGTCCGCGGCGCCCAGCAGTGCCGCCGCTGCCTCGACCACGGCCACCAGCGCCACCGCGGCTTCCTCGGCGACTAGTAGCGCGTCTGCCAGCGTTTCGTCGGCCGCTTCCAGTGCGCCCGCGGCGGCCCTGGTCGTTTCTCGACCCGGCGATGCCGCCGCGGTGAATCTGCAAACGAGGCTGGTCGACTGGAACTCCACGGGCACGACCGCCAAGGCTCTGGACTTCTACGAGAGCGTCTACGGCCGGGTGGGGAGCAACATTGCCGACCTGTTCAGTGTTCCCCTGGTACGGCTGGATAAGGATTTCAAGACCGTCCCCGGCGCCGCCAGTAAGTGGACCTCGACACCGGACGCCAAGACTTGGACCTTTTCCATCGATCCCGGCCAGATGTGGACCGATGGCAACGAAGTCACGGCCGCCGACTACGTCGAGACCTTCCGCTACTCGGCCGATCCGAAGCATGCCTGGGACTTCACCTGGTACTGGTCCGGCAAGATCACGAACTACCTCGAAGCGACGAAAGGCAGCGTGCCGACCAGCCAGATCGGTGTCCGCCAGGGCGCCGACAAATACCAAGTGGTGTTCGACTGCGCGGTGCCGGTGCCGTACATGGCGTCGCAGATGCTGTACTCCCCGCCACTCTCGGCTGCTGGGTTGATGAAGTACGGCTCCGGTCTCTATAACACCAACCCGGGTACGGCGATTAGCTTCGGACCCTACGTACTGACGAAGTTCGACCCGCTTTCCCAACTCGTCATCGCGGCCAATCCGAAGTACAGCCGGTCCGACAAGCCCTTCTACAATCAGGTCATCTGCAACGTGGTCGGTGACAGCAACGACTTCCAGCGCTACCGAGCGAACGAGATCGACACCGTTGGCAGCGTTAGCCCGACCGATCTCAAGCAGGTCCTGGCCGACCCCAACCTGACCAAGCAGCTCTATAAGAACCCGCAGGACTTCCGCTGCTACTACCTGTTCTTCGACGTCACGGTACCGCCCTGGAATAACCTCAAGGTACGGCAGGCTTTCAGCCACGCGGTGGACCGCGCCTCGATCATCAAGGCGATCCTGCAGCCCCTGGCAATTCCGGCCTTTTCCTTCTTGATGCCCGGTTACCCCGACGCCAACTCTCAGGGCCTCAGTGGCATTCAGAGCTACGATCCCGCGGCCGCGAAGCAGGCGCTGTCCGATGCCGGCTATCCCGGTGGAAAGGGCTTCCCGTCCATCACGCTGTCCGTCCGAGGCAGCGGACCGGTGACCGACGCGGCCGTCACCCAGGCACTGGCCGCCAACTTCAACCAGGTTCTCGGCGTGAATGTCCAGCTGCAGAACGTCGACTCGCCAACCTTTATGTCTAGATTGACAGGGCGGCCATCGAAGATCCCGTTCGGTTGGATTTCCTACGGCATGGACTACTACGACTCCTCCAACATGCTGGGTGTCTGGCTCCAGCCAGGTGGTCGACATACCTGGGACAATGCGCAGTACAACCAGCTCGTCCAGACCGGGTCACAATTGGCCGGTGATCCGGCGAAGCGAACCGAGACCATGCAGTCCGCTGAGAAACTCCTGGTATCGGACGTGCCGGGTATCTTCGTCTACCACAGTTTGATCGGCCAGCTCTACAAGCCTTTCCTCAAGGGTGATCCCCTGCTCGCGGACAAATTCGGCTACACCGGCGAGGAGTGGCCGGGCTTCGCCTCATTCTCGCTTTGCCCGTGGCAGGAGTACAATACGACCGACGTTACTCAGTATCGCAAGTCGTAAGAGCAGGCCGGCGCGCCGCGGAAGCGGCGGCCGTTTACCACCGGAGGGTTGGGTTCCCGTACCTGACCCTCCGGTGGTGGGCACGGTGTCACGCGCTTTGGATTGGACTGGAGCAGTCACGGGACGCTGCTCCTAGCGTTGAGGTCGCGGCGTGACGATCGTAGCGGAGCAGTGGTCGGGCTCCCTTCTCGAAGTCCGCGACCTCCACACGCAGTTCTTTACGCGGCGCGGCGTCGTGCGGGCCGTGGATGGGGTATCGCTGACCCTCAACGCCGGCGAAACACTCGGTCTGGTCGGCGAAAGTGGCTGCGGCAAGAGCGTCACGGCACTCTCCATCTTGCGTGCGGTGCAGGAGCCGGGCCGCGTGGTGAGTGGACAGATTCTGTTTGAAGGCGAAAACTTGCTACGGCTTTCCGAACGGGGCATGCAGCAGGTGCGGGGCCGGCGCATCGCCATGATCCCCCAAGATCCGCTCACGGCGCTCAACCCGGTGCTCAGTGTCGGCGATCAACTGGCAGAGGTGCTCGGCGTCCATCTTGGAATGCACGGTCGGGGAGCGCGGAATCGCGGGATCGAGCTCCTGGAACGCGTCGGCATCCCGCTGGCCGCCCAGCGCTTTGACGCCTATCCGCACCAATTGAGCGGTGGCATGCGCCAACGAGTGCTGATCGCGATGGCCATCGCCTGCCAGCCGGGTCTGCTCATCGCCGACGAGCCGACTACGGCGCTGGACGCGACCATTCAGGCACAGATCCTGGAACTCCTGGGGGAGCTGACACGCGAAGTAAACATGGGATTGCTGCTCATCACGCACAACCTCGGAATCGTCGCCGGGCATTGTGACCGCGTCGCGATCATGTACGCGGGTCGTATCGTCGAGACGGCGCCGGTCAGGGATCTGTTCGCCCACCCGCACCATCGCTATACCAACGGTTTGCTGGAATGTGTGCCTCGCCTCGACCGCCAGGGCAAGGGCGTCTTTCACACCATTCCTGGTGCTCCGCCCGACGCGGCGGACATCCCTCCCGGCTGTCCCTTTCATCCTCGTTGCGCCTTCGCCGTATCCCGCTGCGTCGAGGACCAGCCGCAACTGACGAAAGCCGCGGTCGATGGTAGCGTCGGTACCTTCGCCTGTTGGAATCCCCGCGGGATAGAGGTGGCGGCAACGCCGTGAGCGCGCTACCTAGTACCGCCTCGAAGCTCCTGTCCGTGGATGATCTCCGAGTCTATTTTCCAACTGGTCCCAGCGGCTTTTTCGGAGGCGCCAGAGAGACCGTCAAAGCCGTCGACGGTGTCACGTTTGATGTCAAGGCGGGAGAGACCCTGGGTCTGGTCGGTGAAAGCGGGTGTGGCAAAACAACCACCGGGCGCGCGATTCTGCGGCTCACGCCGGTCACCAGCGGCGCTATCGTGTTCGACGGAAGAGATCTCACCAAGCTTTCGAACGAGCAGATGCGACAGGAGCGCCAGCGCTTGCAGATCGTATTCCAGGATCCGTTCGCGTCGCTCAACCCGCGCCATACCATTGCCGGAATCATTACCGAGCCATTACGGGTCCACGGAATGTCCTCGAGGAGGGAACGTCTCACACGGGCGCAAGAGTTGTTGGGGCTGGTCGGCGTAGCTGCCAGCGCGCTTGAACGCTATCCGCACGAATTTAGCGGTGGACAACGCCAGCGCATCGGCATCGCCCGCGCGCTAGCGTCCAACCCGGCCTTCGTCGTGCTCGATGAGCCGGTGTCGGCGCTCGACGTATCAATCCAATCCCAAATTTTGCATTTGCTGCTCGATCTCCAACAACGATTCGGCCTGACCTATCTTTTCATCGCGCATGATCTCGCCGTCGTGGGACAAATGAGCGATCGCGTCGCCGTGATGTATCTCGGCCAGATCGTCGAGATGGCGACCGCCGCCGATTTGTTCCGGCAGCCACTCCATCCGTACACGCTGGCCCTGCTTTCGGCCGTGCCCTATCCCGACCCGGAGATCGAACGCAGACATCGGCGAATCATCCTCAGCGGCGAGGTGCCCAGCCCCGTTCATCCTCCAGCCGGCTGCCGCTTTCACACGCGTTGCCCCATCGCCACCGATCGCTGTCGCGCCGAAGTGCCGCCACTGCGCCGGTTGTCATCGGGCCACGACGTGGCTTGCCACTTCGCGGAGACGAGCCAGGAGCTGGTCAGCCAGCGCCTGGGGACCGCATCAGCCATCGTCGGCACCAGGGAACGGATTTAGCGCGCACTGGCAGACGGCCATCAGGCAGCCCATTGGTATGGAATCGATTGTACGATTGCTGCCCTACGTTACGATAGCGGCGTGGGGCGGTGACCTGAGCAGGACCGTCACGGTATGCCTGCAACTACGGGGAGGACCGATCTGTGACGGGAACTGCCGGAAAAAGGTCGCCTGACGTTACCGCGTCGGACGTGTTTGCCGAGCCTCAGCTTGTGTCCGTGGCCATGTTCGAGCAAGTCGACCAGGGCATGTATCTGGGGCGGAATGGCATCCGCCTCCCCATTGATGATACTCGGCGAACTGCCATTGGTCCACTTCGCCACTCAGACAGGTTCGATCCGGACGCAGACATCGTGCTGCACACGGGAGATTGTGAGAGTCTATTCGCATCGATGCCGGACAGGTGTGTGCAACTCGTTGTGACATCACCACCGTACAATATCGGCAAGTCCTACGAGCGCAGGATCAGCCTGGATCGATACCTTGAGGAACAACGCGCTGTCATCGCGCAGGTTGTGCGCGTGGTGGCCGACGGTGGGAGCATTTGCTGGCAGGTCGGTAACCACATCGACGAGGGCGAGGTCGTCCCGCTGGATATCGTACTTTACCCCGTGTTCAAGTCTGTGGGGCTGAAGCTTCGCAACCGCATTATCTGGCACTTTGAGCACGGTCTACATGCCTCGCGACGCTTCAGCGGCCGCTATGAGACGATCCTCTGGTTCACCAAGGGCGAGCCGTATTGGTTCGACGTCGACCCGGTCAGGGTGCCTCAAAAGTACCCCAACAAGAAGGCATTCAAGGGGCCAAACGTTGGCCAGCTAACGGGTAATCCGCTGGGAAAGAATCCGGGAGATCTCTGGGTGATACCTAACGTGAAGGCGAACCACGTTGAGAAGACGGCCCACCCCTGCCAATTCCCCGTCGAGTTGGTGGAACGACCCGTGCTCGCCATGTCGCGACCGGGGGACCGTGTGCTTGATCCTTTCGGCGGCGTCGGGACCACGGTGCTCGCCGCGATTCTGAACGGACGGCGCGGCGTCATGGCCGAGCTCATGCCCGAGTGCGTAGATATCGCTTCGCAACGGATCAAGCTGGCGGAGCATGGCCGGCTGCGGGTCCGGCCGATGACCCGCCCGGTCTACCAGCCGCGCTAGCCTCATGCTCAAGGTCTACGAGTACTCACATCTCGGTGGCTCGGAAATCCTTCAGGTGCGGTTTCCCCAGATCAACGCGGAGATCGACGCGGTTATCGCGGCAGTAAAGGTGCCAGGCAAGACCAAGATCGGACGCGAGAAGACCAACGCCGGCATCATGCTGTACTCGCCAAAGGATATGAATACGCTCCTCAAGGAGGCGTTTCACGCTCGGGTTGATCGATGTGGAACTGCCGGAGGCAGAACGTGAAGAACGAGAGCTGCTCATTGCAGCGCAAGAGACGGCGGAATCGGCCGCCGACCAAGAGAACGAGTAGCTAGATCAGCATGGTTTATCCCGGAAACTGAGCCCAGCCTGCCTCGTAGTAGCCGGGCAATACCGGCTTTAGCAGCGTGTTGACTTGCACGCCGCCTTCCTGGGCCAGAACATCCTTGCCCAGCGCGAACAACGCCGGTAGCTGCTGGTTAGAAAGGAACCGGGTCGGTACCGTGATCGTAGCATTCTGGATGTCGGTCGGATTGTCGCCGGCGAGGATAAAGCCCCATTCCCCGCCAAAGCTCGGTACTTCGGCCTGATATGGCGCCACGTGGGGCCACACCGACCCCATCGTGCGCGCGATGCACCAGTAGGCTTGGGCGGTGAAATATGGGGACGTGGCCTGCGTTACGAAGCGACCGCCGTCGCGCAGATGGGCCGCGGCCAGCGCGTAGAACTCGCGCGTGTACAGCTTCTGCAGCGACTCCGTGCGCGGATCGGGCAGGTCGGCAACGAGCAGGTCATAGGTGGTCGTCGATTGCTGCAGGAATTGGTAGCCGTCGTCGTTGACGACGTGGACCTTAGGTGAGGACAACGAACGGCGGTTCAAGGAGGCCAGCAACGGCTGGGCACGGAAGAGGTTGGTGACTCCGGCGTCGAGATCGACTATGGTGATGGACTGCACGTCCGGATACTTGAGCAGCTCCCGCGCCGCCAGTCCGTCTCCACCGCCGATGATAAGGACGCTCGAGTGCCTTGTGCTCAAGGCCACCGCCGGATGGACGAGCGCCTCGTGGTAGCGGTACTCGTCCTTTGAGCTGAACTGGAGGTGGCCGTCGATGTAGAGCCGGATGTCGTCGCTGCGCTGGGTAACGACGAGCTGCTGATAAGGAGTCTGGGTGGATAGGATTATTGGGTCGCGGAACAACCTCTGCTCCAAGGCGGCCGAAAGCGGATCGCTGCGCACAAAGAGCAACGCCAGAGCCACGAGCGCCCCGGCCAGGCTGATGGTGGTGAGGCGGTTTCCGGACATGCGCTCACGATAGGCTAGCGCGGTCCCGCTGGCCACGGCCAGATTGAGCATCCCGACCAGCAGGGAGGTGCGGACCATGCCGAGATGGGGCAACAGCAGGAGCGGAAAGGCCAGCGAGCCGATCAGTCCGCCCAGATAATCAAAGGACAGCACGTTGGCGAGGTTGACGCGCAAGCTCATATGGTCTGCCAGGATGCGTGCGACCAGCGGCAGCTCGAGTCCGATGAGCACGCCGATGATGACGATGGCGGCGTACATGGCGATGGGGAACTCGGAAGGATCCGCTCCATACACGAAAAAGAGTATCGGGACGGAGAGGCCGCCGGAGATCCCGACGAGCAGCTCGATCAGCACGAAGACACGGACGAGCTGTTCATCCACGTTCCGCGACAGCCATGACCCGCCGCCCATGGCCGTGAGGAACAGGCCGATCGTCACGGAGAACTGCAGAATGGTGTCGCCGCGCAGGTAGGAGGCGACCGTACTGATCAGCAGCTCGTAGACGATCGCGCAGCTTGCAACCACAAAAACGGAAAGGAGCAGAACGTACGGACCCGCACGAGAGCGCAACAGCCGTCGCGACTCGACTGCCAAACAGCCTGCTACCCGGTCGGCGTGTTGGGCGCCGGCAGCATCGCCGCGTAGATGATGATCGCCACGCCGATGATGAGGGCGCTCATCACGATGGCGGCGGCGACGTTGCCGTTCTTGATCTCCTTGTCGAAGCCAAGGGGATCAATCCGGTCGATGATGTGATCCGCCGCAAGCAGCAAGAGCATGCCTAGGATTGCCCAGAAGATGACCGCCCCGACGTTACTCAAGAAATGGCCTGCCGCGGTAAGCATTACTTCCCCCCGTGTCCCCCTACTGAGCCGCCACCACTGAAGCCCCCCGACGGACCGCGTCCCGAGCTGCTGGGCGGCGGGATGGAAGAGCCGCCGCCCAGACTACCGCCGCCGCGATAGTAGCCGCCGTGACTCCAACTGGGACCGAGAAAGAATGGCGGATAGAAGCCGCCGAAACCGAGGCGCGGGCCACCAAAGGCCGACGCCAGCGCCCAGACCAGGCAACACCCGACAATGATCAACGCCAGAAACGGCATCATCCGGTAGTACATGCGCCCGCCATCCTACCCGCGCCAATCGAAGGGGAAACTACTCGTTGGCGCTCGACGTCCCGGTGCCGCTGCTGGCTTCTGGGAGGGCCGGGCCCTTGCCCATCTTGGACTTCAGCGCGGCCAACTGGGTATCGACCTCGTCCGCGTGCTCCAGCGCGGCGAAGCGATCGTCAACGGTGTCGGTGTCCAGCTCGACGGAAGCCTTCGCGCGTGCCTCCTGGTCGGAAACCTTCTCTTCCATGCGCTGGAAGCTGGCCATGGCACTGCCGCCACTCGTGCCGATGCCCGCCAGGGTATCGTGGATGCGCTGCTGCGCCTGAGCAGAGCGCGACCGCGCAATCAACAGATCCTTCTTGCGTTCCGCCTCCTCAATCTTGGCTTCCAGTTGATTTAGGGCCCCCTTGAGCGTCTCGACCTGGCCCTTCTGGTCGTTGTACTGCTGCTGGAAGCCATCGGCGATCTGCTGGTAGGAGTTGCGGCGCTGCAAGGCCTCGCGGGCAAGGTCGTCGGCGCTCTTGGACACGGCCAGCTCCGCCTTGCGCTGCCATTCGCTGGAGAGCGCCTGGTTCTCCTGCCAGCGCTGATAGAGCTTCTGCTCGTCCGCGATGCTGGCGGCAACCTGAGTCTTGACCTGAATAAGCTGATTGTTCATGTCGATGATAGCCTGCTTGATAACCTTCTCGGGATTCTCGGCGCGATCCACGAGGTCATTCAAGTTGGCGCGGACCAGCGTGCTGACGCGGTCCAAGAGTCCGGGCATGTCGATCTATCTCCTTCTTACCACTCGCGGCAGTATCGGGCGCTGCGACATCGCCTACCGAAATCTGTCCGGTTCCCGCCGCTGCACACTCGCAATGTTACGACGTTTCTTCCCCCTGGAAGATCTTGATCTCGTACTGTTTGATCTCTTTCCCGATGCCCACCTCCACTGTACCAGTGCGTAACGCGGGATCGTCGGTAATCTCATTGTCCCCGAGGCGACGTACGACCAGTTGCTCGCCGGCGTCGCCGGTTAGGTACCAGTATTCCACTCGCTCACCACTCTGGCCGGACCTTCGGGTCACCACGTCGTTGGCGAAGCCGTGCTCGCCGCTGTGGAACGTCTTGTCGTTAACGACAACGGTATCGGCGACTGGAATGGGGACGTGGACTGTGGACGGTTCGTAGATGGTCAGCGTCAAGCCCTGGTCCTCATCGACATCCAGCCAGAGTCGGCGCTCCGGGCTCTGGATGAGGTAGGTCCACCAGAGGTCGCCGCCGTCGCCGTGCAGCTCGTGCCGCTGCTCGACGGTGAAGTCCTCCCCGAGATAGCTCACCGCGTCGCCCACCTGCAAGCTCTGCGCGGTGTGCTGCTGGATCTGTTGATGTTGATGGCCGAATAGCCGGTCAAAGATCACGTCGATTCTCCGTCAGTAGGTTTGACGATGGCTCCTTGCGGCGTGCTTCCGTTCGATGGACCCACACTGGGCGGCGGCGAAAGCCGTGCCAGCATATCCTCCAGCTTGAGTCCGGTCAGCGCCTCCAGCACCGCCGGCGCCTGCGCCACTATTTTAGCCACATCACCAGTTACCCGGTTTGCGCCCATGCCTCCCTGGCCGTCCATGGAGACCACGGTGATCTTATCCACCTTGGAGAGCGGCTCGGCGGCCGCCCTGACGATAAGCGGGATCGCTTCCAGCATCTTGTCCAGGATAGCGGCCTGCGTGTAGCCGCGGTAGGCGTCAGCCTTCAAGTTCATCGCCTTCGCTTCGGCGTCACCCTTGGTGCGAATGACGTCGGCCTCGGCGGTACCGGTGGCCTTGATGATCTCCGCCTGGGCGAGGCCCTGCTGGCGGGTCGCTTCGGCGCGACCCGTGGCTTCCAGACCTAACCGCTGGCGCTCGGCTTCGGCCAGCATCTGGATGCGCTGGCGCTCGATCTCGGCCGGTCGCAAAATGGTCGCGATGAGCTCCTTCTCCCGGCGCGTGATCTCCGCCTCCTGGACCTTGACCTGTTCGACCTTCTGCACCTGCTCCACTTGGACCTGGGCGGCAACGACCTGCTGTTGCATGATGTTCGACTGGATGTCGTAGGCTTTGTCGGCCTGAGCTTTCTGCGTCTGCACCGCCCGCGTGTAGTCGGCCCGCTTCAGATCCAGGTCGCGCTGCGCCTCAGCCTGGCGCGTCTGAGAAGCGGTCTCCGCGATCACCCGCTCTTGGTCGGCCTGCGATTTGGCCACCGACGCTTCACGCATCGTCTCGGCGCGCCGGATGGCGATATCACGCTCCGCTTCCGCCGCGGCAATATCCGCCTCGCGGCGGATGCGCGCCACGTCCGGCTTACCCATGTTCTCGATGTACTGGTTGCGATCCCGCACCTCGCGGATGGTGAAGGAGATGACCTCCAACCCCATTTTCGACAAGTCGTCGGCGGTGTTGGCGCGCAGCTTGTCGGCAACCATCTCCGGCTGCTTGACGATCTGCTCCACCGTGAGCTGACCGATGATGCCGCGGAGGTGGCCTTCCATGACCAACCGGATCAACCCTTCGCGAGCGTCCGGCGCTTTGGACAAGAACTGCTCCGCGGCAGTGAGCACGCTTTCGGGATCGGACTTCACCTTGATCTGGGCCACTGCTTCGACGTTTACCGCGACACCCTGTGTCGTGTACATATCCTGCTGAGGCGCGACGTCGAAGCTCATCAGCTCTAAGGCCAGCTCGCGAGCGCTATGGATCATCGGGAAGACCAGAGCGCCTTCGCCTTGGAAGATGTGGGTACCGCCAAAGCCGTAGCGAATAAGCGCCTGGTTCGGTCCGACCTTACGCAGCATGCTGGCCAGCACCGCCAGAGCCAGAGCTACCACGAGCACCAGCGCGACGACGATGCCGAGAATGGTTGGAACAATCATGATCCCTGCTCCTTTCCGCCGGATGTCGCCGGCAGGTCAACGCCGAGCGCGCCTCCCTTGAGCGCGCTGTCGTCGTGGTCTCCCGGTCTGTTGTTCACGAATTGCTCCCAAGGCTCGACCAGGGCGAGGCCGCCCTTCACTGCAACAATCACTACTTCCGCGTCATGAGGTAGGGCAACGCCTGTGGCCGATCGGGCGCCCATGGCCCTACGACGGCCCCGCTGACTGTAGATAATCTCGCCGACACCGTCCGCCCGGATCGGACTACTGACCCGCCCAACCTGGCCTTCCAGCAAATAGTCGGCAGGGTCCAGCGGAACCGACTGGGGGAGGAGCACACGTGCCAGGAATCGGAACACCAGCGCGGCCGCCGCAAGCCCGGCCAGCAGCGCCGCCAACGCGCTCACGCCGCCCCAGACGCCAAACGGACCGTGCAACAGGTATCCGATGCCGCCGAACCAGGTGATGAAGGTGAGGATGCTCATCGCGTTGAACGGGGTAGCCCCGTCGCTCGCGTGCGCGATGTGGCCAATGGCGGGGCTGCCCCCATGCAAATCAGCGTGCCCGACGTGGCCGAAGTGTATGTGGAGATCGCCAAGGTGGAACGACAGGTGCCCGACACCGGTGAGCATCGAGAGTAACACCATTATAAAGCCGAAACCGAAGCACACGAGAAAGACAGCGCTCAAGCCATCGATCACGTCTGACTCCCTCCTTCCTTGGCTCGCCCAGCCTCCTGTGCGGCCGTTGCCACCGCCGGACCCGTGCTCGCCATCCGGGCCTTCAGCTCCTGCAGTTGCGCGTCGACGACGGTCTCACGCTCGAGCGCGGCAAAGCGCTGTTCGAGCGGATCCTGCGCGGGAAGCTGAGGAATCGGACGCGTGACCGTCGCGCCGGCTTGAACACGCGCCTCGTCTTTCAACATGCGGACGCGGGTACGCTGCTCGGCATAGGTTAGCTCTGCGGAGCGAGCCTGCGCCGCATGGTGACGCGCTCGGCGGGCGGCCTCCGTCGCGAGGTCCGGGTCTCCGCTCCGCTCCGCGAGCTCGATGCGCTGTTGCCAGCGTTGGGTCTCCTGCCGCTGATGGTGGGCTTCACGCCACCACCAGTCTTCAGCGGCGATGGCGGCGGCCAGGGCGTTGCGGTATTCTCGTCGAATGGTGTAGGCGCTCATCCTACCTTTTCCACCTCCTCACTCGCGGACGTCGACCGGGCCAACTCGGTCAGCCGCTCCGGCGCCAGCTCCAGCAAGGCATCCAGCGCTTCCAAGGTCTGCCTGGGATGGGGCTGACGGCGGAGCTTGAGCAAGAAATGCAACACGAGCGGGTCGTCGCGCCAGGGATCCACCTGGTCGCCGAGCCACCCGGTCAAACGATCCCCTCCGGCAGCGTCTCGATCGCCAACTCCGGACAGGAGCTCTGTCTCAAAGCCTTCGGGATCGCTCACCAGGTACCCTGGGTGTACCTTATAGAATGCGGCCAGCGACGAGCGGGTGCGCTCGGTCATATGGCCGCGCGCACCGGTTTCAAGTTGCGAGAGATAGGCGGGGCTGATCGACTGTTCCGCGCCGAGCTCCTGACGCATCAGTCGGTGGACTTCGGCCTTGGTGAGGGAGCGTCCGAACCCGCGCTGTGTCCCTTCGACGTAGCGAAGGTGCTCGAGCTTCTGCGCGAGACGCACCATCTGACCCCTTTGCAATCTGCTACCAAGTGTATCGCAAATTGCAACGAAGGGCAATTCAGGGGATGAGGGCGCATCACATCCATCGCATCTGTCAATACTGGCAGGAGCCAAGGCGGCGGTCGCCGCCCCCGGCACGACCGCCGCCAATATCCTTACGCAGCTCGCTTTGGGCTTAGCGGCGCGGCTGCCCACCGCGCGGCGCCAGGCCTCCTCGGAAATCCGGCGCGGCGATTGCCAGCCGCACGCTGCCCATGTCGGTCATGCGCGACACCAGCCTCGGCTCAAGCCGGTCGAGGGGGGCGTTGGTGGTGACGACGGTGGGCAGACGGTGATTGTAGCGGTAGTTGACGATCTGGAAGAGCTTCTCCTCGGCCCACGGTGAGCTGCTGTGCGCTCCCAGGTCGTCCAGAATGAGCAAGGGCGCCGTCCGCACCTCGTCGAACAGGACGTCGTACGTCACCGTGCTCGTCGGGGAGAAGGTGGCGCGCAGGTGATCGAGCAGGTCAGGCACCACCTGAAACAGCGCCGGCTCGCCGCGCTGGATGCGCGCGTTGGCGATGGCGACCGCCAGGTGCGTCTTGCCGCAGCCGTAGTCGCCTAACAGCACCAGCCATGAGCTGGGATCGTCCGCATAGCTCTGCGCGTTGCGCAAGGCGCGCTTCAGGCTGCGGAAGATCTCCTGCCGGTGCGCGGGATGCGCGAGGACGGCCTCGTCATAGGGGATACCGTCGGTCTCAAACGTATCGAACGTCATGTTGCGGAGCTGCTCACCCATACGGCTCATCTGGAACAGGCGCTCGAGACGGCTTTTTTTGAGCGCATCGGTCTTGCAACGACAGGGTGCGGCTCGCCCGAAGTCTGGGTGGTCCACGGGCAGCTCCTGTCGCACCCAACCGGCGCCGCCGCACCAAGGGCAAGAACGGCCGTCCCCGCCCAGATCAAGAGCGGACGAGACGACCGTAGTGGCCTTGGGTGTAGCGCTCAGCGCTGGCAGGCGACCAAGGACCTCGCCGAGACGTTGCATCGCCTCTTCCCTCCAGTTCCCAGCGTTCCAGGATGCGCGCGATGTAACGCCAGGAGCGACGGTTGCGTTCGGCCGCCTCCCGAATGGCGTCGCGCACCCAACCGGACGGATATCGTTCCTCAGCGTCGCGGAGCGCATCGGCGACCAACGGGGTAAGTAAGCCCACGTTCTGTTCATAAAGGCTATAGACGGTCGGCTCGTCGGGGTTCAAGGCGCCGGTCATCGCCCGATCGGGCGACGTGGCAGCCGGTTCGACTGATTTGGGCAGTCCATCTGACGCAGGCAGCGTGGCCACTCGGGCCGTCGCCATGGCGCGCCGGCCCGCCGGGGAATTGAGGAAATACCACACTTCTTGGGCAGCGGTCTCGTGCGCCTGGACGCGCAGCAAGACGCGACGCGTCACGGTGCGCTCGATGGCTTCCCGGAGCAACTCCACGGCCGGACGAGACTCACCGGCGCTCATGCTGCGCAGCAACACGGGATCGCCTATCAACTCTCGTTCCGTGACGTAGCGATTGATTGGATCTCGCGTGGTGAGCAGCCAGAAGACGTGCAGCAGCAGCTTGATCTCGCCGAGGTGGTCGAGCTGTGGCAAGAGTCGGACAAAGAACTCGTCGGGCACCGCGACCAGCCTGGCCTGCCGCGTGGCGAAGCCGGGGAACCCCAGTTGCCGGTCTGCCTCACCCACCGTCGGGTCGCCGATACAACTCGAGATCCACGAAGCGCGCGGTCTGCTCCAGCCAGCGCAGGCTGACCTGCCCGACCGGCCCATTGCGGTGCTTGGCCACAATGATGTCCGCGATGCCCTGCCGGTCGGTGGAGGGGTTATACACCTCGTCGCGATAGATGAACATCACCACGTCAGCGTCCTGCTCGATCGAGCCCGATTCGCGAAGGTCCGACAGCATCGGTCGGTGATCCTGGCGCGATTCGACTCCGCGGGAGAGTTGCGCCAAGGCAACAACCGGTACGCTGAGCTCGCGAGCCAGACCCTTGAGCGATCGGGAGATCTCTGATATTTCCTGCACACGGTTGCCATCGCGGCTGTTCCGTCCCTGCATGAGCTGAAGATAGTCGATAACGAGCATGCCCAGGGGAGACTGAGTTGCTAGTCGCCGAGCCTTCGCCCGCACCTCCATCACGGAGATTCCTGCTGTGTCATCGATGAAGATGGGCGCCTCCGACAACGCACCCGCCGCGGCCACAATTCGCTCTAAGTCGCGATCCTCGAAGTTCCCTGTGCGGAGTTTCTGTTGATCCACGCCGGATTCAATCGCGACAAAGCGTTGAACGATCTGTTCAGCAGACATCTCCAATGCAAAGATACCCACCGTAGTCTGATGCTTCATGGCCGTCGCGTGGGCTAACGAAACCGAAAGCGCTGTTTTCCCCATGCTAGGCCTCGCCCCGATGATAATCAAATCGGAGGGCTGAAGACCGCCGGTGAGCCTGTCCAGATCCGCGAAGCCCGTAGGGACGCCTAATACGCTTCCACGGTGCTGGTGGACGTAGTCGATGTGGTCCAAATAGTCGTGCAAGAGCGCGCGGATGGGGATGAAGTCGCCGGCGAGACGGCGTTGGGAAACGGCAAAGAGCGTCTGCTCGGCTTTGTCGAGCGTGGATTCGATGTCGTCGCTATCTTCGAAGGCCATGCCGGCGATCTGGCCGGCGGCGGCAATCAGGCGACGCAACGTTCCGGTGCGCTCGACGATCCGTCCATAGTGCTCCACGTGCGCCGACGTTGGCACCATGTTGACCAGGGTGGTGATGTAGGCTGGCCCGCCGACCTCATCGAGGACATTGCGACGCGCCAACTCGTCGCACAGCGTGATCAGGTCCGCCGGGTCGTGCCGCTCGTTGAGGTCGACGACCGCCGAATAGACAGTCCGGTGCGCCTCGCGATAGAAGTCGTCGGGCTTGAGAAACTCGGCCACCCGAACATAGGCATCGGGGTCGATGATCAGGCTACCCAGCGTAGACTGCTCGGCCTCGATATTGTGAGGCGGCTGCCGGTCCACCGCCATTTGGCTATTCTTCCTGCACGGTGACCGAGACCTGGGGACGCAGGTCGGACGCTATGCGGACCGGCACCTGATGCGTCCCCAGCGTCCGGATAGGCTCCTCGAGATCGATTCGCCGCCGATCGACGGTGATCTTTGACTGCTCTTCGAGAGCATCGCCAACATCCTTGCTGGTGATTGAGCCGTAGAGCCGGCCCCCTTCGCCTACCTTAACCTTGAAGGTAACCGCAGCGCCCTTCAACCGTTCGGCGAGCGTCTCCAGCTCGCCCCGATTCTTCTCTTCCCGACGCCGTTCTGTCTCACGCCGCTGCTGAAGCTGTTTGAGTTGACCGGCGCTGGCCTCCACGGCCAGTCCGCGCGGGAGCAGAAAATTGCGCGCATAGCCATCGGCAACGTCCTTGACGTCGCCCTCGGCGCCCAGGTTCGATACGTCCTTGATCAGAACAAGCTTCATGTCGGCTCCCTTTCGCATCCTACCACTGGCCCCGCGCCAGAGCCGGGCAGCGTGTGTCTCTGAGACTCAGCCCACCCGATCGTACCGGCATGACTGACGGAGGGAACGCGAGTATACCCTGCCCAAACCTGCGAGTTGACCATGGGGAAGGGCAGCCTTAGGGTATTTTCGTTACATTGGCGATGCCGGGGCGGGGACTGCGGTCCCCGCCCCGGCACACCCGCTCAAGTGCGCCACACGTTTTCGCGCCGGCCAGTTGGTCCGAGGCGGTAGGATAGCCGCGTCGCTGGAGTCGCTGGAGCGAAGGAGTGTGGGCCGATGACGGAGCAGGGGCGAGCGCGAGCGCAGGTAGA
>Ga0207416_1001102_pt1 | contig 38706 bp, 30 predicted proteins | sample PaiPotPPM11metaG_FD_184107 | JGI IMG/M metagenome (GOLD analysis project Ga0207416, IMG submission 184107) | Iron sulfur acid spring bacterial and archeal communities from Banff, Canada, to study Microbial Dark Matter (Phase II) - Paint Pots PPM... ...
GATCGAAGTTCATCATATACGTGCTCTCAAGGATCTGAACAAGTACGAGGGTCGGGACAAACCACGTTGGGTCAAGATCATGGCGGCACGCCGTCGCAAAACTTTGGTCCTCTGCCACACCTGTCATACGGATTTGCATGCTGGACGACCATTGAAACAAAAACGATCACGTTCGCGGACGGAACCACTCCGATGATGCTGGAAAGCCCGGTGCTCTGAAAGGAGCACGCCGGGTTTGGAGGGGGGCATTCGGAACAGGGCAGCGATGTACCTCGCCGGGTGCCTACCCTACCTTCCAGCCTTTGTTGAACCCTGGGCACGTCTAACAGTTCGTCTGCGTCAAGCTCTGGAAGCCGTTGGGATAGCAACCTGTGGAGAGGTCGGCACACGGCTCGCAGAGCGGCTTGCCCTGCCAACCTCTCCGACAACTCTCCTTCGCCGTATCAATGCCTAACTGTTTGACCAATCCTGCTTGATTGGTCAAACAGTTAGGCATTGATGACTTTGCCTTACGGCGTGGGAGAAACTATGGAACGGTTCTGGTCGATTTAGTACATCACCGGGTGATCGACCTTTTACCCGATCGCAAGACAGAAACAGCGAAAGTCTGGATGCAAAGCCACCCGGAAATTCATCTGGTCACCCGTGATCGCGGGGGAGATTATGCCAGCGCAGCTAGTCTCAGTACCCTCTCCCCTCACTGTGTCAGTTCTGCTTTCACCCGGAAGGACAGAGAGCCTCCTACCACCTACAGTCAAGAGGGAGACCACCTGATCGGTGATATCAACACATCGACTGACCTACTTGTCTGGTATATGATAGAGTTGCGGCATTCTTGTCTGGTAGTTGACAGGATTATAGCATTGCCCTAACAGGAGCTCATCAATTACAATCTCTTCATCAAGGGTATTCCGAATAGAGTTACCCATTTTTAGTAATTACATTTAGAGCTTATCCGGAAGCCGTCCTGCTTCAGAAGCAAAATCAGGGTATTCGGATAAGCTCTTAGAGGGTGTTTAAGCAATGCAACATCAATTCACAAAGAAGGCTGACCAAGGGCCTGAGGTAGCTTCTGCTAAGGAAATAAATCACCATGGAGAAGCGCATCCACACGAACATCACAACGAGAATGAGAGGCTCCTAGTCTTCAGTGATGGTATCATAGCGTTTGCCTTGACCATCATCGTTGTATTCATCAAGGTGGAAGGAGGCAAGCCTGCAGAGGAATTGCCTAGAATATTGCAGAATCTTCTCCCTGATCTGGGATTTTACTTCTTAAGCTTCCTGGCAATTAGTGTCTACTGGAAAGAACATCATCGTATCTTTAGCTACATTAAGCGCTCAAATACTCCACTCGTTTTGTGGAATTTGTTGTTTCTAGCGCTTATTGTTCTGGTACCTGTTGTGAATCATTTATTCCTTTTAACTTTTAATGTTGAGGATGCTCAGATTTTAGGGGATCTTTTGATCGCCGCTGCTGGAGTCCTCTTCGCTGTGGGGCTGAGCTTACTGTGCCTCTGGTGGTATGCCTGTCGCCATCCTCATCTGTTTGAAGAAGACTTGAGTTCGCGCCTGAAAACATATAATACACTCAGGTTGCTTACTCTTCCATTAACGCTGATTGTGTTCATCATCGCTCTTGTTCTTGCTTCCTTTCTTGACAACATGCTCCTGCTGTTAGTTCCCATACTCTTTTATGTGGTCTGGCTCATTTGTCGGCGTCTCTACCGTCGGCGTATCAGTACCTTATCAGCCGAGCAGACAGTTGAGCGCGTTATCGTCTTCACTGATGCTGTCATCGGCATTGCCATTACCCTTGCTCTGGCCCAGGTTGAACTGCCGACAATAGGAAGCCATCCATCATCAGAGCGTGTTTTGGAAGTCTTTTCCGTTGCTGCTGGACACATAGGTACGTTTCTCTATGGCTTTGTTGTGCTGGGGACGTACTGGTTGATCCACTATGTCATGTTTCGCTATGTTAAGCGCTACAATGCATGGTTAATCTTCTTCAACTTTGCCTTTCTATTGTGCTGTATTCTGCTCTACATTCCTATCTCGGTCTTTTCCTTTTACCTTCGGGATGGGCTCGCCTCGCAGGTCTACTATAGTAGCCAGGTAGTCACGTTGCTGATGCTTTGTCTCATCTGGTTCTCTGCCGCTAGGAAGAAGAGCCTGCTCAACCCGGATGCGGATGAAAGGACGGTGAGAAACTTAACCTTCATACTCACAAGCTGTCTACTGGTCACCTGTGCCCTGGCACTGCTATCTTACTTTAAGTTTGTTCCTATCAGTTATCATGTCCTGGCATATGGCGCTCTTATGCTTGTATTCTCTATCATAAGTCGAGTGCGGCATGGGTTCAAGCATAGAGAAACTGGTTTGGCGATTCAAAGCAAGGCATAATAATTGACCAGTTTAGCAAAGAGCAGTCTCACTTGGTTGAAACTGTCATAACCAAGTAGAGAATGAACACCATTTTCGTAGCCATTTTGACTCCAAAGTAAGGAGTCAACGTGTAAGGAGGATTGATTACATATGATACGGTATTACTTGAAACAGCGTCTTTTTAGCTTAACGAATGATTTCACCGTGCAAGATGAAAAAAACGAACCTGTGTTTAAGGTTCACGGCAAGTTTCTTCACATCGGTGATGATATTACCGTCACTGATATTGCAGGTGGGCAAGAACTTGTGCATATCAAACAGAAAGTCATCTCTTTATTGCCATGTTATGACGTTTATCGCAATGGAGAGCTTTTGGTGCGGGTTAATAAACAGTTCCACCTCTCAGGTGAACGCTTTAAAGTAACTGGTGATAATGGAAAGACCTATCAGATTGTAGGCAACATTTTTGATTGGGATTTTTCTATCAACGATGAAGCTGACAATGTGTTAGGACGCGTTAACCGCAACCTATCCGTTTTCCGTGATAGCTATGCCGTCGAGATTGAGTCCGAAGCTGATGTGCCATTTATTATAGCTATGGCTCTGGTCATCGAATTGGTGAAAGTGCAACGCGATAGGGCTCTACGCTTGAAGTAAAGCGGTAAAAGTGTAAATTACGGTTTGGGATGGTCTCAACAGGCTGCATAATCGAGCCCTTATGGTTGATACAGATGCTATCCAGCTGAGCCAGATTGAGCAAAAGGTAGAATCATTCATCTCACGCACAGATCATGTTCATCTGCTGGCATAGGCTATTCCTTCAATCTGAGCACGAATGGTTGTTCCCTGACCAGGAGTGCTCTCGATTGAGAGTATTCCTCCCAGGTTTCTCACACGCTCTTGCATCGAGTGCAGACCAAGATGGCCTGGAAATGAAGCTGTTGGGTCAAATCCCACCCCATTATCACGTACCTCCAGAATAACACCTTTGATTGTCTGGCTTAATCGCAGATCCACCTTCCTCGCGCGGGCATGCTTGACCGTATTATGCATGGCCTCTAAGAAACATATTGACATTGAATGATATAATTTATCATGAAAAATCTATCTTTGTTGCTACTTCACCAGGAGCCATGTGTTGATCGGAGTATCATCCCTTCTCTCTCTTCCCGAAGGGCTACAGGTTGGAAGGAAGCTCGCCATCAATTGAGCAACTACTTCGAATTTTATAATCATAAGCGGCTTCACTAGTCACTTGATTATCGCACTCCTGCTGAAGTCTATTCAGCAGGACAATAGATATATATAACCATTCAATTATCAATTTTATGGCAAGAGAAAGTTTACTAGCATATCCTGTTTTTTCACCCAGGAAACTCCCAGACGGGAAACTTGGCATTCAAAATTCAGAGAAATGGCAAGGTAAATTTTTTCTGCATAAAGAAACCACAAATCCATTAGGTCAAGCATTAATAATTGCATCAGAACGGCAAAATGGAGATATTTCTGTTGTACATAGTTATGATGTTTGGGCAGAAGGCTTAGATACCACCTATATTCCGGCTACAGAACAAATGGTACACTCCCTCAGAAGTTTTAGAAGTCAAGCTGAGCTTGATGAGCTTCTTGATTTTACGAATATATATATTGGTCATGGTGGACCGGATATTGAATCTGAAATACTTGAACAGGTAACTGGTAAAAGAATAGATGTACAAAAAGAAAATCTTGCAGTGTATGGAACTCCAAACCCATCACGAGGTCTTGCAGAATACGAAATATTGCGTCGACTTGTTAATAGACCTGATATATTTACTGTTACAGCTTGTCGGACAACAGAATTGATGGAAGCGATTCTGACAGAAAAAGAACCAACAGAAGTTGCATTAATGCATAGACCCGAAGGTAACAATAATAATCCGGTTCACCATCCAGTCACATGCACTTTACCGGTTACTGTTATGCAGGAAATGCCTGAATTACAGTTTTTGCAAGATGTTACAGAAATGAACAGCCATCACCATCAAGGATTTAAGATTTCCGATGTATCCCAAGAACAACAAGAAGAATTCGCAAAAAAAGGCTTGTATTCTGCTTTCATTGCGCCAGATGGGATTATTGAAATGTGGGTTAGAATAAATGAGGGTATGGTTACTGGCATTTTTTATCAAGGGCATGTGGAACGGGATACGACAGCATCAGGAAAAGCATTAACAAATTGGATATTAGAACAACGTGATATATTCTTAGGCATGCGTCAAATCTGGTTAACAGTTTCTGACAAGCTGAATCGCATAAAGTGCCTTGCCAAGAGGCTTGAGACGTATCTGTGACTGTTCAAACTGTCAACTCAACCCACCCTCAACTTGACGCTTGCCTTAAAACAAAAGTAACTACTCAGGTCCTCTCTTCTTCCATTCTCACGGCCTGTGGCCGTTCGCAAGCTTTCTGGGTGGGAGTCTGGGCTTGGCGGCCAGCAGCCGCCAAGCCCAGACTCCCACCAAAACCCCAGACGAGCCACCGCAGGTGGCGAGGCGACCTGAGTAGTTACGTTAAGTCTTTTTCCCTGAAAACCTCAAGAGGGCAGACATGAAAGAGACCATAATCCTGTGATAATGATAAAGATGGCGAGACAGCAAACAGCGTTCGATAGGCTTTTTGTGGTCAAAAAGATGTAAAAATCCTGTGATAATGATACTTATCACAGGATTCCCTCCATTTTTCCCTGGTCGTTTTCCTTAACTGCATTTTCTGTTCCATTGCTACTCGACCCCGAAGTTGTCTCCTCAAAGTCCTGGAAAAAACCTCTTGTATTCGCTATACTTAACAGGGAAGATCATTGTCGAGGAACTTTTCTGTGAGGAAAGATTCTCAGCCCTATTAGTTAAAACAGTTAAAAGAAGGAAAATATGAAATGGCAAATAGAAGATTACATCAATCAATTAAAATCACACCTAAGTACATCCTGATTGTCCACCAAGACGAACTTTCGCGGCCTAACGCATCGGAAGTCGCCTTGCGCATGGCACTTGAAGAGAAAGGGCATAATGTAGCTACATTATTTTTTCAACCAGAAAATTGTAAACTGATGAGGTCTAACGATGACGCTTTTCTTGAAGCAGATGGTTGTGAAATCAATGTATCAGAAGTGCCGCTTTTTTATCAGGATACAAAATTCATGGATTTGATTTATAAACGCATGAAGCACCCAAAACATGGGATGAAAGTTGAGAAGAGAAGAGATGAAATATATATAATTTACCCAGCTATCTGTGAAAGAGTTAGTAAATTTGATGGTTCTGTGCTGATGACATGGGCAGATGGCGAAGAGGAAGCAATTGATTTCATGGAAAAACTTGAAAAATACGGAATAATGCCAACAGATAGTATAGAATCGCTGCGAAAATCAAGGAGTAAGATAACTAGTCAGAGATTATTTGAAGCTAATGGAGTGCCGACACCGAAAACCTTATGTTTTCCTAATAATCCCGACAACAAGTATGGTAATTTCGCTATCAGAGATGAGCTTATAAAACTTGGCCCGCCTCCGTGGTACATTAAATCAGAGTATGGTGTCGGTGGTGATTCAGTTTGGCGCGTTAAAGATGAAATAGAAGTAATAGATATAGTAAGTTTATTGCGCGAAAAAGGCGAGGGATTTGTTATTCAAGAGGAAATTCCCAGCATTACAAAGAACCGTCCACAACGTATAAGGATTGTTGTCCAGGATGGTAAGATTGTTGGTGCGTTGAGATGGACAGGAGCAGAAGGCGCTATAACTGATAATGCTTATGGAAATAAGCATGGAACTAACAGAATAATACAAAAATCTGTTCCTATGTCATGCCTTGAAGAACTTACAGAAGCTCAGAAGGATGTGGCGATTAGGGCTGTGGAAGCAGTTGGTTTGTCTACCAGTGGCGTAGATTTGCTTGGCACACCAGATCGCCCGCTTGTACTCGAAGCCAATAATGCGCCTGGCCTCTGGTTTCATAAGAGTGTTGGTCAGAATACCTTCGAGGAAGTTGCAGAAAGCATGATTTCTAGAATTAAGCACAAGCAGCCAAAAATATCATAAAGATGAACACTGAGCTTGAGCTTTTTATCTACGAACCTGTGATTTTGAGATAACTCATCAACAGCACAATTACCAGGGCAAACGCATCTTATTTTCTAGGCCGTGCCTAGCCTGACGTGAGAAGCAACAGAGAAAATCGGGACTGATGTGCTTGCTTGCTTTCATGCGAAGCTAGGCTATTGCTCAAATTTAGATGCGTTTGCCCTGGGGTGGCCCCCACCTTCGGAGTTATGAGTGGATGTCAGAGAGGACCCGTGTGACTAAAAATTAACAAAGGTGCCTCCCAGTGCTTCCCACCCATCTTGGGAAGGGAACCACTGCCTATCCCAAGCTTTGTGAAACATCTGGTTATCTGTTCCCAGAGCAAAAATGTCGAGGCGGTTCGCTCCCCAGGAAACAGCACTTGGGGGACTATTGAATGTGCCTCCCAGTGCCTCCCACCCATCTTGGGAAGGGAACCACTGCCTATCCCAAGCTTTGTGAAACATCTGGTTATCTGTTCCCAGAGCAAAAATGTCGAGGCGGTTCGCTCCCCAGGAAACAGCACTTGGGGGACTATTGAATGTGCCTCCCAGTGCCTCCCACCCATCTTGGGAAGGGAACCACTGCCTATCCCAAGCTTTGTGAAACATCTGGTTATCTGTTCCCAGAGCAAAAATGTCGAGGCGGTCAATGCTCCAAGACGCAACTCCAAGGCTAGACGAACTTGCAATCATATGTGTCTCCTTATGAACTTATACGCTCTGTGCACATTACCAAGAGGATACTGAGAACTATCCAGTGGGTCAGTTGCCAAACGTAATGACATGAGTAATCTGTCACCCCGCCTGAGAGGCTCTTATAGCGATCATGGAATCTCACAGGATTTACCCACTGATCTTACTAGTACACCCATAAATTTATGAAGTACTAACGAGAAGTGTACAGGCAATACTAGATAAAGCAACAATTCTCCCCACTATTTATACCATAATTGATAATGCAACGCTAGCTAAATAGATGCGTAAACAGAACCAAACGGAGTTTGCAATGGCGTTTGCCTCCTCACAATCCACAGATATTTACAGACGCAGAAGTTATGCCGCTTCCCATCAAGGCCTTCCTCCCAACATTACCGCGTTCCTGCAAGGGTGGACCCCTCCTTCGGAGTTATGAGTGGATGTCAGACCCAGGACACTTGAAAAAACAACGTTTTCATGTTATACTACCTTATAAGTATAGCAATAAAAAATATAGATGTTCACTTTTTTTATGCAAATAAAAGGAAGAGAAATGTGGTAAACTGGTTGGATAGGATACATCTTCTCTGCTTCTCCTTAAAGCCATCTGCTTCTAGAAAAACATCTTTCTTGCCGCCTCTACGCTCTTCGTTCTTCCGCGCCACAAAGAGAAAATGCTGCATACTCCCTCCTGTTTCTTTAAAGCAGGAGGTACGTGCTGATATTACCATCGATGCCAGCGGATTTGCCCGCCACCTCGGAGTACGCACCGATATGGGGAAGGCGTTCCATCGCTATGGTTTTGGGGCTGAATATGATCTCTATGCACCAGACTATCCGCAGGATGAGCTATTTTTAATTATGGGGAGTGCATATGCGCCAAATGGCTACGCCTGGGCCTTCCCGCGTGGCAACGGGCGTATTCATCTGGGTGTTGGGGTACTCCATCCAGATAATGATGATGATGCCCGTGTGTACCTGGATCGTATCATGTGTGATATCCCCCAATTAGCACAGTACTTCAAGGGAGCTAGTCCGCTTGAATACCATACAGGTCTGTTCCCCTCTGAGAACTATCTCGAGCGCTTCTCGCGAGATGGCCTGGCAGGTGATGCCGGTGGGCATGGTTCGACATTGGTCAGAGAAGGGATTCGCTTCGCCATCTACTCGGGGCAGATGGCACAACTGGAAGGTGAACAGAAGCAGGTTCGCTTGTTGGGTGTCTCACTCTCCAACCTTGTGCCTGAAAATGGCATGTCTTCACAGCAAATCTACACCTCACAATCGCTTTGGATATCGATCTCGGTCCTCTGATTTATTCCATCTATTAGATTATCTGCTCTAAGGCGAGGGCATCTAGCAATATATTTTATTCTTAATACGTATCTTGTATAAGATAAAATATATTGCATTTATATGTTTTTGCTGTAAAATAGTTGGAGCAATCAATATGGTAGTATATATGGAATTTTTGTTCTATTTGTAACACTTTAAGGGCTTCAAGTGATCATACGGTAGAGACATCAACAAATCCCTTTGTTGATCCTGGTAAGGAGTATGTGAATGGACGAACAGCGGGCAGATCCGCACGTGACAACAGTCCCGGACACGATTGCAGAACTTCGTCGCTTCCTGGCCGATCAATCCTCGATGGATGGCCTCTATGGCATCCTGTACGGATACGTCAAGAAGGCCAATATCGTCGCACTAGAAAAGGTGCAAGAAGAGGCGTCTGAACTTCGACAAAACGTGGTTCTCAAGGCGCTTGAGTTAGCAGATAAATATCATGGGATGGGGGTGCGACCCTGGCTGCTCAGGATTGCCAAGAACCTGATCATGCAGAAAAAGAGCCAGATCCAACGGCACCAATGCGTTATGCCGGTCAGCGAGGCACGCCCACAAACTGACCCTGTGTTGAGTGATGAAGAGTGTTTCGACCTATTTACTACCCGGATTGCTGAAGAGCGCACGCAGATTGCTGACCTGCGTGAAGATCTCAAGGAGGCTCTGGCCTGTTTATCTAGCGAAGACCAGCACATCCTGAATTGTTATCTTCACCACGGTTTCGATCATAACGAAATTGCACACATACTGCATATCAAACCGGGAGCAGCGCGTACACGTTACCACAGAGCGGTAAGTCGATTACGTGGTGCCTGGACAATCCGAGCCGAGAACAGAAGAGGTGAGAGCGATGCGTAACCAACATCCAGATTTCTCGCTTGCGCGTGAGAAGGCGCTTTATTGCTATATCAGCGCCTTCGAGCGTGGCGACTTCAATGCTATGGATAGAGTGTTACAACAAGCCATGTTCGATCCTCTACTGGATGAGATGATCATGCAGGCCCATGAGTATTATCTGGTCGAAGAAAAGGTCACGCTGCACAAGGAAGATTTTGCGAAAGTTCTCCAGCTTGTGATGCAGCACCTCCCGTCCGGTATTCCAGATGAAGATGAGGCCATTGATATTCCGCCTCTTACTGTAGATGATGTTTTTGATACATTGCAGGAAGACAAGGCTGTGCAAGGATCTCTCAAGCAGGAGATACAGCAGATGCGCAGCACATTAGGGCAAGGAGAGATGCCCTTGCCAGAGAACCTTGCGATCAAAAATATCTACCGCTTTTTTGAGCAGTTAGGCGTTGCGATGAGCGCCAGACTACAGAAACTGTTTCGCGAAAAGGCCATTTTTCTGTCTATGGCACGCCAGCAAGGTATAGCGCAGCTTGCGGCTACACGCCGACAAAAGGCTCAGTATCAGCCGAAGCCAGAATCGCAAGAGAAAGGGAAGGACTCATGAGTGCTTCAGTGGATAAAGCGCTTCACGCCTCTATCAGGGCCTGTATCGACGAACTCTACCAAAATGCGGAAATAGAAGTTGCTCGCACGAGCTATATCACGCCGTTGGGTGAACAGATCGGTTCTTTCAATCTTGTCATCAAAGAGCTTTCTGGTCTTTCACAATCGAGAGCGATAGAGTATCTGGTGTCGCAAGGAGCACTGCTTGAGGCTCCAATGCTTGCAGGGGAGGATGAACTAGCAGGTTTTCTCTATGCCAATACTGCTTATGGGTGCATCTTTGTTGAAGCCGAGGATCTTCTCGTACGGCGTCGTTTTTCTGCTGCCCATGAATTGGGGCACTATATGCTGCATTTTCGCCCTTTGCTCATCGCAGCACAACGCGCACAGCAATACCTGGAACTGACCGAGGTCCTCTATCGGGGCCGAACGGATGATCCACTTGAAATGGAGAGTGGGCAGGTTGTGAGATCAAAGCAGCAGATGGTTGAGCGAGAGCTGCCTCCTGTGGGTCGCATGGAGTACGAAGCCAACCAGTTCGCCACCGAATTATTGATGCCAGCAGAAGTGGTACGCGACCTCTTCGCACGGACTATGCTGCGCTTCAATGATAATGATCTGGTATCGTATCTGGCAACCGAGATGCTTGTTAGCCAGGAGGCAATGCGCTTACGATTAAAGAACTTCGATCTTTTGCCGTTACCAGAACAGCATTTTTAAGCAGGGGGAAGCGGTATGACAATCGGTCTTGCTTTTTTAAAAAATAACGGGGCACAACGCATGCGCAACTATACTCCGCAACCGTTCTTGCTGGACGATGGCATATTGGACGTCGAAGCAGACGAGGAACCGGATTTATGGTATGAGCGCAAACGTGAACAATGGAATGCCATCAATACACTTGATAGCAGCCCACCAGCAGACTGGTCCTGGCGTCCATTACGTTTCATCGATGGGAAAGATTCTGGTCGCACAGTAGCCTGGCTGCAAGCACGTACAGGCTATCCATTACCCGTGCGTCTGGCGGAGATCGGCGCGGCAGGCATGTCCGATCAGGGTAAGCAATTGCGACGCGACTTTGAGACCATCGAGCGTGTTGTTTCGCTGATCGTCAAACCTTTTCCCTGGGACGAGGTAGAGAGTTTTGCCATTGCCCTGCAGGAAAAAGGCTACCATTTTCTCCCCTGTCTGGCCGAGCCATCGTTCTCTTTCGAGAAAATGCGCCGCGCCACGGCGAATCGCACGAAAGAGGCAATGGACCAGCTCGAAAGACAGGCCCTGATGCACAATAGCACTATTCCGACGCTGGTGGATGGTCGCCTTGAGCCACGCATGGGGGCATTCAATCAGCAGTGTGACCCTATTGTTGGCCTGATCAAAACACACTACCGTACCTACCTGCACCCTGCCGGTTTAAAGCTGCTCTGTGAGCTTTGCCCGGGAGAGCGCACCCCTGCCTTTAGCCTAGAAAGCAAATTGCGCGTAATCTCCTGGTATCTCCGCCTCGATGGCCAAGGCGAGATGCCTGATTGGGGAGTCGTGCGAATGGAGGTTTCTAGAGGTTTTTTTGAGAATGTCGTCCAGCGGGATTTCTCCTATGTGGACTACCTCTCGCATATTGTCTATACCTATCGCTGTCTCGGAACAAGCTATAGCCGTGCCCCGGTCTCTATCTACCCTATTCAACGGGTGGAAGAGAGTCTGGGCGCACTCTTCTCACCAATTGATACTTTGGTGCAGCGTTTCTATCGTTATACCAATCTCTAAAAAGGATGTTTGTATGGAGATACAAAGTAGCATAATCACTGATGATACACCTCTCTGCCTTGGTATTGTAGGCTCGCCACAGAGCCAGGAAGCGACCAGCAAAAAGTTTTGCTTTTGGGTACGCCATGGCGTTCTGGTTGAAGAGACTCAACTAGTGGTATGTCAGAGCAACATCGCTGGTCAGACCTACACGTTCCGTGGGGTTGTTGACGAAGTATGTCGACGCAGCCGTAAAAGAAGCATGGACGAGGAAATTGATCAGGCTGATGGCGATATAGACTATATTCCACCCTTTGAGAGCGATGGCTATACCTATGCGCAGGTGAGCATTCTTGGCGTAGAGCCTCCTGCTCTTACCCCGCCGTGCGAACATAGCAAAGTCTATCTCGCTGACCAAGCGGACGCGGCGGCGGCTTATGGTGCTGATGAAATTGAAGATGGCTGTGCCCTGTCAACCGGGCTGATCAAAAATGGCGGCAGACAACTGGCGGGCCCTGGCATGATTGATCTTGATTACCTGCTCGGCGTCAATGGAGGTCATCTCAATGTCAATGGTACAGCGGGGCGAGGGACAAAATCCAGTATGCTCTTACATACTGTCTGGATGCTGCTTGACCATGTGCGCAAAGAGGGACGCCAGGGCCCTTCATCTGCCAACCGTCGCCGCATCGTCCCGATTATCTTGAATGTGAAAAATTTTGATCTCTTCCATATTGATCGTCAAAATCGACGCTTTAAAGAACAGCATCTGGCCGATTGGCGATGTCTGGGTGTTGAGAAGCCTGGCCCTTTTCAGGATGTGAGTTTCTTTGCTCCACAGCAATTAAGGACAACGCTGCCCATCCCCACGGGTCGGGATGAGGGGGTGCAGGTGTATAGCTGGGGACTTCAGGATATCGTTGAACGCGGGCTGCTTCGCTATCTCTTCTCTGATGAAGATGCCAATGACCCCAACTTTAGCGCCCTCATCATGACTATTGAAGATTTCTTGACTGTCGAAGAGCGTCGGGGCGATAAGATTATCACTATCTTGAACCCAAAGGCACCCAGCACCTTCAGGGAATTGGAAGCATGGGTCAGAAAGCAGCCGGATGGCGAGACGCCAGGATTTTCAGGGCATGCTCCTCAGACCTGGAAAAAGGTCTGGCGACGCTTATACCGCTTGGTCGGAGAGAGCAACGGTGTTTTGCGCCGTGATGAGGCCACAGGCTCGCCCCTCAATGTCATTCGCGCACAAACGTGCAATCCGATTGTAGTTGATCTCTTCGCTCTCGCTACAACGCCAGAGATGCAGCGCTTTGTTGTAGCTACTATTCTGCGTCAATTGATCGAGGCGCGTACCGGGACAAATGCCGTGCGTGGGCTGGTATATACCGTTGTACTCGACGAATTGAACCGCTTCGCCCCCAAAGGCAAGCGTGATCCCATTACACAACTCATCGAAATGGTGGCGGCTGAGATGCGTTCGCAGGGTATCATTCTGCTTGGCGCACAGCAACAAGCGTCCATGGTCTCAGAGAAGGTGATTGAGAATGCAGCCATCCGAGTATTAGGCCAGACAGGCTCAGTCGAACTGGGTGCACCCACCTGGAAATTTCTCACACCCAATGCACGCGAACGAGCTATGAACCTGCGACCAGACGAAAAGCTGATTATGCAGGCCACCTTCCGCCAGCCGATGCTGGTGCGTATCCCTTTCCCCGCATGGGCAATGAACCCGGATGAGGCTCTATTATCCACAGGAGGTAGCCAGAGCACCCCAGATTATTCAGATTTGATCGATGATTAATAGAAATTTAGTTCAATATGTAACACTTGAGATCCATTAAGTGATCTTTTGATAGTAGGATCAACAAAACGCTATTGATCCTTGGAGAGGAACTTCTTCATCACATGAGAATACTACATACTTCTGACTGGCATCTGAACAGTATGCTGGGAGGTCGCTGCCCACGCAACAGCGACTTGGATCGTGCTCTTCAGCAAATCAGTGCCTACCTGGACACACATAACTTTGATATCATGATAGTCTCAGGGGACCTCTTTCGCGAACGCAGCCGACCAGAGCAACTCCGTGATGGTATCCAGTTGATCAAGAAACACTTCCAGCCTTTCGTTCAACGTGGAGGAACTATTCTCGCCATTAGTGGTAACCATGATAGCGAAACCTTTTTTGCCACATTGCGCGATGCTATGGATCTGGTCTCACCAATTGAAAAACGAGTTGACGTTCATCCAGCGGGGCGCTTCTATATCGCCCCAAACGCGCGTAATATCACGCTTCAGGCTCCTGATGGGGAGATCGCTCAGTTTGTCCTGATGCCTTATCCTACCACACGATATTTACGAACAGAGAGGCAACAGCGTTTTCTCAATATTGAGGAGCGTAATAATGCCATCGGAGCCGAATTTAAAGCAGTGCTACGTACCCAGCAAGAGAAGCTGGACCCGCGCTGGCCTGCTATTCTCGTTGGACACGTAGCGGTGCATGGAGTGCCAACCTCTGCACAATATTACCTGGATCAAAGCCAGGAAGTCATGCTTGAGCCAAACGATCTCTCTTTTCCCTGGGCCTATGTCGCGTTAGGGCATATGCATCGGCCCGGTGAGGCCATCCCAGGCGCTTCCCACATGCGCTACGCTGGCAGCATTGAGCGTATGGACTATGGGGAAAGAGCAGATAAGAAGAGCGTTGTATTGCTGGAAATTAAAGATAAGCAGTTGATAGGCGTGCCTCGCTTGTTACCGCTGCAGAGCACCCCGTTCTACGAGATAGAAATAGCCGATCCTGAAACGCAGATTCCGCTTTTGGCCAGGCAATACCCGGATGCTGAGCTGGCATTGGTGCGCTATATCCTGCATTGGGATTCTGCTACCCAGCATCGGGAACGCTACTGCCAGGAAATTGAAGCCGTTTTCCGGCGTTGGTATGCACGAGAACTCCGTGATACACGTAATGGAACAATCACCGAAGCAGGTCTGACATTTCAGCAGACGCATGATGTCGCCGCCACTGCTCGCCATTATCTGCAAGAGACTCTGAAGGACCGCCCTGAGAAAGGGCGTACAGAACTGCTCTCCCTAGCTGAGCAATTATTTGTAGAGGAGGGATTATCATGATACCACTTCGTGTCTATGTCAAAGGTTTTATGTGCTATCGGGATGAGGCGGAAATCCGTTTCTCCGGTTCTACGCTCTGGGCGCTCTGCGGTCTCAATGGGCATGGCAAATCAGCTCTCTTCGATGCTATATGCTATGTCCTTTATAAAGAGCATCGCCTGGGTAAACAAAATACCGAGGAACTCATTCATCGTGAGGCACAAGAGTTTATTATTGAGTTTGACTTTGCGCTTGGTGCCAATGAATATCGAGTCAGGCGAACTTATTCGCGCAAGAAACGAGGCTCTGCCCAAGCCCTCCATCTCAGCGGGCCCGATGCGCCGAACCCTAGCCATCTCGGACCACAACCAATTCCTGATACCGAAGCTGACGCAGGCTTCACCAGGTGGGTTCTGCAAACAATGGGCCTGGATGAAAAAACCTTTACTGTCTCAGTGTTACTGTTACAGGGGAGGAGTGATGCTCTGCTGAAATTGGGTGGAGCAGAGCGCCACGACGTGCTAACCAAGATTATTGATCTTTCACGTTATGATTCGCTCTATCGGCGGGCACGCGAACATCACCAGGAGGAGGAGAAAAAGGTCAAACTCTATAAGCAACAGCTAGATGGCCTGGAGCCTGTTGACAAAGCCCTTGTGAGCGATCTGGAACGTCAGGTTGGTGAAGTGCGCATAAGCAAAGAGGCTGCACGAGATCGTCAATTTGTCCTGACAGGGCTAAGAGAGCAGGCAAAGCACTGGGAGTCCTTACAAAAAGAGGCGGGATCACTCACAGAGAAGCTGGCTACCTATGAGCGTTTATTGGGTCAGACACCGCAGATCGAGCAGCGAGCCTCCAGGTTAGATGACCTGCAAAAGGCTGTTCCTCTACTCGTACAAATCTACAACAAACAGAGAGATGTCACCTTCTACCAGGGCCAGGTCGAGCAAGGCTGCATAGAGATGCAATCGCTCAGTAGTAGATTGCAGATGCTGGCAGAGAAATTGGATGCAGCCCAACAACTTCTCAGCACTTTACAGACCCAGCGAGCACAGGCCGATGAAGAACAGAAAGGGCTTCAACCACGTCTGTACGATTTACAATTGGCTTGCAATGAAATCGCACGTTTGCGCGACAAACAACGGAAATATCAGCAATGTACACAGAAATTAGCCTCCTATCCTCCAGATCTTGAGCAGCAACGGCAACGATTGCAAGAGCAATATAATCGGCTTGAGCAGTTGAGCAAAACCTATCCTCGTCTCGAATCTTTTGTACGGGTACGTGAGGACTGGCAACAATTAACCAGGAAACTATCCGAGATAGATCAGCAACTGAGTCTTGAAGAAGCCCATCAAGCAGAGGCTGCAAAGCAGAGGCAGATTGCTCAGGATGAAATCAAAATCCTGGATGAGCAGTTGAGCAACATCAACAGTGAGCTATCCAGTCGAAAAACCCTGCGCGATGAGTGCAAGAAACGTCTCAATCGCTTTCAATCCATTGATGGAAAACCAACCTGCGATTATTGTGGACAACCCCTCACAAAAGGGCATATGGCTGCAGAACGCCAGCGTATTGAGGGCGAATTGCAGGAAGAGCAGCGCCTCTACCAGGAAATAGATAAGCAACAGAAGGATGTTCAGCGCAAGAAGGAATCTCTCAAGCAAAATCTCGATCAAGTTCTTCAGACGGAGGAACAATACAAGCAAGCTATTAAAAAGCTTATGGAGCAGCGAAGTCATGTACAAAGCCTGCAAAGTAACGCCAGAGGCCAGGCAGAGGGCTTACTTCCCACCTTGCTCCCTGAGCATATTGCCCAAATGCAGGGCGCAGATTCTGCCCGTATCGATATAGATATATGTTTGCGCTCTGTGTATCCCCAGCCGCAGGAGATGGAGGCGCTTGCAAAGCAGTTGCAGAGTAGGGAAAGAGTCAAACAACAGCTTCAAAAACTAATAGAAGAAGTAAATGCATATAATGAGGGTGCACGTGAGCAGCGCTACCTGTTGGATGATCTTCGGCCGCTTGAACAAGCATATCCACCTGAACGTATTGAGACTCTTTTGCAGGATCGGCAACGGGTTCAACAAAGCAATGAAAACCTGCTAAAGATGTTGAAAGATCTTGATAAGGATATAAAGCAGCAAGAGAAACAGATAAGGGATCTAGATGCTGAAAAACAGGCTGCTGAACGAGACAAGCGTCAGGCTGAGCAGAATATAGCTGTTGCAAGTGCCAATCTTCAAAATGCACAGCGCGAAGCTGGTGAGAGAAAGGCTGAGTTGCCTGCCGAGTGGCATGCTCGATTGGGACAACTTTCTGAACTATCGTTGCAGAGCTGGCAGAAAGAAATGGAAATGCTTGAGGGCTCTGCCAAAGAAAAGCAGGATTTGGAGCAGGCCAGGAGAGATTATACCTATGATCAACAACACCTCAATAACTTGAAAGAAGAACTTGAGCAGATTCCCCAAGAGGCTCAACGAGCTTCGGCCCAGCTTCAAGAAGAGATCAATCAGGCTGAATGCTCTTATCAGGCGCTAGAAGCGCAGGAGCGGAAGATTAGCGTGAAGATTTCACATTTGCAGCAGATTCAGGAGCAGCGTACAATACTGGATTTGCAACTTGCCGAGGCAACAGGTTTAGCGAGCCGTTACAAAGAATTAGAACGATTGCTGGGACGCGATCATCTGCAACATTATTTGGTACAGAAAGCTGAAACTGGTATTGTCTATCATGCTAACGAGGCACTTGACCGTCTTTCTGGAGGTATGTTGCGCTTGGAGCTGCGATCCAATACGGAGAGGAAGACTGATGCACTTGATCTGGTTGCATACAATCGAGCGATCAGTGATAGCCTAGCTCAACGTATTGACTCACTGAGCGGCAGCCAGAAATTTCGTGTGGCTGTAAGTCTAGCTCTGGGGATTGGCAGATACGCTGGCAATGACAACCATCGGGTTGAATCAATTATCATCGACGAAGGGTTTGGCAGTCTGGACGAAAAAGGGCGTCGGGAGATGATCCAGGCTCTACAGGAATGGGGAGAAGTGCTCAAGTGCATCATCGTTGTCTCGCATCAACGTGAATTTTTCGACGAGTTTACCAACAAATATCTTGTTGAACTTGTTAATGGAAGTACACAAATTTCACTGATGTAATATTCTTCTGTAGTAGAAGGAGCATACCATGCCCTTTCGGATGGACGAAGATCGGCTGGCCTGGGATCTGCAGCATGCCCCCAGTGTCAAGCTGCTTAAAGCCGAGCATGCTGCTCTTATCATTGGGTTTCTCTACAATCAGTTTAAGGTGGCGCAGCGTGTGACTGTACCACTTGTTGAATTGGTCGAGCAACTTGATGGCTATCTGGAAAGCCTCAATGAGCACGAACTTGGTCATTACGCTCGTACAGCACAAGCCTATATTAACGAATGGGCTGATCCGCAGCATCAGTTTCTTCGTATCGCTGTGTCCAGTGCTAATAGCGTTCCTGCGGTCGAACTGACGGCAGATACGGAGCGGGCTATTGGATGGTTAGAAGATATGCAGATGCGACATGCTATCGGCACCGAATCGCGCTTTCTGCTGATTATGCAATTGTTGCGTGACATCATCCAGAACAGCACCGACGATCCTGAAGAGCGGCTCAAACAATTGGAGCGACAGCGGGCCGATCTGGACCTCCAGATCGATCAGCTCCATGAGACCGCACAGGTTGATACACTCTATACGCCCACTCAGTTACGTGAGCGCTTCTTCGAGGCCTCCTCAATGGCTCGTCAGCTCCTGAGGGACTTTCGTCTAGTTGAGGAGCGCTTTCGCGACATGGCACGTGATCTTCAGCAAGCCCAATTGCAGCCAGACATACGCAAGGGGGTGTTGGTCGAACATGTGCTTGATGCAGACGCTCAACTCAAGGAGTCCGATCAGGGACGTAGCTTCTATTCCTTTTGGGAATTCCTGATCTCGCCTACTCAGAACGAGGAGCTGAAAAGCTTACTCGTCCAGGTCGCGGCCCTCCCAGAACTCTCCTCAGCGCTTGGCGAGGATTATCTCTTACCACGTCTGCCTAGTTATCTTGTCGAGGCGGGTGAGAAAATCGTCTATTCTAATGCCCGCCTAGCCGAACAATTGCGCCGCTTGCTCGATGAGCAAACCCAGGCAGAGAATCGCAGAGCGCAAGAGTTGATCCAGGAGATTACACGCATGGCATATAGCTTGAAACAGCAGATTCCTGAGCATATCCCACTTCTGGAACTGGAAGGCACGCCAGAGATCCAAATGGTTATGGAGCGTCCCTTCTGGGAGCCATCTGAGATCCCCACTTTTGACCAGCAGCTGGATATGATCAGTGAGGAAGATCTGGACGATATTGATCTGACTGGTTTGTACAACCAGTTCTCCATTGATGAAGAAGAGCTTGCCAGTCATATTGATACCCTGCTGGAGCAGCAGCCTCAGATACGGCTCTCGGAAGTGCTGAAATACTATCCAGCAGAGAAAGGGCTGGCCGAGATCCTGGCCTATTGCGTGATAGCAGCCAGAGACCCTCGCCACTCCATTGATCCAGATACCAGTGAGGAAATTCAACTTTCCTCGCCCAACAGACCTCTCCTGGAAAGCATTTTGTGCGTCCCCCAGATCTATTATCGGAGAAACCCAGATGCGTGCTAATCTCGTTGCGCCCTATGCGGCAGTGGTGCTCAAACTCTTACAAGGGCCGCTTTATCACGATGACACCTACACCTGGAATTTGCTGCTCCAATATAGCGAGCAAATCTGTTTAGATTGTGCCAAGATGGGACTGGAGCTGCAATTTTATGAAGAGGATGGCTTTGCCTATCTCCGTCAGCCAGCGATAGAGGATGATGAAGGCCATGCCGTAGAACTGCCTCGCCTGACACGCCGTATTCCGCTCAACTATCATATGACTTTTTTGTGTGTACTGCTGCGTGAGCAATTATTGCAGTTCGAGGCCAGTAATCTAGAGAGCACGGCCTGTTTGCTAACCAGGGAACATATCCATGAACTACTCCTTCCCTCCTTCTTCGAACGCACCAATGAGCTGATTCTGCGCAACAAAGTGGATGCACTGATTGGACAGGCGATGGATCTGGGATTTCTGAAAAAGCGTACCCACCTGGGCGTAGATTACTTCGAGGTGCGGCGTATTCTCAAGGCGAAGGTCGATGTCGAGCAATTGAACACCCTCAAAGAAAGGTTGAAGGCATATGGTACAACTGAGCAGTAAACCTGAACTCAGAGAGAGCCAAACATTCTCTGATGGATTTCGTTTGCACCGTCTGGAAGTGCATAACTGGGGCACCTTCAACCAGCGTATCTGGACGATCACACCATCTGGGGGAAGCGTGCTGCTGACAGGTGCAAACGGTTCTGGCAAATCAACGCTGGTCGATGCTTTGCTCACATTGCTTGTTCCCTGGCAGCGCCGTACCTATAATCTGGCCTCAGGTTCTGAGAAGCTTCGTGAGCGCGATGAGCGTTCCTATGTGCTGGGTGCCTGGGGGAAGCAAAAAGAGCTGGAAAGCAATCGCTCAAAGCCACAATACTTGCGCCAGAATGATACCCACTCTGTCTTGCTGGCAGTGTTTGCCAATAGCACACTCGACCAAGTAGTCACGCTAGCTCAGGTCCTCTGGCTGGAAGACAAAGTACAGAAGCTCTTCTTTATCGCCCCTTTCGCGCTTTCTATTCATGAACATTTTCGCCTGCACGGTTCGCCCAGAGAATTGCGCAAGCACTATAAGGCTCAAGGGATAGAAGTCTTTGATGAGTTTGCCAGATATAGCCAGCGTTTTCGCCAACTGTTCTCCTTCCGCTCAGAAAAGGCTCTCGATCTGTTTAACCAGATCGTTTCCATTAAGGAAATTGGCAGCCTGACTGGCTTTGTGCGAGACCATATGCTGGAGAAAACAGATACTCAGACGCGTATCAAGCAATTGCAAGACAATTTCGCCAACCTGACCAGTGCCCACGATGCTATTCAACTGGCAGATCGCCAGCTTGCCATTCTGAAACCCCTAATGCAGGAGGCACAGAAATACAGAGAGACCCAGGGACGTATGGCAGAAACCAATCACTGCACCAATCTGCTCCCTGTGGCAATGGCACAAAGCAAGCTGACGCTGTTGGCACAGGCTATGGAGGACGCACAAACCCAACAGGCAACATATGAGGCATGTGAAGAACTCTTTCAGAAAGAGTTAAGCACTCTAGGACAGCGTATCCTTGATCTCAAAATCGCGCTGGCAAGCGATGAGGTAGGGCAACAGATAGAGAAGCTAAACAGGGATATCAAACAAGAAGAACGTCGCTTGCAAGAACGCAGAAATAATGCAGCGAAATATGATCGCCTAGCAAAAACGCTTGGCTTTCCCTGCTATGAGCACGAGCAAATATTTCAAGCAACCAGGCAACAGGCAAGCCTATTACAGGCGAGCATCTCTCAGAGTCTGATGGATTTGACAGCGAAACGAGATACCTACATCCAGCAGATAGTCAAGCTCAAGGAAGCAGAAGAGGAACATGAAAGGGAGTTGGTATCGCTCAAGCAGCGCAGTAGTCAGCTTGATAGCAGAGATATCGTGATGCGTCAACAGATGGCCGCGAAGCTGAAGTTGCCAGAATCAGAGTTTCCTTTTATTGGTGAGTTGTTACGTGTGCGCAGCACTGAGCAGCAGTGGGAGCCTGCCATTGAGCGTCTATTACACGGATTTGGTAGCCAGATGCTCGTTGCTGAACGCTACTATCAGCAGGTCAGTCGCTATGTAGACAGCACGAATCTGCATGGACGATTAGTCTATCATCGCGTCAATGCAGCACGTACTCCTCGTAATGATGAACGTTTAGAACCAGACGCGCTCTACCACAAACTGGATATCAAGCCCGACACGCCCTTTACTCAATGGCTCAGGGCTGAGCTCATCGATGGCTTTAACTACCGCTGCTGTGTTTCCCTGGAGGAGTTTCAGCGAACACATCGGGCATTGACTCTGAATGGGCAGATCAAACATGGGCAAGCGCGACATGAGAAAGATGATCGTAAGCCGTTAGGAGATCGTAGAAACTACGTCCTGGGCTGGGATAATCGCGAGAAGCTGGCGCTCATAGCCAGGGAACTTGCTCGCTGCCAGGCTGAAAGCAAGCAGATCGCCGAACTCATGGCCCAAGTGGAGGAGCAGCAAAAGAAAGAGCGAGAGAAGCAGAACGCTCTCCATATGCTACTGGCCGTTGACAGCTTTGATGCGATAGACTGGCGTTCAGTAGCGCGACAAATACAAGAGCGGCACAAACAACTTCAAGAGTTAGAGAGTACCAGCACGCACCATGCTACACTCCAGAGCCAGCTTGACGAAGCAGAGGAACAGCAGAAGGAGAAACAGAGCGAGCATCACCAGATCGTCGGCAAGCTAGCCACCATAAAAAACAAATATGAGTTGTATCAAAAGCAGGAAAAGATCTGTCAGAATTTGCTTGATGCCGAGCAATTGTCTCGTGAAATGTCTGTGATAGAGCACATCCAGAAAGATCTCAAAGACCTTCAGGAACGTGAGAAGTTGCTCCCCTTATCACTAGAAACTATCGACGATATGCGTGATCGCCTGAGACAACTCTATACCAATCGCACAAATACCTTCCAGGGTCATCTCCGCACACAGATGGGGGAGATTCTCAATGGCATGCGCAACTTTCTGCAAACGAAGCCCTCTTTAGCTCTGGAGTTGGATGCTTCGATTGAGGCACTCGACGATTATCAACGTCACTATGAACGCATCCAGCACGATGATCTACCAAAGTATCGCGAACAATTCAAAGCCTTGCTCAATGAGAAGGTAGTGACAGATATTGGCAGCTTTAAGGCAGTGCTGGATAAACAGGAAGAAGACATCAAGGAGAGCATCGCTCATCTCAATGAATCATTGCGCACCATTGACTATACCGACTCCACATATATTCGACTCAACTGTGAGCGGACGCATGATGCCGATATCAAAGAGTTTCGCAATCGGCTTAGAGATTGCCTCCCCGATGTTGGGCAAGCGCGTACGCCAGAGGCCAATGAAGTGAGTTTCCAGCGCATCAGAACACTGCTCCAGTGCTTTAAGAATGAGACGTACTGGACCAATAAAGTGACCAATGTTCGCAACTGGCTCGATTTTTCAGCTTCTGAACTCTATCGTGAGGATGGCTCGCAGAAAAACTATTATTCAGACTCTTCTGGGAAATCGGGCGGACAAAAAGCCAAGCTGGCCTATACCATTCTTGCTTCGGCCATTGCCTATCAGTACGGACTGGACCAGGAGAAAGGGCGCGAACGTGCCTTCCGTTTTGTCGTGGTAGACGAAGCATTCAGCAAGTCGGATGAGCGCAATGCACGTTATGCCATGGAATTGTTTCAGCAGCTTGATCTCCAAGTCCTGGTTGTGACCCCACTCGACAAAATTCAAATCGCCGAGCGCTATATCTCGGTCTGCCATTTTGTGACCAATAATGAGGAGGAGAATAATTCGAAAGTCTACAATCTCACTTCTGAGCGGTATGAGGAATACAAGCAGAAATGGAAAACACGGGAGGGGCAATGATTACGCCTGAGGAGATTGCATTGAAGGCGAGCCGTTACTATCTCTCCTTTTTGCAATCCTGGTTACGAGGAGAAGCTTATACATCTCTTAGTTTCCCAACCGGCAAACTGCCTACAGATTTTGTGCCGTTACGCAACGCTGTGCAGCACCTTCAGGAAGGCTCTAAGTCGGCATTGGGTTATGGTTACAGTATTGATTTTCAGCAACAACAGAAGCGCTCATTGAATCAGCAGACGCTGCCAACGCGTATTGTATTGGAGACAGCAGAAGACTTTCTTCGTCTGATCGGCAAAATCGACGAGTTTCATCGTTTCCAGCAGAGTGTCGCCTTGATTCGCGAGCATCTCCCTCGATTAGAAGCCTGGATGCAGCGCTTTCCAAAGAAGATCCTCGAATATCGTAGTGATTGGTCAGATCTGCTGACAGTCTGTCATTACTTCTTAGAGCATCCACGTCCGAGGCTCTACATTCGGGAGCTGCCTATCAACGTCCATACCAAGTTTGTAGAAGAGCATAGTAGCATCTTGCGCGAATTGCTAGAGCATCTGTTACCCGATGAGGCGATAGTATCGGACGCTCTCACTTTTCAGCAGCGTTTTGGTCTGCGCGAGGAGGAACCACTCATTCATGCTCGTTTCCTTGATGACCAATTGTGTAAGCTCTATGGCCTTCCGTTAAACGAATTATTAGCCCCTCGCTCACAATTTGCCCGCCTAGATATGCGAGGACAACGCTGTATCATTACTGAAAACAAAATGACCCTCCTCACTCTCCCGGCGTTGCCCAGCACATTTGCCCTCCTGGGAGGGGGATTTAAGGTGGGTGGCTTGGCAGCCCTTTCCTGGCTCGTAGCATGTCCCATCATCTATTGGGGCGATATCGACGCACATGGTTTCCAGATCCTCTCACAGTTCCGAGCCATTTTTCCTCATGTCATCTCGCTGATGATGGATGAAGCGACCTTCAAAACCTTCTCCAAGTTCTGTGTGGAGGGGACGCCTTGCCCCGTCCGGCAATTAGCCCATCTCACTCCTGAGGAGCATACTCTCTTTTTGCATCTAGCTAAGGAGAACATTCGGCTAGAACAAGAACATATTCACCATGACTATGCACTCAGATGTATATCTCAAGTGTATAAAGATGAACAATGATAATACCATCAAACACAACTATTCAGGTGTCTTTTGGGAAATGCTGGACAAAGCTGATAAACTGAGGTCATGACAGAAGAAGAATTTGGGCAACTCAAGCAAGCATATACCAACCTCAAAGAAGAGATGCGAGAGAAAGATCGGCGAATAGAGGAGTTAGAAGGGCAGTTGATGGGGGCATTGCTGCGCATAGAAGAGCTGGAAAGGCGGCTCGCCAAAGATAGCCATAATAGCGGTAGTTTGTTGACTGTGGAGAGATCGTCTTTTAGCTTTTCTGCTCATAGCTGGCTATTGGTAGGGTGGGGGAAAGTAGTCCGATGTCACGGGGAAAAGTCCTCCCTCAACAAACTACCGATAGTAGCAAACCGCCTTCGAGTGATGATCTAAGGCGCAAGGCAAACAAGCTCGGCAAGATCAATTTGATATGAGAGAGTGGTGGGGTCGTGACGCAGGTCTTGCTTTGGCCACAGTGCAGGTAAATTGGGCTCCCTGTCGGACTCTAGGCCAAGTAGCTTGCAAATACTCATCCATAGAACTGCTGACCCACAATGCGCAGAAAGGTTGACGAAAAAAGGGAAAGCAGGTAAGGTAGGGAAAAAGCAAGGAGGCAAAGCAGTACTATGTCTCTCTACAGCTCCACTCCAGATATCAAACGTGAGTTGAAACAGCAACTGCTCTCTCTATCCGCACGCAGCTTCGAATTTTTCGCAGGCGAGTTTTTAGTCTACGTCGGACTAGAGGCTGTTTCAGTCACGCGCTATATTGGAGATGGGGGAATTGATGCTCATGGCAAGCTCGTTGCAGGACAGTTCCGTATCCCTATCGGTGTGCAAATCAAGCGTCATAGAAACAACGTACAGCGACCGGATATCGATAGATTTATCGGAGCACTATCAGGACGCTTTTCTGAAGGGATGTTCATGACGACAGCAGACTACACATCCAGTGCACTCAAAAAAGCATCCACGTCCATCCCTCGCGTACTCACGTTAAATGGTGATCAGATTGTCTCGATCATGCTAGAGCACAATCTCGGACTGAAGGCCTCCTCCCTCAATGCTCAGAAACTGGACATTGATCCCAACTATTTTGTCACCTTCGAGGCCATGAGGGATCTCCTTGTAAGCCGTGTGAGAGAAACTCCTCAGAACTACCGTACCAATACCTCTGCATCAAATACTGATACACCCTTCAATGAGGAAACGATTGATCTCAAACCAGAAGAAGATCTCATCTCACTCAATGCATTGGGCTATGCCCTACGAGTCGACCCAACGAGAATTCGCCGCTGGATTGAGAATGAGACGCTACGACCTGATATCTCCCAAACATCAGGTGAGCGGACACGGCACTATTTTAGACGCGATCGGATTGAGCAGATCAGGAGTAGCCTTGGCCTGAAAAACATTCCAGCATCCAGCGACCAATGGAAGCAGGAGTTTCTTGATTTTGCCAAGAGCCGCAACTTGACGAAATCCTACAAACCAGTGATGTTGAAAATCTTCTTCCAACTGGTTGATCGAGAAGGGGAAGTGCGCATAGATGATCTCGTGCAAGCATTTAGGGAGTATTATATACAACGAGCACATGCTGGTCAGCCATTAGAACGCGGCGCATCTCCTCTCTCAGATCCGACAAAACCAAGTGATGCGACTCTCAAACGGCTCATCATTATTCATCCTCTTGAGCGCTTCCTCATCAAAAATTTTATGGAATACTCCTCCGAAGATGGGATCTTACGAATCGCGCCACAGTTATGGCAAGAATTATGCTACTATGAAGTGCTGGATACTCTCAAGAGCATAGATGATCAAATTAGGTATTATGAGAATAGACAGAGGAACTGAAAAGGGGAGATAGATCATGATACGGCAATGAAGCAGTGAAGAGGGAGCGACAGCTTTTTGTGCCATTCGCAGTTATCTTTTAACGATGCGCAAACAAGGTCGCTCCATGCTCGAGGCCCTCGCTGCCGTCTTTGAGGGCTCTCCTTTTCCTCTTGCCTAGCAACCGGGGACCTGAGTAGTTACGATTCCTCGATTATTTTCGTCTGATGAGGTAAGATATAAGATAAGTCGTCACGAGTGGCAACAACGGATAGGAATCCGTTGAAGGAAGGCATTTATCTCATGAGTAAACCACATCAGCGCTCTCCTTCGGCTAAAAACAAAGGGCTGGCCGCATCTTCGCCAGCCACCTCTCCTCAACCACCAGCGCTAGTCCCTGCTCCTGATGATCGAGGCGCATGGAAAGTCTACTGGATCACACAAGGTCAATCGTGGCGAACGGAGCCGACGATTGATCAGAAACGCCAAGCAGAACTTGCTCAGCGTCAAAATATTGTCCCTGATATTGAGAAAGGAATCTATCCTTTCAAAGGGATGAAGCTTTCCCGTGCTGATGTGGAGTGGCTACTGGCGACTCACGAGAGTGGGCAGGGGCCTGTAGATTGGAGCGACAATACCCAACGAGGTCGAGTGGGATTGGATCTACGAGGTACGGATTTGCGTCAAGCAAACCTACAAAATTTACCACTAGCGCGTATTCTTGGTGGGCTACCTTGGGATGAGTGGGTTAAAGCTACAGAAGATCAGCGTGACATGGCAGCGATTCATATGGAAAGTGCCGATCTCAGATGGGCACATTTAGAGCGAGCTTATCTTAGAGGAGCATACATGAAGCAAACTAACCTTCGCGGAGCATATATGGAGCAGGCTTTCCTTATGTGGGCGCACCTAGAAAATGCTGATCTCAGATGGGCACATTTAGAGCGAGCCGATCTCGAAGAAGTGCATTTTAGTGATGCAGAACAAATCAGCCCTCAACTGGGTGATATAGACTGGACAGGTGTAAATCTTGCTCTATTGGATTGGGCATCAGTAAAAATGCTTGGTGATGAGGCCAAGGCTCACCAGAAGGTGCAGGACGGTAAGGTAAAAGACAAGATAATACGTCTCAAAGAGTATGAGCAGGCGATCCGAGCAAATCGTCAACTTGCTCTTGCTCTTCAAGCACAAGGACTTAACGAAGAAGCTGTACGATTTTCCTACCGTGCTCAAGTCCTTCAACGAAAGGTTTTATGGAAGGAACAGAAATATGGAGCTTGGTTCTTCTCATGGTTCCTCTTCTTACTTGCAGGCTATGGATACAAGCCAGGGCACAGTTTTCTTGCCTACGTTTTCGTCGTTTCTGGGTTTGCCGCTGCTTACTACGTTCTCGGGCATATCGTTGGACCTGCGCTTTCCCCTCTCGGCGCTTTTGTGTTCAGCATGACAAGCTTCCACGGTCGTGGCTTCTTTCCGGGCAATAACATTTCGCTCGACGATCCACTTACCGTGCTTGCTGCCTTTGAGGCACTGGTAGGACTATTCATTGAGGTCACATTCATTGCCACATTGACCCAGCGGTTTTTCAACAGGTAACGACTCCCGATATTCAGAAATCCATGCGATGCTTCGAGATTTCGTGCAAAGGTCATTTAAAACATTGTGCACTATACCATCTGTGTATTGGGTATATAGCTCATGTTTGTTTGTTTTTCAATCCTGTTTCAGTTATGTGTCTGTTGTGGCGACTGCAAAGAGCAGCGCAGCGGAGACGAGGTATGCTGCGTTAGTCAAGCTAGCAATATTGCATCATCTCTATTGTATCACTTAGCCAGTAGGCACAAACAAAACATTCTTCAAGATGTCCGCATTCTCAGCCGAAGATGTCCGCTTTGTCACTAGGCAAAGAGCACTCTGGTTAGGTATCCTTTGCGATATAGAGTCAGTCGTAGGAGGGTTTTGGGAGTATCACCCTATGACATCTACCGAGAAAAGGAGACATACCCATGAAGAATGCATTCTGCAAGACGGCTTGTCTTGGCAAGCTCACAGGGAAGAACGTTACCAGTCTACTCATTCTTACGGCCTTAGTAGCCACCCTAGCAGGGTGTGCAAGCAAGCCTACACCTACACCTACGCTTCCATCTAACTACACATTGACCTTCATTCACATGCTGGACCAGACCCACGGCTGGGCACTAAACGCAGATTCCGTTCTCAAGACGGCGGATGGTGGTCTGCACTGGCAAACTGTCCTGTCAGCTCTACCCACGCTTGCTGTCCAAGGCTCTTTTCTGAATGACCGAGATGCCTGGATTGCCACAACTACTGGCAACCCGCTGCTGTCATCATCCGGGTCCATTAAGGTCCTACGTACCACCGACGGCGGGAAAAGCTGGCAGAACTCGACTATTGCTCATGCAGGATTCCAACTCCCATCTGGTGAGTTCTTCGAGCATCTATCTGATATAGAGTTCTTGGATCCATCAAACGGATGGATTCTGTCAGATCCGTTGTCTTTTCCTCCGACGACAACTCCGGCCATTTTTCACACCACCGATGGTGGGCAACACTGGGTCCAGCTTGCAAGTCCTAACTGTAGTTGTGGAAAGATCTTTACTAGCATTTCATTTAAAGACAGACAAAATGGCTAGATTGGAGCAATAAGTGGATTTGGAGCACCAGCCTCACTTGAAGTGACCCACGATGGAGGCAAAACCTGGCAAAACCAGTTACTTCCGGTTCTCACTGGAACCTTTCATGCTACCAAACCACCTGTCTTCTCGGGCAACAACGGTTTACTTCCTGTTACGAGTTCTGACACTAGCATCAATTTGTATGTGACCCATGATGGCGGTCAGACTTGGACTCCAACGAGGTCGTCAATCACGGGTAGTTACGGGACCCTAGATTCTACCATAGTAGATAGCCAACATGCCTGGATAGATTCTCCTGGCTCCGGTTTCTTCGCAACCAGTCCCAGTCTCTTCGCAACCAGTGATAGTGGACAACATTGGACACAGCAACTATCAATGCCGCCGCATGTTGGTACGCTGGACTTTATCAATCCTAGCAATGGCTGGGCTACTACTCCTGCCGCCAGCCTGCTCCATACGACCGATGGTGGTCACACTTGGCAGGCAATCCATTACTTTGTTGACGGCAAGCTCACAACTAGCTTAAGACTAGGACCAAGACCAGTACCAGTACCAACACCTTTTGTCAGCTCATGGAAGGAGTGCGGTGCCCTGTTTTACTCCTTGCCAGCAGGAAGTACTGAACCTACCGTAGGGGTCAATCCTTTGAGTCAGCAAGATGTGACCTGTTTCGTACAAGCATTTCAGCAATGTGTTCCCGCATCAATCGATTTTGTTGTCAACAGTGGCTCTAGTATCGAGAGTAAAGGGGTCGCAGTTGCGGACAACAGCTTCGATACGAAGTCGCAGTCAGGCGAGTGTGTCATTGCAAAAGGTGTCACTGCGGTGAACATGCAGCCACAGTCTCAAGAAGCAGAAATATGTGCACAGGTAAAGCAGACCGAAGCCAGCGTCAGCTTCCTTGACTGCACAAAGAGTGGTACAATCACTTTCGCTCTCAATGCACCAAAATAAGCATCAACGGTACGGCTGCACTATCCGGTGGATGTACTCAAAAATTCGGCAAAATTGAGCACGAATGAGGGGGGATCCACCACTTACTGTCGCTGTACCCTATCTTTTTGAGTGAGAATCTGATATGATTTCAAGCGGGCGCAAGCGGACGAGCTTTCAAAATACACTACACTCCTTTTAAGAAGGTAATTGATGTCAGACGATTATAATGTACTTATTGTCGGCGGTGGACCAGCTGGCTTGGCAGCCGCCGAGGCAACTGCAAAGCAGGGTATGCGCACACTTGTCTTAGAACGACAAAATGAAATTGGCTATCCTATCCATACAAGTGGTGGGAGCTGGGTCAAGGACATGAAGGCGCTGGGAATACCCGAGCATCTTTATCACCCGGTCACCAAAGTCATTTTTCTTTCTCCTCACCGTGAGGTTCCTCTATGCTATGACCCACCCGTTGCCTGTGTCATGGATGTGCGTGGTGTCTATCAGCACCTTGCCGGACGTGCAGTCGCAGCTGGTGCAACGATCCGTGTACGCCATACCGTTGATCAGGTGCTGCAGGAAAACGGGCGTGTGCTAGGTGTCACCGTAAAAAACCATGTGAGTGAGCGCTTCGAGGTACGTGCTGATATTACCATCGATGCCAGCGGATTTGCCCGCCACCTCGGAGTACGCACCGATATGGGGAAGGCGTTCCATCGCTATGGCTTTGGGGCTGAATATGATCTGTATGCGCCAGACTATCCTCAGGATGAGCTATTTTTAATTATGGGCAGTGCATATGCGCCAAATGGCTACGCCTGGGCCTTCCCGCGTGGCAACGGGCGTGTTCGTCTGGGTGTTGGGGTACTCCATCCAGATAATGATGATGATGCCCGTGTGTACCTGGATCGTATCATGTGTGATATCCCCCAATTAGCACAGTGCTTCAAGGGAGCCAGTCCGCTTGAATACCATACAGGTCTGTTCCCCTCTGAGAACTATCTCGAGCGCTTCTCGCGAGATGGCCTGCTACTGGCAGGTGATGCCGGTGGGCATGGTTCGACATTGGTCGGAGAAGGGATTCGCTTCGCCATCTACTCGGGGCAGATGGCTGGTGAGGCCGCAGCTGAGGCTGTGAAGGCCAGTGATATCTCTGCTGAGTTCCTGAGCCGTTTTGATAAGCGTTGGCACGCTCGTTTTGCCCGTGATATGGATATTGCATATATGATCAACAAGCGTATTGCGGCTTATAGCGATGCCCAGTGGGATGATGCTCTGGACTTGATGAAGCGTCTCACACCCTCGCAAGTAGCCCAGGCGCTACGAGGCGATTTTACTGCAGGTCTCGTGATGGGAGTCCTGACTCGCGTTCCCTCTCTGATTGCCACGGGAGGAAAGCGCCTGGTCGATCGGATGCTTGAGCGTGTCAACAAACCTGCTGTGGCTACGGCTGAAGGATAGGTTGTTATTAATGCGGTTGCATGCAACGGCTCTCCTGTTAACACGCAAATATGAAAACAAATGGAACCTCTAAACTAGATCATCAACATTCTTCTGTTTCGATACCCTCAATATCCTCGTACTCTAATAGTGTCAGACTAACTCGCTTGTGAGTGGTGAGCTGGCCTCGATAGGTTGCTCGGAATGTCCCTGATGTCGGTGCTACATCATAATAATCACGCCCTACTGCAATTGTCAGATAGTCTAAACCAACCGTTCTCCCATTGGTTGGATCAAATGGTATAACCATTGCTAGTTCGGGCCTTTCAGCTACAGGGAGCAGTACTTCAACCCAGGCATGAGTGCCTCCCTCACCTAGCATATGACCAGAAACGTAGCGTGCAGGCAGACCGCAGAGACGACAGAGCACAATCATGAGATGCGCATAATCCTGGCAGACACCATGTCCCAAGTCCACAGCCTCGGTAGCTGTTGTATGAATGTCTGTCATGTCGTGCGCATAGCGTAGAGCCTGGTGTGTCCACTCGTTGATCTGCTCTGCTAAGGCCAGCCCTTGTGTCCCGTTCGCTAGCAAGGTCGTTGCAATCTGGCGCAATCTATTATCTGGTTGAGTCAGTGCAGATGGTTCTAGCAAGCGTGCGTCTGTCAGCCAATCTGCAGAGAGGTAATGCGGTTTGTTCTCTGCGCTGCGCTCGACAAGAATCCAGGCTTCAAAGTCAATTGCTTGCTCAACCTGGGCAATCTGCAGCTTGATCTCCTCGTTGCCGAATTCGTCGTCCCGGCAGGATAGCTCAAAGGTCGGTGTCGATACTTCTAAGCGGTAGTCGACCCGATGTTGGCTCCCGTATCCTTCTGGAGGAAGTATCATCAGACGCTGATTGAGGTCCTGAATTGGGCCAGGGTATTCGTAGTGCAAGTGCTGGTAGATTAAGTAACCTGTTCGCCGGACACGTTGCCATTCTACTTGATCGTGGTTGAGTGGCTCAATGGTCGAAGGCAGTGTTTCAAGATAGGACAAACCTTTCTTCATAGAGTTGAGATATCCTCTTTCTTCACCTCATCTTGTGTTATGCTACTATTGGATGCTGAAGGCACTTCGTCTGCCCAGACAGTCATCTGTTGCAAGTTTGGTCTACCATAGGTCGTGACCATTGCAACGTCTAGTGCATCACGTCCTCTGCCAATGAGCACTCGACCAATCCGGCGCATATTGTTGCGCGGATCAAAGGTCCACCAGTGCCCACCCAGGTAAACTTCCATCCAGGCACAGAAGTCCATGGGTGCGTCAGGAGGAGGTACTGCGATGTCTGGCAGATAGCCAAAGACATACCGTGTGGGAATGTTAAGGGCTCGGCAAAAGGTAACGGCAAGATGGGTAAAATCTCGGCACACACCTATACGCTGTTCGAATACGTCAGCTGCTGTTGTGATCGGTGTACTCGTTCCATACTGGAAGCGGATGTTGTTATATACCCAGTCACAAATTGCTTGTACGCGTGCCCACCCCGGTTCAGTTTGTCCGAACAGTTGCCAGGCTGTGTCTGAGAGCACGTCTGAGAGACAAAACCGGCTTGGCAGCGTATAGTGTAGCACATCATCTGGCAAAACCTCGACAGGCATTTGTATTGCGTCAGGGTCAATCTCGTCGGGCTCACCTGAGACAGCGACAAGCGCATCGTAGCGCAGAATGCTTTCTCCGGCGGGAAGGACGAAACGCAGGCAATGGTTGTCATAGATGTCGTGATACGCGTGCATAGAAAGATCAGGGGTGCTCTGCAAATCTTCTTGAAGCACCTGGTGTGCACCATTGGGGTATGGCTGAACCTGCATCACCGTTGGAGTAGGCCACGTTGCCTCATAACGGAATTCGCATCCTACTCGAATGTGCATGGTTTTTGTTGTCCCTTACTAGCGATACTTGTCGCTTGGCTGATGAATATGTGACGTTCCAACAGTGTCTATACTGTGTGCTCATTATACAATCTATGTGACTTCGTTGCTATGCTTAATGATTATACAATAGTTATACGGTAATTTCTCAGCTTGCCTTGACAAAACATATCTCTTCTAGGTACTATTTTACTAGAGAGATAAAGTTTGTCCTGGCAGACAATGCTCGTGGCTATGAGGCCTCACACGAACCGTGTGAGGCTTTTGTATTTTTTCACCATTATTTGTATACCTGGGAGCTAGCTATGCTACTATCCGATACCTCTGAAAGCTCTACTTTGCCGCCACCATTTTCTGGTTACTCCTTTGAGAAGGCGTACGATGAGATGTTTGATGCTGATGGCACGCCACGCCCAGCATACAAGAAACTTTATTATCGCTTACGTGAGATGCCTTTAGAAACATTGCATCAGCGCCAGCAAGCCGCGGATATGGCGTTTCTGAACCAGGGCATCACTTTTATCGTCTATGGTAGTAAAGAGGGTGCAGAACGTGTCTGGCCCTATGATCTCCTGCCACGTATCATCACTCGTGAAGAGTGGGTAACTATCGAGAAAGGCTTGGCGCAGCGCATCACTGCTCTTAACCACTTTCTCAAAGATATTTACCACGATGAGCGTATTCTGTCTGATGGGGTAATTCCACGTGCGCTCGTTTATAGCTGCTGCCATCTACGACGCCAAATGCGTGGCTTGCATGTTCCACATGATAGATATATCACTATTGTTGGGACAGACTTGGTACGACTTCCCGATGGGCAATTTGCCGTTTTGGAGGATAACCTTCGGGTGCCCAGTGGTGTCTCATATATGCTCACCAATCGTGAGGTGATGAAGCGCGTTCTTCCTTCCTTGATCGATAGTTACGGTGTGCAACCAATAGGTCATTACGGTCAGGCTCTGCTAAGCACGCTCCTGTCCCTTGCACCTCATGGTCGCCTTGATCCCACCGTTGTCTTACTGACGCCTGGAGTTTATAACTCCGCTTATTTCGAGCACACATTTCTTGCCAGACAGATGGGCATTGAACTGGTAGAGGGACGTGATCTGATCGTTCATAATAATATTGTCTACATGCGTACAATTGGCGGTTTGCGCAGAGTTGATGTCATCTATCGCCGGATTGACGATGACTATCTGGACTCTCTGGCCTTTCACCCTCGCTCTATGCTTGGGGTTCCTGGTCTGTTAAACGCCTATCGAGCGGGCAATGTTACATTAGCTAATGCCATCGGGACAGGTGTAGCTGATGATAAAGCTCTCTATGCCTATGTGCCAGCCATCATTCGCTATTATCTACAGGAAGATCCGATACTGCAGAACGTCGAGACGTATTTGCTGAGCGATGATCAACAGCGTCGTTATGTGCTTGAGCATCTGGACTCTTTGGTAGTGAAGGCAGTTGGCGAGTCGGGGGGCTATGGTATGCTCATTGGCCCTTATAGCACTGCATCTCAGCGAGAAGAATTTCGCCAGCGCATCATCGCCGAGCCTCGCAACTATATTGCGCAACCTACTCTGGCACTTTCGCGTGCTCCCTGCTTTACTAATGGCCACATTGAGCCGCGCCATGTCGATCTTCGCCCTTTTATTCTTTATGGTGATCATATAACCATTGTGCCAGGAGGTCTGACGCGTGTTGCTCTCAAACGTGGCTCGCTTGTCGTTAATTCATCGCAAGGTGGAGGTAGCAAGGATACATGGGTTCTTGACAGATAGACAGTGTGTGTTGGAAAGGTTTAAAGAATAATGCTTTCACGAGTTGCTAATAATCTCTATTGGATGAGCCGCTATCTGGAACGCGCTGAGCACACTGCTCGCCTTATTGATGTGAGTCTCTATCACTTACTTGATCAGAAATCTGAATATGCAATGCAACGCTGGAACCGCATGTGTGACAGCCTGCGTATCCCGTCTCTGGGTGAAGAGGTAGACGATACTTATAGTGTCACCCAGACCCTAACTTTTGATGCTGCCAATCCATCATCTATTATATCTTGCATTGCCGCTGCACGTGATAATGCACAGCAGATTCGTGAGCGGATCAGTATAGAGATGTGGGAGCAACTCAACCGACTCTTTTTGCATGTTAAGCGCACAAGTATGGAAGACATGTGGTTCTCCGAGCGGCATGAATTTCTAGCGAGCGTAAAAGAGGGTGTCCAGCTTTTTCAAGGTCTCACTGATTCTACTATGATCTGTGATGAAGGCTGGCATTTTATTCGCGTCGGTCGCTTCATTGAGCGTGCTTGGGCGACAGCAGCTCTTTTAGATGTCCATTTCCTTACCTCTTCGCAGGCATCAGAGGAGCCAACAGACGCTGTACAGTCTGATCACCTGGAGTATTTGGAGTGGGTTAGCCTATTGCGCTCGTGCAGTGCCTTCGAAGCATATTGTAAGGTCTACACGGCAGCAAGTATTCATTCTCATCGCATTGCAGAGTTTCTCCTGCTCAATGCTGAATCTCCTCGCTCGATACGCTTTGCTGCTGCGATGATTCAAAGTGCTCTGCAAGCTATCGCTAAGGCGAGCAGTGTTCGGCATACTCCGCGTGTTGAGCGTCTTGCTGGGCGCATGCGTGCAACACTGGATTATGATCAGATCGAAGATATCATAGAGAATATACACTCTTACCTGGATAATATTCAGAAGCAGTGTATTCATATTCATAACGCCATCTATCAGACCTATATTTTCTACCCGATCGATGGAGCTATGATCTCTGAGGGAGCAGCGCAGTCCTGATGTGCTGTCCCATCTTGTTGTGCGCAAATGTTTCGAAAGGCCGATTAGGAATGTACTATACCGTCCATCACGTCACCAAGTTTCGCTATAGTGTGCCAATCACAGAAAGTGTCATGCAGGTCCGCCTTCAACCTCGTAGTGATGGCTTTCAGCGTTGTCTCGATTTTCAGTTGTCCACTACTCCAAAGTCTCAGATTATGTCCTATCGTGATAATCTGGGTAATAAGGTGCATCACTTTGATATCCCTAACCGTCATTCTCATCTGACTATCACGGCCAAGGCTATGGTAGAGATCACTGAGGCACCGCAGCTTCCCGCTGCACTCACTCCCGATGCCTGGGATAGGCTTGATGCTATGAATGCTCATGATGAGTATTGGGATCTACTCAGCCCAAGCCATTTTGTGCATCCCAGTGAGTTATTGCATGATCTTGTACGCGAACTAGATGTACAGCGACGTGATGACCCTTTGACTGTCCTACGCAGTCTAAATACAGCAATCTATGAGCACTTTGAGTATGTCAAGCAGAACACACGTGTTGACTCGCCTATTGATGATGCTTTACGAATACGTCGGGGGGTATGCCAGGACTTTGCCCATGTTATGATTGCTCTAGCACGCGAGTTGCGCATCCCCTGCCGCTATGTCAGTGGTTATTTATTTCACCAATCTGATAAACGTGAGCGTTCGGTAGGTGGGGCTACCCATGCCTGGGTTGAAGCCTTATTGCCGGATCTCGGCTGGGTAGGGTTTGATCCAACAAATAATACTATCGCAGCTGAACGTCATATTCGCGTAGCGGTTGGACGCGACTATGCAGACGTGCCGCCAACACGAGGAGTATTTCGTGGAAAGGCGGATAGCGAGTTAGCAGTCACCGTCAAAGTATTACCAGCGGAAGCACCTTCCATTGATATTGAGCTGTCACTCGAAGCGAGCTGGGTGCCAGTACTGGCTGAGGAGCATGAGCACGAAGACGGTTCTCAATGGCAGCAGTCTCAACAGCAATGAGAGGAGTAGGAGAAAGGTCTCATTGGAGGGGCCCTGAGATAAGATGACGTTACGTCATATGCAAGACCTTTTCGCCGCGATTTGGGGTACAACAAAAAACTGGCTCTCCTCTATAGGTCTGCATGCGAGTGTATGCTAGCAAGAAAAAAGCTATCACCACCCCTGATAGCGTTGAATTCTAATGGATGGTGATAGCTTTATCAAATTATTGGAAATTCATCCAACTCTACCCACAATACGCACTTATGTCCGCGCATTAACGAGCGATAGCCGCTTGGTTAAGCGCCACACCTCCTCCACCGCCAGCGATAGCTGCTTGGTTAAGTGCTATACTCCCACCGTGATGGAAGTGGTGGAAGCGGTGTCCCCCCCAATAAGCACCTGTGACCTTTTCTAGGTCTTTGTCAGTCAACTCAATAGCATCAACGCTCCACCCTAGAAGTGATGGCTCTGATACATCTTGAGTAGTCGGTGTGATACGAGGCTCCATAGAAAGTAACCTTTCTCTCTTATTCTAAAGCATGACAGTTCTCTGCACTAGGTGACTATTCAGCTACTTGGCTCCTGCCGCCTGCAGCGTAGGGCAAGGAAATTGGGAGGAATGCAGATCCAATTTGTTTGGTTGCAACGCATCCCTCTTGAATAGCTACAATAATAATTACGTTGAGGGTTACACTATAGATGCAAACTCTACTTCAAAACTTTCGCTATTCGATGCAATTGTAGCCAGCCCTGTTTGCGTGATTATGGATATTTTCACATGAAGCATTCACGCAATTTTGACGGCGGTGATGCCTGTGTTTGTGCCGATGAAGATACTGGTGCCAGAGATTGTTGGGGTCACAAAGCGATTCCCCTGTCCGACGTTTAGCGAAGTGACAACGTGCCCGGTGTCCATATTGAGCGCATAGATCGTACCTTTGGAGACACTATACAGCGTATGACCGCCAACCACTGGCGAGCCAACAATATCCTCAGAGGCCTGCCAGCCCCGGTGCATGTGCCCGCTTGCATCCACGGTGATCTGGAGTACACCATTTGTGCAAGGAATAAACGTCGTCGAGCTGGCTGTGGCTGCCCCGCCATAGGAGTCGCACACGTCCTGTACATCGATCTGTCCGCCAATACCTCCGAGTGCATTCGCATGTAGGACATATCCCTTGCCGGATTTGCCTGCCGCGAAGACGAAATTGTCGGGGAGGAGCACTGGCCCTTGCGATCCCATGTCGGCGTCGTCCGCGTTTTCAGGTCCCCAGGACGTAGGCGCGAACCCATCTTCCAGTTGCAACGTGGGAGAAAGCTTCAGGATCGAGTCGCTGTGATCCCATTGGCCCTGAGTAACCTCACCGTTGCCCACCGAGACGTAGAGATTGCCCGCTGCATCCACACTTGCTCCCGGCGGTGCCCAGATTCCTGCTTCACGTGTTGTTGGGACGCGGTATACCAGCAGCGGCCCTTGGCCATCAGTTCGTGAAGCGACAACACGACCGATATAGTCGGAACAGTCGCCATTCAGTCCACCAT
>Ga0207416_1001105_pt1 | contig 38589 bp, 35 predicted proteins | sample PaiPotPPM11metaG_FD_184107 | JGI IMG/M metagenome (GOLD analysis project Ga0207416, IMG submission 184107) | Iron sulfur acid spring bacterial and archeal communities from Banff, Canada, to study Microbial Dark Matter (Phase II) - Paint Pots PPM... ...
GGGCTTCGCGCACGGTTTCTTGGCGCAGTCAGAGATCGTGATCTTCCATTATAAGATGAGCGCGCTCTACGACGCCGCTCAGGAGCGGCTGCTCAAGTGGAACGACCCTTCAGTCGGCGTCGACTGGCCGCTTGACGGTCCGCCCATTCTGTCGGGGAAGGACGCCTGATCGGCGGCCGACGTCTGCGATGAGACTCCGATCGCCGCCGTCGCCGCTCCGACCAGCAGCCACCACAGCATCGCCACTTTCGGGAAAAAGAACAGATCGTCCACGAACTGGTGAATGAACAGACAGCCGCTCGCGATGAACGCCGCCGCGGCAAGCCACGACCGTCCCATCCCGAGATACGCTCCGCGCAGCACGACGAACGCGAGCGCGAACGCCGCGAACAGGCCGAGCAATCCTTGCTCCGCGAGCGTCTGCAGCCACAGGCTATTCGCGTGAGTTCGCACGCCGAACACCCCGACGACCGGCAGCATACGCTCGAAATTGCCGGCGCCGACGCCGATGACCGCATTGCGCTCGAAGAGATGCAGCGCCGCCGTCCATAGTTCGCGCCGGTTCCCGACGCCGCCCGCGTACGATTGCGTCGGAACGACCGGCGCGAAGAGCCCAAATCGAGACGTCGCCAGTATCGGGCTATGCGTCGCAAGCGTGTACCAGACGACCAGCGCTCCGAAACCGGCGAGCGCGCCGAGCCCGACCGGCGCGAGCGTCGCGCGGGCCGCGGGCCGGCGCACGAACCAAAGCGCGACATACGCGAGCAGCATCACCGCGAGACCGGCTCGAGATTGCGCCATCACGAGCGCCGCGGTCCCGAGGAGCACCGCGATCCAGCGAATCGCGCTCAGTCTGCGATCGAGGAGCGGCGACAGCCACGCGATGGGGAGGGCGACTTCGAAGTAGCCGGCGAGTTGATTCGGCCCTTCCAACGGACCAGACACGCGGGGCACGATGTGATTGTCGATGTAGATACCCGACGGCGAGCCGCCGAATGCCGCCTGTCCTGCCGAGTACAGTGACACGGCGAGCAGCGCACCCACCGTTCCGACCGAAAATGCCATCGCGCCCGCTTCGGGCTTCCGCTCGATGATCGAGATCGCGCACCACGCGAGCAGCGCGTACTCGACGACCTTCAGGCCTTCGCGGATCGCGGCCCCGAGAAATGGAGCCTGAATGGCCGATAACAGAGTCGTCGCAAGCACAGCCGCGCTCGCAAGCAAAAAGAACCGCGCCGGCCGCGAGCGCGGAATGAGTGGGGCGCCGGTCGACAGCAACCCGATGACTGTGCCGAGGAGCAGCGCTTTTTCGAGCGTGACCGTTGTTTGGCCGACATCGCGGTACAACGCAAACGGTGTCGAGAACGCGAGCGCTCCGAGCGCCCACGCGGGTTTCGAGCGGACGACGAATACCGCGGTGAGCGCGACGAACGCGAACGCCGCGGCGGAAAGGATGGTCAGTGGCGTGTGGACGATCTCTTGGTTGACGACGGGCGGCAACAGAGCGATCGGCGCCGTCAGCAAGCTCCTTCGCCTCGGATGACCGCGGGAAGCGTGCGCAAAACGATGGCGGCGTCGACGAGCGGCGACCAGTGCCGCGCATACCAGATGTCCATCGCCATCCAGCGCCGGAACGGAACGCGCGTGCGCCCGCTGACTTGCCAGAGTCCGGTGAGTCCGGGCGGCACGGTTAGGCGCTGCAGATAGTGCGGCCGGTAGTTCACCACTTCGCTCGGCAGTGCGGGACGCGGCCCCACCATGCTCATCTCGCCGCGCAGCACGTTCCACAGTTGCGGCAGTTCGTCGATGCTCGTCCGCCGCAAGAACGGGCCGAGCTCGTGCAGCCGCGGGTCGTTGACGATCTTCAAAACGGGTCCATCGATTTCGTTGAGGTGCGCAACGTGCTCGTGGAGCAGGTGCGCGCCGTCGACCATCGTGCGAAATTTGTACAGTCGGAACTCTCTGCCACCGGCGCCGACGCGCGTTTGCGAAAAGAGCACGGGTCCATTGCTGGCGAGCTTGATCGCCAGCGCAACGATCGCGAGGAGGGGTGCCAGCGCGACCAGCAGCACCGCGCTTGTCACCGCGTCGCCCGTTCGTTTGACCGCGTACCACCAGGCCGGGACCCTGCGGCGCGCGTGCAGCCATCGTTCGCAACGGCTGGCTTCGCCGTTGCGCGCCGCGTCCGGCAGCGTGACTGGAACCGTGACCGTTCTAATCATGCGCGGCCTGCTGCATGCTCATTCGGTGTCCCGTCTTTTCGGCTTTGGCTCGTTTACCCTTGGTTGAGTTCCATCAACCGGCTTTCACCGTCGGTCGACGCTTGGATGGAATCGATCAATCACTCGCAGCAGAATCCGTCTCAGGCGATGAGCGGCTGCGCAGGAGCTGCGATTGCAAACGTCTGCAAAACTCGGCGGCCCACCTGTGCGAACGATTCGAGGTCTCCCAGCGCGGCGCCGGCCGCGCCCGGGCGGTAGTCGACGAGCGGCACCGCTTCGCGCGTGTGATCGGTACCCGGCGCGGTGGGATCACAGCCGTGATCGGCAGTGATGATCAGCCGGTCGCCGCCCTTCAGCAGGTCCAAGATTTCCGGCAGCCGGCGATCGAGGTCGAGCAGCGCTTTCGCATAACCGTCGGGATCCCGGCGGTGCCCGTATTTCGAATCGAAGTCGTTGAGATTCGTGAAGCAAAATCCGCCGTCGCTTTTTTGCAGCCACTCGACCGTGCGCGCGATGCCCTCGGCGTTGTCGGCAGTGCGCCCACCGGCAGCGATGCCTTGGCAGCAATAGATGTCTTGAATTTTTCCAACTCCACACGTGGGAATGCCGGCCGCGGTCAACAGCTCGAGCATGCTCGGCGACGGTGGCGAAATCGCGAAGTCGCGCCGGTTCGCCGTGCGCACGAACGCACCAGGCTTGCCGAGGAACGGCCGCGCGATGACGCGATTCACGCGGTTCGGTTCGACGAGCATTTCGCGAGCGCGAGCGCACCAGTCCCAAAGCAGCTCGACCGGCACGACGTCTTCATGCGCCGCTACTTGAAAAACCGAATCGGCGGACGTGTACAGAATCGGCCGGCCGCTGCGCATGTGCTCGGCGCCGAGTTCCTCGATGATGACTGTTCCCGACGCGGTCCTGTTGCCGAGGACCTTGCGCCCCGTAATCGCTTCGAACTGCTCGATGACGTCCGGTGGAAAACCGTTCGGATAGGTGGGAAACGCGTTGCGGATGATGATGCCCATCATCTCCCAGTGGCCGGTGATGGTGTCCTTGCCGCTGCTCGCCTCGATGAGGCGGGCGCAGGCCGCAAGCGGCCGGTCGACGCGCTCCACGCCGGGGATGTTCGTCAGATTCCCGAGGCCGAGTTTCTGCAAGTTCGGCAGGGACAAGCCGCCCGCCGACGCAGCGGCGTGGCCGATCGTGTTGACCGTCGCAGCGTCGCCGTAGTCGGATGTGTCGGGCGCCGCGCCGACGCCGCCCGAATCGATGACCAGCACGACGACCTTCGGAAGCGCCATCGGCTGCTTTTTACTCCACCATCACGGAAACGGTTCGCTGATCGAACGCGCCATCGGTTCGAACCGCTTTGACTACGATGTCCATTTGCCGTACGCCGACCGCGAGCCGCGGCACTTGCAGCGTCAGCGCAAAAATCCCGGGCGCTATTTTCGGCACGGGCAGCACGATCGTGCCGGCCTGCGCGGTCACCGACGCGGCGTTGCTGGTCGTGACGATCCGTCCGGTGACGGCATCGCCCGGATACACCCGCGTCTCGGATAAGTCGATCGACTCGATGCGCACCGGGTCCGACGGCGAAGCGTATGGAACGCCCGGCGGAAGACCGGCGGTCGCCGGCCCGGACTTTGGAGCGGCCGTGAAAACGACGACGACCGTTGGCGAGCTTCGCTCGGCACTGCCATCGACCTTCGGTCGAACCACTGCACGCTCGGCACTGCCATCGACCTTCGGTCGACCCACTGCACGCTCGGCACTGCCATCGACCTTCGGTCGAACCACTGCACGCTCGGCACTACCATCGACCTTCGGTCGAACCACTGCACGCTCCGGACTAACCACTGGAGTCGCAGGGGGCATGCTTACTGGCGCGGTCATTTTTAGACGACCGGACAAGTAAACCGCGGCACCCGCCAGCGCAATCACGATGACAAGCGCCGCGACGAACGGATACCGAGCCCTCATGGCCCCGCACTTCGGGCGACGCACGAGCCGCGTCCTGTCCTGCAAGGGCTCGGGTCGCGACGCAGCGCAATAATCTCGTGGACTGATAGGCCGGGTCGCGCGCGATCCGGTCAATGCCGTTTTCAAAAGGATCTGCACGTGATCGCCGACCGGCAAAAGGCACGCACGCACCCCGACCTGGGCTCGCTGATCAGCAGGATGATCGCCTCGGAGAGCTCACGGCTCGCGCAAGCCGTGAGCGCCGTTCGCGCGCGGGCGTCCATCGAGCTGTCTGAAGTCGCCGGTGCCGCTCGGCCCGCCATCGTCGCCGCGCTCTGGCGCAGCCTTGGCGGGCAGATCCTCGTTTGGACGGCGTCGGCCGACGCCGCCGATCGGTTCGCCGGCGATTGCGAATGCTATCTCGCGGACGCGGGATCGCCGGCGTGGAGCATACGGCCGCGCGACGACGAACCGGGCGCGATCGTCAATCCGGCGGAGCGCAGCGCGCGCATCGAAGCGTTGGCCCGGCTCGCCGCGCGCACGCCGGGGATATTCTGCGTTTCGCAGCCGGCGATGCGGCAGCCGCTCATGCCGGCTGCTGAGTTCGCCAAGCGCTCGCGCATCCTGAATCTCGGCGACGACTACGACTGGGAGACGCTGCTGCGCGATCTGACGGATCTCGGCTACCAGCGCGAGGACGTCGTCAGCGCGGTCGGCGAGTTCGCGGTGCGCGGCGGCCTCATCGATCTCTTTCCGGCGACGGCCGACGCGCCCGTCCGGCTGGAATTCTCCGGCGACCGTCTCGAAGCCGCGCGCGCCTTCGCGCTGACGGATCAGCGCAGCCTCGCGAAGGTCGACGAGATCTTCATCGCGCCTTGGGCCGAAGAGTTTGTGGGACCGGTGTCCGCCGGTCCCACCACGGTAATGGACTATGCGCCGGACGCGCTCGTCGCAGTGGATGATTCCGACATGATCGTAGCGGCCGAGCGGGCGCTTTCACAAGCGCGGGATAGCCTGACGGTCGCGGCAGCCGATGAATTTGTGGAGGGACCCTCAGAGCAGGTCCCAGGACCAGCGCCCGCCGGCGTCACCACGTCGCTCGCGCACCTCCGAAATGCCCTGAGACTTCGGCCCACGATCGCCTTCACCGCCGGGCCGGTCGCGCAGCGGGTCGCTCCCGATCCCGACCTCAGCGTCGCGATGCCCAGCGAACCCGCTCCCGCGTATGGGCGCAGCATCGAAAAATTCGTCGAAGACGCGCGCCGCCGTTTGGCAGCCGGAGAAAAAATCGCGGTGATCTCGGTCGCGCACCGCCGCATCCGCGAAGTGCTCGCCGACGCCGACGTCGCGGTCAGCGGCGAACGCGCCGGCCGGATGCTGGTCGGCGAAGGCATCATCGACGAAGGCTTCGTCATGCCGGAACTGCACCGCGTCGTGCTCGGCGACGCGGAGCTCTTCGGCCATCCTGCACGGCGCCACAAGATCGTTGCGGCGAAGGAAGGCGTGCCGGCGACGTCGGCCGATCTCAAAGTCGGCCAGTACTTCGTGCACGCGCATCACGGCATCGGCCAGTACCAGGGGCTCGAACATCTCGAGATCGCGGGCGCCGCACGCGATTTTCTCGTCCTCAACTATGCCGGCAACGACCGCCTCTACGTGCCGGTGGATCACATGCACCTCGTCCGCATCTACGTCGCGACCGACGCCGCGCCGCCTCGGTTGTCGAAAATGGGCGGCAGCGACTGGGCGCGGACGCGCGCGCGCGTTCGGGAAGCCGTCGACAAGATCGCCGGCGAGCTCATCAAGCTCTACGCGGCTCGCGAACTCGCACAGGGCCAGGCGTTCGGACCGGACACGCCGTGGCAGGGCGAACTCGAGGAATCCTTTCCTTACGACGAAACGCCCGATCAGCGCGAAGCGATCGTTGCCATCAAGGCGGACATGGAACGCCCGAGGCCGATGGACCGGCTCGTCTGCGGCGACGTCGGCTACGGTAAGACCGAAGTGGCGGTGCGCGCCGCGTTCAAGGCCATCATGGACCGCACGCAGGTGGCGGTGCTCGCGCCGACGACCGTGCTCGCGGCGCAGCACCTCCGGACGTTCGCCGAGCGCTTCGCGGCTTTTCCCGTGAAGATGGGCCTGCTCTCGCGATTGCGCTCGAAGGCCGAACAGCGAGCGACGCTGCACCAGCTGGCCGACGGCAGTCTCGACCTCGTCATCGGCACGCACCGGCTGCTGCAGAAAGACGTCGTCTTCAACCGTCTCGGTCTCGTGGTCGTCGACGAAGAGCAGCGCTTCGGCGTCGCGCACAAGGAAAAGCTCAAGCAGCTGCGCGCGACGGTGGACGTGCTCACCTTGTCGGCGACGCCGATCCCGCGCACGCTTCACATGGCGATGGCGGGTCTGCGCGATCTTTCGCTCATCCAGACGGCGCCCGAGAACCGCCTGGCGGTGAAGACCGTCGTCGCGCCGACGAGCGATGCGCTGATCAAATCGGCGATCGGCGCCGAACTCGAGCGCGGCGGCCAAGTGTACTTCGTGCACAACCGGATCGAGACGATCGGCGGCGTCGCGGGGGCGGTCCAGGCGCTCGCGCCGCGGGCGCGCGTGCGCTTCGCTCACGGCCAGATGGCGCCGCACGAGCTCGAAGAGCTGATGCTGGCGTTCGTCCAAGCCGAGTTCGACGTGCTGGTCTCCACGACGATCGTCGAGAACGGCCTCGACATCCCCAACGTGAACACGATCATCGTCAACAACGCCGAACGGTTCGGGCTCGCGCAGCTCTACCAACTGCGCGGCAGGGTTGGGCGCAGCGCGCACCAGGCCTACGCGTATCTGCTGTACCAGCCGCATCGCGCGATGACGGAGACGGCACGCTCGCGTTTGTCGGCTATCCGCGAATTTTCGCACTTGGGCAGCGGGCTGCGCCTGGCGATGCGCGATCTCGAGATCCGCGGCGCCGGAAACCTGTTGGGCCGCGATCAGAGCGGCTTCATCGCAACCGTCGGCTTCGATGAGTACTGCCGGATCCTGCACGATGCGGTCGCGTCGGCCAACGGGCAACCGATTGAATCCGACGAGCGGCCGCCGTCGTTCGACGTGCGCCGCAGCGCCTACATCCCGGACGCGTACGTCGAGCCGCGCAATGAGAAGATCGCGTTCTACCAACGCCTTGCCGGCGCGCGCCGGATCTCCGACGTCGATGCGGTGGCGGACGAATTGCGCGACCGTTTCGGTCCGCTGCCGCAAGAAACTGCCACGTTGCTCGACTTGGCGCGCCTGCGCGTAGTCGCAATCGCCAAAGGAGTCGAAAAACTGGCACTCGAAGGCCGCAGACTGACGCTCGAAGTCGGGCGACGGTTTTCCTTGTCCGAACAGGCCATCGCGGCGCTGACCGCAATCACCCGAGGGAATTTCCGTTTTACCCATCGCGCGATCATCGCGCAGCTGCCGGCTGACGAAAACCGGAGCGGCGGCGACGGCCTTGCGGCCGTGCGCGAGATCGTCGGCGCGTTATGAGCGGGCATGAATGCCCGCCTCCACACACAACTGAGGAGGAAGAATGAAGCCCAGCTTTGCGACGCTCGCCCTCACGGCAGCACTCGCCGGCGCCCTCGCGCTGGCGGGCTGCGGAGAAACTCGGACCGTGGCGACCGTCAACGGTCAAAAGATCACGAAGGGCGAGCTCGACACGCGGCTGGAGGCGCAAAGCGGCAAGCAAGTGCTGCAGCAGATGGTGCAGCAAGCGCTCGTGTTCCAGTACGCCAAGCAGCACAACATCAACGTGACGGATGACGAAGTGAACAAGCAGCTCGCCACCATCGAGCAGCGCTTCCCGGCCGGACAGTTCGAGACGATCCTCAAGAATCAGGGCATGACGCTCGACGACGCGAAAAACGTCGTACGCGAGCAGGTGATCGTCAAGAAAGCGGTCGACCAGAACGTCACCGTCACCGACGCGCAGATCAAAGATTACTTCGCGAAAAACCACGCCCAGTTCGACCAGCCGAAGCAGGTGCGCGCGCGTCACATCCTCGTGAAGACCAAAGGCGAAGCCGACAGCATCGAGGCGCAGCTCAAGAGGGGCGCGGATTTCGCCACGCTGGCAAAGAAATATTCGATGGATCCGGGTTCGAAGGACAAGGGCGGCGAGCTCGGCTTCTTCGGGCCGGGCGCGATGGTGAAATCGTTCGAAGACGTCGCGTTTTCGATGAAGCCGGGGCAGATCAGCCAGCCGGTGCAGACGCCGTTCGGCTGGCACATCATCCAAGTCGAAGAAGTGCGGCCCGCCTCTACCGCCACGCTTGCCAGCGCGCACGACAAAGTTCGCGATCAGCTTTTGGCGGTGCAGGAGCAGCAGTTGGTCCCGCAGTTCATGCAGACGCTGCAGGCCGGCGCGAAGATCAACATCAGCGACCCGCAGTACGCGAACCTGTTCCCGTCGCCGGCTCCCGGCGGCGCGATCCCCGCGCCGGCGCCGACGAAATAGAGGCGCGGGCTCTGCCCGCACCAAATTTTTTGGCGTGGCCACGCTTGCGATAGTCGGGCTCGGTCCGAGCGACGCATCTCTGCTCACGCTCGGCGCCATCGAGCGCCTGCAGCGATCGCCACGGGTCATTCTCTGCGCCGCTGTGCCGGCGCTCGCCGATCATCTCAGGGCGCGCGGCGTGAACGTGGTCGCGACGCCGTTCGACGGCGCGGCGTTGCTGCGCGGCGTTCCCGAAGCGGTCAGGAGCGCCATCAGATTCGCCGACGCGGGCGACGCAGCGCTGGGCGTGCCTGGTCATCCCATGCTCGACTTTCCGGGCCTCGGCCATCTGCTGCGCGCTCTCGAGCGCGCGGGCCACGCCGTCGAACTGGTGCCGGGCATGCCGCGCGCGGCGCTGTCGGCCGCGGCGTCTTCGCCGCTCCTCGAGTTGCCGCCGATCGCGGTCACGCACAGCTGGGAAGAGCTCATCGAGATCATGACCAGACTGCGCGACTGCTGCCCGTGGGACCGCGAGCAGACGCACGAAACGCTGCTGCCGTACCTCATCGAGGAGGCGCACGAGGTGGTCGAGGCGGTGGACGAAACCGATCATCAAAAGCTCTGCGACGAGCTGGGCGACCTGTTGCTGCAGATCGTCTTCCACTCGCAGATCGCCGCCGAACAAGGCCGCTTCTCGGTCGCCGACGTGATCAACGCGCTCGCCGAGAAGATGATCCGCCGTCACCCTCACGTCTTCGGCGACGCGAGCATCTCCACGACGCAGGAGCAGATGAAATCCTGGGAGCTGATCAAGACGAAGGAAGGCGCGCACCGGCAGCGCGAGTCGCTGCTCGACGGCATTCCGAAAAGCTTGCCCGCACTGCTCGGCTCGCAGCGCGTCCAGGAAAAAGCCGCCACCGTCGGTTTCGACTGGCCCAAGACGGACGGCATCGCCGAAAAAATCAGCGAAGAGATCGACGAGTTGAAGACGGCGATCGACAGCGGCGAGCGCGATCGCATCCGAGATGAAGTCGGCGACGTGCTGTTCACGGTCGTGAACTTGACTCGGCGGCTCGGGGTCGATGCCGAAGCGGCGCTGCGCCGTGCGAACGGCAAGTTCCGGCGCCGCTTTGCGGCGATGGAGCGCATGGCCGGCGGCGGCGCGGCCGCGCTCTCGGCTCACAGCCTCGACGATTTGGACGTGCTCTGGAAGCGAGCCAAAGAGCATGAGGCTGGACAAGTTTCTTAAGGTCGCTCGCCTCGCGAAACGGCGCACCGAAGCCAAGGAAGCGCTCGATGCCGGCCGGATCGAGTTCGCGGGCAGGCCGGTGAAGGCATCGCATCAAGTGCGCGTCGGCGACGAGCTTCTCATCCATTTCGCGACGCGCGACGTGCGCGTGCGGGTCGAGGCGGTGCCGGAGCGGGCGGTTCCGAAGGCCAAGTGCGAAAGCCTGTACACGATTCTGCCATGAGCCGCCCGCTCACCATCGGATTCTTCACCGACACCTACCTGCCGGAAGTCAACGGCGTCGTCACGTCCCTCCTGTCGACGACGAAAGCGCTGCGCCGGCGCGGTCATCGCGTGATTGTGGTGGGACCGGCAAATGCCGGTCCCGTGGAAGACGACCCGGACGTGTTCCGATTTCGTTCGGCTCCGTTTCCGTTTTATCCGCAGTTCCGGATGGCGTTTCCACTGCCCGGCCGCTTGCTCGCGTCGCTGCCGCGCATGCCGTTCGATGTCATCCACGCCCACTCGCTCTTCTTCATCTCGTGCTTGGGCGCGTATCTGGCGCAAGGCCGGCGCATCCCGCTCGCGCTCACCTATCACACCCGGCTTTCCGAATACGCGCGCTATCTGCCGGTGCATCACCGGATCACCGGCCCGCAGGTGGTCTGGCTGTCGCGAGAATTCTCCAACCGGTGCGATTTCGTCGTCGCTCCGACCAAAGGGATCGCCGAGCTGCTCCGCTCGTACGGCGTCGAGTCCGACATCGAGATCGTGCCGACCGGAGTCGACATGGAGCTCTTCCAGACCGAGCGGCAGGCGCCGCTCGAAGCGCTTCAGACGGCGCAGCCCGGCCCGGTTCTGCTGTTCGCCGGCCGCCTGGGCGCGGAAAAAAACCTCCAGCTGCTGATCGACGCGTTTGCCGACGTGCGAAAGCGCGGCGTGCGAGCCACGCTGATCGTCGCCGGCGAAGGTCCGCTCGAACCTGCGCTGCGCGCGCGCGTCGCCGCGCTTGGGCTAGAGCAAGACGTCGTTTTCGCGGGAACGCTCGCCCACGCCGACCTCGGCGCGCTCTATCGCGCGGCCGATGCGTTCGTCTTCGCGTCGACATCGGAGACGCAGGGCCTCGTCCTCGTCGAGGCGATGGCCCACGGCGTGCCCGTCGTCGCGGTGGATTGCCCGGTGTCGCGCGAAGTGGTGCGCGGCGCCGCGGGTCTGCTCGTCGAGGAATCCCCGGTCGCGCTTTCGTCGGCCATCGTCGGATTGCTCGCCGCTCCCGCAGACGAACGCGCTCGGCGCCGAGCCGCGGCGCTTGCCGCGGCCGCGCCTTTCACCAGCGACGCGATCGCTCGGGCGCTTGAGCTCCGCTACCTGCGCGCGATGGAAGACGCGGCCGCGCGCGCGTGAGCGCATTTTCGACCGACGCCAAAGATGAGATCGCGGCCGCCGATTTTGAAAAAGCATGCTGCCCGAGCGCTTTCTGGCATGCCATCGTCGCGTTCGCCGGCGAAAAGCGCGATGGTGCGGTGATCGTGCGCCTGCGCCGCCGCTCGAGCACGCGCGCCGCCCTTCGCGCTGCGCGAGCGATCGGGGCTCGGGCCGCGCTCAAAGCGCCGGCAGCCTCCCGAACGCGCCGCTCGACGCGGCTGGAGATCTCGCCGGACGAAGTGACGCGGCGTGCCGCCGGCCGCGTCGGCGCTCGCGCCTGCTGCCGGCGCGCGTTCGTGCGCGGCGCTTTTTTGGCGTGCGGATCCGTCGAAGACCCCCGGCGCGGATACCATCTCGAGTTCGCGTGCGCCCACGACGCCGGCGCGCGCCGTTTGGCAGATTCGCTGGCGTCCCTCGGCATCGACGCGGGCGTCAGCCGGCGGCGCGGCCGCCGACTCGTCTACATCAAGCAAGCGGCGGCGGTCATCGATCTGCTGGCGCAGATGCGGGCGAGCCGCGCGGTGCTCGCGTTCGACGACGTCTTGGCGGTGCGCGCCACAAAAAATGCCATCCGCCGCAAAGTCAACAGCGAGCTCGCGAACGCGGCGCGCGTCGCGAGTGCGGCCGTCCGTCAGCGCGACGCAGTCCTGCGCGTCGCCGGCCGCGCGGGTGCTGACCGACTGGGCCCAGGCCTGCGCGAAGCGATCCGGCTGCGGATCGCGCATCCCGAAGCCAGCTTGAGCGAGCTCGGCGCGCGCGCGCGACCGCCCGTCACCAAGACCACAATGGCGTATCGAATGCGAGTTTTGCAGCGCCTGGCGCGGTCGGATCCTCAAGCGGAACGGTCGCACCGCAAACCGAACGCTCAACACCCTCGCGGCCGCCGCGCGTGGCCGCCCAACGTCTAAGCGGAGGTCCTCGAGTGGGTTCTCGCATCGCGATCAACGGTTTCGGGCGGATCGGACGTCAGACTTTGCGCGCGTTGTTCGAGCGCCATCCCGGCGTGGACGTCGTCGCGATCAACGATCTGGGCGACGTCAAAACGATGGCCCATCTCTTCAAATACGATTCGAATTACGGCAATTATCCTCGGCCGGTCTCGCACGCCGCCGATAGTCTCACCATCGATGGTCGGCGGATCAAACTGCTGGCCGAGCGAGATCCCGGCAAACTGCCGTGGAAGGATCTCGACGTCGATCTGGTCATCGAATCCACCGGCTTCTTCACCGACGCGGCGAAGGCGAAAGCGCATCTCGACGCGGGCGCGCGACGGCTCATCATCTCCGCGCCGGCCAAGGGCGACGACATCACGATCTGCCTCGGGGTGAACGAAGAGAAGTTCGATCCGAGCAAGCACAAGGTCATCTCGAACGCGTCGTGCACGACGAACTGTCTCGCGCCGCTGGTCAAAGTACTCAACGACGAGCTCACCATCACGAGCGGCACGATGACGACGATCCATTCGTACACCAACGATCAGCGCATCCTCGACTATCCGCATGAGGATCTGCGCCGGGCTCGCGCCGCCGCGATCAACATCATCCCGACGTCGACCGGCGCAGCGCGCGCGCTGCACCTCGTCATCCCGGAGATCCAAGGCAAGCTGGACGGCTTCGCGCTTCGCGTGCCGACGCCGACCGTCTCGATCGTCGACCTCGTCGTCGGGGTGGAGAAAACGACGTCGAAGGACGCGGTGAACGCCCTTTTCCGCAAATACGAGAGCGGCCGGATGAAAGACATCCTCGGCGTGTCCGACGAGCCGCTCGTGTCCACGGACTATAAGGGCGATTCCCGCTCCTCGATCGTCGACGCGCTTTCGACGATGGTGGTCGGCGGGAAACTCGTCAAGGTCGTGTCGTGGTACGACAACGAGTGGGGCTATTCGTGCCGGCTCGCCGACTTGACGGCCTACGTCCTCGATAAAGAAAAAGTATCGGTGTGAGTTTTGCGGCGGGACCGGCGAATGCCGGTCTCATTGCGCTGCTCACCGACGACGTCGACGTCGAAGGCAAGCGCGTGCTCGTCCGCGAGGATCTCAACGTTCCGCTCGAGGGTGGACGCGTCGCCGACGGCACGCGCATCCGCGCCGCTGCGCCCACGCTGCTCGATCTTAGCGAACGGGGCGCGCGCGTCATCGTCATGACGCATGTCGGCCGGCCGGCTGGCCGCGTGGTAGAAAGCCTGCGCACCGCGCAGCTGGCGCCGGAGCTCGCGCGCGCTCTCGGCCGCAGCGTGAAGACGTGCGACGATTGCATCGGCCCTGTGGCGCAAGCGGCCGTTGCCGCGCTGCAAGACGGCGACGTCCTGCTGCTCGAAAACCTGCGCTTCCATCCGCAGGAAGAAGCCGACGACGACGGTTTCGCTCAGGCGCTTGCGCAGCTCGGCGACATCTATGTGGACGACGCGTTCGGAACCGCGCATCGCGCGCACGCCTCGACGGCGGGAATCGCGCGGCACCTGCCGTCGTACATGGGTCCGCTGATGGCCACGGAGTTAGAAATTCTGGACGGCGTCTTGCATCGGCCGCGGCGCCCGTTCGTCGCCGTGCTCGGCGGCGCCAAGGTGGCCGACAAGATCGGCGTCATCGATCGCCTGCTGAAGCTGTGCGACCACGTCGTCGTCGGCGGCGGCATGGCGAACACGCTGCTCGCCGCCCAAGGGGTGGAGGTCGGCAAATCCCTTCGCGATCCGGATCTCGGACCGGCCAAAAACATCCTCGCCGAGGCGGAAGAACGCGAAGGCCGCGCGCGCCTGCATCTGCCGGTCGACGCCGTCGTATCGAAGAGCGTGTCGGATGAAGCCGGTGCGCGCGAGGTGAAGATATCCGACGTCGCTTCCGACGACATGATCCTCGACATCGGCATCGACACCGCAAAGCACTTCCGCGGCGTGATCCTCGAGGCGGAGATGGTGCTGTGGAACGGCCCGATGGGCGTCTTCGAACGCGACGCGTTCGGAGCGGGAACCGAAGCGGTCGGGCAAGCGATCGTCGATTCCGGAGCCTATTCCGTGGTCGGCGGCGGCGACTCGGGCGCGGCGGCGGTGAAATTCGGATTCGCCGGCAAGCTGACGCACGTGTCGACCGGCGGCGGCGCCACGCTCGAATACATCGAAGGCAAGGACCTTCCCGGCGTCGCGGCGCTGCGGAAAGCCGGGCCTGCGTGAGGCGGCGCAAACCGCTTTTCGCGGCCAACTGGAAGATGTACAAAACGCCCGATGAAGCCCGCGCCTTCACGCGTGCGTTTCGCGAGCCCGCAAACGCGCTTGCCGATCGCACGTCGATCGCGCTGCTCGTGCCGTTCGTCGACCTTGAGGCGGTGCGCGACGCGCTGCGCGGCTCGCACGTCGGGTTCGGCGCGCAGGATTGCTACTGGGAGAGCGAGGGCGCGTTCACCGGCGAGATCAGCGCGGCGATGCTGGGCGCGCTCGACGCGGCGTATTGCGTGGTCGGCCACTCGGAGCGGCGCCGCAGCTTCTGCGAAACCGACGAAACGGTGGCGAAGAAAACCGCCGCGCTGCTGGCGGCGGGCGTGACGCCGATCGTCTGCGTCGGCGAGACGCTCGACGAGAACCGAGCCGGCCGCGCTCAAGAACGCATCATGCAGCAGATCTCCGACGGGCTGGGCCGGCTTTCCAACGCGCAGCGCGAGCGGATCGTCATCGCGTACGAGCCGGTGTGGGCGATCGGTACCGGGCTCGCCGACGATCCGCAGACCGCAAACGAGACGATCGGCTACCTGCGCTCGTGCGCGGGCGGCCTTTCCGAGGCGATCGTCCTTTACGGCGGCTCGATGAAGGCCGACAACGCGGAGGCGTTTTGCGCCCAGCCGAACATCGACGGCGGCCTCGTCGGCTCCGCGAGCCTCGAGCCGGAGAATTTCCTCTCGCTGATCCGCAACGGCATCGCAGGCGCGCGTGGCTGACCGCTCGGCCCGCTCGCCGATCGTTTTGTGCGTCCTCGACGGGTTCGGCATTTCTGGTGAGACCCGCGGCAATGCGATCGCCGCGGCGAAGATGCCGAACTACCGCGCGATGGCCGCGAAGTATCCCTACACGGAGATCGGCGCCGGCGGTCAGGCGGTCGGGTTGCCTGCCGGCCAGCAGGGCAACAGCGAAGTCGGCCATTTGAATCTGGGCGCAGGCCGCGTCGTGTACCAGAGCATCACGCGCATCGACGCCGCCATCGACGACGGTTCGTTCGCCGAGAATCCCGTCTTGCAGCAGTGTTTCGCTCACGTGGCGCGCACCGGAGGGACGCTGCACCTGCTGGGTTTGGTGTCGCCGGGCGGCGTGCATTCGTCGATGAAGCATCTCGATGCGCTGCTGGACGCGTCCGAGGCGAACGGCGTCCGGGCGCGCGTCGCGGCGATTTTGGACGGCCGCGACACGCCGCCGCGCAGCGCTGCCGAGCATTTGCAGCTTGTCGAGCGCAAATGCGCCGAGGGCGGCGACGCCCGCATTTCGCTCGTCTGCGGCCGTTGGTCCGCGATGGATCGCGACAAGCGCTGGGACCGCACGCGGCTCGCGTACGATGCGCTCGCGCGCGGCCGGGCGCGCTCGGCGCCGAGCGCGCTGTCTGCCCTCGAAGCGGCTTACGAACGCGGCGAGACCGACGAGTTCGTGGAACCGACGATCGTCGGCGCGGCGCAACCCATCGTGAAGGACGGGGACGCGTGCTTCTTCTTCAATTTCCGGCCGGATCGGGCACGCCAGCTCACGCGTGCGTTTTCGCAAGAAGACTTTAGCGAATTCCCCGTGGTGCATTTCCGCGATCTGCTGTTCGCCACGATGACCGAGTACGATGCGACGTTCGAAAATCCGGTGATGTTCGGCCGCATCGTCGAAGCGTGGACGCTGGGCGAAGTGGTTTCGGCGGCGCAGCTCCCGCAGCTGCGGCTGGCGGAGACCGAGAAGTACGCACACGTCACGTATTTCTTCTCGGGCGGGCGTGAGGAACCGTTTCCGCTGGAGGATCGCACGCTCGTGCCGTCCGCCCGTGAAGTCGGCACGTATGACGAGAAGCCGGAGATGCGCGCGCGAGAGATCACCGAAAAAGCGGTCGAAGCGCTGGCCGGCGGCAAGTACGCGCTCGTGGTGATGAACTACGCGAACCCCGACATGGTCGGCCACACGGGAAAGTGGGATGCGATCATCGCGGCGCTCGAAGTCGTCGACGATTGCCTCGCAAGTCTGCAAAAAGCGGTGCTGGACGCGGACGGCGTGATGCTGCTCACTGCCGATCACGGCAACGCCGAAGCGAAGATCGACCTCGCGACGGGCAAAGAGCTCACGGCGCACACCGCGAATCCCGTGCCGCTCGTGATCGTGAGCCGCGATCCGCTGGGCGCGCTTTCACCCGGCGGAAAGCTCGCGGATGTCGCGCCGACGATCTGCAAGCTCATGGACCTTCCTCAGCCGGCCGTTATGACCGGCCGCTGCCTTCTCAAAGGCTAAAAGCAGGGAACTAGCCGAACGCTTGCTGCGTTCTCGAACTAACCGACCCCCGGTAAGTTCAAGGTCGCGTCCGTCTGCATTCGGAGGAATTATTCATATGGAATGCGCTCGCCGCCTATGGTGGATCGCGTTTGGCGTTGTCGCAGCGTGCACGGTTGCCGCGAGAGTCCCAGCCGGAGCCGCGGTGATGGCCTCGGTCAATCCGGTGTCGTATCACGGCCCGTGCGCGGGAACGGTGGGCTTCACCGGCAGCATCTCCACGCTGCCGAACACCCCGGTCACATATCAATTCTTTTACAAAGATCCGGGTAACAGCCAGCAGTCGAATCTGCCGGGCCAAAGCGGCACGACCAATGCCCAGGGCGTGCTTGCGGTCAGCAATTCCGGCACGGTCAGCGCGTCGGGTCAAGGCTACGTGCAGTTTGTGGTCACCGCGCCCAGTTATGCGGCGTCCAACAAGGCGACGCTGAGCGTGACGTGCACGTCGACGTCGACGCCGTCGCCGATGCCGTCGCCGTCCCCGTCGATCATCCCCGTCCACCTCGGGCCGAGCGCGCCCACCAATCTCACGAACACCACCGATTCGCACGTCTGCGGACAACATATTTTCCCGCTCGTGTGCGTGGCGATGTCGAGCGGCGTCCTCACGCTCGTTTGGAACTGGAGCCCCAACGCGAGCTACAAGACTCTGGACGGTTATAACCTGTATCGCGTGGACCACGGCATGTTCAAGAGAGTCGTGCAGACGACCGCCGGCCAAGACTCGACCGGAACTCTACTTCAACCTATCAATGGCGGCTTCAATGGGACGTGCTACGTGGTACGCGCGTATAAGGGCTCCGCGGAGTCCGGCAACAGCAACACGTTCTGCGTGGGCGGAGCCGGCGTCATCGCTCCCGTCACGCTCAGCCAACCCGTATGGGGCGTGCGCTATCGCGACCACTCATGGCAGGGCATACCCTTCCCGGGCGAAGGCCTGGCCGGCTACGGCTTGGCGTGCAGCGACGTGTGCATGGGCTGGGTCCACTGGGAGACGGGTTCGCGTCCGTTCGGCGCGAGCGAAAACACCTACTGGCGCGGCTACTTGCTCTTCGATCCCAATCAGATCAGCAGGCTGAAAAACATCGCGAACGCGACGCTGAGCGTAGGAGTCAATAGCGGCGACCCGGGTTGCTTCGGCGGGATGGGGCCGGCGACGGCGCAATGGGTCGGCAATCAGGATTTCGTCGACGGTGATTTCGGTTACAACGTCGGACCTGCCATCAACGCAAGCCGCGCCACTTTCAACGTGACGGGCATCGTAAAGGACTGGGCGAGCGGTGCCATGCCCAACTTCGGCTTCGTGTTCAAAGGCAATCAAGAGAACAACGACGCTTACGAGAACAACCAGTGCCTGCTCGACTTTGCGACGAACGGAGTGCTGACGATCCAACACTACTAGCATAAAGCGAAACGATCCATGACGACGGGTCGAGCAGCAACTCGGCCCGTTGTCTTTCTTGCGATTCTGTGCGCTCTCAGCGCAGTCACAACTCGGCAACACGTGCCTTGCGGCGCGGCAACCGATGCGGCGTAGAGTCGCCGCATGGATACCACCGACGCCCTGTCCAGCGCCGCGCTCGGCATGCGAAGGCAGTCCGACCGCCTCGACGTCATCGCTGAGAACTTAGCCAATGCGTCCACCGTCGGATACCGCACGCGCCGTTCCGTCGCGCAGGCGTTCGACGGCCGGCTACGGTCAGAAATCGTCGCTTCTGACGCGCAAGGGCCGCTTCGCAGAACCGACGTACCGACCGATTTGGCGCTCGTCGGGCCCGGCTTTTTCGCCGTGCAGACTACCGGTGGCGTGACGCATACGCGCGACGGCCGGCTCTCGGTGGATCGAGACGGCTTCCTCTGCGATTCGGCGGGCAACAAGGTGCTCGGCTCGCTCGGCCCCGCGCGCTTTCCGCGCGGCGCGCATGTCAACCCTGACGGCAAAATCATCGCGAACGGCCGCGTCGTCGACCGGCTGCGCATCGTCTTCCCGCATGGTGCCGGCTTCGAGCGCGCGCAAGCGATCGTCCGCAGCGGGTTCCTCGAGGATTCGGGCGTCGATCCCATTGCGGAGATGACCGAGCTGGTCGCCTCAGAGCGCGCCTACGAAGCGAATCAGAAGACGGCGCAGCAAGCGGATGAATCGTTGCGCCGCGCGGTCACGGACGTGCCCGCCGTCCGTTCGTGAACCGCGCGCTCGCCGCCGGCGCCGCGGGCATGGCCGCCCAGCAGACGATCCTCGACTCGATTTCGGTCAATCTGGCGAACGTCGACACGCCGGGCTATCGCGCGGTGAGGCCGGACTTCGCGGCGCTGGTCGTTGCAGACGGCCGCGTCATGACGACCATCGCCGGACCTCCGCGACGGCTTTTCTCTCAAGGGCGCCTCGACAGCACGAACAACGAACGCGATTTGGCGATCGACGGCGCCGGCCTGTTCGAAGTGATATCTCGCACTGGCATGACGGCGTACACGCGCGCCGGAAATTTCTCTCAGGCCTCAGACGGCCGCCTCGTGCTGCCGAACGGCGCGACGCTCGCCGGCGTGCGTCTGCCGCACGGCACCACCGCGCTGTCGGTGTCGAGCGATGGGATCGTCAGCGCGATGGTGGCCGGCAAAGCAGGCGCGGTACGCGCCGGGCGGATCCGGCTGTATGCGTTCGCGGATGAGGGCGCTCTTTCGCTCGGCCTCGATGGGCTCTTCACCGCATCGCAGCGCACTGCGCCGTCGAGCGGCGCCCCCGGAAGCCCCGGATTCGGATCGATCAAGCAACGCTGCTTGGAGCGCGCGAACGTCAGCGTCGTCGCAGCGATGATGGCGGTGCTCGCGGCCCAGCGCGCTTACGAGGCCAACGCCAAGAGCGTGCAGGCTGCGGACGAAATGCTGCGCTTGGCCAACAACCTCGAGCGCAATTAAAAGGATGAACGCGCTCACCGACGCGTGCCGACAATTCGAAGCCGTCGTGCTGAGGCAGTCGCTTGAGGCGGCTGGTTTCGGACGCACGGCGCGCGCGGGCGGGCCGGATTCCGATGATGCTCCCGACGATGGCGAGCCGCAAACCGGCATCTTTCAATCGCTCGTCGTCGAAACGCTGGCCGATGCGGTCGCGCGGGCGGGCGGCATCGGACTCGCTCGAGAGCTCGAGCGCGCATTGACGAACGGGCGGAGATGACGCCGAAGCCGCCCGACCTTCAATCGCTGGCGCTCGTCTATGCGACGACGCGCGAATCGTGCGACCGCGACGCGCTCTGTGAAGCGGCGCTGTCGCTCGTGCGGCGGATCGCTTCGCTCATCATCCGCCGCTTGCCGTCTCACTTCTCGATTGACGACCTTATCGGCGATGGCTGCATCGGGCTGATGCGGGCGATGGATCGCTTCGACCCGGCATACGCGGTGGAGTTCGAGACGTGGGCATCTCGCATCGTGCGCGGCTCGATGCTCAACGGCTTGCGACGGATGGATGTTGTTCCCGAGCGCGTCAGGCGCGACGCTCGCAGCCTGGACGGCGCTCGCTGGCGCCTCGCGCAGGCCTCGGGCGGCGCTCCGAACGACCGCACGGCTGCCGCTTTCGCAGGTTTGTCCGCGCAAAAACTTGAGGCCGTCCAGCTCGCCTTGCGCAGCGCCGCGCCGATCTCGCTCAGCACGCCGTTACGCGGCGGCCCCGAGGGCTCGGTGGTCGCCGACCGGCTCGCCGCCGGCGACCCCAGTCCCGCCGATCGCGTCGCCGATCGTGACGTCCGCCGTGCGGTGCGCAGCGCGGTCCGCGCGCTGCCCGTACGCGACCGCCACATCGTGGCGGCGTTCTATGCGGGCAACATCACCTTTCGGGAGATCGGGGATCGGCTCGGCATCAGCAAACAGCGCGTCTCGCAGATCCACAACCGGGCGCTCCGAGGGTTGCGCAGCGCGCTGACGAGCGCAGTCGCCGACGCATGACGGTCGGACGACCGCCGCAAACGCCGGTCGAACGCCCAAGGTCGCCGGGAGCGCCCGCGATCCTCGACACCGCAGATGCTGTCGACGATCGCGCAGCCATCGACCGGGCCGCCGGCCGGATCGACTCGATCGTGCTCAGCGCGCGTGCGGCGGCGATCGTGCGAGCCGGTTTGGCCGTCAAGGCGTTCGTCATCGCCTCATTGGAGACGGCGTACCGCAAAATCGAGTTGGCGAGCGGCGCGGCCGTTTTGCTCGAAGCAGGGATCTACCGATTGGCGCAGCGCTCGAGTCTGTAGCGGTCTGACCGGCTTCGACGGCCGGCGGTCAGCGCTGCGGCTCGTCGATCAGCGCGAGGTGACGCGTCAGGAACGTCCGCAGGTCGTGTTTGACCATGGCGACGTGGTCGAGCGCTCGTTGGAGGTCTTCTTTGGCCTGGCCGATCTGCTGGCGCACGGTCGCCAGCTCGTTGTCCACGTCGATCCGCGCCCGCTGCTTCGCCAGATCGACTTCTTTGTGAGCGTTGGCCTTCAGCTCGTCGGCCGTGCGCTGCGCCAGGACCAGCGTGCTCTGCAGGCTTTCCTCCATCGACTTGAAGTGCGAGACCTTTTCGCGCAGTTCGGTGATCGAGGATTCCAGGCGGCCCCGCTCCTCGATGTCTTCTTCCATCGACTCGATGATCTGGTCGAGATAGGCGTCGACATCCTCGCGTGCGTAGCCCTGCAGCCCCTTTTTGAACTGCTTGTGCTGGATATCGACCGGCGTGATCTTCACGTCCGTGACGTCCCCGTCGGCCACTTCACCACGCTTCGTACGATGATCCGACCTCGTACTGCGGCTCGCGCGCGTTCACGGCGACGTTGCTCGGGACGAACAAGAACATCCCCTCCGATAAGCGTTGCATCTTGCCGTCCAGCGTGTACACCACGCCGCTGAGGAAATCGATCACGCGCTGCGACATCGCTCGGTCCGCGCCGATGAGGTTGATCACGACGAGCAACCGAGCGCGCAGATTATCGGCGATCTCGGTCACCTCGTCGTAATGCTTCGGATGGAATAGCGAGACGCCGACCTTGCGCGCCGATTTCGCGTCCGTGAACGGCACGATCTTGGGTTTGCCGACGTCGTCGTAGATCTCATCGTCGAATTCGTCGTCATCGCGCAGTGCGAAGAATTTGGTGATGCTCGTCAAAAGGCTCATGCGAGGTCATCCTTCCTTTGGGCGCGGCCCGAACAGCGCGGTGCCTAACCGGACCAAGTTCGAACCGGCGGCGATCGCTTCTTCAAGATCGTCGCTCATGCCGAGCGAGAGCAGATCTGCATCTGGGAATTCGCGGTTGATCGCCGAGAAGCACGTCGCGGCTCGCGCGAAGGCCGGCGCGCGTGATGCACGTTCCGCCGGCCCAACCGCCATGACGCCGCGCAACCGAAGCCGTCCGAGGCCGTGCAGCTCGTGCGCAAGGGCCGGCGCGTCGTGCGGCGCGACGCCGGCTCTTTGATCCAAAGCGACGTTGATCTGGATCAACACGTCGAGGGTTTTGCCGGCATCCGAAGCGGCTCGGTCGAGTGCGGTGGCCTGGGGGAGGTCTTGGAGCGTCTGAACCACGTCGAACCGCTCGGCGATGCGGCGCAGCTTGTTGCGTTGGAGACGGCCGATGAAGTGCCGGCGCGAATCGGCCGGCCACCGCACGCCCGCGAACTTCCCCGTCGCCTCTTGATAATAGTTCTCTCCGATGTCGCGCAACCCGATCGCGAATGCCGCCTCGATCGCCTCCAATCCAAAACCCTTGGTGACCGCCAGGATGGCGATGCTTTCCGCGCTCCTGCCCGCTGGCGCACATGCCGCCGCGATGCGCTCGCGGACCGTCGCAAGCCGGGTCGCCACCGTTGCGGCGTCCGGCACGCCATCGCTCACACGTTCGATACGTTCCAATCCGCGGACCGCTAGTCCTTCGGGACACATCCCTGCGGCGGCGCGCATTTATGCGCGCCGCATGTCAAGGTGCGGCCGCGCACGCAACCTCGCGAGCTGCTCGGCGCTCCAGCTGGAGAATCGCCGCCGTTCGATCGCGTTGCGCGCGTCGCGCGCGAGGCGCGTCAAGAATGCGACGTTGTGCAGACTTAAAAGGCGCGGACCGAGCGATTCGCCGGCGTGGAAGCAGTGCGCCAGATACGCTCGCGTGTGGTGAACGCACGCCGCGCAGTCGCACGTTCGATCGAGCGGGGCGAAATCGTCGCGGTACTTCGCGTTGCGCAAATTCACTCTCCCCTCGCCGGTCAGGCCGAGCGCGTGCCGCGCGCAGCGCGTCGGATAGACGCAATCGAACATGTCCACGCCGCACGCGATGCACGCCAGGAGGTCCTCCGGAGTGCCGACGCCCATGAGATAGCGCGGTTTTTCCGCCGGCAGCTCGCCGCACGTAGCGCGCACCATCTCCATGCCAAGCGTCTTGGGTTCTCCCACCCACAGACCGCCGATCGCATAACCGGGAAAATCGAGCGCCGCGAGCCGGCGTGCATGCGCGCGCCGGAGTTCGACGAACGTGGAGCCTTGGACGATCGCGAACGTCAATTGATCGGCCCGCGTGCGCGCAGCCATCGCGCGCGCGGCCCATCGCAACGTGCGATCCGCCGCCTCGCGCGCGCGCTCGGGGGTGACTCCGGCGGGCGCGCAGTCGTCGAGCACCATCGCGATGTCGCTGCCGAGCGCCGCCTGCAGCGCCGCGACGGATTCCGGTGTGAACGTGTGGCGCGATCCGTCGAGGTGCGACGCGAAATGATAGCCGTCGTCGTCGACGCGCGCGAGATCTGCGAGCGAAAACACCTGAAAGCCGCCGCTGTCAGTGAGCATGGAACCGCCCCATCCCATGAAGGCGTGCAGGCCACCGGCCTTCTCGATGATCCGTTGCCCCGGGCGCAGATAGCAATGATACGCGTTGGCGAGAACGATGCGCACCCCGCACGCTTGCAGTTCCTCGGGCGCCAACGCCTTGACAGCTGCCTGCGTGCCGACCGGCATGAAGACCGGCGTCTCGACGCTGCCGTGGGCGGTCGTCAGCACGCCCGCGCGCGCGGCGCCGTCCGAGGCCTCCAGTCTAAACGGATTCACTCGATCCGGCCGGCGCGCAGGCGCGCGACGAGGGTCTCGAAGTCGCTCGGCCACGGCGAGGAAAACGCCATCGCTTGGCCGGTCACCGGGTGCCGGAAGCGCAGCCGTGCGGCGTGCAGCGCTTGCCGTTTCATGACCGATTTCGGGCGGCCGTCGCCATACGTGCGGTCTCCGACGATCGGATGGCCGATCGCGCTCAGGTGCACGCGGATCTGATGCGTGCGGCCCGTTTCGAGTTCGAGCGCGAGCAGCGCCGCCGCTCCGAAGAAGAAATTCTCCACCACGCGATAGCGCGTGACGGCGCGGCGGCCGTCTTCTCGAACCGCGAATCTTTTCGGATTCGCAGGGTCGCGGCCGATGGGCGAATCGATGACGCCCCGGCGATTCGCCGGCGCTCCCCACACCACGGCGTCGTATTCGCGTTCGACCCGGCGCGCGGCGATCTCCGCCGACAGCGCGCGCATCGCGCGCTCGCTCTTGGCGACGACGAGCAGCCCCGACGTATCTTTGTCCAGCCGGTGAACGATGCCGGGCCGCAGCACGCCGTTGATGGACGGCAGCGGACCGAGCGCGGCGAGGAGTGCGTTCACGAGCGTGCCGCGGGCGCTACCGGGTGCGGGATGCGTGGCCATGCCGGCGGGCTTGTCCACGACGCAGAGATCCGCATCGTCATGCAGCAGTTTGATCGGCAGCGGCTCAGGCTTGGCCGACGGCGCAACCGGCTCCGGCGCATCGACGGCGACCGTCTCTCCCGCGGCGAGCACGCGCGATGGTTTCGCCGGCGCGCCACCGACGGTGACCTGCCCTTCGCGCACGAGCTTCGCGCACGTCGCGCGCGAGCGTCCGAGCCAGACGGCGAGCGCCGCGTCCAGCCGCCGGCCGGCGTCAGCCGGCGAAGTCGTGAACTGACGCGTCTTCGATCACTCCGTCGACGGATGTTTTCGTTCGGGCACGAGCATGCGGATCAGCAGCAAGACGACTCCGATCGTGATGCAGCTGTCGGCGACGTTGAAGACCGGCCACCAGCGCAGGTCGATGAAGTCGACGACGTAGTGGAAGCGCAGCCGGTCGAGGATGTTGCCGATCGCACCGCCCAGGATCAGTCCGAAGGCGACGTGCGTGCTGACCGTGGCGCCGCCGTGACGATAGCCCATGTAGAAGATGACGACCACGATGGCGGCCGCCACGGCGAGCGCCAGCGGATGCACGCCGAAAAGCCCGAACGCACCGCGATAGTTGTGGACGTACGTGAACCACAGCAAATGCGGCACGACGATGCGGCTTTCGTCCGGCAGGAAGCTCGCCGCGACGGCACGCTTGGTGAGCTGATCGGCCACGACGACGAGCGCCGCGACGAGAAAGAACAGCACGGGCATGATCGGCGATTTGGCAGCCGCTCGGGGCTCCGGCGTCGGCGGGTTCGGTTGCGGAGCGATCACGCCGAGGCGTTTGCGGCCGGCCGATTTCGGAACTCGTACGATTCGACGAGCTTTTCGATGCTCTGCCCCGTCAGGTATGAGATGTAGACCGGCACCAGCGGCAGCACGCACGGCGATATGAACGAGACGAGGCCGGCCACGAACACCACGCCGAACGACAGCGCTCCCGCGGCCAGCTCCGGACCGGTTCCGATGTTGGCGAGCGCCGGAAATTCCTTGTACAAAAGCCCGAGCAGGAACAGCCATTTGTTGAGGACGAGCACCAGGCCCATCGCGATCACGATCGCGCCCGCGACGATCTCGATGGCGTGCAGGTACCGCTTGATCCGCGCGAGCAGCGGCAGCGCGTACTGGAGCAGCAGCGCCGTCGCGAACAGCGGAAGGCCGAGACCCATCGAGTAGACGAACAGCAGCCCCATGCCGGCGCCAACCGTCTGCGAGGCGCTCGCCATCGCGAGCACCGCTGCGAGCACCGGTCCGATGCAGGGCGACCAGCCCGCCGCGAAACCGATGCCGGTGAAGAGCGAGCCAACGTAGGAAACGCCGCCGCGTTCGAAACGCAGCCGTTTGTCCATCGCCAAAAACGGCAATCGGAATAGGCCCACCATGTTCAGGCCGAGAAGGACCACGACGACACCGAATACGCGCGTGATGACGTCGCGGTATTCGGAGAAGAGCTGACCGAGCGCGCTGGCGGAAGCGCCCGCGGCGACGAACACCAGCGTGAATCCGGCGATGAACACGAGGCTGTGACTGATTACGTCACGTCTCATGACAGCGGATGGATTCGCTATGGCGCTCATGGGAGTATCAACGGAGTATCAACCTTGACGCTTTCGTTCCTCGCGGGCACACACTGGTTTACGTATCCGAATATCGACCCGGTTGCGATCCACATCTACCGGGGTTTTGGCATCCGCTGGTACGGGTTGACGTACCTTATCGGGGCCGTAATCGTGTACCTCCAGCTCGCAAGCCGGCGGAGCCGAAATCGCACGGGGATGTCGGTCGAGCAGGCGCAGGAGTTCATCATCTACGCGCTGCTCGGCGTTTTCATCGGCGGGCGCGTGCTGTTCGTCATCGCCAACGTGCTGACGCCGGTATCCGCCGGCGGGCACCCACTTTCGTACTATTTGCAGAATCCGATCGAGTTTATCAGCATCTGGCACGGCGGCATGGCGTTTCACGGCGGGCTCGCCGGCGCGATCGTCGGCATCTGGCTCTTCCAGCGCCGGCACGGGTTGCAGCTCTACCGTCTCTTCGACGAGACGGCGCTGTGGATGCCGCTCGCGATCACTCTGACTCGCATCGCCAACTTCATCAACGACGAACTGCCCGGCCGCCTCACGGCTTCGCCGATCGGGATCCATTTCCCGAACTTCGACGGCTATCGTTACCCGTCGCAGCTGTTCGAGGCGTTCGGCATGCTTGCCATCGCGCTGCCGTTCTTATGGATCCTGCATGGCTGGTCGCAGCGCAAGGACGGACTCGTGTTTTGGGGATTTTTCGCCGCATACGGGCTGATCCGCACGATCGTGGAATTCTATCGGGAACCGGGCATCGTGCTCCTCGGCTTGACCGCGGCGCAGTATTTGACGATCGCGATGTTCGTCGTCGGCGTGGCGATGATGATCGTCGTGCAGCGCCGCAGCGGTGTGAGGGTCGGGCAAGCTCGACCTTTACAGCCTCGCGAGCGAAATTGAAAAGTCGGTGCCGGGGATTTCCACGAGCGGATCGAACGGCGCGCCGTTGAGCTCAACCGCAAGCGTCTCGGCCGTGATGTATTCCCGCCACCGCACGACCGCCTCCGCGCAGTCCCCGCTCGCATCGATCTTCAGCCTGATGCGATCGCTGACGCGCAAACCCGCCTGCTTCCGCGCTTCCTGAACCGCCCGAACGATCTCACGGGCGGTGCCCTCCAAGACGAGCGTTCGATCGATGCGCGTGTCGAGCGCCACGAGCATACCGTCGCCTTCTGCAAAAGCGAAGCCCGGCGCCGATTTGCTGTCGACGAGCACGTCGTCGGGCTGCAGCGTGAACGTCTCGCCGTTGGCACCGACGTCGAACGGCTGCCGCCTGGCGACCGCCGCCGCGATCGCGCGCGCATCCGCCGCGGAAAGCGCGCTGCGCACGGCGCCGATCTTTTTCCCGAATCGTGGGCCCAGCCGCGGCAGGTTGGGCCGCAGCGCATATTCGATGAACTCCGCGTCCAGACCGACGATCCGCACGTCCTTGACGTTGAGCTCTTCCAGGATCAGCGATCTGAAGCGTTGCAGCGCTGCATCGTCGGCCGGATCGCGCGCCCGCACGAATGCCGACGGTAAGGGCTGGCGGGTCTTGATCTTCGCGCCGGCGCGGGCCTGACGTCCTAAATCGACGGCGTTTTGCGCGGTGCGCATCGCCGTTAAGAGCCCGACGTCGATTCGCGCCGCGTTGGATTCCGGCCAGCTCGCAAGATGGATGCTCGCGCCAGGCATGTTCAGGTGCTGATGCATCGACTCGGCGAGAAACGGCACGAACGGCGCCAGCAGCAGCGCGATTCCCGACAAGCACTCGTACAGAGTCCGGTACGCGGCGCTCTTGTCCGTCGTCAGCTGCGCGCCCCAAAACCGGTCGCGCGACAATCGCACGTACCAGTTCGACAGCTCGTCGACGAACGCTTCGATCGCTCTGCCGGCGCTCTGCGCGTCGTAGGCTTCGAGCCGCTGCGTCACCATGCCGATCAATTCGTGCAGGCGCGCCACCGCCCAACGGTCCATATCCGGGCGCTGGTCGAGCGGGACGTTGGGCGGCACGCCGATCGCATCCTCGTTGGCGTACAGCACGAAGAACTTCAGCGTGTTCCAGAGCGTGTTCGTCAAGCCGCGCGAGCCTTCGCGGATCAGCTCGATGCTCGCGCGCTTCGCCACGCCGGGCGCGCTGCCGGTCAGGAAATACCAACGCAGCGCGTCGGCGCCGAGGGTGTCGAACACCAGCCACGGGTCGAACACGTTGCCGCGGCTCTTGCTCATCTTCTCGCCCTTCGCGTCGACCACCAACCCGAGGCAGATCACGTTGCGATAGGCGGGCGAGTCGAACAGCAGCGTCGCGATCGCGTGCAGGCTGTAGAACCAGCCGCGCGTCTGATCGACCGCCTCCGAGATGAAATCGGCCGGGAAGCTTTGGCGGAACTGCGCTTCGTGCTCGAAGGGATAGTGCCACTGCGCGTACGGCATGGCGCCCGAATCGAACCATGCGTCGATTACTTCGGGCACGCGGCGGAATTCACGCCCACCGATTTCGAACGCGATCTCGTCGATCGCGGGCCGGTGGAGGTCGAGATCGGCGAGCGTTCTTTTGCATCGTTCTTCGAGCTCGCGCCTCGAGCCGATGCAGACGAACTCCTTGCCGTCGGTCCACAGCGGCAGCGGAGTTCCCCAAAAACGTTCGCGCGACAGCGCCCAATCGACGTTGTTCTCGAGCCAGTTGCCGAAGCGGCCATATTTGATCGTCTCGGGCACCCAGTTGACGGCGTCGTTGTTGGCGAGCAGCCGCTCCTTGAACGCGGTCGTGCGGATGAACCACGCCGTCTTCGCGATGTACAGCAGCGGATCGTCGGTGCGCCAGCCGAACGGATAGACGTGACGGATCGTGCCGGCCCGCAGCAGCAGGCCGCGCCGCTTCAGATCGGCCACGATCGGCGGATCGGCATCTTTGAAGAAGCGGCCGGCCGCCACTTCGACTTCGGGCACTACGTGCCCGGTGAAGTCGACGCTGTAGTAGATAGGAAGATCCAGCTCCTTGCCGAGCGCAAGGTCTTCGGGTCCGTAGGCCGGCGCGACGTGGACGATGCCGGTGCCGTCGGTGGTCGTCACGAACGGCGCCGCGACGACGTAGTACCGATCCTTTTCGCTCTTGCAGTAGTCGTAGAGCGATTGGTAGCGGGTGCCGGCGAGCCGCTCGCCCGTTTTGCGCTCGACGACGACCGCATCTGCTCCGAAGATCGATTCGACCAGCGGCTCGGCGACGATCAGGACTTCCTGAGCGCCGGCGTACTCCGGTCCGGCTACAGGCTGTTCAACGAAACAGTAGGTGACATCCGGGTGAACGGCGAGCGCCATGTTCGCGGGCAGCGTCCACGGCGTCGTCGTCCAGGCGAGCAACGAGACGTTCGGCTCTTCCTTGAGCCGGAAGCGCACGTACACGGACGGATCATCCGTCTCTCGATAGCCCTGCGCGACTTCATGGTCGGACAAGGTCGCGCCGATGCGCGGATCGTACGGCACCGACTTGTAGTCTTGGACGATGAGGCCGCGGTCCCACAACTGCTTGAGGAGCCACCAGACGCTTTCGATGTAGTCGTTGCTGAGCGTGTAGTAAGCGCGTCCGAGATCGACCCAATAGCCCATCCGCTCGGTGAGTTCGTTCCAGTCGGAGATGTAGCGGTAGACGCTTTCGCGGCAGCGCCGCGTGAATTCGGCGATGCCGACTTCGGCTTCGATGCGGCTTTTGTCGAGTATGCCGATCTCCTTTTCGATCTCGTGCTCGACGGGAAGGCCGTGCGTATCCCAGCCCGCCTTGCGCCATACGCGCCGGCCGCGCATCGTCCAAAATCTCGGGAACAGATCCTTGAACGATCGCGCGAGGACGTGGTGTACGCCCGGCTTGCCGTTCGCGGTCGGCGGACCTTCGTAGAAGGAATAGGGCGTGCCGTGTTTCGTCTGCTCGAGGCTGCGCTCAAAGATTTTTTCGGCGCGCCAGAAATCGAGGATCGCGCGCTCGCGCTCGGGCGAATTCGGCTGGTCGGGAACGGAGCGAAAGGTCGGTCCGGCGTCGTCGCCCGGCGTCACGACGGGCGCACGCCGTTGCGATCGCGGTTGCGCAGCGCGCCGAAGATCGTCTCCTCCGAAACGACGCCGGCCAAAACGTCGTCTTCGTAGACCGGCAGCGTGTGGGCTTCGGCTTTCGTCAGCTCGACCAGCGCATCGGACGCCGCCATGTTCGACGTCAGCGATGTCGCCTTCGACGTGGGGATCATGACGGCGGATATCGGCGTGCCATCCCACATCGTCGGCGGGATCGTGGCCGTGTCGCGCAGACTCACGAGACCCACCAGATTGCCGTCGCTCACCACCGGGTAGCCGGTGCGCCGCAGATCCGGCATGATCTCAGCGAGAAACGCCGAGACGCTCCAGTCCGACGGAACGGCGACGAGCCGGCGTTCCATGCAATCGCCGACTTTGAGCCGTTCGAGCGCGAGGCCGATGCGCGCCTGACGCGCGCTGGCGAGCGCCGCCTGGCCGAGAAATGCGCCGAGCACGACCCACCACAAGCTGCGCGGATCGTGTTGCGCCACGGCGAGATAGACGCCGGCGAAGATCAGCCCCGCGGCGAACAGCGTGCTGATGATCGCCGCCACGCCGGTCGCGCGCGCCTGACTGCGCACGAGTCGCCAGAGGAGCGCGCGAAGCAGGCGGCCGCCGTCGCTCGGGAACATCGGCAACAGATTGAAGATCGCGAGGCCGAGATTCGCTATGCCGAGCAACTCGCAAAACGTCGCGCCCCAGACCCAGTGCGTGCGGCGCAGCCCTTCGTAGAGCGCGCCGAAGACCACCGCCAGCACGAGGCTCAATCCCGGGCCGGCGGCCGCCATCTTGAACTCGTCGAGCGGCGTGCCCGGCTCGCGCAAGATGCTCGCCACGCCGCCGAACAGGAACAGCACGATGTTGCCGATCGGTATCCCTAAACGCCGGGCGACGATCGCATGCGCGAATTCGTGCGCCACGACGCTGGCGAACAGCACGAGCGAGGCGAGCAGCCCGAGGACGATCTGGCTTGCGAGGCTGAGCCGGATCTGCTCCGTCTGGACGAAGACGATCATCCACCACGCGAAGAGCGCGTACGTGAACAGCCAGCTCGGATGGATCGCCACTTCGATGCCGGCGATTCTTCCGATGCGCCACGTCCATCGCAGTTGCATGCTACGATTGTTTTTCTTGAGCGAGCATTCGCCCTTGCACGAATTCGGCGAGCCAGTCGAATGTCAGCGCGGCCCGCGCCGCGAGCGCCGGCGTCGCCCGGCGCAGATGATCGCTCAGCGCGCCGCGCCGCTGCCACAGTGACGCTACGGCGCCCTTCGCGTCGCCGCCGCGATCCAGCGGCTCGAGCGGATAGGAGAGCTCTTCGACGAGCGCGGCGATCTTCGGATCGTGCGCGATCGCGAGAAAAGGGACCGCCAGCCGGCTCGCGACGATGAGGGCGTGCAGGCGCATCGAAAGGACCGCCGAGCATCTGGCGAACAGCGCGGTCATCGCCGGCAGATCGTATCCGCCGCCGAGCAGCACGGGCGACGTCCTGCAACGCCGGATGACGGCCACCGAGGCGTCTGCATCCTCCGGCGATTGCAGCGGGACGAAGACGACGTGCGCCCGGTGCTCGTTTTCCAAACGATCGACGGCCGCGGCCAGTTCGTCAACTGCGCGCTCGAGCAGCGGGCTGCGCCGGACGACGACGCACACCAGAGCGCTTCCATCCGAACGTATGCCTTCGCGCACCAGACGTTCGTCGATATCCGGCGAGGGCTGCGCCGGCGCCAGAAAAACCGGATCGGCGCCGAGGCGCACGTCGAGATGCGGGATCAGCGAACGCAGCAGCGCCGCGCTGGCCCCGTCGCGCACGCTCGCGTGGCCGACGTGAGCGCACGCCCGCTTCACGATCTGCCTGCCGAAGTAGTTCAGCGGACCCACGCCCTGCGCGAAGATCGCCGCCGGCCGGCCGGCGCGCGCGGCTTCGCTTACGATCGCTGCGTAGTACGCGGCAGCGCGCACGCTCGTCGCAGTCTGCAAAAGGCCGCCGCCGCCGCTGACGAGGACGTCGGACTCTCGCACGGCGTTACGGATGACGCGCCAGTCGCCGCGCGGCAGCGCTTCCACGCCGTAGCGCGCCGCCGTCTCGGCCGGACGGGCGGATAGGACCGTCAGCCGGTCGTCGCGCCGCCTGCGCCATTCGTCCACGAAGATGCGCAGGATCGCTTCATCGCCGAAGTTGTCGAACCCGTAGTAACCGGAGATCAGCAGCCGGGCCGAGCTCACTGTTCTGTTAATGTGGTGGGACCGGTGAAACCGGTGCCGCTGCAGATCGGAACATCGCGCGATAGATCGCTTGCAGCACCGCGCCGATGATGATGCCCAGAACGAGGCCGTTGAGCACGCGAAGCAGATCGACGGCGAGCGGGGTGTGCACGTGCGAAAACGTGTCGAGGATGTCGGCGAGCCCGATGCCGCCGGCGAGGACGAACAGCCAGCCGATGACGCGTTTGTGCGCCGGCATAAGCGCCGGGATCAGCATCAGCGCCGGAAACCCGATGACGAAATCTTTGAAGCGCGGCCGCGCGCCGAAGATCTGGGTGAGCGCGCCGCGCACGTGCGTCTCGAATCCCGAGACGCCGATGTCCGGCTGATTGCCGGAGCGCATGAGCAGAAGCGCGGCCGCGCCTCCGAGCACGACGAGCGCCGCGAACTGCCACGCTTTCAAGGCCGCGTCGGCGGTCTGGGCAAGGCTCGTCGCCCGGCCGAACTTGGGAGTGAACGCGTACAGCGCCACGGTGACGACGGGCGGCACGACGAGCAGCAGCTTCACGCCGAGGAACTGATTGAGTTCGAGCATGAAGTCCGCTTGCGAAAGCAAGCCGGTCACGAAAACGCCGCCCAGCAATGCGACGGCTGCGGCGATGCAGAGGCAGACGACGCCGCGCTTGAGATCGCCGCCAAAGTCACCCGCCGGTTCCGCATCGCGTGCGAACCATCGAGCGAGCGTCGTGCCTGCGAGCACGCCGAAGGTCAGCGCGCCGCCGAGCGCCCACAGTCTGCGGACCAGCTGATCGTGGCCGGTCGCCAAAGCGGCGACGAAGACCAGCAGCGTCGCAGCGTAGGCCGCCACCGAAAGCCATTTCCGCTCCCAGCCGTAGAGCCCCAGCAGAAAGAAGAACGCCGCCGTGCAGCCGAGCGCCGCCAGCATGTAGAGGACGTCGAGTTTTGCACCTTTGAAGTCGACGAACGTCCCGGCGCGGCCGAGACGATAACCGTTCGCCTCGAGCCCGTCGCGCAGCTCGCGCAGCATCTTCAGATTCGTCTGCTCCGCGCTTTCCGAAACGAGCGTGCCGTCGGGAAGCTGGTCCTGGACGACGTGCGGGAAGGGGCGAAGGTAGATCACGCGGATGTTCCGCTCGCGCACCCCGAGCAGGTATCGAGCGACGACCGTATCGAGCGTGAGTTTATCGAGTTCGAGCTTGGCGATCGCCTGCACGCGCGCGGTCTGCGACGGGATGATCCGCCCGAGCGTCTCGGTTCCTTTTTGGATCTGCGATGGGTCGTACGCTTCGATGTCCCCGAAATTCACTTGGTATTTTTTAAACGCGTCGGCGGTGCCGTTCAGGTTGTATTGATAGCCGAGCACTTCGTTACGCTGGCCAAAAAAAATGACCGTTCCGATGCGTCCGCCCTGCAGCATCTGGCGGAAAACGCGGTCGATGCCGGCCGCATCGAGCCGTTCGTTGTTCTGCACGCGCGGATCGACCAGCAGCCCTTCTCTGCGCACGGCCGCGGCGACGTCCGCGGGGACGCCCAATCCAAGGCTGTTGAAGAAATCGATCTGTGTCCGCACGGCGAGCACCGCCGGCAGTTTTTCTCGGATGATCCGCACGTTGCGGGGCTCGAGTTGGTTGCGCAAGGCGAAGAGATAGCGGTCGAGCGTCGGCGCGTCGAACACCAGCAGATAGACGCTGTTCGGATCGACTGCGCGGCGCGCCATGAGGCCGGCGAGCGTCGGGTTTGAGATGGGCGCAGTCCTCGCCTGATCGATGAGCTGCTGGCCGGTGAGCGCGTACGCGTGGTCCCCGAGATTGATCCGCTGGCCGGTCTCTTCGTAGACCGCGACGGAGGTCAGCCCGTTGCGCCGCATTTGCCGCAACAGCTCGTCCATCTTATAGCCGAAGGCGTGCGCGAAGTCGGCGAGGTCCTGTTGATCCATCGTGACCTCGACGGTGCGGTTTGCGGCTTCGAACCTGAAGCGGTCGGCGGCGACCGCGAGCGAGGCGATCGCGCCGACGACGATCAACACGAGAGCCACGCGTTGCATGAGCGTCATGCGCATGGCTGCGTGACTTTGTGTTCCGCCGGGTCAAAGCCTCGCGCTTCTCGCTTGCGAGAGAAGCTCGCCGTCGCTCCCCGAGCGCAGCTTGGGCTCTCGTCACTCGGCGCTTTGGATTTTTTCCGCAGTCTCTCGCAACAATTTTGCTGCGGCGTCGAATGCGCCGGCCGCGGCATCCATGGAGTCGGCCAAGGTGCAGCCGCCGGCCTGGTACGGTTGCGCGATCTCTTGCGCACGATCGTCGGGGTCGCCGAGCGACGCCAGCTGGCCGCTGACGACGCCGAGGTCGATAGTTTATTTTCCCGCAGCCGAATGGCCCGGTCTCCCATCCGTCGAACGCCGCGCCGGCATGCCGTCGATCAACGTCACCTGCGCTGCGCCGAATCCACGGCAACCGTGCTCCGGTTGCCGCGCCGCGTCGAAAATTCTTACCGCTGGCGGATTTAGGGTCCTACAAACGGGCCGCTATGAAGCGCTTCGGGCTGCGGCCACGGGAGGGTACGGATTCGACGCGTGCATCGTCGAGGTCGGCCGCGGCGAACGCGCGATTGCCGCTGCGATCGTGTCGCTGCTGAAACATAAGCGCGTCCTCGTCGTCGCGGAGGACCCCGCGATGTTGCCTGACCTTCCCTCGGGATTCGCGGTCACGAGCGCAAAGGACTACCAGCAGGGAAAGCTGCCGCCGGAATTCCCGACCGCGCTTTAGCCGATCAGTTCGCCTGGTTCGTCGCTGTGCCCGTGGCGGTCGTCGCCGTGATCACGCTGCCCGCAGACAACACCGCATCCCGTCCGCGTGCGACGAATCCGCCTAAGATCGTCAAATCTGCAAGAATGGAAAGTATCGTCGGCGGCGGATGAATCGTCACGCTGCCCTGCAGCGGCACGAACGATCCATTGGCCGCTTCGACGACATCGGGTACGAACGTCAACGACCCGGATCGACCGAATCTTCCCGCGCGGCGGACGTCGGCTACGTGACCCATGCCTTTGGCGCCGACAGCGATCACGACGTTTTCCCTTGTCGAAGTGCCTCGGACGACGGTGAACTCAACGCGGTCGCCTACCATCGCGGTCGCCGAATTCTCAGCTGTCGCCAGGCTGACGTCAATCGAAGTTCCGGAAACCAGTGTCGTCGACGAGGCCCGGTTCCCCACGGCGATCGCCGAGTTCGACGCCGGAGTGGCGGCTGCGCCGGCGGGGGAAGGATTGCTCGTCGAAGCCGGCGCCGGGATCGGCCCGGTCGTGGGCTGCACCACGTCGGTCACCGGCACGCGGCCGCCGATCGTCTGCGCGAAATTCGTCCGCGCCGTGATGGAGGGTGGCGGCGGAGGCGCCATCCACAGAGCCAGATCCGCGAAACGCACGCGCGTGACGGCGATCGTCACTTTCGCCGCACCTGTCGGAACGGTGAAGCGCGGTATCTCCGCCGTCGTCGACTCGCCCGCGCCGAGCGCGTTGCGAACGATTCGACGCGTGATGGCCAGCGACTTGCCGCTCGCGGCAAAAAAGGCGGCGCTGATCTCAAAGCGTTGAATCACACCGTCGGATTGGTTGTGATAGACGACCCACAAGTGCGTGGTGCCGTCGTCGCCTTGCAGCAACTGCGCTTGGGAGATTTCGATCGGACTCGACGTTTGCGTTGCGTTGACGACCGGCGTTTGAATAGGCGATACATCCGAAGCCATGACGACCGCCGGCCACGGATGCGCATACAACAAGATAGACACGAGGGATGTGGCTATCTTCCTCATGATGCTGTGACTTCAGCGCACCCCCAAGGTTACCATGTTCGTCCCGCAACGCGTCGACAAAAGGCTTCTCAAGCCCGCGCGCTATCATTTTGCCTTATCCGCACAATAAAGTCATGGGCTCAAATGCGTGCCGATGGAATACAGCGTGGCTGTTCCCGCGTTTCCATCGAGCTTGATCTCGATCGTGAGCGCGTACGGGTTCGCGGCCGTGGCAGGATTGAAAGTCGCACGGTACGCGAAGTACGGCCCTATCGAAGTTTGGTCGGTGCAATTTGCAGGCGGTCCTGCCGCACTGCACAGGATATCGCTCATGCCGTTTTTGGCATCCAGACAATTTCCGCTAGCGGCGCAACCGACCGTCGTGATGTTTTCCTCAGTCCCGTCGCCGGACTGACCGCTGAGGCTGTCGAAGTGGGGCCAATTCCCGCTCGTCGCCGCACCATACACCGTACCGCGAATCACGACATCCATGCTCTGACCCGCTGTCACGTTCCAAAGAGACGTCCGCCCGATCAGCAGCGTGTTCGGGCCATTCGGGTCCAGATCGATCCTCAAATTGGACCCATTTGTGCCAAGCGCGGCGCAGATGGCGGCGGGCACGCTCGTGCACGAATACGACACCCATTGATAGACGACCGAACCACCCACTTCGGAACAGCTGGTTCCGATGTAACTGGCGACCGTTCCGCCGGTGCAGGGTGTCACAGCGCCCGACCCGCCCCCGGCGCCGGGGCCTATAAGGGCCGCGCCTGAGCTGGCGCCGCCACATGCGGCGGTCATAACAAGCGCCGCCAATCCGACGACGACGAACGTCACCTTGATTCGAGCTCCCATACCAACATCTTAGGAAGCGAGCGAACCGTCGGAGTGAAAGCGACGTGAGAATTTGCTTTGATCGCGCCAAATTTTTTCTGATCGTCTCCTGCCAGCGGCGCGATCCAAGCGGGCGGTCGTCGCTGCCCGTTCGGAGCCCCTACTTTCTGTGCGGCGCCGCGATCCGCGCCAGCATGTCGGGCTTTCCGGCGATGCGCTCGAGGTGTGGAAAGCGCGGCCCGCCGCGGTAATTCACGTCGTACGTGCGATACCAGCCGTCGTGGCTCGTCAACAGAGCGATGGGTCGATTGTCCGATTGAGCCGACCGCAGCGCGTAGTCGAGCACGTCGCCGTCGTATTTTTGTCCGTTCACGGCCACGAGCTTCATGCCCGGCGACAGCCCGGCACTCCACGCAGCCGAGCTCTCGCGAACGTCGCGAATCGTTCCCTTGCTGCCCATCGTGATGCCGAGCGAGTACCAAGCGTCGACGGTGTGGCGGCGCTTTGATTCGGCTGCCGCGAACTCGTTTGGTTTTGACGTGTAGACCAGCCGCCAGCCGGCACGCGCCAGCTCGTCGGTCGGTGGGTGCGGCGCGATCTCGTAGACATAGCGTTGAAAGAATCCATGCCAGTCGTACGGCGCGACGTCGCGGAGCAGCGCTTCGATCTGCTCGCGCGTGTACGTTACCACCATCGGACCGGTATCAGGCGGTCCGGCATACCGGTGCAGGAAATCGTCGAGCGATCGTTTGCCGCCCGACTGCTCGCGGATGATCGTATCGACGTCCAGCCACAGCAGTTCTCCCTCGGCATAAAAATCGCCGGCCGTGCGGCGGATCGACGGGTAGTCGCCGACGGTCATGTAGAGGTAGGGCGCGGCGGTGGTGGTGTCGATCAGCGGCTTGGTGAGCCGGCCGGGCTCCGCGTCCAAGCGCGCGTAAACGTCCGCCAACAGTTCGGGGAAGAGTTTGGCGCGACGGATGCCGGTCCGAAACGACAGCACATCGCCGAGATATTGATTCATGCCCTCGTACACCCACAGCAGGTCCGTCTGCATGGGCACTTGGTAGTTCGGCGTCGTCAAATCGGCGGGGCGCCGGTATTTCCCGTTCCAGGAATGAGAAAATTCGTGGGTCAGCAGATCACCGTCGGAGAGCTGTTCGCCCGCTTCAGTCATGTAATCGGCGGACGCGCGATCGTCGCTCGATTGATGGTGCTCGATGCCCTCGAAACCGATCGCGTCGCTTAGCGTGAGCAGCGAGTGGTAGACGTTCCAGTGACGAGCGCCGTACATCGCGAGCGCCTCCGAGGTCATGTTCTTGTACGGGTTGATCAGCGCGGGCGGAAAGTCAAGGTCTTGCGGCCGGTCGGCGAAGGCGTCAAGCACTTGCTGCGTCCCGCCGCCTTGCCACAACACGACATGCTTCGCATAGCGTCCGCAGTCCAGCGGCGAATCCACCAGCGTGGCGAGCGTCGTTTCGGCAAAGTCGATGCGATTGCCGCTGCGCTTCGGATCGGCCAGCGCCGTGCCGAAGTCCCAGCCGTCGGGTAGGACGATACTGGGCTTCACGAAGACGTCGGACACATTCGTCTCGGCCTGATACAACACGTCGCGGTTCCAGTTGA
>Ga0207416_1001106_pt1 | contig 38575 bp, 36 predicted proteins | sample PaiPotPPM11metaG_FD_184107 | JGI IMG/M metagenome (GOLD analysis project Ga0207416, IMG submission 184107) | Iron sulfur acid spring bacterial and archeal communities from Banff, Canada, to study Microbial Dark Matter (Phase II) - Paint Pots PPM... ...
TCTCTTTCCGACATCGAGCCTCGATACGGGTGGGCTGCCGCTCACTTCGCCGGCGCTGCTCGCACCCGAAGATCACGATCAAACGGTCGCGGTTACGGCTGCCTACACGCACACGTTCGGGCCAATGTGCTCCTGGTTTGGAACGCTCCAAACCAATTACGGCACCGGCTACCCGGTTGCATTTCAAAACCTCAATGGCGGCGTACTGAATGGACGGTTAGCATCGCACACGACGTTCGATCTCTCGCTCGGCCGACACTCGACAGCGAAGACGCTCGGCTTCGATTTCGACGTGCAAAACCTGTTGAACCATCAGTACGTCATCAAGATCGCGAACGGGTTCAACACGACGCAGATCGCAAGCGGACGCCGCGTGACCTTCCGCCTTACCTCCGCGTTCTAACGCACGGGCGAGCCGGGCTAGCCGAGCCTTGTTAGCTTAGATGCCTCACCCCAGGACGAGCTACGTGAGCGGCGAGAGATGCTTTGGTTCGTAGAGGCCGAGCTTGTCGCCGCCGGGGAGTTCGAGCGTCGTCACCAAACCCCAGCCGCGGTCGGCGACCGGTGTCGTTTTGATTCCCTTTTTCCCGAGCTGCTGCACCGTCGCGGCGATGTCGTCGCAGATCAGCCACAGCTCCTGTTCGGGGTCGTCTTCCGTCTCATGGACGGCGAGTTCCGTCGGCGGTGCGGCGAAGAAGAGCCGCCCGTTGCCGGCGTCGACGTAGCGCAGGTCGAGTACGTCCTTGAGAAAGTCGTACATCTCCTTGGAATGCTTTGTGTAGAAGATCGCGTGGATGCCGGTGATCACTCTATCCCTCTTTCCTCGAACTACGCGCGCTTCGCTCGGGATCACGTTGCTACGGCGCTTCGCGGCGCTCCGCTGGGGATGACTCTAGTTTTTAACGGGTATTCCCCATATGATCACGTTTTTCGATGCCCTGTTGTCCGTTTCCGACCTTGCGGGGCTCTGCGATTCGAGGTTTCGGCCGTTAGATGAGATGCTTCAACCGGAGCGCCTCGTACGTCTGCTTGCAGCCGCAGAAGGATGGAGGTTTCTCAAGCGTTCCGGGGCTCTGCACCACGCATCCCCGTTCGCCGTGTAGCGTGATCGAGTGCCCGCACTCATCGCATGCATCGCTTTTAAGCAACGCGCATACGTCTTTTAGGATGCACCGAAGTTGCAAGCGCGGCGACGATCGGACGAAGCGCGCCCTCCGAACGGGCATGCATCAGTTCGAGCACCAAGCTTGGGGAGGACCCAAGTCCGACCTCGTCGCGCCCGATGCGTTGTGCGAATTCGTCGGCGACGGCTACGATGAGGGCGAGGGTGCCGACCCGATCGTCGCCATCGATCGCATAGCGCTGGTACTCGCGGACGGGGCCCGCCAGGTCCCGGACCTCGGGAATTCGCTCGAGAGCCGCCGGGTCGAGGTCTCGCAGAACGCCGAGGCGGCGCGCCCGCACGGCATCCGGAGCGTCTTTGAGAGCCGCGGCGATTCGCGCCGACCACTCCCCGACTTCGCGAGCCCGGGCATAGGCCGAAGTATTGCTGCCGACGGAGAGCACCAGCACGGCGTCGATAACCGCCTCTACCTGCGCTTCCCGCACCCAAGCGGTCTCAAGCACGCTCGGCGCTATCGTCCGCAGCTTCCGCTCGGCCTCCAAACGCCCCAGTTCCCAAAGGGTAAGTTCCTCGTCCATAGCATGAGCCTAAGGCAGAGGGGTCCGATCCCGACATACTGAGGTTCCCTTAGGCGGATACGACTAGCGGTAGGCCATGCCGGGGTATAGTCGGAACCGACTACCCCTGCTACTCTCAGGGGGAGCCCGGCTTTTGGGCTCGTCATATCGTCGTTATATGGAGTGTGGAAATGTTCTTTGCCTATATTTTAGCTTTTGCTCTTCACTTTGTCGGTGGCAACACATCGCAGCTTTTGACTGGTCCTTCGTTCCAAAGCGGGTCAATATTTCATAGTACGCGGGCGGCCGATGGCGGGAGCTTGCCCGGATCGACCGTTAGCGATGGCGGGAGCCTGCCCGGGGCGACCGTGGCCGATGGCGGGAGCCTGCCCGGGGCAACCCTTAGCGACGGAGGAAGCCTCCCGGGCCAATAGCACCGGCGGAAACAAAAGAAGCGCCCGTTCCGCGTCGAACCCAGCATTTCGTGGAGCGGGCGACATCACTTTCGAACCTCGAGCAGGTACGGCTTGCCTGGAGGGATGCGCGATTCGACGACGCGGCGAGGCTGCTTGCCGACGCGGCTGACTGCGAGTCCTTACTAGAGCGGGCTCGGTTAGCGTTTTTCGTTGACCAGGACGCAGTCGCAGCTGATGCACTTCTCGCCAGCGCAATATCGGCAAACGGCTCTTCCGGAGCCCATATTGTCGCAAACGCATTGAGGCATCTTGTAGGGTCGGCTATGGGCGTTCACCGCCCGCCCCTAGATGTATCCGACTTCTCTGGAGTAAGTCCGGAATCGATTTCCGAATCCATCTATTTTTTGGCGATGGCTGCTTATACTCGCGACGACTTTGTAGCGGCCCGCGGATACCTTCAGTGGCACTCCCCTTCATCCACCCAGATGCGAGTAAAGTATATGCTGCTGGAAGGCTTTCTAGCGGCAGCCGAACGTGAAGACTTCGGCTTTCAGGCATCCGTCACATCGTTAGCGCTCAACCTCGTTCTCGACAAGGAACCCAACGAACATTATCTGATCGCTTCGTGCGCCGAAACGCTGTCATACCTACTTCGCGATATTCCGCACGTTGAGGGTCTCGACACGCTGCGACGCGTCGAACTCACGACATTCGAATCAAAGGGTCTTCTAAAGAGCCGGTTCCAAATAACGCGTACCTTGGGATGGCGTTACGCCATTAACGGCGACTACGTTCCAGCGCTGCGACTGGCGATGGAGGCGTGCCGCTATGTCGTGCCTGAGACGCTGGCACTCTATGCAAATCTCGACTATGCAATGATTTGCATTTTTTCCGGGCAGATCATCGCCGCGCGCTCATCCTATGAAATCGCAAGAGCTAAAGGAAAAGGCGTCCTATGGGGGTCGCTAGCCGCCTTTCATGCCGAACTACTTCCGCTCGCTGCGCAGGTCGCAACCGAAATCGGCGAAGATACGGACGCTCTCGAGTATTGCCGGCTTGCAGAATCGCACCAGTCCCGAATTAAGTCGCACTATAACCTTGCTCACGGTGCTCGGCCCAAAGCCTCGCTGTCTGAAGCACGCGCCATTACTTTCGCCGCCTCGGATCCGGCCCTTGCATCCGAGAACGCAGCTGAGGCCTATGCTATTTTTTCGCGTATCGGTTATGAATGGCGCGCTGGCCGGATGGCGCTTCTCCTTCACCAGTTAACCCGCAAGGCATCTTGGAAGAACTGCGCGACGAACCACCTTGCTGCTTATCCAGCGAGTCCATTCCATCGGATGCTTTCTGTCGGAACGACGCAGCGGACACTGACAATGCAGGAACAACGAATCCTTGACTTGCTGCAGCGCGGGTACGGCACCCAACGAATCGCGGATGAATTAGGGCGGTCTCCCGACACAATTCGTATTCATCTTGGTCGCCTTCATCGTTTCTTTGGGGTCAAAAACCGGCACGAACTTCTTGCCAGATTGGCGCACGAGTCTCGCGCTGTCGGCTAGACGCGCGCTCGGCGCTTCCCGAGGACGCCGCACAGTTTGTCTGATCACCCGGCCCACACCTGAACTTCGTTATGATCTCGATTTCTTTTCTACTTCGTAAAAACCAAGCCTGAGATTTTGCCGGCTTGGTCGAACGAAATGTACTCCTCGATGGATCCGGCCTTGAATGCAACGACGTAGCGATAGACCGTGGTTTGGCCCACCATTTTGGATCCGCCGTACGCCGCGCCGTACGGCTGACCAAGAGGCGCGAGCTGCTTTTGTAGAGTGGCCAGCATCTGTGGCGTGAGTTTCGCGTCGATCGTCTTATTGAGCTGACTGCGATCGACGTTGCCGCTCTGCACTCGTTCCAGCCACTCGACGGCCTTGCTCTCTATCGCCGGATCTTGAGAGGCAGCGCTCGCGGCTAAGCCCGGCAGGGGCGCGGCCGGCGCGGGTGGCGCGGCCTGCGCGCCCGCGCTCAAAGGCGTTGTGCCGATTGCAAGCAGCATTGCGATGACGACGGGGTAACGACTTTTACTCATGATTGCCTCTCACGCGATTGTCTCTTTGCGCTCACGGAACCACGTGCGGCACGCGGAACGTGAGCTGGAAATTGGGAGCGTCTTGAGTAAGCCCGATCGCCAAGACCGTTTGGTACGAGAGGTTCTTGCTTACCGCGTAGGTCGCTCCAATGTTGAACACCGCCGCGTTGAGCGCGCTTCCAACCACGTTGGTCCACGGCAGCCCGTCGGGACGCTCCCGCAGCGGCTGAACCATCGAATCCTGGAACGAGAACGAGGTGCTCATGCGGTCGTTCAGAGAAAACGCCGTTCCGATCGTAAAGCTCAACGAGCCACCGGGCTGGATCGTTCCGGGCTGTGTGATGCCGACATAAGGGCTGATGTCGTTGTAGTGCTGCGGTAAGTTATAGGCTAGATTGACGCCTCCGAAAACGACTGCCGGATCGAGCGTTTTGATCATCGTCGCGCCCAACTGTAATCCCCAGGCACCTTGCCCCGTCGGAAGCGATTCTACATACGACAGGTTGTTGTTCGCCGTGTCTTGGTAGACCTTAATCCCGTAGGGGGTGATTCCGGTAGGCGCGGTGATGTGAGCGCTCAGAATTGTTGCGGGGCTACCAAGCGAATGCTGTGCGAGTTGATAATAGAGCCCAAAGTTCACGTCGCCGATCGAGCCGCTATGCGTATTACGCTCGCTAATCTGCGCGCTCGAAGTTTGGGCGCCCTGCGAGCTATACATTGACGAGCGATAGACGAACGGAATAGTCGCGTCAAACTGCAAGCGGTTCGATGCACCGTATGCGATATTGAGATTAGGCTCGTAGAGCGAGTTCTGCTGCCGACTGACGTTGATGTTTCCAAGGAAAATCGCTCCAAGCGCCATGAATCCGTTGAGCGTAAAGAACCGATTATCGCCATAGGTATACGTCGCCGCAGGCGTCAGGGTCAGTCCCTTGCTGAATAGTGCATTCTCTTGCTGGTACACGGCTTTCACCGCATTGGCCGTCGGCGCGGCCTTGCCATAGGTTTGCTGGGCTATCGGAGGCGGAGCGATCAGGTGCGCTGCCGACGTCGAAGGAGCCGACGCCTCGACGTAATGGTTCTGCGACGGCAGAGGGTCTAAATAGCTCGGGGTCGATTGATAGACGGCCGGCTCGGCAGTAACGACGTTGGGCGAAGAAACCTGCGGCAGTTCGCTCTGTTGCCGGCTGCGTTCGAGCGCCTTGATGCGTTGGCGTTCCCGCGCGTTCTCCTTGGCCAGATGCTGCATCTGCAACTGCAGAGCGTGCACTTGTTGCGCGAGCGTATGGTCTGCCAGCGCGGGAGCCGGCAATACCATTGCGGCAGATAAAGCTACGGCCAAATATCGTGAACTTTTAAACATGAGCGCGCCCCTTTATGGTATTCCGATTAAAGTATTCAGGATCGTTGACATTCCCGTGCCGGCTAACGGGCTCGTCGGCTGACTGTGGACCGTGATGCCGAGTTGGTTGGTAATTTGATTTGCATCGCCCCATGCTTGGACGGATTGCCCGATCGTGCCCGACCCGACCATCTGCGACACCGTGCCGCGCGGCGTTACGATCGAAACGCTGAAGGCGTTGTTCCCGACGGTGGTCGAGCACTGCGCACCGCAGGTATTGATGACGGGAACCGGAGTTAAGCCCGGCGCCGCGTTGCCATACGTGACGGTCGCCTGGTTTGACGCCGTATTGCCGTTGCCGGCTATTTGAATGCTTTGGCCGACACCGCTCGAGATATTCGTCAAAGGCGCGTTTCCCGAGACGCTGTCACTGGCAGGGGCCCCTGGAATACCGCCTCCGCTGCCGGAGCTCCACGTTTGGATCGTAACGCTCTTTGACTGTACGTCGATTCCAACGTTTAATCCAACGCTATCTTGCGTCGGGCTCGCGGCGCCCGTTACCGCCCACGTGCTAACCATCGCGATGCCGAAATACGTTACGCTACCCGAGCCCGTAAGGTTAGAGAGCGGAGAAGCACCGGCGGTGGCCGCGGCTTGCGTCGGGGCGAGGATCTGCGACCCGGGCGTCCCCAACGCAAGGGCAATCGGCCGAATGTCCGTGGGTGGTATGTATTTACCGCGAATCCCGTTAAGATCCGCATCCGAAACGGCTGCAGCGTCCGTCGGCATCGCAGGAAACGCCGTCGCATCGGCCCGAGCCGGCACGGCATCGAAGAACGGCAGCGTTGCAAGAATTACGGTTACGATCGTTAAGCGGGCGACAAACATGGCGCTTCTCCCATCACAGACGATTCATGGCCGGAATATACACCAGCATCAACTGCGCGTTGTTGAGCGCATTCGATACGGACGGAATGCCATTCGACATCACGTCGAGCGGCAGGGGCTGGTTCAACGCCAGCAATTTATTATGGATATCGTAGGTGTTCGCCGCGATCACGAAAATGATGCCGTCCCACGAATGCGCGAATGCGCTCGTCTCGATCCGGTGGTTTCCGAACATCGGATCGGCAACGTACACGTAGTCCGGATCCGCATGCTTCAATACCACGAAGTGCGAGTACCCATCAACGGTTATGAGCGCAATCGACGGCACTTTAATGGCATACAGCGACGTCAGGGGCAGACGGTACCCGGACCCGATAAATCCGATCGCATCGACATAGTGCTTGATGTCCAGTAGCGAAAAGCCGCGTGTTTTCACGGTCTGCGGATCGCTAATACTGAGCATCCCCCGGATGGTTCCGTTTTCGGTCGCGGCCAAACCGTACGCATAGCGCAGTATGGTCGCCACCGAGGCGGCTCCGCAGCTATAGTCTGTCGATTGGCGAACGATATGGGCAAAACGCTCCGAATAAAATGATGTGATGTGGAAACGCACTTGGCCGGCGCCCGGAACGAGCATCGGCGATTGCTGCCCTAAGGCTCCCCGACAGATTGCGAGAACGACTAGAAGCGTTAGACTGATAATGCGCATGGTGTTTGTCTTTTCAACATTCCGCATAGTACGTGTGGGCACGGCTTAGCGTGCCCACACAAACGAAGCAGCTCGTCTCTATGGTTCGACCACGAGGACGTTGGCTTGCTGATTGCCGATACCGGAGGCTACATTAGCCCCGATGTTTCCCGATGCGTGCTGGAAGGCATTGTTACGAACATCAGCGTTATTTCCACCCGACAGAATGTTGACAGTGACTGCCGAGAGTTGGCCGATGGTCGAGCTGACGCCGCTAAGATCTGCGTCTGGGGCAGCGCTGAGGGTTACGACGGCACTATTGGATTGCTGATTCAGCGAACCTGAAGCTAGGTTCAGCCCGATATTGCCGGAGGCGTGCTGGAAAGCATCGTCCATAACTTCGGCGTTATTTCCGCCTGAGGCAAACGAGATGGTAAAGGCCTGGCCTTGGTCGACGGTATCCTTAACGCTCGTTGAATTCTCCAGTACGGCGAGGGCATTGTTCTGCATATTCTGCGCACCGCTCGCGATGTTGGCTCCAACGTTGCCAGATGCGTGTTGGAACGCGTAATTCTGGACCGTTGCTTTGTTGCCACCGGAGAACACCGAAGCCGCGCCCAATGTTACTTGGGAAAAGTTCCCGGTATAAGCGTAAGTCGGCGATCCGCCATCGATAAAGGCGCTATTCGCTTGCTGGTTGCTGTCGCCGGCGGCGATGTTCGCGCCGATGTTGCCGGTCGCATGCTGGAACGCATTGTCCACGGCTGCCGCGGTGTTGTTGCCGCCGCCGCCGTTACCGCTTAAGACATTTATCTGCCCGACGGTTTGATTGACCGGCGCCGTGGCGAAGGCCGGCCCGCACATAGCCGCGATAAACGCAAAGCTCGCCGAGGCCGCTATGATTTTTTTGTTGATCCGCACGTGATGCTCCTTTTGTTTGATCGCGTTACGCTAATGCGTTACGCCTTGCTGAACTTGAAATAGAAATCCATTGGCCGAGGCATTACCGTTACCCGCAGTTTGGTTGAGCTGTACGATTCCTTTTCCGTGAAACGTCGTGGCATCCGTACCGGCCGCATTCATAAACGGGGCCGGTTGTAGACCGTTCACAGACGTCACTTGAACCGGCATCGCGCCGGCTAGCGTATCGTCGCTCAACTGTTGTGCGGGAACGGCAATCCGCACGATCACAAGATTTCCTTGTGCGTTGCCGGAGCCGGCAGACTGGTTAATCTGCACGAGACCGGACACGTTCGAAAAAGCGAAGTCTCGGATGTTCGCAGACCCTTCGCTATCAGCCGAGACGGTCGTTTGCTGCATCATGCGATGAAGCGGGCTAGCCCCGCCGACGGTAATTTCGGTGAGGTTCCCCTGGACGTTCCCATTGCCGGCGGCTTGATTGATGTGGAGCGCGCCGGGAACTGTTTGGAACGCATCGTTCGCGATCGTTGCGGTATCGCCGAGAGGGGTCGGATCGGCTACGGCCGGTTTTCCAATTCCACTCAGCAGCCCTATGGTAAGGGCCGCCGCAGCGAAGTTGAGAGGACGCACATTCACATCGACACCTGTTCTCTTTCGATTGGCAAAGCGTACTCTTGCTTTGTAATCGCGTACAGTGACGAAAGCCCCGGGCCTTTCGCCCCGAGCAAACGACATTATTTAAAGATCAGGTCTTTGCAAATGTCCGCCAGCATGCGACGAATCGTAGGCGTTCCGGCGCTCTTGGGAATAACCAATTTAACCTGTGGCGCGGTGCGCACTTGCGATTGGGTATGCGACAATCGCGCACAAAAGAGTACGACCGAACTCTCTTGACTTGCGGCCTCGACCCGGCGAATTGCATTCAGAAGGCCGTCGGGGAGGTAGTCGGTATCGATAAATACCAATCCCGGGCGGTGCTCTCGCACGTAATCCTCATCAAGTTCCGCGCTGACGTACGCTACGGAGATGTCGAGGCCCGTGAAGATTGCGGTCAGGGAACTAACCAATATGCCCTGCGCCTCAACGATATAGACGCTGGGCACAGAGATGGACGGCACATTCATATGCGTCCATCGTAGTTCCTAACTTTAGGTTGATTAGAGTCCGCTACTGCCCACCGATGTTAGTACCAAAGGACTACGACCTCCCGTCGCGAGACCGTGGCGCACCGCGTGGACTGCAACCTGGGATCGAGCCGTAAGCCCAAGTTTCACGAAGATACTCCCGATATGGTTTTTAACGGTCTTTTCTGATAACTGCAATTCGCTTGCGATCTGCTTGTTCGTTAGGCCCTCTGCGAGCAGACTAACGATTTCGAGTTCGCGGACGGTGAGATCGCTCGTGCACCGTTGGTTCCGCGGCGCGGAGCCCTTGAGGACGGATCGCACGAGGCGCGGATCGATGTAAAATCCGACGCTGGCAACCGTATGGATTGCATTGAGCATTTCCGCGGGTGCGAGGTCCTTGACGATATACGCATCGATCCCGCTCGCAAGCGCGTTAAGCACGACGCTCTCATCGAGAAATGCCGATAGCATGCAGATGCGCGAACTCAGTCCAGCTTTCCGAAGGGCATGAACGATTTGGCAGATATTGAGCCCGTATGGGTCACCGTCGATCACGAAGATGTCATGTTCCACGGCCAGCAGGGTGGCAATCGCAAGCTCGCCTGCTTCGGCGACGATCTCGAGCTGATCGTCGGTCGCGATAATCGAGCGAAGGGCTTCGAGCAAGAGGCGCTGGTGTTCGACGATGATCAATCTAGCGGGGACGGTGTTGAAGTTTTTTGATAGCTCCATCACACACTCTCCAAGATATGGTAGTGGTAAAATTGCTAAGAACGGAAAAAGATCGGCAGTACTGCGCGTCGATTTTCAATCGACGTAGCCGTACCGATCGTCCCTACGTCTTACTCCCTACTGTAGCGGGCGCGAAGCGTCCTAGGCACCCTCAATTCAGGGGGGTTTTGGGGGGTGCAAGGCCCTTGGGGGCCTAGGTATATAGCCATATGCGGCGCCGGCCCTGCGGCCTCGCCAGGGCAATGAAGCTCGCCAATGAAGCTTAAAGTGCGTAAAGACGCGTGATCGCAAGGGCGTCCGCCTCATTTATAAGGTAGAATTCTCCGATAACTTCGAGCGAGGAGCCGAAAGAATGACCCGGCGTTTCCGCCCGGGTACAGGGCCGCTAGAGAGCGTTGGGAATGCGATGCGACAACCTGAAAAACACCATTTTAGGAGCCCCGGAACCGCGGTCGAGACGCTTCCTGCGGACGATATTACCGGGTGGTGCTACGTTAGGCTTGGCCGGTTCGGGGAAATCCGGATGCTCCAGCACGAGGGCATTAAGGACCAAGCCTATGTATTTCGCCTCGTTTATGCCGATATCGAGTTCTCCGGGATCGCGGACGATATTTTGTACGGCGTGGTCGGCTTCGACGGCGGCCGAGCCCTCGCATTCACCGAGCTACATACCAACGGCGTCAGCCGTATTTACATGCTGGTGCGCAACAAGACCGCTCGCGGTGAAGCGCGGCTCGCGGGGTTGCGCCAAGAGGCGAGCACCCTGCTACGGATCTACAACGCTCTCCCGGATAACTGCGTCAACGGTGCGTTGAACATGCGCACGATCACCAGCATCGCCGTGATCCAAGTTGACGCCTCTCAGACGCCACTGGCATCGTGGTTTTCGGAGGACGCGAGCATTCGCGCAGTAGCTCCGATATTGGCCCTCAAGGACGACCGGCTGCAAGCGCATATCGCAACGCTCGTTTCGGCCTTGACGCAGGATTGGGATTGGAACGACCCGTCGCGGTGCGCTCCCGTTAGCGGGATGCTCGGCACGGATATCTTGCTGCAGATCGTGCCATCGTCTGCGCAGGGATCGGTTCTAGCGACGCTCACTTTCGAGCCCGTGCGCATGCGCCGCACCCTTTCAGATACGTTCGCCACGCGCGCTATCACCGCTCGCGAATCGGACGTCGTGCGCCTCGTCATGACCGGTCGCTCCGTGAAAGAGATCGCCAGCGCTCTCTCGGTAGCGGAATGTACGATTCAGGACCACATCAAAAACGTACTAGCAAAGACCAACGCCCGAAATCGATCGCAAATGATCGCAACGTTGCTCGGATTCAGAACGAGCTAGCGTTAGCCGCCGCAGAGGGCGCCAGGCGCAACGGGGCCGTTTGCTTTCCAATCGCGAGGATGCGGACGGATGTTTGATTTCGGAAGGGCCGAGGGGAAAAACAACTATGGCAACACGAAAGAAGGCGCGGACGACAAGCCGCAAGGCCCCGACTCGCAAGAAAACGACCGCACGGAAGACGACGCGTAAGAAGACGACGCGTAAAAAAGAGATCGGACGAAAAAAGCCCGCTCGCAAACAAACAAGTACGCGAAAGACCGCGCGGAAAAAAACCGGCCGGAAAAAGCCGGCCCGTAAATATGGTCCCCAAGCCGGGAAAAAGGTCAAGCGCAGTATGGACGAGATGAAGGCGGGGAAATTGCGTTCAGGGCGTTCCGGCAAAAAGGTCACGAGCCGTAAGCAGGCAATCGCAATCGGCCTCAGCGAGGCGCGTCGTTCCGCCGGCAAGGTTCCGGCGCGGAAGCGCTCTTCGAAGTAAGACCTACTCTTGATCGCGCCCGAATATGGCCCGAAGTTCTTGCTTGGCGCGCTCGAGAACGCTAAGCTGTTTCTCCGGAATTTCCTTTCCCAGAAGGGGTTCCCCAGGCTGCGCGGCCAATCGGCGGCTCCCGCTACGGCATATGCCGACGAACCCGCCATGACGGGGATTGCAAGAAGGCCCGAACTCACGATTCCAATCGTGAAGAGCACGAACGTAAACGGGCCGGCCAACGGCCGCAGCGCCTGCGCGGCTTGCGTCGCGCTTTGCACGTTCGTCTGCCCATGCGCGTTCAGCGACGCCGCAGCCGTTATAATGATAAAGAATGTAATGACGTTCGAAAAAAACATTCCGAAGATCGTATCGCTCCGTAAAGCGTGAACCTGTGGCGTTGTAATCTTTGGTCGTTTAGCGCCCTCGGCGGCAATTTTGCGTTCCTCGACTAATTCTTCGACTTCTTCGCTGGCCTGCCAGAAAAACTCGTAAGGAGAAATCGTAACGCCGAATACTGCAATCAGCATGAGAATGAACGCTTTGCTCCACTCGATATGCGGCACGAACGTCGCACTTAAGACGTGTTTCCAGTCAACATGCACGGTAAACGCGGAGACCACGTAGGTAAGTAGCGCGATACCTAAAACCTTGAGGATCGCCGCATAGCGTTTGTAAGGGACCAAGACGATGAGCGCCGCTATCAGCAGCGTCATCATCGAGAGCATGACGAAATAGGGAATATGCCACAATAACTGCGCCGATTCAGCCATCGCACTGAGATCGGCGCCGATATTGACCGTATTCGTAACGACCTGGATACCGATGATGAACAGCAACACCGGCCGCGCATAGTGCTTGCGGATAACGCCTGCCAGACCTTGCCCCGTTACCAACCCGATCCGTCCGCACATCTCTTGGACCGCCGCCATGAGCGGGAAGCTGAAAAGCGCAATCCACAACTGGCCGTAGCCGAACTGCGCACCGGCCTGCACGTACGTGCCGATTCCGGAGGGATCGTCATCGGACGTCCCCGTCACAAATCCTGGGCCCAGCCGCCTAAACAGATCCGACAGCGCCATGGTAACTGCGTTCATACGATAAGGCGACGTCTCCTGGAGACAGCGCGGTTGGGCCGCCGCCTCGTCATGGAGACCCGCGCCGGGAGCGGGGCACGAACCTTGGCGCGGCGGTAAGAACAAAAGAAGGCATGGCCGATCCCACGCAACGGGACAAAGTCCAGACAACTCGAGTGAACGAGATCGCGGCTTCTAGACGCTGCGCTTCACGATCGGTTCGAGATCGCAGACTCGAAGCGACGATCGGGAACAAACCATATGACGGCCACGAAGACGAACAGCACGTCCGAAATCACCGGCGATATGAAAGCGAAGCCGATGCCGCAACAGTAAATGCCGACAAACACAAAGCTCATGACGTACGCGGCAAACGTTGGAGCCGCGGCGCGCGACGCATGGAGGTCGGTACCCTGCGGGGGCCTCAATTCGAGGACCATGATCGTGATGATAGTGGCAATCACCCCGTCGCTGAACGCTTCCAGCCTCCCCGTTTCCGTCGAAAAAACGAGCTCCGTACGGCGGCCGGCGCAATCTCGGCCGGCGGGAACGCCCTGCCGACCGGTCCGGCCCGGCAGCCTGGGCTCATCGCCAGGCGCGGCTCCGGTGCGTGAGGAAGGCGTGGATTATGGATGATGCAAAACGGTTGGCGGCCGCACTCAACGTACTTGCGAAGTCGCCTCAGTTTTCGAACAGCAAGGCGCGCTCTGCAGCGCGCCAGGAGCCGGCGGTGAATTGGCCGGAAACGAAAGCTCTCAACGCGGACTTCAACGCCGAAGTCGACGGGTTCGAATCTTTCGTCATGAACGACGGAAGCACGTGCGCCTGGATGCCCGGCCAATTCCGCTACGCGGCGCAAGCTCGTTGAACGATGGATTATTGGCACTCGAGATGGTGACGTAGAACGAGCCAGCGTTAACCGCCGGCGGTTACCGGTGAGGCGTCAAAACGGTCCGCTAAGCGACTCGAATCGTTCTGCCAGCGCGAGCAGCTTCGCATCCATTCCTGCGGGAGCGACGAGTTGCGCCCCAATCGGCAAACCATCGCGTGAACGCCCCACGGGAAGCGTGAGGCTCGGTGTTCCGAAGAACGACCACGGGGCCTGCGAACGCGCATCGCCGGTCGTCTCGCGGCCTGGGGCGGCTCCGGCGCACGTGGTCAGCAACGCATCGATGCCGGAGAATAGGGGCGCCAGGCTCAAACGCAGCTCCTCCCGCAGGTCTAGCGCGGCTCGATAAGCATCCTCATCGATGCTCTCGCCTCTACGCACCAGAGCACAAATTTCCGGCGGCTGGTCGCGCTCGCGCAGAAATGGCAAGGCGGCTGCGGCTTCGAACGCCACGATCGTTTTGAGCGGATCCAAGGTGGCCCGTGCAACGGCTCCAAAGTCGCGAGGTACGACGTCCGCCAAGCCCGCGAGCCGGTGCGCGAATACCTCGAGCGCGAGGTGAGCCTCGTCGCCGTAGCACTCCGAGAAAAGTTCCATATCAACGGCAATCAGCGGCCGCTCCGACGCCACCGCCGGTGTCAGGCTCGGGATCAACGCCCTGGCGACACGTGCGACGATCCCGACATCGCGAGCAATGATGCCGACGTGATCGAGCGATGGCGCAAGCGGCGAAATGCCCCGGGTTGAGATGCGCCCGTAACTCGGTTTGAAACCAACGACCCCGCAGAAACTCGCCGGGCGCAGCACCGAGCCAACCGTCTGCGTCCCGAGGGCGAAATCGACGTGTCCGGCTGCCACAGCGGCAGCGCTCCCCGCGCTCGACCCGCCGGGCGTACGATCCGGGTTACATGGGTTGCGCGTTGCCGCGGGGTCGAGATACGCAAACGCCGTCGTTTGCGTTTTCCCGAGGATCACCGCACCGGCCTCGCGCAGCGCCGCGACGCAGGGCGCATCTGCGCTCGGATGTCGATCGTAAAATTCTACTCCAAAGCGCGTCGGCATACCGTTCACGTCGATGATGTCTTTAATGCCGCATGTCAATCCGGCGAGTGGTCCGTCAATAGCCATGACGGGATTCGAATCGATGAACGCCCACGCTTCGATCCCGCGATCGGAACCCGCACCTGGGACCGAAGGCGGATGCGTCGTATTTTTCACTCTCGCGCTACCCATATCGTATGTCTCCATTATCCGGGCGGATTAGCAGTGCATCGACAACGACAGCTCCACCTGGAAGCACCTTCACAGGATTGAGATCGAATTCCAGGATTGTCTCAATGTGGTCGGCCGCGAGACGCGAGATATTCACGAGCATTTCCGCAAGTGCGTCAACATCTGCGGCCGGGCGACCACGCACGCCGCAGAGGATGGGAAAGCCGCGGAGTTCCCGTATCATTTCGTGCGCGTCGGTAAGCGTAAACGGCGCGGCCCGGAAGCTAACATCGGCCAAGATCTCGACGAAGATACCCCCCAAGCCGGCCATGACAACCGGCCCAAAAACGGGATCGCGCTGGATGCCGATGATGGCCTCTTCTCCGCCCTCGATCATCTTCTGTACGAGCACACCGCCGATTCGCGCGTTCTCGTCGTACACGCGAGCGGCGGCGAGCACCGCGTCGTACGCGCGCCGCACACCGTCATCGTCCCGTATGTTGAGGACGAGCGCATGCGCGTCGCTTTTATGCTGGATATCGGGCGATTCAATCTTGATCGCGACAGGATATCCAATCGCTCGGGCCGCCTCAACAGCCTCCCGCGCGTTCGCCGCCAGGCGCCACGGCGCGACTTCGATGCCATACGATCGCAGCAGTTCGAACGTCCGGCCGGCAGGCGCGGCGAACCCCTGCTTTTCCGGAGCGTTAGAGCTGCTCGCATCGTGGCGCGCCTGTACATGAGTACCCGCAAGCGAGCCCGATTGCTTCGGTGATAACGCGCGCTGCCGATGCTGCGCGTAGCGCACCAACGCGCCCGCCGCGGCGACGGCTCTCGTCGCGGTCGGAAAAGCGCAAATGCCCAACTCGGACATTTTTTCGCGCGCGCTCTGCGGCGCGGCGGCCCACGCGACCAAGAGCGGCTTATCCGTGCCTGCCAAAACGGCACGAAACTGCTCGATGATCGTCTCACTAAACGCGTCCATGAGCCCTAAATAGAAAACGCCGATATCGACATTCGGGTCGGCGAATACGATCTCAAGCGTCTCCCGGAGAAGACGGGGCTCGGCGATAAATTGAGCCGTGATATCGATCGGATTCTTGATCGAGCCAAACGCCGGAACGACCTTCTGCAAGGCGGCCTGTGTCGCTTCACTCAAACTGGCGGTTTGGAGCGCTTCGGCTTCGGCCTTGTCCGCCATCAAGACGCCCGCGCCGCCGGAGTGCGTCACCAGCGCGATTCGTGGCCCAAGCGGAAGTGGACACATCGCGAACGCGGCTACAAAGTCGAGCAACTCCTCCTCGTCCTCAACGCGAACGATCCCTTTTTGCCGGAATACGCCCGAGTACACGCGGTCCGATCCGGCCAACGAGCCGGTGTGAGAGAGCGCGGCCCGCGCGCCCGCCGCCGATCGCCCGACCTTCGCAATAACCAGAGGCTTCCCGAGAGCGAGTGCCTCGTCAGCAACAGCCAGCAGCTTTGGACCGTCCTTAAGACCCTCGATGTAGCCGGCAACGACGCGTATGCGATCGTCGCGGACAACGTATTCGAGCAAATCGGCAAACATCAGATCCGCCTCGTTGCCCGAATTGACAAAGTACCCGAGTGACAATCCTCGTTCGCGCAGCAGGGCAACAAGCGCCGTGCCGAAAGCCCCGCTCTGCGTCACGAATGCAACCGGCCCGCCGTTAACCGGGCCCTCTCCGGCCTGGCTGAACGTGGCAAGCACATGTTCGTATGCGTTCCAAAATCCGACCGTGTTGGGCCCGCAGATAGGAATTCCGCCGCGGCGTGCCAGCGCGGTAAGCTCCTTTTCGCGCTCCCTACCGCGTTCGCTCATCTCCGCGAAGCCCGAGCTAAAGATCACCGCGCCGCCCACGCCCTTTTCGATGCATGCTTCGAGTGCGCCCGCGACGGCGTCGGCCGGAACGGCGATGATCGCCAGATCCACGGGCCCGGGGATCGAGCGGACGTCCGCGTAACACGGCAACCCCGCTAGGCGCTGGTATTTGGGATTAATCGGATAGATCGGGCCTTCGTACCCTTTATCGAGAAGAAACTTCAGCGGGCGGCCATTGATTTTCCGAAAATCTTCCGAGGCGCCGAAAATGGCGATCCCGTTTGGCGCAAAGAAGCGTTGCAGGTTCGAGGTCATACAACGCGCTCGATCGCGATGCTTGCGCCTTGGCCACCGTTTCCGCAAATCATCGCGAGCCCGTAACGTCCGCCAAGCGTCTCTAATTGGTGCACGAGGTTGAGTACGATGCGAATCCCCGACATCGCGATCGGGTGACCGATCGCGATCGCCCCGCCCCACACGTTGACCCGTTCCTCGTCGAGTTTGAGGTCGCGGATACAGGCCAGCATCTGCGCCGCAAAAGCCTCATTGACTTCGATAAACGCAAACTCATCGATCTTCATCCCGAGACGCGCCAGGAGCTTGCGCGTCGATGCGACCGGAGCGATGGGGAAATCGGCCGGATCGACGGATGCCATGGCCATTCCGATGATCCGCGCACGCGGATTGCGTTTCAAACGCTTCGCACCATCCTCGGTCGTAAGCACGAGGGCCGCAGCCCCATCGGCGAGCCCGCACGCATTGCCCGCCGTCACGGTTCCGTTCTTATCGAACGCGGGCCGCAATTTCGCGAGCGTCTCGTGCGTTGAATCCGGGCGCGGAAGCTCGTCGGTTTCAAACACGTCCGGCGGGGCGCCGCCCGTCGAGAGCGGCGCTATCAGGGCGTCGTCGGCATGGGATTCCCGAGCCCGCGACCAACGACGCTGGCTGCGTAACGCAAAATCGTCCTGTTCTTCCCGCGATATTCCGTAACGTAGCGCAAGGGAGTCGGTCAAAGCGCCCATATGCTTGCCGGTCATCGGATCGATGAATCCGTCGTGATACATCGCGTCCACCAGACTCGCGGTACCCATTCGCGTCCCCCAACGCACGTCGAAGGTAAGGTGCGGAACGCTCGACATATGCTCCACACCCGCGGCAATGGCCACATCGGCTTCGCCTTGTGCGAGCGCGTTCGCGCCGGTTGAGATCGCCAGCATTCCGGAGAGACATGCTTGCTGCACCGTGAAGGCCGGCGTCGTCACGGGCAGGCCTCCGGCAATTGAAATAAGCCTTCCTGGATTCGGACCGTTTCCGGCTTGGCGCGCGAGGCCAACCGTGCAAAGACCCACGTTCGCAGCCTCGAGCGCCGTGTACGCGAGCGACGCCGTAACGGCGTGCGCGCCAAGATCGACCGCCTTTAGCTGCCGCAACGCTCCGCCGAATTTGCCCACGGGCGTTCGGACGCCGCCGATAATCTGAATCATTGCTTTACCAATCTGACGGAGGTTATGTCGCCGCGCTGCGCGAGCGCTTTAAGCAGGGTGAGGAGCGGCGTCCTACCGATCGGGTAATCCCGTTTGATCGGGCCGGCGCTCTTGAGCGGGCGGTACTGATCCTCGCCGTAGAACACGGCGAGCAGAAGATCGTCATCGGAATCGAATGGTCCTCGCTCGCGGCGGACGCGCTCTAGCATCGGCGCAAGCAGGTCGCCCGGCCGCTCGCTCACGACGCGTTCGCCCGCAACGATGCGGTCGTAGAGATTAGGCTCCACCGGCGCCGCGAGCTCGCCGTAATAGCCGAGAACATAGCGTCGCACCTCGTCGGGAACCGTTTTATAGCGTTCCCCTCCGATCACGTTCAAGGTGGCCTGCGTCGCCACGTATTGCGCGAATGGACTCACCATGATGGGATAGCCAAGATCCTTGCGCACCGCGGCAGCCTCTGCAAGGATCTCGTCGAGGCGGTTCTCGATGCCCATCGCTTTCAACTGGCTGCGCAAGTTCGAAATCATCCCGCCCGGGACCTGATGTTCGTAATGAAACGGATCGTATTCCGCGACTGCTCCGAGCGGTTTATCCTCGCGCGCCGCGACGTAGCGCAGGTGGTCGCGAACCGGGGCGAGTTGTTCGAGATCGAACGGCACGTCGTACCCCAGCCGGCGCGCGTTCTCGACAAGCCATTCGGTCGGAGGCTGGGATGCGCCGTGGGCCAAAACGGAGGTGGCGCTATGCACGACGTCGACCCCGCGCTCGATCGCTTCGAGCGCGGAGAGCGGCCCAAGCCCGGTCAAACAATGCGTATGCAACTGCAACTGCATCGAACCGACGGCTTCGCGCAACCGCGGAATCAAGGTTGCGGCTCGCTCGGGCTTCAACAAGCCGCTCGGATCCTTGAGGTACACCGCATCGACTCCGAGCGCGACGATTTCCCGGGTCTTTCGCACGTAGTAATCGTCGGTATGAACGGGGCTCACCGTGTAAACGACACCGGCGGCCACGTACAGCCCGGCGTTCTTAGCGGCCTTCACCGAAACGTGGATGTTCCGAATATCGTTGAGCGCATCGTAGGGTGTGGTATATCGAATACCGTTCGCCGCCATTCGTTCGGCCGTAAGCGCGACGACATCATCGGAGAACAGCTCGAAGGTGAAGAGACTCTGCCCTCGCGTCATGACGATGAGCGGCGTGCGCGTCACAACCTCGCTCATGACTCGCATGCGCTCCCACGGGTCTTCGCGCAAAAAGCGCACGCACACGTCGAACACGGCGCCGCCGACCAGATCGATCGCCTCGAAACCCGCCCGGTCCAGGTTCTCGGCGATGGGAAGCATCATCGCCGTCGTCATACGCGTCGACCACAGACACTGGTGCGCGTCGCGCAGCGTCGTATCGATGAAACCTATTTTCCTCATGCCGGGCTGCCTACCGGAAGAAACTCGCGCTCGATCCATTTCGTATCGATTGCATTCGCCGCGAAGCGCGGATCCGCAAGAACCCGCAGATGGAAGGCTCGCGTCGTCGGCACACCCTCGATCTCGAACGCCTCGAGTGCGCCGCTCATTTTTTCGATCGCGGCCGCGCGAGTCGGCGCCGTGACGATGAGTTTGGCGATCATCGAATCATAGAATGGTGGGATAACGTATCCTTCGAACACGTGCGAGTCAACCCGGATCCCTTCGCCGCTGGGCGGCGCCCAGCGTGTGATACGGCCGGGCGCCGGCCGAAAATTCGCTTCCGGATCTTCGGCATTGATCCGGCACTCGATCGCGTGCCCGTTCAAAGCGATCTCCGCCTGCGTAAGAGAGAGGCCATCACCGCTTGCTACCCGCAGCTGTTCGGCAACGATGTCGACTCCCGTGACCGCCTCGGTGACCGGGTGCTCGACTTGGATGCGCGTATTCATCTCCAAGAAAAAAAACTCGTCGGTTTTTGGATCGTAGACGAATTCGACCGTACCGGCGCTGCGATATCCGATGTTGCGGGCAAGCAGGATGGCGGCCTCACCCATCGCCACCCGCGTCGCCGCCGAAATACTCGACGGCGCTTCCTCGAGAAGCTTCTGCGAGCGACGCTGCAGCGTACAATCCCGCTCGCCGAGATGGAGGTGCGAACCGGCGCCGTCCGACAGCACCTGAATTTCGATGTGGCGCACGCCCTCAAGGAAGCGTTCGGCATACAAGGATCCGTTCCCGAAAGCAGCCTGCGCTTCGGCCGACGCCTCCGAGAATGCGCTCGCGAGTTCGTCGGGCGAGCGAACGACGCGCATCCCTCGTCCGCCGCCGCCGGCCGCTGCCTTGAGCAAGAGCGGGAAGCCGATCGCCTTTGCCGCATCTTGCGCGGCCTCGTTATCGGCCAGCTCCGCCTGCGTCCCGGGGATCGTCGGAACCCCAACGCGACGCGCCGTCTCGCGAGCCCGTATCTTGTTCCCCATCGTCGCTACCGCTTCGCTGGTGGGGCCAACAAACCGCACGCCGTTCTCTTCGCACAACGCTGCGAACGACGCGTTCTCGGCCAAGAAACCGTAACCCGGATGCAGCGCGTCGCATTTCGACCCGATGGCCGCAGCCACGATCGCGTTTTCGTTGAGATAGCTCTCCGCGGCACGCGGCGGACCGATGCACAGGGCACGATCGGCCATGCGTACATGCAGAGCGTCACGATCGGCGGTCGAGTAGACTGCGACGGTCTCCACCCCGCATTTCCGTGCGCCGCGAATGATCCGGACCGCGATTTCTCCGCGGTTCGCTACCAAGAGCCGGCGGATCATACCTGTTCGAGAACCATGACGTCTTGCCCGTACTCGACGATCTCGGCATTGGCGACGGGGAGCTCGACGACGCGCCCATCGCGCGCGGCGGCAATCGTATTGATCAGTTTCATCACTTCGATGATGCAGAGCGTATCGCCCTTACGTACGACGCTCCCAATTTCAACAAACGGAGGAGCGCCCGGGGCCGGCGAGCGGTAAAAGGTTCCGAGCATCGGCGCCGTCACGCGAAAGCGGTCGCTTCCGAGCGGCGCCACCGGTTCGGCGGCGCGCGGCGCAACGGGGGCGGTAATTGGGGCCGGCGCTATCGGTGGGGCCGGTCTAGTCTCCATTGGCCGCGAGCCGGCGCCGTTTCGACGGACGTCGAGGACCATACCGCCGATCTCGAGGTGCAACTCGTCGAGCGACGAGCTTTCGATCACCTTGAGAATCTGGGCGACCTCTTCGTAGCTGATATCGGCCCTGGGTTCCATCTTAACTCACCTATTTGAGAAGGGTGGCAGATTCGTCTGCCACCCATATAGATTGCCGCGTCGCATTAGACCCGGGCGAGGCCTGGCTGCACTCCCTGCACGGGCGTATCGACCGCATCGTTCGTATACATCCGTCGCACGGAATACAAGCACGTTACGCTGATCATGCCGACGACGAAAACGTAACTTGCGACGAGCCAAGGGTTGCCGCCGGCGCGACTGAGCAGAATGATGGCCAAAATCGGCGTGAGGCCGCTGGCGTATATCCCCGAGAACTGGTACACGAACGAGATGCCGCTGTAGCGAACGCGCGGCTCGAAGAGTTCGCAAAACAACGCCGCTTCGGGGCCGTAGAGCGCGGGGTACGCCAAGCCGAATGGAACGATGATGGCCACCCACATCCAGCCCACGCCGAGCGGCATGAGCAAAAATGCGGGGAAGGCAAGCAACGCCGTCGCGACGGTGCCGATAGCGAAGATGCGACGCCGCCCGTAACGATCCGAGAGCCGGCCGAAAATCGGAACCATAAACGCCATCACGATTGCCGCGACGGTTACGGCACCCAGGACGCTGTCTCTTGTGTATTTCAAGTTCGTCGTCAGATACGACAAGATGAACACGCCGTAGATATTGAAGCCGACACCTTCAATAAACCGAATGCCGAGCCCGAGCATGACGTTCCGGCCCGACGTGCGGATGAGTTCTTGGAAGGGTATACGCGCGATCGATCCGCTGCTCTTAACGTGCTCGAACGCCGGGCTCTCGAGAATACGCAGACGGATGTAAATGCCGATGACGACCAGCAGGGCGCTCGCCAGAAATGCGATGCGCCACGCGTAGGCGAGCAGCGCGGCCTCGCCGAGTTGCGAAAGCAAATACGAGACTCCCGTACCGAGCGCGAGCCCTGCAGGAACGCCGATTTGCGGCCAACTCGCGTAGAACCCGCGTTGCTCCGGCGGGGAATGTTCGGCCGACATAAGAACGGCGCCGCCCCACTCGCCCCCCAGCCCGATGCCCTGCAGCAGTCGCACCGTCAGCAGCAGGATGGGCGCGAGCGCACCGACCTGAGCGTATGTCGGCAAGAGCCCGATCAAGAACGTCGCCACACCCATGATGCCGAGCGTTAGAATGAGCATGCTCTTGCGTCCTATTCGATCTCCGAAGTGACCGAAAATCATCCCGCCGATGGGACGAGCGACGAATCCGACGGCGAAGGTCGTATACGCAAGGAGCGTTCCGATCGTCGGGTTGAACGTTGGAAAGAACAGTTTTGGGAAAATTAACCCGCTGAACGTTCCATATAGAAAGAAATCGTACCATTCGATCGTCGTTCCGATCGCGCTCGCGAATGCAACGGTACGCACGTTTTTTGCTAGCGCTCGGGCGGCGTCACTCGTCATGATGAGCTCTCCTCACATCAATGCGGTAATGCGGTGACTAGGCGTCAGACGCCTAGTCACCGCCCATGAAGGCTTTACTTTTGTAACATGTCCGTACCTGCCTAGATAGGTTGCTCGTTTTTCAAAGTTGCCTCTCCACGGCCTTCGACCCTACGCGATGAGTAAACCGCCGTCGATCACGATGGTCGATCCATGAATATAGCTAGCGACGTCCGAAACCAGGAACGTGACGAGCGCCGCAATTTCGTGCGGCTGCGCGACGCGCCCGAGCGGTATCGAGCGGGAGACCCGATCGTAGACGTGCGCTTCCAGCAATGCGTCCGCAGTCATTGGCGTCTGGGTGACGGCCGGAGCGATCGCGTTCACGTTGATGCCCGCTCCCCCGTACTCGCGGGCAAACCCCTTGGTTAAGGCGATAACGGCGGCTTTGCTAGCCCCGTAGAGGGCGTTGCCGATCGAACCGCCGCCCTTCACTGCAGAGATCGACGCAACGTTTACGATTTTTCCGTAACCTCGTTCGGACATCGCGGGCAACGCAGCCTGCGAACAGGCGAGGACCCCACCGACGTTTATACGAGAGACGTCTTCCCAATCGCGCATCGTCGACGATGCGAGCGAACCCTTTTTTAAAATTCCCGCACTATTGATGAGAATATCCAGCGAGCCGGATTGCGCAAGAACGGTCTCTACGGCGCTCGTCGCGGCCTGAAAATCGCTGACGTCGAGCTCTAGGCCGAACGCGCGCCTGCCAGTCTGTACGAGGGATTTCGCGGATGCTCGCGCGGCCATGCCGTCAACATCGGCCAAATAGACGGTGCAGCCTTCCGCCGCGAGCGAGGCTCCGATGCTCGCACCTATCCCTCTCGCGCCGCCCGTAACGAGTGCGACTCGCCCTTCCAGACCTAGATCCATAGATCGCGGACTACCAGTATGCCATTGCGGACTCGAACAAGCCGTGAAGGTCGTCGCGAGAGATCTCGCGCGGACTGTTCGTGAGGAGGCGACGCTGCGGAAACGCGCCATCGGTCAGGGCATCGACATCGGCAGCCGTGTAACCGAGTGCTTTGAGCCCGTTCGGCATATTCGTCGACCGCATTAGTTCGACGATGCGGTTCGAGAGTGCGTGTCCGGCGTCTCGTTCTTCGACGTCGCGAACGTCAGCGCCGAGTAACGACGCCGCCTCTATATGGCGACCGGGGCACGCAGCGGCCGTGAACTCGAATACCGCCGGCGCGTTGACGATGACCGACATCCCATGGGGAACGATGGCATCGTCTTGCGGATAGCCCTGGGGGCGAAAATCTCTCACCAGCCCCGACACGGAGTAGGACATGCCGTGCGGCGCATGGCAGCCGGCATTACCGAAACCGATTCCCGCGAGCGTCGCAGCGAACATCATCTGCTCCCGAGCCTCGTCGTCGGCTGCATCCTTTACGGCCCGCTCGATGTAGCGTCCCAGCAGCTTGAGCGCTTCGGTACAAGCGATGTCGCTAAACGGGTTTGCGCCCTGCGAGAGCGGTCGCGCCTCACCGTTTACGGGGCGCTTCCGGCGAGTGAACGGCAGCGCGGTATAGGATTCGAGAGCGTGGCTAAGCACGTCGAATCCACTGCAGGCAACAACCTCACCCGGAAGCGTGCGCGTGACATTCGGATCCGCAATTCCTAGAGATGGTTTTAGGCGCCGCGATACAATGCCGGTCTTTGCACCCATCGCGACGAGGTCGAAGATCGCTATGCCCGTGCATTCACTTCCGGTTCCGCTCGTCGTCGGGCAGGCAATGTGCGGTTTGAGTGGGCCCGGCACCGCTTGCCCGCCGCCGATCGGCGCATTGACGTAGGCCATGAAGTCTGCGGGGTAGGTCGCGTACAAGTTTGCCGCTTTCGCCGTGTCGATCGTCGAACCGCCGCCCACGGAAACATAACCGTCAAACCTTCCATCGACGGCGAATGCCGCGGCAGCTTTGAACGATTCGTCGGTAGGTTCTACCGAAACCTCATCATAGATCACGGTATCGATGCCGGCCTCCAGCAGCGATTCTCGAACGGTTGCGAAGAACGCCAGTCCCCGTATGCTCTTATCCGTAAAGAGAGCAACGCGCGTCATGCCAAGCGCGCGCGCCGCACCGCCGACCTCGTCTAAGAGGCCTCTCCCGAATCGTATGCGGGTAGCGTCGACTTCGAAACCGCGATCGCCCTCGCTCGTTGCATGATAGTGATTGGCGCAACAACTCATGTCGCCGCACCGTCGCGCGAGGCGCCGTCTTTACGTCCGGCAATCAAAGCCGCGATCGCAATCGCCGCCATACGGGCTGCGGCCGGTTCGTTGCGCGACATCAATAAAATCGGGGCAGACGCTCCAAGGATGATGCCCGGAGCAATCGCTCCGCTGAAGTAGACGAGTTGTTTGTACATCACGTTGCCCGTTTCAATCGTCGGCACGAGAAGGATATCCGGATCGCCTGCGACCGGCGAGGCGATGCCCTTCGCTTGCGCGCTCTGCAAGGAGATCGCATTATCGAATGCGAGCGGACCGTCCACGATCCCTCCGGTAATCTGGCCCCTCTCGGCCATCTTAGCGAGAGCGGCCGCATCGATCGACGCCATCATCGCCGGATTGACCGATTCCACCGCAGCTAGAACCGCCACTTTCGGCCGCGTGCAACCGAGGAGACGCACGAAATCGATCGCGTTTTGTACGATCGAGCGCTTCTCCACCAATCCGGGTGCGATGTTGAAAGCGCCATCGGTAATATAGAGCGTTTTGTGATAGATCGAGCTGGGGACTGCGCACGCAAAAACGTGACTCATCAAGCGATTGGTACGCAGCCCGGTCTCTTTGTGAAGAATCGGGCGCAGGAAGTCGTCGCTGTGCAGGTGGCCCTTCATGAGAATATCCGCTTGCCCGCCCCGGACCAGAGCGACCGCGGCGCTCGCCGCTTCGACGTCGCTGCGCGCGGCAACGATACGAGGGGGGTCGGCTACGCCTAGTTCCCCCAAGATGGCGCGAATCTTCGCCGGATCGCCGACGAGCAGCGGCTCTACGCCGCATCGATCGCGCGCTTCCAGTGCCGCCTCCAGCGCGTCGATACTGTGCGGCCACGTGATAGCTACGGTGCGACGCGGTAGGCCTCGCACCGTAGCTATCACATCCGCAAACGGGTCGAAGCTAACCGTTGAGATGTTTGTATCGGTCAAGGAAACGCTGCGGCTTCTGGAGCGCATCGCGACGAAACGGCTCGCCGAGTTCTTCGGAATCGACCATGAGATTGATCACCGACGGGCGCTTCGATGCGATTGCCTCGCGCAAGGTGCCCGCAATGTCCGACAGCCGGTCGACCTTATACCCATTGGCGCCCATTTCGCGAGCGATTCCCGCAAAGTCCGGATTTTTGAGATTGGTGCCAAGGAACCGGTTGTCGTAGAAATCTATCTGATTTTTCTTTTCAGCACCCCACTGAGCGTTGTTCCAAACGATCGCAACGACCGGAATATCTTCTCGAACAGCGGTCATGACCTCGGCTAGGCTCATACCCCACGCCCCGTCTCCGATGAAGGCGACAACCGGAAGGTCCGGGCGGCCGAGCTTCGCGCCGAGCGCCGTGGGATACGAATATCCGCAGTTGCCAAAGCTCATTGCCGCAAGGAACCGGCGCGGCTCCTTAAAGCGGAGATAACTGTTCGCTACCGACGAAATATTTCCGATATCCGTGGTAACGATCGCATCGTCGGGGAGTGCGTCCGCAACGGTTTGTAACGCGCGCCTTGGGCTGATGGAAGCCCCCTCGTGGGACGACATCGCATCGAGCTCTTTGCGCCACGCATCGCGACGTTCTGCGATTTTTCGAACGACCTCGCCGTTACGCGTGCGACCGGCCTGGATCGAACGCAACCGCTCGAGGATCGCACGAGCCGTTTGCTTTGCATCGCCGCAAATGCCGAGTTCGATCCGCTTCGTCAAACCTAAAACGCGATGATCCGCGTCCACTTGAACGATGCGTGCGTTTGCGGGCCAATAGTTCATGCCGTGCTGCGGCAGGGTGCCGAATGGGCCAAGGCGGCAGCCGAGCGCGAGGACGACGTCGGCTTGTGCGATCGTTTCCATCGCGGCCTTCGACCCCTGGTAGCCAAGAGGTCCGACCGCTAGCTCGTGTTCGTACGGAAACGCATCGTTGTGTAAATACGAGCACGCGACCGGTGCGGTGAGAAATTCTGCGAGTTCGCGCGTTTCGTTTACCGCGCCACCCTGCACGACGCCGCCGCCGGCGAGAATCACCGGATTTGCGGCGTTCGCTAGTGCTTGCGCCGCAGCCTCGATCTGCTCGGGGTTGCCGGGCCCGCGCTCGAGCGTTAGCGACGGATAGATCTCCGTCATGAAATCGCCATAGAAATAATCACGCGGGATATCGATTTGAACCGGTCCCATCTCCGCCTTGGCAATGTAGAATGCCCGCCGAAGTAGCTCGGCCATGCGTTCCGGACGATTGACCTGCACTTGCCACTTGGTGATTTTGGAGAAGATCGGCATCTGTTCGGTTTCTTGGAAGCCGCCCAATCCTACGCCGAGCGTACCGACCGCGGGCGTGCACACGACCATCGGCGTATGCGCCCAAAAAGCTGCGGCAACGCCGGTGACGAAGTTCGTGATGCCCGGACCGTTTTGCGAAATGACGAAGCTCGGTTTGCCCGTGACTCGCGCCATACCGTCGGACATGTGTACGGCGTTTTGCTCGTGCGCTACGGAGAGAAAGCGAATCCCCGCCGCCGGAAAGAGATCGAGCGCATCCATATAGGCCGACCCGACGATTCCCGGTACTAACTCGACGCCTTCGGTTCGCAGCGTTTCGACAAAGGCTTCGCTTGGCGTCATGCGGGCCGGCCCGCTAACCGGCCGGGTAATTGCGGGGGCGACGTTCGTTTTGGTATCCAACACGATAGGTTTCCTCTCCATATGCGGTACGTCGTGTTCCGAGCATCGCTGCAGCGAGCAGCGTCATCTTCGACATTTTGTACCTGTCCATACTTGTACGGACAGAGTTATTGTATGGTTGCGTTTTGGAAAAGTCAATCGCGGTGCGCCCCAGCGCACCGCGTAGCAATCAACGGCTCGCACGAGGTTGCGATCACGTGGCGTTCACGAGCAACTTTCGCAGTGCGGGCACGATTCCGCTCGGCGTTTCGCATACCGATACGCCGGCTGCGGCAAGGGCGCGAACCTTGGAATCGCCGCTGCCCCGCGACCCGTCGACGATCGCTCCGGCGTGGCCCATCTTGCGCCCGGGCGGGGCCGTACGGCCTGCGATGAAAGCGGCAATCGGTTTATCCATGCTTGCCGCATACTCGGCCGCCTCTTCTTCCATCGATCCGCCGAGCTCGCCGATGAGAACGACCGCCTTCGTATGCGGATCGCGATCCAGCATCATCAAAGCGTCGCGCGTGGTCGTACCGATGAACGGATCGCCACCGATTCCCAAAAATGCAGACTGCCCAAAACCATCCCGGGTGAGATTCAGGCAGACGAGCGTACCGAGGCTGCCGCTACGGGAAATGACGCCGATCGAACCCGGTGCGAAAATCGTTGTCGAAAGGCTGGGCATGATGCCCAGCGACGCTTCGCCCGGCGTTACGAGCCCCGCAGTATTCGGGCCGAAGACGCGCGCGCCACGATCGCGTGCGTCCGCCAAAAACCACATGACGTCGTGTACGGGAATATGTTCGGAGAGTACGACGATGTTGGATATTCCGGCATCCAGCGCATCCGTGACGGCGTCTTTGGTTGCGTATGGCGGAGTAAAAAGAACGCTAAAATCGATCTGGTGCGCTTGCGCCGCATCCCGAGCGGAATTGTAGACCGGGACCCCCAGATGCGTCGTGCCGCCCTTACCGGGCGACGAGCCTGCGACGATTTGCGTTCCGCTTGCCCGCATCCGCTCGGTCCAGAACGTGGCCTGCTTTCCGGTAATACCCTGAACGAGAGCCGTGTGCTGCGCGCGAAGAATCATTGTGGTGCCTCCACGAACGCCCGACGTTCTGCGGCAGCGGAAATCGCGGCGCGCACCGCATCGTCCATCGAATCGTACGGCTCGATACCCAACTCGTCGCGTACGATCGCTATTGCGGCTTCTTCCCCGGTCCCGTGAATCGAAAATGCCATGGGGATCGTCGGACGGAGCGACTGGATCGCATCGACGACACCGCGTGCCATCACGTCCGTCTGCGCGAACGCGCCGCAGAAATTAACCAGCAAACTTCGCACGTTGGGGTTTGCTAAGACGATTTCGAGCGCGGGCTTCGCCTTGGTATACGCGTCGCCGCCAATCTCCATGAAATTCGCGGGCCGCCCGCCGTAATGCGCGACGACGTCCATGGAGGTCATCGTCAAGCCGGCACCATTAGCAAGGATTGCGACGTCGCCCTCGAGTTCGATGTATAACAGGCCCAACGCGCGCGCGCGCCGCTCTAGGTCCGTGCCGGGCTCTCCAACTGCAGCTGCCGCGTCGGCGAACAACTCCTCGTGCCGCTTTTTAGCCGAATCGTCGAGCACGAGCTTGCAATCCAGCGCATAGAGTTCGCCATCCCCCGTCAGCACCAGCGGATTGATCTCCACGAGTTCGGCGTCTGTCGCCAGGTATAGATCGTATAACGTGACGAGCGCACCGGCTATTGCGTCCACGTTAGCGGCGCCGACATCGGCCGGCCCGAGCAGCTCTCTGGCCGCGCCGAGCGATAGCGGCTTACGGATGTCGGCCGTCATGTGATGAATGTGCGAGGGCCCCACCTCTTCGATGTCCATGCCCCCGAAGGTGGAGAAGAGTATTCGCGCGGATCCGCTGGACGGATCGTTCATGACGGCCGCGTAGAATTCGCGTGCGATCGGAACGGCGGCCTCTACGAGGAGCGAGCTAACGGCGTGACCGTTTACGCTGCTACCGATCATCTCGGCAGCGGTCTCGCGAGCCTGGGTCGCGCCGATCGCGAAGCGAATGCCGCCGCCCTTTCCACGTTTGCCCGCCCCGATCTGCGCCTTTACGACGACGCGGCCGCCCAAGCGTTCGGCGACCGCGCCGGCACCTGCCGCGTCGCTCACCAGCTCGCCCTCCGGAACGTTCATACCCGCTCGACGAAGAAGCTCTTTGCCGATGTGTTCGGAAACGTTCATGATCTTAAGCTCCGTATCGCGCTAAGTACGCGCCGAACAACTCGCGCTCACTAGGTTCCCGCGACGGACACGTACGCACGAGGTGCGTCATATTGATGAAATTCTTGTACGAAAGGTTCTCGCTGATGCTGTTCTTAGCCCAGGAGCCGCATCCCATCGAGAGCGTGAAGTTCAATCCGTTGTCGAAGGATCCACCGTTGTTGAAGCAATGGGCTTGATTGACGAGTACGCGCACGACGCCCACGCGGTGCGCGAGAGCCTCGGCGTTCGCCTCATCTCGGGTATGGATCCCACAAGAGTGGCCGGCACCGGAGTAGGCGAGGATTTCCTTCACGCGAGCGACGGCATGGTCGAAATCCGGGGCACGGAAGAGCGTCAGCACGACCGACAGTTTCTCGCCGGATAGCGGTGCGTCGTCGCCGACGCGCGTCTCCTCGACCAAAAAGAATCGCGCCGCATGCGCGGCCGCATCGTCAAAGCCAACGACCTCGGCAATGCGCTTCGGCGATTGCGCGGTAATGCTCGGGTTGAGCTTATCGTTCACGAACATTACTCGCTCGAGCAGCGCCTTCTGCTGGGCGTTGAGCAGATAGCCGCCTTCGTTCCGTAAGGCTTCGAGCGTGCGGTCGTACACGGCGTCCAAGATGACCAGGCTGTTCTCCGACGAGCAACTCGTCGCATAGTCGAAGGTCTTGCTACGGGCGATTTTGTCGGCGGCATCGTCGATGTCTGCGCTTATATCGATGATGACCGGAACGTTTCCCGCGCCGACCCCGATGGCGGGCGTTCCGCTCCGATAGGCATTACGCACGTTGGATTGCGAACCGGTGACGACGACGAGGTCCGCCTGAGCCATCAATTCGTTCGTGAGTGCTTTGGTGATCGGCGGAGGTAACATCTGCACCAAGTCCGTCGGCGCACCGACCTTGCGCAGTTCTACGTGGATGAGTTCGAGTAGCTTCGCGCACGTCGTCGCGCCCTTGGGCGAGGGCGCGAGGACGACGGCATTGAGCCCCTTGAGCGCCATCATCGCCTTATTCGTGGGGGTGGCCGACGGGTTGGTCGACGGGCATAAGGCGGCGACGACGCCGATCGGTTTCGCGATGCGCGTGAGATTCGTCGCGGCGTCGTGATCGATAACTCCGACCGACACCGCGCGAGGCTCTAGCAAATCGCGTAACGTCCCAAACGTCTTCCGCAGATTTTTCTGAACCTTGTCCTCGTACCGGCCGATTCCCGTGTCTTCGACCGCGAGCTTAGCGAGAGACTCCGCGTTGTGGTAACACGCCCATGCTACGGCCGTCACCAGCGTATTAGCCTGTTCCTGGGTATATTGCGAAACCTCGTCCTGCGCCCTTCGCGCGCGACGAATAATGTCTGCAATAATTGCCGGTATCGATAGGGTGTCTACGAGCATGCGTCAACCTCTACGAGCGCGCCGAGATGATACAAAAAAAATGACGTGACACGTCTTGTTATGCACGGAAGGCGAAGAGGAGTGTCGAATCGGCTTTCAGGTACTCATGCCGAATTTCCCAATGCAGGCGGTTGCCGCGGCAAAAAAAGCAATCCTCTTTGGTCATCAGTACCTGTCCGTACAAGTTCTCATCAGGGTACACGGTAATGCAGCTAAAGTCAAACCCGCCCGAACTCGTTACTGACGGGCCGGTGCCGCTCTACGAGCAGATAACGCAGGTGCTGCTCGCCGAGGTCCTAGCCAATCGCACCGGCCCGCGGCGGCTGGGATCGGACAACGCCCTGATGGCCCGGTTTGGCGTGAGCCGGATGACGGTCCGAAGCGCCGTGGACGAACTCGTGCGCCGTGGTCTCGTGCAGCGCATTCAAGGAAAAGGAACCTACGTCGTCGATCCTCGATCGGTCGAAGTGCGGCTCGACGGGCTCGAGCGCTTTTTCCAAGAATGGCACGAGCCGCATCTTCACACGCGTGCGCTAATCCTGGCGTTTCGAACCATCGTGCCCCCCGCGGCGATCTCACAAACGCTTCGGATCACTCGCGGCAGCCGCGTCCTACACGTCCGCAGGCTCCGCGAGGCCGACGAAGGCCCGATCGTTATCGACGACCGGTATGTCCCGGACTGGTGCATGCAAGACCTCACCCGCGAAGACGCCGCAAAGCAGTCGCTTTTCGTATCGATCGAGTCTCACTCCGGAATTAGGACGGAGACGGTGGAGCAGACCATTTCGGCGGTTCTTGCCAACGACGCTGAAGCCAAGCTCTTGGCGGTCGCTCCCGGAACGGCAGTCCTCGAGCGCCGTGTCGTCTTCATGACGACGGACCTCCGGCCGACACTCTGCGGTCGCAGCGTTTACCGTGGAGACCGCGTTCAGTTTCAACTACGTGCCTCGCGAGGCGAGGGCCTTTCCTAGCCTGCAGCGGATGTTCGGAACGGTTCGATCCGGTTCGGTTGACTTCTTGACCCAGACTCACTAGAATCGATTCAGACTTTTGTCCGTACATGTTCGGATTACTATGGACGGGTGCTCAACCGTTGGCGGCTAGTCTTTTGGACTAGTCCGCAGGGGTGACAAATTGCGCTGGACGAGCCTGCTACGACCGGCCTTTGGCGAGAGCGGCGTTTGAAACGTTCGCTTTGCGCCGCGATCTTCGACCAGCAAACGCTGCTGCGCCCATCGCTGCATCCGGCGGACAATCGATTCGTGCCTGACATCCCAAAACGCCATCTCGCCCGGAGCATCCCGTGGGACTCAAAGGCCCGCGAGGGCCCTTTCCCCCGTGCCAAACCACCTGCGTTAAATCACGACTCTACCGTACCAGCTTGGGCACCGCGCTTTCAAAGCCGGTGCCCTCATTCAAGGAGAGCCCAACGATGAGTACAGGAGTTCCCGCAGACACCCGTTCAATCGAGCACGAGGCCAACCTGCTCGCCCGTCTCGACCGTTCGCCCATGACCAAGACGATACGAATAATTATTTTCCTTTTGATGTTGGTATGGTTAGTCGAAGCGTTCGACATCGGCATTATCGGAACGGCTTTACTTTTCCTCAAACAAGCATGGGCTCTCACGCCGAAACAAGTGGGACTCCTCGGCAGCGCAGGCACGTTCGGCATCGTCTTGGGGTTGTTGCCGGCCGGTCGCATGGCGGATCGATTCGGGCGCAAACGCGTCCTCATCGTCGGCATCGCGATTTTCTCGGTCTTCACGCTTGCGGGCGTCCTCGCGACGAATATCTCAGAACTCGCCATTCTTCGCTTTATCGCCGGGCTCGGCGAAGGCGCGGTATTCCCGGCACCCTACTTGCTCATCGCCGAATTCGTAAACAAAAAACATCGCGGCATTGCGGTTGGCTGGGCGAACTTCGTTCTTACCGGGGCATATATGTTCCCAAGCTTGGCGGGAGTTTGGGCCCTGCGATTCAGTCCGGAAACAGGCTGGCGCGCCCTATTTCTCGTGGGCGGCGTGTGCATCGTACTGGTACCGATTCTGGCCAAATGGCTACCAGAATCGCCGCGCTTCCTGCTCAAAGTAGGCCGCGAAGACGTCGTACGCGGATTGGTTGAGCGCGTCGAAGATGAAGCACATCTGCCACACGATACCACGATCATCAATCAGCAGGCACTGGACGTACTCAAGGTTACAGAACACCGCAAGGTCGGGCTGGCCACGCTCCTCCAACAGCCGTACCTCAAGCGCGCGTTCGTCGCCTACTGCGCCCTGGGCTCACCATTCGTCATCTTTTACACGATGACGATCTACGGACCGACGATTTTCCATCTCATGGGCCAAACCAAATCGAATGCGCTGCTCTATACGGCCGCTTTGCAGTTGCTTTCTGGCTTCGGTACGGTATTCGGCGCGGCGCTGGGCGATCGTTTCGGCCGACGCCCGATTCACTCGCTCTTCATGATGATCACCGCAGTTGCATTGATTCTACTTGGACAGCACTTCTCAACGCCGGTGCTCGTCGTCCTGGCCGTGATTGCGTGGTTCTTGGGTCTGGGCGGTTTTGCGGTTCCGAAGCTCTATATGGCCGAGCAATTCCCCACGCGTTTGCGTGCAACGGGTAGCGCGGCCGGCGAGGTGATTACCCGCTTTCTCCTCGGCGTGCTGATGGTGTACTACATCCCGACCATGCTTGACATCATGCACCCGAGCGGCCTCTTCATCTTACTTGGCATAGCAATGGCCGCACTCGTGCTCCCGCTGATATTCCTCGGCGTCGAAACCGCGGGCCGAAGCATGGAAGAGACCGGGACGAAGGTTGTAGGTGCAGCAAAGCCAGCCTGACCTTTTCCCTTCGAGGAATCGTACCCTTAGCCGCCGCCTCCCGCACACCGGGGAGCGGCGGCTCGTTTCTGCTCAGATGCCGGTTTGCTCGCTCGTTGCGATCGTTCCGCGTTGCTGCGGGCTGAGGATCGCTGCATCGAGTGCGGCGTGTGGTGCGGCGGTCGCCGGCGCATAGCCGCAGAAGCGGCCTCGGAGTCGCATCAAAGAATTCTCCGACTCCGTTCGCGTGCCGGACGCGCGTCCTATCGTCCCCACAAACCTCTCGCGGCACTAAGCCCAACAGCGGCCCCGTGACGCAATGTTCCGCCCCCCAGAGAAATCGCGGACACGTTTTGTGCCCGCAAAAACAGACCCCGTCAGAAACTAGGTCTGAAGGGGTCTTACATGGCTCCCGGTGCTGGACTCGAACCAGCGACCCATTGATTAACAGTCAATTGCTCTACCAACTGAGCTAACCGGGATTACATCCGCGGGACGAACGCGGGCCGAGCGATATTGGCTCTTGGCGGCTCTCATCCTTTTACCGAGCTTGACCGGGTCTGTCAAGGTGCGATATACATCACAGACTATGCTTTCCGGTGGTCCGCGGCGCGGCGTCTTTAGCTCGCCCGCTTTCGCGCGGTATTTCCTGGGCCAGGCCCTCTCGTACGTCGGGGATGGCCTGCGGCTGCTTGCCGTCCCGCTGCTGGTGTTCCATCTGACGAAGTCGGCCCTTTCGACGGGCGGCTCGCTGGTGGCCGAGGTCGTGCCGTTTGCCATCTTCGCCATGGTGGGCGGCTCGCTCGCCGACCGCGTCAATCGGCGGCGGCTGATGATCCTGTGCGATATGGTGCGCTTTGCCGTGATGGCGGCGTTCACGGTCACCTACGCTCTCCACGTGCTCACCGTCCCGATGATCTACTGCGGCCTTGCGATCATCTCCATCAGCGCGGCCTTCTTCATGGGCGGCCAATCCGCATCGATCCCGTACCTGGTCGGCAAGGAAGGCGCGACGCGCGCAACATCGGCGCTCCTTGCAGCCGAGAACACCACCAACCTGGTCACCCCAGTCATCGGGGGCGCGCTCTTCAGCTTCTTCGGTCCGCTGCCGGCGCTCGCCATCAATGCGATGACCTATCTGGGCAGCCAGGTCTCGCTCGCGTTCGTTCCCTCGCTCGGTCCGGACCGGCCGAAGGGCGTGCCGACCTGGAGCGAGTTGCGCGGCGATCTGAAGATTGGTATGCTGCATCTCTTCAACGATCGCGCGATGCGCGCGCTGACGGTGATCGGCTTTGCGCTCAATACGCTCGGTTATGCCGGGTATGCGATCTTGATCCCGTTCTTCAAGCGCGATTTCGGTGCGAGCGATCGCGACATCGGCATCATCTTCGGCATGAACGCGCTCGGTGCGTTGATCGGCTCGCTGGCCGCGGGACACTTCGATCGGCGCTGGCCGTTCGGGCGCGCGATCACCATCGCATACGTCATCGATGCGTTGCTGTTTTTGCCGATCATCTTCGCGCGCTCGATGTGGCTGGCCGGGCTCTGTTGGGCGGCCTCCAACGCTCTCGCGCAATTCGAGGTCGGGCAGATTATCGGGTGGCGTTTGCGCATTCTGCCCGGCGAATTGGTAGGCCGCGTCTTCGGCGCGATTCGGTTGGTCGTGCTCATCGGCATGGCGCCCGGCGTGCTGTTTGCAGGCTGGGTCGCCGACCGGTATGGCGCGCATCTGGCGATGTCGATCAGCGCGGTCGGGTACGTCGCGATCGCGTTCGTCGCGCTCGCGTCACCGACGATCCGTCGCGAGTCTCGTTAACGCAGCGTCTACGCCGTTTCGAGTGCGCGGTCGAAGGCATCGAGCGCCTCGGCCATGCCGTACCGGCCGATCCCGATGCGAAAGCGATCGTTGGGAACGGGCGCCAATTCCGAGCGATAGATGCTCGCCGGCAGCAGCAAAATGCCATGCTCCTCCACCAGCCGCGTGCAGAACGCGTCGACGCCGTCGGAGCCGAGGTGGCGGGGAAATGCGACGCAGCCTCCATCGGGAGCGCGCCACTCAAACAGATCGCCGTGCCGGGCAAAGAATGCGTCGAGCAGCACGAGATTCTCCGCGACGATCCGGCGATTGCGCGCTAACAAGCGTTCGCGGTCCTTGAGCGCGATGCGCGCGAGCAGTTCGCTCGGTGCCGCATTGCAGATCGAGAGGTAGTGCTTGAGCCGCGCAATGCGCGTGAGCAACTCGCGGTCGCGGCAGGCAATCCATCCCACGCGCAGGCCCGGCAGCCCATACGCCTTCGACATCACGCCCAGCGAAATCGCGCGCTCGTACACATCCGCCGCCTGCGGCAAGCGCCGGGCATCGTCCGGCTCGAGGCCGCGATACACCTCGTCGCTCAAGAAGTGAATGCCGCGCTCAGCGGCCATCTCAACCATCTCACGAAAATCCGCCCGCGTCGGGATGGCACCGGTCGGATTGTTCGGAAAGTTTGTCGCGATCAGCTTCGTATTCGGGCGAATGCGCAAGCGGAGTTCGTCCAAGTCGAGCGTCCATCGCACGTCCTCGCGCAATGCGATCCCGGAGACATCGCAGAGCGAGAGCGGGATCGATTCCATCGATTGGTAGTTCGGCACCGTAACGATCGCATGGTCGCCCGTGCCGAGCAACGCGTGCATCAGGCACCACAGGCCCTCCTGCGCGCCCGCGAAGCACAGCACGTCGTCCGGCTCGATGCTTTCGTACGTCGAAGCGATGATCTGGCGCAGGGCGGGGCCGCCTTCAACCTCGACGTACTGCAATGAGAGCCGCTCCCAAGCGTCGCGGTCCCCATCGTCCGCGTATGAGAGCAACTCACGTACCGTGCTGCTCTGCGCGTCCGACGCGGTTAGGTGATAACGCGCGCGAAACTCCCAATGCCCGAGGTACTCCTCGAGCCGGAAGACTCCCAACGGCGTCGGCATGCAGCTTCACCTCGCGCGATACATCGGTATAAAATAGATGAGGCCCGTCCCTTACGGGACGAGCCTCAATCCGCCTTCCCCTACTCGCGTTAGGGTCCGGACTGCCTGCGAATCGTTACCGTCTGGTTGAGCGTGATCTGCACGTTCGAACCGGTCGGCAGGCTGAAATTGGATTGTTTGTTGATGCCGTACAATAACCCCCCGGCCGCGCCGACGATGCCGCCGCCGCCGGTATGGAAGATGGTCTTGCCGAGGGCGTTGCCGAGCAACATGCCGCCGAGCGTCGTCAAGGCGACGTGGCCGCCGTTCTTCTGCTGTTGATTCTTCTGGTCGGACGTCATGTTCGCGGAGATGTCGACGGTGCTGCCGTCCGCCAAGCGCAGGTAATCGAACTGCAGCCCGAGCGAGGCCTTGCGGCCCTGCGCGGCCGGCGTGACGCTGGTCACTTCACCGGCGATGATCGCGCCCTGGAAGGCCGGGTTGCCGCTAGGATACGGAGGCACTACGTTCATCACGAACCGGTCGCCGACGTGGGCGCTGCTGGTATCGATCGCCTGTTGCAAGCGACCGTTCAACTGCGTGCCCTGGTAGAGCGTTAACGTGTTGCTCTGCGCCGATGCTGCCAGCGCCGAGCCAGCGAGGGCGACGACCGCCACGAGGGCCGTCATGCTGCGACGAAAATTCATTGCGAAGTTCTCCATGCCGGTTAAACGCGAAGGCACCCCGGAAGGTTCCGAAGTGCCTTTGCCGGTGCTATTGTGCGACTCGCTAGTTGGCGAAGTTCGGGACGCGCAGCGCCTCGCCGGTGAAACCGGTAGCCTTGCGAAGCGCGTCGACTTTGTCCAAGCGCTCCCACGGCAGATCCAGGTCCGAACGGCCGAAGTGTCCGTACGCCGAGACTTGCTTGTAAATCGGGCGACGCAGGTTGAGGTAGTGAATGATCGCCGCGGGACGCAGATCGAATACGCTCTTTACCGCCGCCGCAATCTGTTCTTCGGGAATCTTCGAGGTTCCGAAAGTCTCGACCAATACGCTCACCGGCTCCGCGACGCCGATGGCATACGCCACCTGCACTTCGCACCGGTCGGCAAGGCCGGACGCGACCACGTTCTTTGCGACCCAGCGTGCCGCATACGCAGCCGAACGATCCACCTTGGTCGGATCCTTGCCCGAGAACGCACCGCCGCCGTGGCGCGCCATCCCGCCGTACGTATCGGCGATGATCTTGCGCCCGGTCAAGCCGGCGTCGCCCTTGGGCCCGCCGATGACGAAGCGTCCGGTCGGATTCACGAAGATGCGCGTGTTCTTATCCAGCAGCGCGGCCGGAATCACGTGCTTGATGATCTTCTCGGTGACTTCGTTGCGAA